>OFCJ01001168.1_pt1 | contig 9108 bp, 9 predicted proteins | sample 1520791 | NCBI WGS metagenome assembly OFCJ01 (sample SAMEA2699027, study PRJEB24076) | metagenome | biome: Human gut stool | place: Spain | collected 2012-01-21 | reverse complement strand
GGGCGCGTTTTTTATTGACAGAGTGAAAACAGTACAGGTACTGTAATCCCCACTAACTCAAGGAATTCATCATGCAACCGAACCTGTTCTTCTTCGCATTCTTTTTTACCTTCCCCTGAATGGGAGGCAATTCGTCGTGTGATAAAGAATGCGAAGACGAACAACAAGGCCTCCCAAACGGGAGGCCTTTTTTATTGATAATCAATAACAAGAAAGGCAACACATATGACCGAGGAAAACCCATTACTGGCGCTACGCGATAAGATCAGCGCTCTGGATGAGAAGCTGCTGGCGCTGCTGGCGGAACGCCGCGGCCTGGCCGTAGAGGTAGGAAAAGCCAAGCTGGCATCGCATCGCCCGGTGCGGGATATCGACCGCGAGCGGGACCTGCTGGAACGCCTGATGACGTTGGGAAAAAAACATCATCTCGATGCCCACTACATCACGCGCCTGTTCCAGCTGATCATTGAAGACTCGGTCCTTACCCAACAAACGCTACTGCAGCAGCACCTCAATAAAATCAATCCGCACTCCGCCCGCGTGGCGTTTCTCGGACCGAAAGGTTCATATTCGCATCTTGCGGCCCGCCAGTATGCCGCCCGCCACTTTGAACAGTTTATCGAAAGCGGCTGTGCGAAATTCGCCGATATCTTTGAGCAAGTGGAGACGGGCCAGGCCGACTATGCCGTGGTCCCTATTGAAAATACCAGCTCCGGCGGCATCAATGATGTTTACGATCTTCTGCAGCACACTACTTTATCTATCGTCGGCGAGCTGACTCTGCCTATCGATCACTGCGTGCTGGTTTCAACATCCACCGACGCGCAACAGATTACGACGGTCTACAGCCATCCGCAGCCGTTCCAGCAGTGCAGCCAGTACCTCAGCCGCTATCCGCACTGGAATATTGAATATACCGATAGCACCTCCTCAGCGATGGAAAAAGTCGCTCAGGCTAAATCGCCGACCGTGGCCGCCCTGGGCAGCGAAGCAGGCGGAGCGCTGCACGGTTTGCAGGTACTGGAACATTGTCAGGCTAACCAAACGCAAAATATCACCCGCTTCCTGGTTCTGGCGCGTAAAGCGGTGGAAGTATCCGATCAGGTTCCCGCAAAAACCACGCTGTTGATGGCCACCGGCCAGCAAGCCGGGGCCCTGGTAGAAGCGCTGCTGGTGCTGCGAAACCATAACCTGATCATGACCAAGCTGGAGTCGCGTCCCATTCACGGTAATCCGTGGGAAGAGATGTTTTATCTGGATATCCAGGCCAACCTGGAATCACTGCCAATGCGTAAAGCCTTAAAAGAGCTGGCCGAGATAACCCGTTCCATGAAGGTGCTGGGCTGTTATGCCAGCGAAAACGTGGTACCGGTCGATCCGGTTTAACGCTCTATAAACGGCAATTTCTTCATCCCTGCCACGCTAACCGGCAGGGTGAAGATGGCCCCGGAAAGCGGATATTTCGCCACTTCCTCAGCATCCATATTCTCCCGCGTGGTGGTGATATAGAGCGTCTTCATATCCGTTCCGCCAAAACAGACCATCGTCGGGCAACGCACCGGTAAACGATGCTCCTCCAACTGCTCGCCCGTCGGTGAAAAGCGGGCAATACGCCAACCGTCAAACATCGCGCTCCAGTAGCAACCTTCAGCATCGATGGCCGCGCCATCAGGAATTCCCTCACCCAGATGAAAACGGCGAAAGACCTCGCGTTTCCCCGCCTCGCCCCGCTTATCGAGAGGTGTTCGATAGATAACGGCATTCGGCGTATCCGAGGTATACATCCAACGCTTGTCTTCGCTAAACGCCAGACCGTTAGCGCCGTGAATATCGCACTGGATAACCTGCGGGGAGAGATCGCTATCGATGCGCATCAAGAGCGCGCCGTTAAAATCGCCCGGCCCCCAGAAAGTTCCGGCATAAAAACGGCCGTCGCGATCGGTTCCGCCATCATTAAAGCGTGCTAATTGCGGATTGCTGGGGTTATCGCAGACTTTTCGCTGCAGCAGGCCATGCGCATCCGTGAGCCAGATACCGCTACGTAAAGCGACGATAAAACCGCCCTTCGCGCGCAGGGCAAAACAACCGGGCTCCTCGGGAAACTGTAATACCTGATGTTCACCCGTCCGCACGTCGTAACGATGAATCTCGCACTCCATAATATCGGCCCAGTACAAGGCCTGTTCGGCTTCGCTCCAGGTCGGACACTCCGGTAAATGCCCGGTATAATCAAACAGCGGTTGTGGTTCAGCCATCGTTTTCATCCCTATAAAAAAGCCAGCGGGTCACCCCTCTGGCTTTATTGTATACGCGTTTTACGCCTTACTGCCGATTATCATTCGCCTGGCGCAGCAACGTCCGGCTTTCGCTCTGGAAGCGCTGGGCATAGTCCCCGAACCAGTGTTCAACCTTACGGAAGCTATCGATAAACGCCTGTTTATCCCCCTGCTCCAGCAGGCCGATAGCTTCACCGAAACGCTGGTAGTATCGCTTAATCAGCGCCAGGTTATTTTCCGAGGACATAATAATGTCAGCGTAGAGCTGCGGATCCTGGGCAAACAGTCGGCCAACCATCGCCAGCTCCAGACGATAAATTGGCGACGAGAGCGCTAAAAGTTGCTCAAGACGCACGTTCTCTTCGGCCAGATGCAGGCCATAAGCGAAGGTAGCAAAGTGGCGCAACGCCTGAATAAAGGCCATGTTCTGGTCGTGTTCGACGGCGCTGATACGATGCAACCGAGCGCCCCAGACCTGAATTTGCTCAAGAAACCACTGGTAGGCCTCAGGCTGGCGGCCATCGCAATACACCACTACCTGCTTCGCCAGGCTGCCGCTATCAGGACCAAACATAGGATGCAGACCCAATACCGGACCTTTATGCGCAGCCAGCATCGCCTGCAGCGGTTCCGCTTTCACCGAAGCCAAATCGACCAGGATGCAGTCCGCCGGCAGCGGAGGCAACTGAGCAATCGTCGCCGCCGTGATATGAATCGGCACGCTGACGATAACCATACCGGCATCGGCGACAATCTCGTCCGCCCGCGACCAGTCGTCTTTCTCCAGGATACGAACCTGATATCCGGAAAGCGTCAGCATTTTCTCAAACAGACGCCCCATTTGCCCGCCGCCACCGACAATAACGACCGGACGCAGGTTCGGATAAAGCGTTTTAAAACCTTTATCGTTTTCGCTGGAATAAGACTCACGCATGACGCGACGCAGGACATCTTCGATAAGATCCGGCGGAACCCCAAGCGCAGCAGCCTCCTCACGGCGGGAGGCCAGCATCGCCGATTCACGCTCAGGGACGTAAATCGGCAGGCCATAATGGCTTTTAACCTCTCCGACTTGCGCTACCAGCTCCAGGCGCTTCGCCAGCAGCTCCAGCAGCGCTTTATCGACTTCATCAATTTGATCGCGTAACGCGGTCAGTTCAGCAACCATACAATCCTCTTACGCCAGACGAGCCGCCAGATGGCCTCGCAGATCCTTATCAAGTTCGCGGAGCAGCGCATCGGTGGTTTCCCAACTAATGCAGGCATCGGTCACCGAGACGCCGTATTTCATATCGCAACGCGGCTGCTCAGAGGACTGATTACCTTCGTGGATATTGCTCTCAATCATCAGACCAATAATGGAACGGTTACCATCTTTGATCTGCGCGACCACGGATTCCGCAACCGCGGGCTGACGGCGGTAGTCTTTATTCGAATTCCCATGGCTGCAATCTACCATCAGGGAAGGCTTCAGTCCCGCCTGAGTCATCTCTTTTTCGCACTTCGCGACGTCTTCCGGGCCATAGTTTGGCGCTTTCCCACCGCGCAAAATGACGTGACCGTTCGGGTTGCCCTGGGTTTGCAGCAGGCACACCTGTCCAGCCTGGTTGATGCCGACGAAACGGTGCGGCATTGCGGCAGCGCGCATCGCGTTAATGGCGGTGGCAAGGCTACCGTCGGTGCCGTTTTTAAACCCAACCGGCATCGACAGGCCTGAAGCCATTTCGCGGTGAGTCTGGGATTCCGTCGTACGCGCGCCGATAGCGGACCAGCTAAACAGATCGCCGAGGTACTGAGGACTATTTGGATCCAACGCTTCCGTCGCCAACGGTAGCCCCATATTGACCAGTTCAACCAGCAGACGACGCGCAATCTTCAGGCCGCCTTCCACATCAAAAGAACCATCCATATGCGGATCGTTAATCAGCCCTTTCCAGCCAACGGTGGTACGGGGTTTTTCAAAATAGACGCGCATGACCAGATAGAGGCTATCGCTGACCTCTGCGGCAAGAGCTTTAAAACGACGAGCGTACTCAATGGCGGTTTCAGGATCGTGAATTGAGCAAGGACCACACACCACCAGCAAGCGCGGATCGCGACCGGCGATGATGTCAGAGATGGTCTGCCGAGAGTGCGCGATCTGCGCTTCCTGCTCAACGCTCAAAGGGAATTCAGCTTTCAACTGATCCGGAGTGATCAAAACCTGTTCATCGGTAATATGTACGTTGTTCAGCGCGTCTTTTTGCATGATTGCGATCCTGTATAGCTCGTTTGCGATAGTTATTGCCTCAGCGAGGATGACGTAACGATACCACACAAAGTAAAGATTTCAATCCATATTACGTAAATTTTACTTTACACATGGAAATTAAATCGCGCTAAACTCCCTTTCTATTGTACATTATTATTTACACATAGCAATTTAACGCCCGTTACTCCCTTTTTAAAAGCGATTCTTTTACGAAAAATCCTGGTGAGAATTATCTTAAAGCGGCGAGGCTGGCTAATGACGCTTTTCATCAATAATGCTATTCTTCGCCCGGGTTTCAGCAATCTGCATCCCCCACGCAATGACAACCTGACGGAACCGTAATGACTGTTCTTCACCGTCTCTTTTTGACTTTAGTACTATCACTCGTGGGTATCTCTGCTGTTGCCTCCGGACCGTCTGAAAATGTTCGGACGATCGTTTCGGGGATCGTGACTTATACACGCTGGCCGCAATTATCAGGTCCTCCAAGGCTATGTATTTTTTCGACATCACGTTATATCCATAGCCTGGCCGAAGAAGCACCGGAAATATTGCCTTATAAACCCGTGATTGTTCGTAATACAGAAGAAGCCTTACAGACGACCTGCGATGGTTTTTATTTTGGCAGTGAATCACCGATCCAACAGTCTGAATTTACGGCCAAATATGGAAACCGGCCCCTATTACTTATTGCGGAACAAAACACCGATTGCTCTATTGGCAGCGCTTTTTGCCTGCTTATAAACAATGAGAGAGTCAGATTTTCCGTAAATCTGGATGTACTGACGCACAGCGGCGTTCGGGTTAATCCCGAGGTACTGATGCTTGCCCGGAAAACATCACATGAATAAGGATTTTTCTCAGGCCCCGCGCCCCACATTTAAAAGAGCGCTGCGCCGTATCAGCATGATAAGCGTGGTGATCTCTATGACACTGGTCTGGCTGTTACTCTGCGCCGCTTCCATATTCACACTTAAGCAATACGCACAAAAAAACCTGGAGCTTACCGCCGCTACCATGGGCCGCAGCCTGGAAGCCGCGCTCGTTTTTGGCGATAGCGCAGCGGCTGAAGATACGCTGGCCACGCTGGGAAGACAGGGGCAATTCTCCAAAGCCATTCTGGTCGATGGCCGACAAAAGCCCTTCGCCTCATGGCATAACGAGCGGCTGGTCAGGCAGGATAAAATCAGCGACGTTATCAGCAAATGGCTATTCCCTGACCCCACGGTACAGCCTATCTGGCACCAGGGGAAAATCATCGGTGAACTCCGTCTGACCGCGCTGGACCGGCTGATAAGCTATTTTCTTGGCATCTCAATTATTGTGCTCACCGGCAGCATTTTTCTTGCTTCCTGCATCGCCTTGCTCCTGACCCACTCGCTGCACCGCGGCATTGTGGCTGCGTTACAGAGCATTACCGAAGTGGTGCATGATATTCGCGAAAATCGCCATTTTTCTCGCCGGGTCCCCGAAGAGCGCATTGAAGAATTCCACCTGTTTGCCCAGGACTTTAATAGCCTATTGGGCGAAATGGAGGACTGGCAGCGGCAGCTTCAGGCTAAAAATGCCCAGCTCCTGCGCAGTTCATTGCACGATCCGTTAACCGGTCTGGCTAACAGAGCGGCTTTCCGTAATGTCATTAATGAGCTGATGAAAGACGAAACCGTCCACAGTAGTTCCGCGCTGTTATTTCTTGATGGCGATAACTTCAAGCTTATTAACGATAACTGGGGCCATGCAGCTGGCGATAAAGTGTTAATTGAAGTCGCGAGCCGCCTGATGGCCTTTGTCGGCAAACAGCATCAGGCGTGGCGTCTCGGCGGCGATGAATTTGCCATTCTGCTACGCGATGTGCATTCAGAGACCGAAGTTCAGGCCCTGTGCCGTGCGTTGTCCGAACAGTTTATCCAGCCATTTAATCTCCACAATGGCCACACCACCAGTCTGTCACTGAGTATTGGATACGCTTTAACCTGGGAACATGCCTCCGCGGAAAATCTGCAAGAGCTTGCCGATCAAAATATGTATCGGATGAAACACCAGCGCTTGCAGCAAACGCAAAAATAAAAGGAATCACCATGATTGGGAAATATTTTGCACCTGCTTTACTTGCCGCAATTTTTCTTAGCGGCTGCCAGGCTCCGCAAGGAAAATTCTCTGCAGAACAAATTGCAGCAATGAAGTCATACGGCTTTACTGAAACCAACGGCGACTGGTCATTAGGAATATCTGATACCATCTTATTTGATAAAAATGATTACCACCTGCGTGCCGATAGTAAGCAGCAAATCCGCACGATGGCTTCACGCCTGGCCACCACCGGTATTACCCACAGCCGCCTCGAAGGCCATACTGATAATTACGGCGAAGATGGCTACAACAAAATGTTATCGCTTAAGCGCGCCAACAGCGTTGCGGATGCATGGGCCGAAGGGGCGAATATTCCGCGCGCCAATTTGACCACTCGCGGACTCGGGAAAAAGTATCCGATAGCCAGTAACGATACCGCGAAAGGACGCGCTGAAAACCGCCGCGTCACGGTGGTTATCAGCACGCCTTAAACAACCTATTCGACTGATTTAGCCTCTAACATCGCCGTTGCTGCGCGCCAGCGCAGATAATCAACGGCGAGACATAGCGCGAGGCTGCCCCCCATTAGCGGCAGCGCTACCCCCAACAACACCGCAATAACGGCAGTCAGCAGACGAGCGGGCCATGCTAATCCAAACCACGCCTGTATCAACGTATTGGCCGGGTTAGCCGCCGCGCGCGCCGGGCGGCGGATCCACCACAAGCGGTATCCCACCACTATCATCACGCAGAGTGCGGTTCCGAACGCGATAAGCAATAGCTGATTAACAAGGCCGAACAAAATTCCCATATGGAAATCAACCCCCCAGCGGGTCAGCTTGGCCATGAGCGGAAAGTCGGAAAAATGCGTACGGTCCACGATCCGCATCGTTGACCCCTCGATCGCGACAGCATCAACCTGGGTTGGCCAGCTTCTGTCGATTTCATTTACCGTCCACGCGCGCCCGGGGCCCGACGGCGGTCGAATCTCCAGCTTGCCGGCATCCAACCCCGCAGCGCGTGCGGCCAGCAGAATCTTGTCAAACTCCTCTACGCGCAGCGGCGATGCCGCCTCGCCCATCATCTTGCTTCCCATATGATGTTCCGCATGCGAATCGTGAACTGCCGGAACGGCGCTTTCCAGCTGCGTATTCACCTGTGGCGTCAGCCAACCAAAGGCGGCGCGCATCTTATCGACGTTACCACCGGCCCATTGTGACCAGGTTAAACCGGTCGCAGAGAATATGAGCATACCGACCAGCAATGCCCATCCGAGAGAGACATGCAGGCGGCGGCTATTCTGCATCTTATTGTTAATGCGACGACGCGGGCGGGTCATCGACCACAGCGCGATCCCACCGAGAGCGGCAACCCACATCCAGGACGCAGCGAGCTCGCTGTACAGACGGCCAACGCTCCCCAGGAGCAATGAGCGGTGGGCATAATCAATCCACTGACGCAGCGGCAAAATACCGCTGGTACCGTAAACCGGCAGATCTCCTTTCACGCTTAACGTCACCGGATCGACAAAAATTGCCCGCGTTTCCGACTCGCCAAGGTTCGGGTCAATAAACATCACTCGGGTAGTATCGCCAGCCAGTATCCCCGGGCGTACCGCATGCAGGCGCAGGTTTCCCTGTATAGCCTCTGTTGCTACGGTAATTTGCGCGCTGAGCGGCTGTTTTTCTCCACTGAGCGTACCGCGAAGCGCATTCTGATAGAGCCAGCTTTCCAGCTGTGGAGTGGCGACATATAGCGTACCGGTCAGAGCCGCCGCAAAAATAAACGGTCCGATAAACAGTCCGATATAGAAATGAAGACGCCGCAGCAGGTTCAGCCATGCCGCGCGAGAGGTGCAGGTAGTCATACTTTTCCTTTTTTAAAAGCAAAAGAGAACGTTGCGCAGTGCGCAGGTTATTTTTTATGTAAGGGAGAAAGCAGACGGACGCGGCGGCGCTCGGGTAAGAGGATAAAGCCAGGGAAAGTAATGCCAGTGTTTGTGTACTGGTCGGCTAACAGGGACCCGCTGGCGTCGAAGCACCATGACAAGCAGCAGCATCAGCGCGAAAATCAGGCCCGGCACGTGAGCTAACAGCACGCAGTAGCCACAGGCTTCAGCATGATCGAGCGGTACGCCGTGCGAGCGTTGCGGCGTCGAAGCGTCGGCGTGCATCATCGCCATCTGATGTGATGGCGCATCTTCCGCCATCGTCATCATTGCGTGGTGCATTCCGCTCATCGGATCTTTTTGCAAAGCGACTGAGATCAACGGCGCCACCACGATCAGCGCGATCGCAAACAGCGCCAGCCATGCGGCCCGCCGTTGAGATGCTGATTGATGAAGAATATCGCTGACCACCGCCCCTCCGAATAAGGGCCGTATTGTAAATGATTCACAATAAAATGGTTAAAATAAAGATAAAAAAAGGGCCAGCCCATCAGGCCAGCCCTCTCATTCAGGATGTCGCGAAAGCGAATCTTAGTTAAGACGCTCTTTGATACGAGCAGACT
>OFCJ01001166.1_pt1 | contig 9117 bp, 4 predicted proteins | sample 1520791 | NCBI WGS metagenome assembly OFCJ01 (sample SAMEA2699027, study PRJEB24076) | metagenome | biome: Human gut stool | place: Spain | collected 2012-01-21 | reverse complement strand
GGTGATCGATGAATATCGAGAACATGTTTGACAAGCCTGATGTCAAGCAGCTGGTCCACGCATTTAGTCTTTTGGATGACGAGAAGGATATCCAGGCGTTTTTAACCGATATCTGCACGCCGCGCGAGATTTGCGATCTTTCGCAACGCCTGCAGGTCGCGCGTTATCTGGATGAGGGCGAGCCCTATGTTGAGGTTCAGGCCCGCACGGGCGCTTCGTCCACCACGGTGAGCCGTGTTTCCAAGGCACTCAACGGCGAGTACGGTGGCTATCGCAAGATTCTCATCAAGCTGTAGGATGGCGAGTAGGCCAACGGCAACAAACGAATCAGCTGGAGCCGCCCCTTAGGGGGCGGTTTTTGTGTGTCGAAACTCGATCCCTTGGGGACGGAGGAAAACGGATCATCGAGGGGGTCTGACCCCCATGCACCAAAACATGTTGGTGTGGTGCCATGTTGTCCGCGCGGGCGGGTAGGATAGATACGTTGAATATTGCGAACAGTTTGAGTGGAGGACCATGCCTGTTCGAATCTATACCACTAATGCCGGCACGGATTTGAGCGATGCCGAGGCGGCGCTGCTGGCCGACCTGGTTGCCCGCCACGGGCGCGCTGTTCTGTTGGCGCCAACATTTGCCGAGCTCGACCTGTGCCGTCATGATGCGGCAGAAGCCGGGGTATCACTGGGTATCGACTACAAGACGCCTACATCGTGGCTCCGCTCGCTGTGGGAGCTTATGGGCGATGGCCGCAGCTTTGTGGATAACCTTCAGCGCCAGATGCTGTTCTCGGACATGATCGACCGCCGCGACGACGCTGCCCTGCAGCCGCTCTCGCGCAGCCAAGGCACGGTACGCATGCTTGCGCGTATGGCCCGCGACGTGTTGCCGGGCGTGGCGGGGACGGGCGACGAGCGCTGCCGCGATGCCGCCGCTCAGCCCGAGCCCAAAAGTGACGCCGAGGCCCGCGTGTTCGAGCTGTTGAGTGCCTATGCGAGCGGCTTGGACCGTCGAGACATGGTCGAGCCCTGCGAAGCCGCCGATATGATGGCAGAAGCCCTGGCGAACAACCTGCCGGGGTGCGCCCGCGCCGTCTGCGTGCGTGGTGTCACGTCGTTTACGCATAGCCTGCTCGAGCTGTTGTCGGCCGTGGCGAACCGCGGGGGAGAGGTTGTCGTGCTGCTCGCTTGCGAGCAGGCGGCGATGCGCGAGGACCTGGCCGCCGCCTTTGATGCCCGCGGTGTGCTGTTTGAGGTCGCCCCGTTGGGAGAGGACGCCGGCGCGTCCGAGACCGCTTCTGCGCCTGCTGCCCAGCCTATTTTTATAGAGGTGGCCGGCCCCCATGCCCGCGCCCGTGCTTATGTGGATGCTCTCGAGAACCTGGTCGCGGCATGTGAGGAGTCCGTGTCGCGCGACGGTGCCGAGGCGAATGCCGACCCCGCGCGCGTGCTCGTGGTTTCTGCCCGGGCGCCCCAGCTGTTCGGTGAACTCGCTGCCCGTTTGGCGGCGCGTCACATTGCGGCCGAGACGACTGAGTTCACGGCGTTTTCCCAGTCCATCGCGGGCAGGCAGTTTACGGCGCTCGCCAACCTGATCGAGCGTATGAAAGCCGCCGACGAGGGCACCGCTTCCAAGACCGAATGGTGGCCCGCTCCGGAGCTTACCGACTGGATTTACAGCCCGCTTTCGGGTGCCGACGCCGCGAGCGCCCGCGGCTTCGACAAGAACATGCGCCTGTCGCGCAGCAAGACCGTTGCGGGCGTCAAGAGCCTGCTGCAGAGCGTGCAGGGCCAGGTGAGGGGCGCCCGCAGGGCCGCCAGTGACGAAAACTGGTTTAAGAACGTGCCGTGCGTGGTCTCGGACATGTTTCAGGCGCTGTGGCGCGACAAACCCGTGACGGCGCTCAAGGCCATGCTCGCCGTTGCCGAGGCGCTGCCCGATCGCGCTCTAGGCGGCCTTGACGGCCAGGCCCGTCGCCGGGCAGAGACGGCTCTGCTGCGCCATGCCATCGACATCCTTATGAACGATGCTCGCGCGCTCGACGTGTCGCAGGCCGCGACCGTGCCGGTTCTCGACGGCGTTCGAACCAAGGTAGACAAGCGCAGTACCGCTTACGATTACGCGACCTACGAGGTCGATCGCACGCCACGGGCGCAAGTACGCTTCGTGTCGCTTGCCGATGCGTCGGTTCTGCGTCCTGGCGGCTACGATGCCGTGCTGTTTGCCGATGTCGACCTGGATAGCTACCCGCTTTCGCACGAAGAGGGCCCGCTTGCCACGTTGACGGCCGAGCTGCGCCGCGACGGTGTGTCTTTGGAGCCCGCCGCTCTGTTGCGCGTGCGCTTTGGCCGTGCAATGCAGGCGGCGAGCGGTCCGGTCGCGCTCGCCCGCGTGACGCACGATCGCCAGGCACGCGAGTGCTACCCGGCAGCCGTATGGACCGAGCGGCGGGCACATGCCGAGGCCGCTGGCGCTGCCAAGCCCACGCGCGTGGGCGAGGGCGATATCATCGCCGACTTTGATCCCGCTGCAGGCGAAGGTCTTAGGCGCGAGCGCGTGACCTGCGAAGCTCCTCAGCATCTGAGCGATGAAGCCATTCCGTATCTGGTCCTGCGCCGTCGCGATGGCGAGGGCGAGGATGCGCCGCTGGTGCCGCGCCTGACGTCTGCCTCGCAGATCGAGGCCTATTCGACCTGCCCGCTATGCTGGTTCGTCTCGTACCGCGTGAAGCCCCAGTCGATCGACGCCGGCTTTGGCAATATGGAGAAGGGCAACTTTGTCCACGACGTGCTGGAACACCTGCACGCCCGTCTGCCCCAGGAGGGCATGGAACGCGTGACGCCCGAGAACCTGCCACGTGCCCAGGAGCTGCTGCGCGAGGTCTTTGACGAGACCTTGGTCGAGCATGCCTCCAAGCGTGGCAACGAGGGCCCACTCGTGCCGCTCTCTCCAGTAGAGGAGCGCCAGGTGGCCGAGATTCTGCCGCAGCTGGAGGGCGTGCTTGCCTATGAAGCCGAGGCGCTGACTCCTTTTGCTCCGCGCTACCTTGAGTTTGCCTTCAACGATCTTAACGTTGAGTATGCCGGCTGGCCGCTCGGCGGGCGCATCGACCGTGTGGACGTGGATGCCGAGAACCGCGCCGTGGTGATCGACTATAAGCACCGCACGGGCGTTGAGGAGTTTAAACTCGCCGACCCCACGGTGCGCGACGAGGAATCGGGTACGGCGCCCATCGACGATCCGCGCTGGCTGCCGCCCCATACCCAGACGCTTATCTATGCGCAGGCCATGCGCCGGGCGCTGGATCTGGATACCCGTGCGGCGCTCTATTTTTCGACCAAGGGCGGCAAGCCGGCGCTGCGAGGCGCCGCGAGTGCCGAGCTGCTCGAGGAGGAGCGTGGTGACGGCCGCATCCCGGGGCTTAAGAAGGGCTTTCCCGGCGAGGGCGGCAACATGGACTTCGATGCGCTGCTCGATCGCGTGGAGGTCGGCATCGCCGAGCGCTTGCGCGAGCTCGAGGCAGGCAACGTTGCCGCCGTCGACCCGACGTCGGCTCAGGCCGCGCATGCGCGCTGCTCGTATAACCACGAAGGAACGTTTGTAAGGAGGGACGTGTAGACCATGGATCTTTCGACTTTGATGCCGCAACAGCTGCAGATTGTCAAAACGCTCGACCGTCCGCTGTTTGTCTCGGCGGGCGCCGGTTCGGGCAAGACCTTTACCCTCACGCGCCGCATCGTCTACGCGCTCTCGCCCGAATCCGGTCCGTTCGTCGAGCATCTGGACCAGGTGCTCGCCATTACCTTTACCAAAGATGCCGCGGCCGAGATCCGTGACCGCGTGCGCCGTGCGCTTATCGACGAGGGCATGGACGAGGAAGCACTGACCGTCGACGACGCGTGGATCTCGACCATTCACGGCATGTGCTCGCGTATCCTGCGCGCGCATGCGCTGGAGCTGGGCATCGACCCCGAGTTCACGGTGCTCACCGATACCGACGAGCTTATGGACCAGGCTGTTGAGCATGTGCTGGGCCGCGCGACGGCACCCGATGCCGCCCCCGAGCTCGCGGCGTCGCTCAAGGCCCTCTATGCCTGGTATCCCATGGCGGGCGAGGGCGGTTCCTTTGGCGGCGGTACGACCATCAAGGGTCTGGTGCGCGACCTGCTGGAGCTGTCGAGCCAGTTGCCGGGCGGTATGGACGACGTGCGCGTGGCGCGCGGCCAGGCCGATACCTCGGCGCTCGCCGATGCCTATCGCGCGGCGCTGGGCGCAAGCAAGGCCGCGACCGAGAAGGCGCAGACGGCGCTCGACGCCATCGACGCGTTCGAGGCGAGCGGCAAGACCATGGCCGATGCGGCGCGACTCATGATGTCGTGCGCCATGCCGCGCGCGAGCAAGGCGTTTCCTAAGGAGCAGGTCGAGCTGCTCAAGGCCGAGGCCGCCGATGCGTTTATCAATATCGTGCTTGCCTGCGGTGGCCCGGCGCTCGATGCGCTGGTGGGCCTGGCCCGTTCCGTGGAGGCTGAGTATCGCGCGCTGAAGGCTGCCCAGTCCGCCCTCGATAATAACGACCTGCTGCGTATGGCTTACGAGGCGTTGCGCGATTACCCTGCCATCCGTGCTGCGTACGAGGGCCGCTTTAAGATGGTCATGATCGATGAGTTTCAGGATACCGACCAGATGCAGGTCGATCTGATACGCTACCTGACGGGTGCGGGGGAGCGCGCGCTGTGCACCGTGGGCGATGCGCAGCAGTCCATCTATCGCTTCCGTGGCGCCGAGGTCGAGGTGTTCCGTCGTCAGGAGCGCAGGGTGGGCTCGTCTGCCGCGCCCGAGGCGACTGCCGTGGCCGATGCCCCTGCCGGCGAACTCGTCAAACTCGTGCGCAACTTCCGCAGCCATGACGAGGTGCTGCGTTACGTGGCACGCGTCTTCGACGGCGATGACGGCGGCCTGATGCAGGGCTTTTTGGATCTTGAGGCGAGCGACGGCCGCAAGGACACGCTGGTGGCGGACGCCTCGCGCCGCCAGGCCCTCTTTGTTGCCGGCGGCAGTATGCAGGAGCGCACACAGGCCAAGGCTCGCGCGATCGCCGAGCGCTTCCGCGCGCTTGCCGATGCCGGCCAGCCCCAGGGCGGCATGGTACTGCTGCTGGGCCGCATGACCAACGCCGATGTCTACGCCCAGGCCTTCCGCGATCAGGGGCTCGACTGCGTCATCGCAGGCGGCTCGGTCTTTGCCCAGGCAGCCGAGGTGCAGACGGTGCGCGCCCTGGTTTGTGCGCTCGCCAATCCGGCCGATACGGCGCAGGGCCTTATGCCGCTGCTCGCCTCGCCGATGTTTGCACTCGGCGCCCAGGAGTTCCTGGCGCTGGCGACCAAACTCGACGATCAGACGGGCGAGACGTCGCGCCGCAACATCGATGCGGGCATCATGAGCGATTCCGATGTGCCGGGTTTGCAAGACTTGCCGCTCGTGACGCGCGCCCGCGAGGTGCTGCGGTATGCGCTTCGTCGCGTGGGCCGCGATTCGTTCGCCGCCATCGCGCGCGACGTGGTCAACGCCTCCGGCTGGTTTGTGCGTCTGGAACAGCGCGGCCCCGAAGGCAAGGCCATTGCCGCCAACGTGCTCAAGGCGCTCGACGCCGTGGCCGAGGCGGAGGCCGAGTTCGGCAATTCGCCGCGTTCCATCGCGCTGGCCTTCGACCGCTTCTTGGCGGGCAAGGAAGCCCCGGGTGCCCTCAACGAGGAGGGCGACGGCGCGGTGCGCATCATGACGGTTCACGCCTCTAAGGGTCTGGAATATCCGGTCGTGGCGGTCGCCGAGTGCTTTGGCGTGCGTAAGCCCTCGGGTGCGGCACAGATGGGTCGCGTCGAGGGAGGAGCGCAGGTCGTGGCGCTGCCGGCACGCTTCGACGGCGTTAAGCTCACCGACGGAACCTTTGTGAAGGGCGACGACGTCAAAAAGCAGTTTGAGCACGCGTTTAAGGGCAAGGGCACGTCGCTGTGGCTACCGCCGGAGCTCATGGAGGACGTCTGCGCGACGGGCTCTCCCGCCGAGGCATTTGCCCGCCTGCGCAACGACGACCTACAGCTTTCGCTCGAGGAGCGGGCCCGCTTGCTCTATGTTGCCATGACGCGTGCGCGCGAGCTGGTGATCTTGGCGATGGATGCCGGCGTGAGCCGTGGCAAGGTGACGGCGCCGACCTTCGACGTCGAGACCGATCTGACCTACGATGTGCTGCACCGTATTTTGCCGACCGACGCTCTGGACATGCCGCAGCTCGATGCCGACCGCCTGGTGTTCGACAACTCCCAGCCGGGCGACTACGAGCTCATTTCGCTCGCGGGCTTTACCTTTGGCGAGCAGGCGTTTGAGGCCAACGCTTCGCTGGATGCCGAGGGCAGGCTTGTTCGTGGCGATGCCGATACGGATGCTGCCGACGATTCGGCCAGTACAATCGTCCCCGGTCCTGCCGACCCCAAGCCCGATTCGTTTGAGCTTGTGTATCCCCAGGCAGTGGGCGTGCGCATGGGCATCTGTCCGTATCCGATGCGTGACTCGTATAGCTACTCGTCAATCGCCGCGGCACTCCATGCCGAGACGGAAGACCGTGCCGCCGAGGCTCGTGTTCCCATGGACGAGTCCGGCGATGATGCAGAGTCGGATGGCTCGGAGATGACGGATGCAGACGTGGCTGCTGTCGAGCCCGTCGGCAATCCCATGGCCTTGGGTTCGGCCTTCCACGCCGCCTGCCAGTGGCTCATCGAGATGGGTGCCGATGCGTTGCCCGCCGCGCGTGCCGATGCGCTGGCACGCTTGTGGCGCCTGACGCCGGAGCAGCGCGAACGCTTCGACGTTGCCCTGGACCGCTGGCTCAAGTCGGCTGTTCGTGCCGACCTGCTCGCGTGGCCGTGCGTTCGCGCCGAGGTGCCGTTCTTTTCGCTGGGCTGCGAGGACGAGGACATCGCTCGCTACGGTGCCTATGCCGAGGGCGCCATCGATGCACTGGCCACCGACCCGGCCGATCCGTCGCGCGCCCTGGTCATTGATTACAAGACGGGCGGCACGCCGGACGAGACGCCGGACCAGCTGCTCGAGAAGCACGCCCTGCAGGCGCGCGTTTACGCCGACGTGTTGCACAAGGCGGGCTTTGAGGCCGTGACCGTCAAGTTCGTCCGCGTGGAGCAGCCGGATCCAACCATCTTCGTCGAACCCGCCGAACCTCAAGTGGTCACCTACAACCTCTAGCCCTCAGATAACTTGCGGTGGAATACGGACTGTTTTGGCCAAAAAAGCCGCCAAACAGTCCGCATTTCACCGCAACTGCAAGAGGAGCCGTGTGGGTTTGGCTAGGTTCGGGTGCTGTCCATGCCGTGGGGTAAAATCGTTCAGTCAGAACACGAACCCGCATCGGAGCTCATCACATGGCATTCGTCCATCTGCACAATCACACTGTCTTTTCCATGCTCGACGGCGCAACCCGTATCCAGGATATGGTCAACCGTGCCGTTGAGCTGGGCATGCCTGCCGTGGCCATTACCGACCACGGCTACATGTATGGCGTGCCCGACCTGGCGCTGGCCTGCGACGCCGTCAACCACAACACACCCGAGTACAAAACCTGGAGCCACGACAAGGCCTTCCTGGAAAAGGACCGCCGCGACGAGTTGGTGGAGCCCGATCCCGAGGAAAACCCGCGCGAGCATGCCCAGTATGTGAAGGACATGGCCATGTGGGACGAGAAGGGCAACATCGACGAGCTCAAGCCGCCCCTGGTCATCAAGCCCATCTTTGGCTGCGAGGTCTACTTTACGCCGGACGAGACCCTTGCCCGCGACCACAAGCCCGAGCTCTACCACATGATCCTTCTGGCCAAGGACCAGGAGGGCTACGTCAACCTGATGCAGACGGTCTCCGAGGCCGCCGTGCAGGGCTTTTTTTACAAGCCGCGCGTGACGCTCGACAACCTGCGCCGCCACGCCAAGGGCATGATCTGCACGAGCGCCTGTATCGCGGGCATCATCCCCAAATACATCGACCGCGGCGACATGGAAGGCGCCATCAAGTGGGCCGAGACCTTCCGCGACACCTTTGACCCCGGCGACTTTTATATCGAGATCCAGGAACACGGCATCACCACCGACAACGGCCTGACCGACGAGCAGATGGACCGCACGCTCATCGACATCGCCAAGCAGGTGGGCGTCAAGGTCATCGCCACCAACGACTTCCACTACCTGCGCCGCGAGGACGCGCCCGTGCAGGACGTCATCATGTGCATTGGCATGAACGCCAAGGTCGACGACCCTAACCGCATGCGCATGACCGGCTCGGAGTTTTACATGAAGACCGAGGAGGAGATGCGGGCGATGTTCCCGTATTGCCCCGAGGCCTGCGACAACACGCTCGAGATCGCCGACAAGTGCTACGTTGAGCTGGACTGGGACTCCATCATCCTGCCGCGCTTCCCGTTGCTCGATCCCGGCGAGACGCACGAGAGCCAGTTCCGCCGCGAGTGCGAGAAGGGCCTGCGCCAGCACTACGGTGACGACTGGGCCACGCGCGAGATCGGCGGCGTCAACATCAAAGAGCGCTTTGAGTACGAATACAAGGTCATCTGCGACAAGGGCTTTGCCGCCTACTTTTTGATCGTTGCCGAGTACGTGCAATGGGCCAAGGACAACGGCATCGGCGTCGGCCCCGGCCGTGGCTCGGCCGCCGGCGCTATCGTCGCCTACGCCATGAACATCACCGCGTTCGACCCGCTCGAGAACGGCCTGATGTTCGAGAGGTTCCTGTCCCCGCAGCGTACCGAGATGCCCGATATCGATATGGACTTCGACGATGAGCGGCGCCTCGAGGTCGTGGAGCACGTTCGCCAGCTCTACGGCCCCGAGAAGGTTACCCACGTCATCACCTACTCGACCATTAAGGCCAAGCAGGCCATCAACGACGCCGCGCGCGTCCTGGACTACCCGGTCTACATGGGCCAGCGCCTGTCCAAGATGGTCTCGAGCGACCCCAAGGTCAAGCTCAAGCAGGTGCTCGAAAAGCAACCCGACAAAATTAGATCTAAGCAAGAACGCACTCCTGCGCTTGCTGATTTGCAGTGAC
>OFCJ01001150.1_pt1 | contig 9261 bp, 10 predicted proteins | sample 1520791 | NCBI WGS metagenome assembly OFCJ01 (sample SAMEA2699027, study PRJEB24076) | metagenome | biome: Human gut stool | place: Spain | collected 2012-01-21 | reverse complement strand
ACTAAAAATCATTCAAATAAATTATAGAACTATGCTAAAAAAAATTGCACTTGTAATGTTGCTTGCACTCCCAATGGGTGTATTTGCACAGAACCTGAAATTCGGCCACATTAATGCACAGGAAATCATCACTGTGATGCCGGAATTCACCAAAGCTCAAAATGACATTCAGACTTTAGAAAAACAACTTACTGCTGAACTTCAGAGAACGCAGGAAGAATTCAACAAGAAATATCAGGAATTCCAACAAGCTATCGCTAAGGATTCTCTTCCTCCCAACATCGCTGAAAGAAGACAAAAAGAATTGCAAGATATGATGCAAAGACAAGAGCAATTCCAACAAGATGCTCAACAGCAAATGGCGAAAGCACAAAATGATGCCATGGCTCCTATCTATCAGAAGTTGGACAATGCTATCAAAGCCGTAGGCGCTGCTGAAGGTGTAATCTACATCTTCGACCTGGCAAGAACTTCGATTCCATACGTAAACGAATCACAGAGCATCAACTTGACTAGCAAGGTAAAAGCAAATCTTGGTATCAAATAAGAACTGACCAAGAATAAAGAAATACCAAAAGGGAAAGAGAAAGAAGGATCAACTTCTTTCTCTTTCCCTTTTTTTGGCGTACATTTGCGTATATAAATCAAGTGTGTCATGAAGCAACATCTATCCCATACGCCCGGACCGATCGGAGTATTTGACTCCGGTTACGGAGGTCTGACCATCTTAGATAAAATAAGAGAAGTATTACCGGAATATGATTATATCTATTTGGGAGATAATGCACGTGCTCCTTACGGAACACGTTCTTTTGAGGTCGTATACGAATTTACCCGGCAAGCGGTCAACAAACTATTTGATATGGGCTGCCACCTGGTTATATTAGCTTGCAATACAGCTTCCGCAAAAGCTTTGCGCAGTATTCAGATGAATGATTTACCAGGCATCGATCCGGCTCGCCGTGTGCTCGGAGTCATCCGCCCTACCGTAGAGTGTGTCGGAGAGATAAGCAAAAACCAGCATATCGGTGTACTGGCAACAGCAGGCACCATCAAATCCGAATCGTATCCGTTGGAAATACACAAGCTATTTCCTGAAATCCAGGTCAGCGGCACAGCCTGTCCGATGTGGGTATCACTAGTTGAAAACAATGAATCACAGGACGAAGGAGCAGACTATTTTATCCGGAAGTACATCGACCAATTGCTATCGAAGGATCCTCAAATAGATACTGTCATTCTCGGATGTACTCATTTCCCCATACTTCTACCCAAAATCCGGCAATATATTCCGGAGCATATCAGTGTAATTGCGCAAGGCGAGTATGTTGCGGAAAGTCTGAAAGACTATCTGAAAAGGCATCCCGAAATGGATGCAAAATGCACGAAAAATGGGAACTGCCAGTTTTACACGACCGAAGCGGAAGAAAAGTTTTCAGAATCGGCCTCTACTTTCCTAAAACAGCAGATTAATGTAAAACACATCACGCTCGAATAAAATTTAAGAAAAAAAGTAACCATTTCTCTCTCTTTTTTGTTATATTTGTAGATAACCCCTAATAAGCAAGATCATGAAAGAAGAAGATTATAGCAAAGCAATAGAAGTATTCTCCGGATCCCCATGGGAAGCCGAGATCATCAAAGGGCTATTAGAAAGCAATGACATCCGTTGCGTAATCAAAGATGGGATTATGGGTACACTGGCACCCTATATCGCTCCTTCCGTATCCGTTCTTGTCACCGAGGATCAATACGAAGCGGCCACCGCACTTATCAGGAGCCGGGCCGAGAAAGATAACGACTGATGCGGTCGAGCCCTTCGCGGATATTCTCCAATGAGTTTGCATAGGAGAAACGTACATATCCTTCGCCTCCCGTACCAAAATCCACCCCGGGAGTAATGCCGACGTGTGCATGTTCGAGTACATCGAATGCAAAACGATAAGAGTCGGTAGTAAATTTGCGTGCGTCAGCAAAAATGTAAAATGCCCCTTGAGGTTCTACTTTTATTTCAAAACCCATTTCCCGAAGGCGGGCAATCATATATCGGCGACGCTCATCATAAACCTGCTTCATCCGTTCCACGTCCGGTTCAGCCTGCCGCAATGCGGCAATCCCTGCCTGCTGGGCAACACTGGACGCACAGATAAACAGATTTTGCTGTAACTTTTGCAAAGATCGCATACAAGATTTAGGTGCGATCAAATAGCCCAACCGAAGCCCCGTCATCGCAAAGCGTTTAGAGAATCCGTTCAGGACAAAAGCCTGATCGGTATATTCAAGGATACTGTGTGCACGCCCTTCATACACAAGGCCGTGATAAATTTCATCTGAAATGACAGGAACTCCTAATGCAGCTACGTCCTTCAAGAATTTTTCATCCAACAACATTCCGGTCGGATTCATCGGAGAATTGATAAAGATAGCCGCAGTATGCGGATTCACACACTTACGGATAGCCTCTATGTCGTATTGCAGATATTCTTTAAACAAAGGAACCAAAACAGGTTTGGCTTGCGTTGCCAACACAAAATTGCGATAGCAAGCGTACCCCGGATTGGAAAGAATCACTTCACTATCCGGATTGCAGAGCAACATCAATGCAAGAAGAATAGACGGAGAAGACCCGGAAGTCACGACAATACAATCCGGATCTACCGTTACCCCATATTCGCGCAGATAAAAAGCGGCAATTTCCCGTCGCAGTTCCGGATCACCCAAAGAATGTGTATAATGAGTCAGATGACGATCATAAGCCGCTTTTGCCGCTTCCGCCACACAGGCCGGCACATCAAAATCAGGTTCGCCAACTTCCAGATGAATAATATCAATGCCTTGTTTTTGCAATTCGTTCGCCCTCTCCAACACATCCATTACGATGAAAGAGGTCATCTGTTCTACTTGTGGGTTTGTATGTTTCATTGCTTATCTTTTCTCTATCTGACTGCAAAGATAATTCTTTTTAGCCTGTTTTGGTAACATATCGGTAAAAAGCTCTATATTTGTGCTTTCAAATCGTTAGTAGGAATGAAACAGGAATTTACACGAATCGCAGTAAAAGTAGGAAGCAATGTATTGACACGCCGAGACGGAACGCTGGACGTTACCCGTATGTCGGCACTTGTTGACCAGATAGCGGAATTACATAAATCCGGGGTGGAAATCATTCTGATTTCTTCGGGAGCTGTTGCTTCCGGGCGCAGTGAAGTGCATCCACAGAAAAAACTCGATAGTGTAGACCAACGCCAGTTGTTTTCTGCCGTAGGTCAAGCTAAGCTCATCAACCGTTACTACGAACTTTTCCGCGAGCATAGTATTCCTGTTGGTCAGGTGTTAACCACGAAAGAAAGTTTCGGTACCCGCCGCCATTATCTGAATCAGAAAAACTGTATGACGGTAATGCTTGAAAACAATGTTATTCCTATTGTCAACGAGAATGATACAATTTCCGTCAGCGAGCTTATGTTCACTGATAATGATGAATTGTCCGGACTCATCGCTTCCATGATGGATGCACAGGCTCTCATTATCCTAAGCAACATCGACGGAATTTACAATGGTTCTCCTGCCGATCCGGGTTCTTCTGTTATCCGGGAGATCGATCACGGAAAAGATTTATCCAATTATATTCAGGCAACGAAGTCCAGTTTCGGACGGGGGGGAATGTTGACGAAAACAAATATTGCCCGCAAAGTAGCTGATGAAGGAATTACAGTGATTATTGCCAACGGGAAACGGGATAATATTCTGGTAGATTTGCTTCAGCATCCGAAAGAAACGCTTTGTACACGTTTTGTTCCTTCAAACGAACCGGTATCCAGTGTCAAGAAATGGATTGCTCATAGCGAGGGGTTTGCCAAAGGAGAAATTCACATCAACGAATGTGCGACAGAAGTTCTAAACTCTGAAAAGGCTGTCAGTATCCTCCCCATCGGAATTACTCACGTTGAAGGTGAATTTGAGAAAGATGACATTGTGCGTATCATGGACTTTCAAGGAAATCAAGTGGGCGTTGGAAAGGTGAACTGCGATTCCAAGCAGGCACAAGAAGCAATCGGTAAGCATGGAAAGAAACCGGTAGTACATTATGACTATCTATACATTGAATAATCAATAATAAGGTCAACTGTAGATAGGGTTAGTAATATTGCAAGTCAACCCGAAGCAGTGATAAGAAATTGAAGCTATTATTCAGGAGAATATTAGCATCTTGATTGAAGGAAAGCGTTTATTTTCGGTTGTATAATGTATTGTAGATAAAACATCTGCATTGAGACGCCCGTATATTGCTGATATACCACCACAAAAGCAACATTTATTTCTGCTTTCAACAAGTTTTATTCACATCATTCACTATATTTGCATAGTTTATCTTTCCATTTAATGCAAAAAAGGAGCAAATGACTACAAATTTAAACGAAACCTTTGCTGCCGTACAGGTGGCAAGTCGGGAATTAGCCTTGCTGAATGATGACATCATCAATCAGATTTTAAATGCAGTAGCTGACGCAGCAATTGCAGAAACACCTTTCATTCTTGCAGAGAATGAAAAAGACCTCGCACGGATGGACAAAAATGATCCGAAGTACGACCGGTTAAAATTGACGGAAGAACGTTTAAAAGGCATTGCTGCCGACACACGCAATGTAGCTACACTCCCCTCTCCTTTGGGTAAAGTGTTGAAAGAAAGTGTTCGCCCCAATGGGATGAGATTGACAAAAGTCAGCGTTCCTTTCGGAGTGATAGGAATCATTTATGAAGCCCGTCCGAATGTCAGTTTTGATGTTTTCTCCCTTTGTCTAAAGAGTGGAAATGCCTGCATATTGAAAGGAGGAAGTGATGCCGATTGTTCCAACCGGGCTATCATCAGTGTGATTCATGAAGTATTGAGGAAATTCAATATCAATCCGCACATTGTAGAACTACTTCCGGCCGACAGAGAAGCTACGGCAGCATTGCTGAATGCAGTGGGTTACGTAGATCTGATTATCCCCAGAGGCAGCAGCAGCCTGATCCATTTCGTACGCGAGAATGCAAAAATTCCCGTTATTGAAACAGGGGCAGGTATCTGTCACACTTACTTTGATGAATTTGGAGATGTAAACAAGGGGGCAGCTATTATTCATAATGCGAAGACACGCAGGGTTAGCGTATGTAATGCGCTGGACTGCGCCATTATACATGAGAAGAGACTGACCGATCTCCCTATGCTTTGCGAGAAACTAAAAGACAGCCATGTCATTATCTATGCTGACGCACAGGCTTATCAAGCATTAGAAGGCAGCTATCCTACCGAACTTCTGGAACACGCCAAAGCAGAAAGTTTCGGCACAGAGTTTCTGGATTATAAAATGGCTGTCAAGACCGTAAAAAGCTTCGAAGATGCCTTAGGACATATTCAGGAAAACAGCTCCAAACATAGCGAGTGTATTGTTACCGAAAACAAGGAACGTGCAGCCTTATTCACAAAGATTGTGGATGCAGCTTGCGTATATACCAATGTATCTACTGCCTTCACTGACGGAGCGCAATTCGGATTAGGAGCAGAAATCGGAATCAGTACGCAAAAACTACATGCGCGCGGTCCGATGGGACTGGAAGAGATCACCTCTTACAAATGGGTCATCGAAGGAGACGGGCAAACGAGAAGAAATTGAGACGATACCTTTATCGTTAAAAATCAAACAAGGTATTGAACGAAACTAATTGAAAATTAAGAATTAAAAGATAAATGATATGAATAAATTTACTTGCGTACAGGACATCGGCGATTTAAAATCAGCCCTTGCAGAAGCATTCGAAATTAAAAAAGATCGTTTCAAATATGTAGAACTGGGACGAAACAAGACTTTGATGATGATCTTCTTCAACTCCAGTCTGCGCACCCGCCTTAGCACACAGAAAGCTGCAATCAACTTGGGAATGAATGTAATGGTACTAGATATCAATCAAGGTGCATGGAAACTGGAAACCGAACGTGGCGTAATTATGGATGGCGATAAACCGGAACATATCTTAGAAGCCATTCCGGTGATGGGCTGTTATTGTGATCTCATCGGAGTACGCTCTTTCGCCCGTTTCGAAAACCGCGACTTTGACTATCAGGAAACGATTATCAATCAATTTATCCAATACTCCGGACGTCCCGTCTTTTCGATGGAAGCGGCAACACGCCACCCATTGCAGAGCTTTGCCGACTTGATTACCATTGAAGAATACAAGAAAACAGCACGTCCTAAAGTGGTCATGACCTGGGCTCCACATCCACGTCCATTGCCACAAGCTGTTCCCAATTCTTTTGCCGAATGGATGAACGCAACGGATTACGAATTTGTCATCACCCACCCCGAAGGTTATGAACTCGCCCCGCAATTTGTAGGCAACGCAAAAGTAGAATACGACCAGATGAAGGCTTTCGAAGGAGCCGACTTTATATATGCCAAGAACTGGGCAGCTTATTCCGGCGACAATTACGGACAGATATTAAGTAAAGATCGTGATTGGACAGTCAGCGACCGTCAAATGGCAGTTACCAACAACGCTTATTTCATGCATTGTCTTCCGGTTCGCAGAAATATGATTGTGACAGACGATGTGATCGAAAGCCCGCAATCAATCGTTATTCCGGAAGCTGCTAATCGTGAAATCTCGGCAACTGTCGTTCTGAAGAGACTATTGGAAGGACTGAAATAACCGAAAAATAAAGAGGCCGAAAAGCCTCTTCCATCAACGCATAAGAACAAAAGAACATCTCCTTAAAATCCTACTTATAAATATAAAAACAGGATTTGAAAATTGAGATGTTCTTTTGTTCTTATTGTATTTAAAATAAAAGCGGGCTATTACTTACCCCGCTCTTTACCTTATTTCTCTATTTCTTTGCCAGCCTCCTGCCAGGAATTAAATCCTTTATCAAGCTCAAAGACCTTATAGCCCTTCTCACTCAAAATTGCCGCAGCCTTCTTGCTCCGATTACCACTACGACAATACACAGCCACCGGTTTATCCTTCTGTAATAATGAATCAGCCATTGAAGCAAAAGAATCATCCATCACATTGATGTTGATTGTCTTCGTGATGTGCCCCTCCGAATATTCCGCAAGTGTGCGGACATCCAGACGTTGTATATCCTCATTCTGAATAAGAGAATCAAACTCCTCTACATTCATGGATTGAAAATCTCCTTTCTGCTGACAAGAGAAAAGGGAAGAGAGAAATAAAAATATCCCCACGACTAATTGATTCAATTTAAACATATATACTCTATTATTCAATTCTGCCCAGGAGTATAGTCAAACCCGGGATCACAATACTTTTCAGATACTACTGCAGATCCATCCTTATCGTACGTACAATATTTAAACTTAATATTTATGGTCCGACCAGGATGCTCCTCATCAATATATTGCGCCAAAGGAACAGAAATGTAAGCACGCCGATTATAGTATTCTTCATCACTGTTCGCATCATGGTATAATAACATATTCACAATACCATTTGTTTTAAGTTCAGACACATCTTCCACTATGCCGAAAGTATGTCCTTTGCCTGTACTGACTTTTAGATTCAGAATCATATTCAGATAATCCCGCCCCAGCCAGATACTGACCACCTCTACCGGATCTTGCTTTATACCGTCTTTATACACCGGATCATCTTCCGGCTTAGGCACCGGCACAATGAGCGATTGCAAAGAATATATAGTAGCCGCACTTCCATCCGGAAGCACTTCATAGTTACTCATTACACGTCTGGAGGTATTTGCGGCAATAGTAGAACCCGTACGATCTTCCGCCACAGGCAAAGCCTCTCCCTTATCAGGAATAAGCGTTTGTATACGACCGTCTTCCCCGGCCTCTACAGTCACAAATTCCAGTTTCACCGAAGGATAATAATAATCATCATCTCCACAGGCAGTCATCAGGAAAAGCAATCCCCACAACCAAATAACATGTAATTTTCTTCTTTTCATCGGCAAGCTGCTAAATAATTAACTAACGGATTGGAATACATTAATAACAACTTCTCACGCAAAAAGACTTCATCCTTATTCGGAATCTTGATCTTTGCCAATTGTTGTTCAATATAGTTCATAAACTGTTGTTTCTCTTCTTCCGTGTAATTGGACCCGAATTCCGTCGTGCCATTCAGCCAATCGTACGCCACATAATTTCCCGGATATATCCGGTAATTACGATGAATGCGGCGGTCAATACAGGCAGAGATACGGGCAAACAAATCCGGTTTCGGCAACGAACGGTCCAACTCTTTCAGACCATCATTTAGACAAGGGGCAACCTGAAAATGTACCCTGCCTTTATATCCGAAAAGACCGGTTTGCATATTAATCAAATCGTCCTGCGTCGTCTTCTTATACCCTTCGATGTCTCTCTTCAACTGAAACTCCTGCGCTTTCAGAAAATCACACGGGTCATATTCGTATGAAATAGCAAGCGGAGCAATATTCATTTCCATCAAACGGTCTATCAAATCACCTTCACCACCCATTGCCAGCATTTTCAACACACTGTCTTGTGTACGGTCATTCGAATCTTTTGCACGTCCTTCACGCTGCGCAATCCAAATAGACTGTTTTTTCTCCGAAATGGTGTAATGCATATAACGGGACATACGTGCTGAAGATTCCAACATCTGCCGCATTGTCAATGCCCGCTGTACAATGAATGATTTATTGACACGTACCAGTTTCTTAATCCAGGGATAAATCAGCAAATTATCTCCAATCGCTATTTCTACCGTATCCATCCCCTGGTCAATCAACAAAATAGAGAGAAAGCCCGAATCGAGAATAATGTCTCTATGATTCGATATATACGTATAAGCTTTACTTTTATCCGGTATGGCGGTATGATCCAGTGTCAGCCCGGCGGTATGATCTGCCGCTATCTTCCACAAAATACCATAGCAAAATGCCTCCTGAAAATCAAGTTTAGTCTTACAGGCACGCATTTTCTGCGCCAGAAGTTCAAATGGAACGTTCGGTATAGCCCCGGTAGCAGCTTTCTGAAAAGCCGGATCGGCAATCAGTTCCTCAAAGATTTGAGGAAGTTCCTCATCATTGTAAGGACGAATTTCATTAAACTCTGTCAGATCCATCACGTGATTAAAATTTGTTTTCAATAATATCGGTCATCACATCCTTTATATCCAGTCCGGCTGCACGCACCTGCTGGGGAATAAAGCTGGTAGTAGTCATTCCCGGAGTAGTGTTTACTTCGAGAAGATTCAGTTTTTCACCGG
>OFCJ01001120.1_pt1 | contig 9597 bp, 8 predicted proteins | sample 1520791 | NCBI WGS metagenome assembly OFCJ01 (sample SAMEA2699027, study PRJEB24076) | metagenome | biome: Human gut stool | place: Spain | collected 2012-01-21 | reverse complement strand
CCCGCGAGATGTCCGCGAAAGAAAGGATTCGCTATGTCCATTCGTATTATTACCGATTCCGCGAGCGATATGTCGCCGGCTGAGCACCCCGCTCTGCGTGTTCTGCCGCTGTCCGTCACTTTTGGCACCGATGTGTACATGGATGGCGTCGACATCGATCACCAGCGCTTTTACGAGATGCTCGTGGAGCGCGATGAGCTGCCCAAGACCGGCCAGGTCAACCCGTACGCGTTTTCGCAGGCTATTGCCGAGGCGCGTGAGGCCGGCGACGAGGCAGTGATTATTACCGTTGGCGCCAAGCTTTCGGGCACCAATCAGAGTGCCCGTACCGCACTTGCCGAGGCGCCGGGCGGCGACGTGTTCGTGGTAGATAGCAACAACGTCACCCTGGGCGAGCGCGTGCTGGTCGAGTATGCGCTGCGCTTGGTGGACGAGGGCCGTAGCGCGGCCCAGATCGCGGCGGCCGTCGAGGCCGTGCGCGACCGTGTGGTGGTTATCGGTCTGCTCGAGACGCTGGAGTACTTGGTGCGCGGCGGTCGTCTGTCTGCTGCGGCCGGCGCCGTGGGCACGCTGCTCAACGTAAAGCCTGTGGTGGCTGTCGAGGACGGTCTGATCGTGCAGCTGGGCAAGGCGCGCGGTTCCAAGAACGGCCGCAACCTGCTGAACCAAAAGGTCGAAAAGGCGGGCGGCATCGACTTTTCCATGCCGCTGGCGCTCGGCTATACGGGTCTTTCGGATGCGGTGCTCAAGAAGTATATCGAGGACAGTGCCGCGTTGTGGGCCGGCCATGCCGAGGGTGAGCTGCCCATCCACACTATCGGCGCCACCATCGGCACCCACGTGGGCCCCGGCGCTGTAGCCGTAGCCTTCTTCCGCCCCGCCAACTAGCTTTCCGGTCAAAACCACCACAAAGGGGATAGGTACCTTTGTGGTGGTTTATGCTGGGTTCGGTTGAAAGGAGCACGCAATGGCGTCTGAGGGCTTTTTTGAACGGGTGTACGAGGTGGTCGAGCAGATCCCCGAGGGGATGGTCGCCACGTATGGTCAGGTGGCGCTGCTTGCCGGTCGACCACGAAGTGCGCGGTATGTGGGGTATGCCCTGCATAGCAATCCGCGCCCCGGCGAGATTCCCTGTCACCGCGTGGTGTTTGCCGACGGGCGCATATGCGAGGGTTTTGCTTTTGGCGGTCCCGATGCTCAACGTGAGCTTTTGCTAGGGGAGGGTGTGGCGTTTAAGGACGACATGCACGTCGACCTGGCCGTCTGTCGTTGGCCTGCCGGACTCTAACAGCTCTGCCGTGGCCAGAACCACCACAAAGGTGCCTGTCCCCTTTGTGGTGGTTTTCCGTTGCAGGTTTACCTGGGCTAACTTATGGAGAAGGTGTGGCGGAGCATATTGACGCTAGAAAGTAAACCACGGTGAACTATATTGTATTCAGCAACGGAGCAGGCAATAGGCGATGAAAAAGCCTGCCCTGTTGAGTTTGATTCGCACTCCTCCCCTCTGTGCGATTCAACGGTGTACTTCGGGAACAGGCCCGCTGGCAACTAACTGCCGGCGGGCCCGTTCCTGTTTGTCGGGGGAGTGCGATGGGCGGAGCCGAACAGGTCGGGCATCAAAAAAGGCGGACGCCGTAGCGCCCGCCCTAAAGCAATCGAAAGCTCAAGCCAGCAGATCGGTCTAGTACACCATGCCCATGGCGTCCTGAACCTCTGCCAGGGTCTGATCGGCGATCTCGTTGGCGCGACGGTTGCCCTCGTGCAGGACGTCCTTTACATAGTCCAGATCGTTCTCGTAGCGCTGACGGCGCTCGCGGATCGGCGCGAAGTACTCGTTGACGGCCTCGGTCACGTACTTCTTGAGCTGGCCGGAGCCGCCCATGCCGATCTCCTCGGCAATCTCGACCTCGGAGCGACCGGTGCAGATGGCGGCGGTCGAAAGCAGGCCGGACACGCCGGGGCGGTTCTCGGGATCGAACGTGATCATGCGCTCGGAGTCGGTCTGGCTCTTCTTGATGCGTTTGGCCGTCTCCTCGGCGGTCATCGAAATATTGATGGCGTTGCCGTAGCTCTTGCTCATCTTGCGGCCGTCCAGGCCGGGCAGCAGCGGGGTCTCGGACAGCAGCGCCTCGACCTCGGGGAACACCTTGCCGTAGCGGTTGTTAAAGCGGCGGGCGATGGTGCGGGTGAGCTCGATGTGCGGCAGCTGGTCGCGACCGACCGGCACCACGTTGCCCTTGCAGAACAGGATGTCGCAGGCCTGGTGCACCGGGTAGGTGAGCAGGAGGCCGGTAAGCTCGTGGCCCGAGGCCTCCATCTCGGCCTTGACCGTGGGGTTGCGCGCCAGCTCGGCCTCGGACACCAGCGACAGGAACGGCAGCATGAGCTGGTTGGCGGCGGGCACGGCGGAGTGCGCGTAGATCATGGTCTTGTCGGGGTCGATGCCGCAGGCAAGGTAGTCCATGACCATGTTGTACACGTTGTCCTGGATGTGCTCGGTGGTGTCGCGGTCGGTGATGACCTGGTAGTCGGCGATGAGTACGTTGGTCCTGGCGCCCATGTTCTGCAGCTCCACGCGGCCCTTGAGGGTGCCGAAGTAGTGGCCCAGGTGCAGACGGCCGGTGGGGCGGTCGCCGGTGAGCATGGTGAACTTCTCGGGCGTTTTGGTCAGGCCCGCGCGAATGACGTTGCTCTTTTGCAGCGCGACTTCGTAGCTGTTCTCGTTTGGCATGATTGCTCCTAACGTATGTTCATGGGTCAAGATGATAACGCGTTTATTGGAGGGGCGGGACGTAAGTAGGCGAGGGGCGGGAGAGGGGTGGCTTGTGCGGTGGGTGCGGCGCGGCCGCGCTTGGCCAACGGTGCCTTGGCACATCCTTGGCAGCTTGCCCTAGAGCTTGTGGTGGCGCTCTTCTTTGCGCTCCTCGGCTGCCTGCTCCTCCTGCTTAAAAGCGGGGTCGTCGGGGGTGACCAGCTCGTCCTCGTGCGTGCGCTTGTTGTAATGGTGGCGCAGCACGGGTTCAAACAGGTGCAGGTGCTTGGCGAAGGCAGCCGAGCCAATGGCGAGCACGGTAAAGATGAGCACACGCATGGGCACCTCGACCTGGTTAATCGCGGCGGCGCCGGCCGAAAGCATGATGCACCAGGCATAGATGAGCAGCACGGCCTGTTTTTGGTTGTAGCCTTCTTGGATCAGGCGGTGGTGGATGTGGCCCTTGTCGGCCTGCCCGATGCTAATGTGGGCGCGCTTGCGGCGCACAATGGCGCTAAACGTGTCGATGATGGGCACGCCGGCAACGATGAGCGGGATGATAAGCGAGGTGAGTGCGGCGGTGCGGCTCACGTTGAGCAGCGAGATGGAGCCCAGCGCAAAGCCCAGAAGCAGCGACCCCGAGTCGCCCAAGAAGATGCTTGCGGGGTTGAAGTTGTAGCGCAAAAAGGCCAGACAGGCGCCAAAGAGCGCAATGGAGAGCGCGGCGGCGTCGATGCGGCCCGAGAGAACGGCCATCGAAAACATGGTGAACGACGCGATGCCGCAGATGCCCGTGGCCAAGCCGTCGAGGCCGTCGATGAGGTTAATGATGTTGGTGAATGCCACCAGATAGATTACGGTGATGGGGTAGGCGAGCCATCCGAGCATGATCTCGCCGGGGGCAAACGGGTTGACGATGACGCCGATTTTTAGGCCGCCGATACAGGCGATAAGCGCGGCGAGGACTTGTCCGGCCAGCTTTTGCTTGGGCGTGAGCTGGAAGACGTCGTCGATAGCGCCGGTCGCAAAGATGACGGTAAAGGAGAGCGCCAGCATGGGGTAGCTGATGTGCAGACGGGGGTGGGGCACCAAAACGGGCGGCCAACCCAGGTACCAGGTGCCTAGGATTTGCACAGTGCAGGCGACGACCAGGCCCAAAAACACCGCCGTTCCGCCCAAACGCGGGATGGGCTTGGTGTTGATGCGGCGCTTAGAAGGATAGTCGACGGCATCGAGCTTAATTGCCAAGCGCTTGACCAGGGGCACCGCGAGGAAGGTCGTGATAAAGGCCGCCGCTGCCACGCATAGGTACGGTATGTAGCTCGGGGATGAAGCCATGAATCTAAAAACCGCCAAGCGTCGAAGGAAAAGGTCAGAAGAACGCCATGCGCAAAGGGCATAGCCGAACCATAATACTCGACCAAGGGGGGTACATGGAATTGCACGCAGCGATAATCACGCGCTTACCAGATATTGGGATGTTGTCGATGGCTTGTCGGGATGCCGGCGGGGATCCATATGGACTGTAATGGTGATTTTCGGCAAAAGAAAACCACCCCCCACGTTACGAAAATGAACCCACCTAAAACAGGTGGGTGCCCTCATCGACTGTTCCAGCGTCCTTAACAACGAAGGATACCTGTACTAGGTACGACTGTGTGGGCTCCCTAAATAAACGCGACGGTTCACCCAGTTGCTCCGCGGGGGGCGGAATACCTACATCATAAAGCGGCACTTTATCGATTCCAGTCTTGACATTACAAAAATCGTGTCGGACGATTACGGCGCCTTGGGCTCGAGCCGTCTGTGGGGTTGATCCCTTTACGTTTGAGCTGCTGAATCGTTGTTTTGGAGCATGGTTTTATGCCGACGTCGTTGACCGAACTTTTTTCGCCCGCCTGCCATTTGTGTCCGCGCCGTTGCGGTGCGGCGCGCGATGAGGGCGCGCACGGCGTCTGCGGTGCTAACGACACGCTCAAGGTGGCCCGCGCCGCGCTTCATATGTGGGAGGAGCCGCCTATCTCGGGCGAGGCCGGTTCGGGCACGATCTTCTTTAGCGGCTGCTCGCTCAAATGTATCTACTGCCAGAACCACGAGATCTCGACCGGCAATTTTGGCCTTGAGATTTCGCCTGAGCGCCTGGTCGAGATTATGCTGGAACTGCAGGACCAGGGTGCCAACAACATCAATTTGGTGACGGCGACGCACTATGCGCACCTGTTGCCTGCCGCGATTGCCGCGGCACGGGCGCGCGGACTGGTTATCCCAATCGTCTACAACACGAGTGGTTACGAGCGCGCGAGTGCCGTGGCGGCGCTGGGCGACCTGGTCGATGTGTGGCTCACCGACTTTAAATATGCCGATGCCGGGCTTGCGCAGTCGCTCTCCCATATAAAGGATTACCCGCGTGTGGCCGTGTCGGGTCTGGCCCAGATGGCGCGCGAGATCGAGCGCCGCGGGGGAGAGTTGGTGGACGAGGACGGGCTTATGAAGCGTGGCATGATCGTGCGTCACCTGGTGCTTCCGGGGCATGCAGACGATTCGTGTCGCGTGCTGGACCTGGTGTGGCAGACGGTGGGCGACGTGCCGATCTCGGTTATGAACCAGTACACGCCCAATGCGCTCATGCGCGAGCAGGGCGGCGACCTGGCGCGCGCCGTGACGCGTGAGGAGTACGAGCAGGTGCTCGACCATGCCGACGACCTGGGTTTTACGACGATGTTCTGGCAAGAGGGCGGCGCGGTAGACGAGAGCTTCACCCCGGCCTTCGACACCACCGGTGTTCTTACCAGCGCAAAGTAGTGCGTTCGTCGATGATTTTTCTGGGACGGGGATAAAAAATCATCGAGAGGATCGCCTGTTCGAAAAGTTGCCAAAATAGCCGCGCCCCAAAAAGACTGGTTATTGGGCGTTGACAGTTGGCGAGCCGTAGGTAAAATATCGACTTGTCCTGGGGACGTAGCTCAGTTGGGAGAGCGCTGCCGTCGCATGGCAGAGGCCGAGGGTTCGACTCCCTTCGTCTCCACCCTTGGATTTGATAAGCCGCTGACATTGTGTCGGCGGCTTTTTTTAAAAGAAAGGGCTATACCATGGCCGAGCTTGAGTCCCAACCATTGTCCGACGAGGAGCGCGCTGAGTTGGAAGAGCTCCGCGCTGAGAAGGCCCGCCGCGAGGCTCGGGAAGAGGCCCGTCGCGAGCGTGAGGAGCTGGCTGCCCTGCGCGCCGAGCGTGCGAAGGCCGAGGAGGTCGCCTCGAACGCCGCATCCGAGCACAAGCCCGCGCCCGCACCCAAGCCCGCTGCTGCGAAGCCTGCACCTGCCGCGCCCAAACCTCAGCCTAAAAAGGCCGCTCGTCCCAAGTCCGTCGAGCCCAAGCCGAGCCGTGACGAGATGACCTTTGCCCAGCGCATGGTTGCCTCCAAGGAACCTACGGGCGAGAACGAGATCCCTGGCATGGCGCCGGCTCAAAAAATCATCATTGTCCTTGCCCTCATCGCGTTTGTCATCTTTATGGGCTACACGATCCTGACCAGCATGGGCCTGCTCTAACCGATTTGCATCGGGCGTCATGTCCGCATGCTCTGCTCTCGTCCAACCCTCAAATTCTGCACCACACATCTGAAAGGTCGCCCCATGGCTTTGACCGACATCTCGCATCCCACCGACATTGCAATGCTCACCGATCTGTACGAGCTCACTATGGCCCAGGGCCTGTGGGAGAGCGGCAAGGCCAATGAGCAGGGTTGCTTTACCGCGTTTTACCGCGACCATCCCTTTGGCAGCGCCTATGCCGTCATGTGCGGCACCGCCGAACTGCCCGAGCTGGTCGAGAACCTGCGCTTTACGCCCGAGGATATCGACTACCTCGCATCGCTTGAGGCCCCGGCCGGCGGCGCGATGTTCAAGTCCGCATTCCTCGACTACCTGCGCGATTTTCGTGCGCATGTAAATATCGACGCCGTCCCCGAGGGCGAGCTCGTCTTTCCGCGCGAGCCCATGGTGCGCGTCACCGGTCCTGCGCTCGAGTGCCAGCTGCTCGAGACGGCGCTGCTCAACATCGTCGGGTTTCAGACGCTTGTCGCCACCAAGACGGCGCGCGTGGTGCTCGCCGCTGACGGTCGCCCCGTGGCGGAGTTTGGCCTGCGCCGAGCCCAGGGTCCCGATGGCGGCCTGGCCGTTGCGCGCGCGAGCTACGTTGCCGGCTGCTCCTCTACGTCCAATGTGCTCGCCGGCCGCCGCTACGGTATTCCCGCCTTTGGCACGCATGCGCACAGCTGGGTGATGAGCTTCGATTCCGAGCTCGAGGCCTTCCGCGCCTTTGCCAAGTCGAGCCCCAAGAACTGCACGCTGCTCATCGACACCTACGATGTGCGCGAGGGCTGCGAGCATGCCATTACGGTTGCCAAGGAGATGGAGGCGGCGGGCGAGCGCCTGTCGGCTATTCGCATTGACTCGGGCGACCTCGCCAAGCTCTCCAAGTATGTCCGCGGTCGTTTCGATGCCGAGGGCCTGCCCTATGTGGGGATCTCGGTTTCGAACGATCTTGACGAGTATACGATTCAGTCGCTGCTCGACCAGGGCGCGCCCATCGACAGCTTTGGCGTGGGTACCAAGCTCGCGACCTGCTATGACCAGCCGGCGCTGGGCGGCGTGTACAAGCTTTCCGCCCGCCGTGCGAGCGAGGCCGACCCGTGGACGCCGGTGGTCAAGCTCTCCGAGCAGCCCTACAAGCGCACGATCCCGGGCGTGCAGCGTGTGCGCCGCTATTACGACGGCTTTGGCGGCCCGGTCTGCGACATGATCTACGACGAGGACCATCTGGCGGGGGAGGGCGCCGCGCGCGGCAATACCCTTGTGGCCGTGAATGATGCCGCCCTGGTGACCGACGTGTCCGAACTTGAGTATCGCGAGCTGCTGGTGCCGATCGTGCGCGATGGCAGTGCGGTGGCTCCGCGTGAGAGCATCCAGGACGCGCGCGAGCGCTGTGTTTGGGCGCTTGATCATCTGGACGCAGCTTTCAAGCGCTTCCTGTACCCGCAGACTTATGTGGTGGGCATGGAGCAGGGCCTGGCACAGGTGCGCGACGAACTCGTGCGCAAGAACATGGCCGCGGCTTCTGCCTTTCCCTGGGCTCACTAATTCCTTGGGCGGTAGGGGCGAGTCACGCTCCCTTGGCCGCCAGCTTGGCCGTTCGCTGAACAGTTGATTGGTTTGACGTATGACGACTTCTTATAAAACGATGGTGGTAAAGATCGGTTCGTCCACGGTGGTGGGCGCCGACGGCAAGGTCAACCGCTCCTTTATCGGCGGGCTTGCCGATCAGGCCGCAGCCCTGCGCAAGCTCGGCTGGCGCCTGGTCGTGGTGAGCTCGGGCGCTATCGCCTGCGGCTATCCCGTGCTGGGCTTCGGCCGCAAGCCGGTCGGCGACCTGCCGAGCCTGCAGGCCTGCGCCTCGGCTGGTCAGTGCATCATCTCGTCGGCCTACGACGAGGAGTTCCATGCGCGCGATCTGCTCACCTCGCTCGTGCTGCTCACGCGCCACGATACGGCCCGCCGCATGTCTTACCTGCACGCGCGCGACGCCCTGCTGCGCCTCGTGGAGCTTGGCGTGGTGCCGGTCGTCAACGAGAACGATACCGTTACCGTCGATGAGATCAAGTTTGGTGACAACGACACACTGGCGGCGCTTGTGAGCTGCCTGGTTTCTGCCGATCTGTGCGTGACGCTCTCGGACATCGATGGCCTCTATACTGCCAATCCGCACGAGGACCCCACGGCCGAGTTCGTCCCGGTCGTGCATAAGATCGATGCCAAGATTATCGCCTCGGCGGGCGATTCTTCGACCTCGGTGGGCACGGGCGGCATGATCACCAAGATTCGCGCGAGCCGCATTCTCATGACCGCGGGCATTCAGAGCGTGATTTGCTCGGGTGAGGAGCCCGATGCACTCGTGCGCCTCGCCCGCGGCGAGAGCGTGGGCACACTGTTCGATCCGCCGGCGGAGCGTCTGGACATCGCACCCCGCAAGCTGTGGATCGCACTGGGCGACAAGGCGCATGGCTCGGTGACGGTCGATGATGGTGCTGCGAAGGCGCTGGTCAGCCGTGGCTCTTCCTTGCTTGCGGTGGGTATTCGCGAGGTCGATGGCCAGTTTGCCGAGGGCGATGTGCTCGATGTGTGCGATCCGAGCGGTATGGTCGTCGCCCGCGGTATCGCCGAGGCCGATTCGGACGTGCTGGAGCTTGCCGCCGGCCGCCGCCAGGACCAGATCGCCAGCAACCGCCTGCTTGCTAACCTGGCCGAGAAGCCGGCGATACACAGGGATAATTTAATCGTCTTCGCATAACCAATTGACGCTGCAAACGCCCCTAAGCGGCAATCTGACGTTCAATCGTCGGGCATGGCCAAAAGGTCTATGCCCTCCTCTTTCACGTCACCTTGCTCGCTTAGGGGCGTTTTCGCTTTCCGTTCTCTACCTGCGGCATTGTCGTTGCCGGCACTTGTTCGGCACCTGGGGACGTTCCTTTTGTGCCGGCAGGTGGGGACACTCCTATGCTAGAAGATCTGGCGTAGGTCTCCGCGGTTGAGGGCCTCGTCGAAGAGGTGCTTGAATACCACACTGCCGTGCAGGCCGTCGTGCTCGAACTCGTTGGTCACCCAGGCGTGCGAGTTGCCCACGCGGCTGAGCGTATCGAGCTGCAGGCCCGAATCCACGTACATGTCGTCGAAATACACCGCGGCCTGCAGGGGCACCTCGTTGCACGCCAGGCGCTGCGGGTCATAGATCTTGTCCCAGCTGGTGTCTTCCATCAGCAGGTCCATGGCGGGCTTAAATGGCTTAAGCTC
>OFCJ01001118.1_pt1 | contig 9613 bp, 9 predicted proteins | sample 1520791 | NCBI WGS metagenome assembly OFCJ01 (sample SAMEA2699027, study PRJEB24076) | metagenome | biome: Human gut stool | place: Spain | collected 2012-01-21 | reverse complement strand
CCCGAAAGATGGCACTGCCAGAACCTTTATGGCCAGAAATAATGAGTCAGCATAAAGGGCCAGAACCAAAGGTAAGGTGGAGCGGATGGTGAAATACCTCAAGGAGAACTTCTTCGTCCGGTACCGCCGGTTCGACAGCTTCGCCCAGGTTAATCAGCTACTGGAGCAGTGGATGGCTGACGTTGCCGACAGGCGGGAACTTCGCCAGTTCAGGCAGACACCGGAACAGCGCTTCACGCAGGAACAGGAGCATCTGCAGCCGTTGCCGGATACGGACTTCGATACCAGCTACTTCGATATCCGTCATGTCTCCTGGGATGGCTATATCGAGGTTGGCGGAAACCGTTACAGCGTGCCGGAAAGCCTGTGTGGCCAGCCGGTATCAATACGGATTTCGCTGGATGATGAACTGCGGATCTACAGTAATGAGCAGCAGATGGCATCGCACCGTCTCTGTTCGGCTGCATCCGGCTGGCAGACCGTGCCGGAGCATCACGCCCCGCTCTGGCAGCAGGTCAGTCAGGTGGAACCCGAAATCTGATTTATTCAACAAAGCCGCACCAAATCATCACTCGAAGATATTCAGGCATGGTACATCCGCGGCAAGCCCCTAATTTGTACTGAGGGGCAAAGTGAAAAAAGTTACTTTTTGTTGAAACGACAGTTAGCAATAACCCCCGCTTGCGGGGGCCATACCCACCAGGAGCAAACGCAGAAAGCCCGAGATACTTCTGCTGTACCGGGGGCTGGCGACATTTCAGGCAACACTCATAGTTGACATCCTCCCCGCCCTAAAGGGCGGGGAGGATGTCAATAATAGCAGACCACATCATGATGTCATTCTGACCGACAGATGCCAGAAGCAGAGGATCCATCCCATTTTATACCTACCTTATAACACTTAGAAAAACAACATGTTAAAAATGTTTATTGGAAACAATTTTATTTCCAATTGTAATGATAACCATTCTCATATTAATATGGCTACGTGATAATTAACTTTTGATGCACTCCGCATGTCTGACCGTGCCACTACCACAGCTTCCTTAACGTTCGAGTCGCTTTATGGCACCCATCACGGCTGGTTGAAAAGTTGGCTGACGCGCAAACTCCAGTCTGCCTTTGATGCAGATGACATTGCCCAGGACACTTTTTTGCGGGTAATGAGCAGCGAAACGCTCTCGACGATCCGCGATCCTCGCTCTTTCCTGTGCACTATCGCCAAACGCGTGATGGTGGACCTGTTTCGCCGAAACGCGCTGGAAAAAGCGTATCTGGAGATGCTGGCGCTTATGCCGGAGGGGGGAGCGCCTTCACCTGAGGAACGCGAAAGCCAGCTCGAGACCCTACAACTCGTCGACAGCATGCTGGACGGGCTAAACGGAAAAACACGTGAAGCGTTTCTGCTTTCGCAACTGGATGGCCTGACATACAGCGAGATTGCGCACAAACTCGGTGTTTCCGTCAGCTCCGTGAAAAAATACGTGGCGAAAGCCGTCGAGCACTGCCTGCTGTTTCGTCTGGAGCATGGGTTATGAATCCTTCGTTAACCGATTCCCGCCGTCAGGCGCTGCGTTCAGCTTCCCACTGGTATGCCGTGCTAAGCGGCGAGCGCGTCAGCCCACAACAGGAAGCGCGCTGGCAACAGTGGTATGAACAGGATCAGGATAACCAGTGGGCCTGGCAGCAGGTTGAAAACCTGCGCAACCAGCTTGGCGGTGTGCCTGGCGACGTTGCCAGCCGGGCGCTGCACGATACCCGCCTCACCCGCCGTCACGTGATGAAAGGATTACTGCTGTTGCTCGGCGCTGGCGGAGGCTGGCAACTCTGGCAGTCGGAAACCGGCGAAGGTCTGCGGGCAGATTACCGCACCCCCAAAGGCGCAGTCAGCCGTCAGCAACTGGAAGATGGCTCCCTGCTCACGCTGAATACCCAAAGCGCGGCGGATGTGCGTTTTGATGCGCATCAGCGCACCGTCCGGCTCTGGTACGGTGAAATCGCCATTACTACCGCGAAAGATGCGCAGCAACGCTCCTTCCGCGTCCTGACCCGTCAGGGCCAACTCACCGCTTTAGGGACAGAATTTACCGTCCGCCAGCAGGATAATTTCACGCAGCTTGACGTGCAGCAGCACGCCGTGGAAGTGCTTCTCGCCAGTGCCCCCGCGCAAAAACGCATCGTGAACGCTGGTGAAAGCCTGCAGTTCAGCGCCTCTGAGTTTGGCGCAGTGAAACCGCTGGATGACGAGAGTACAAGCTGGACGAAGGGCATCCTGAGCTTCAGCGATAAACCGCTGGGTGAGGTGATAGCCACGCTAAGCCGTTACCGCAACGGCGTGCTGCGCTGCGATCCCGCCGTTGCCGGGCTGCGCCTGAGCGGGACGTTCCCGCTGAAAAATACCGATGCGATCCTGAACGTTATCGCTCAAACGCTTCCCGTTAAAATTCAGTCTATTACGCGGTACTGGATAAACATTTCACCGCTGTAAGAAAAATAATTCTCATTTCGATTGTCCTTTTTACCTTCTCGTTCGACTCATAGCTGAACACAACAAAAATGATGAATGATGATGGAGAAGGTATGACGCCGTTACGCGTTTTTCGTAAAACAACACCTTTGGTTAACGCCATTCGCCTGAGCCTGCTGCCGCTGGCCGGTCTCTCGTTTTCCGCTTTTGCTGCACAGGTTGATATCGCACCGGGATCGCTCGACAAAGCGCTCAATCAGTATGCCGCACACAGCGGAATTACCCTCTCGGTTGACGCCAGCCTGACGCGCGGCAAGCAGAGCAACGGCCTGCACGGAGATTACGACGTCGAGAGCGGCCTGCAACAGCTGCTGGACGGCAGCGGACTGCAGGTAAAACCGCTGGGAAATAACAGCTGGACGCTGGAGCCCGCGCCCGCGCCAAAAGAAGATGCCCTGACCGTGGTCGGCGACTGGCTGGGCGATGCGCGTGAAAACGACGTATTTGAACATGCTGGCGTGCGTGACGTGATCCGCCGTGAGGATTTCGCCAAAACCGGCGCAACCACCATGCGTGAGGTGCTTAACCGCATCCCTGGCGTCAGCGCGCCGGAAAACAACGGCACCGGCAGCCACGACCTGGCGATGAACTTTGGCATCCGGGGCCTGAACCCACGCCTCGCCAGCCGCTCGACCGTCCTGATGGACGGCATCCCCGTCCCCTTTGCCCCTTACGGTCAGCCGCAGCTTTCACTGGCTCCCGTTTCGCTCGGCAACATGGATGCCATTGACGTGGTGCGCGGTGGTGGTGCGGTGCGTTACGGACCGCAGAGCGTGGGCGGCGTGGTGAACTTTGTTACCCGCGCCATTCCGCAGGACTTTGGTATCGAGGCGGGGGTGGAAGGTCAGCTCAGCCCAACCTCTTCACAAAACAACCCGAAAGAGACGCACAACCTGATGGTGGGCGGCACAGCGGACAACGGTTTTGGCACCGCGCTGCTCTACTCCGGCACGCGCGGCAGTGACTGGCGCGAGCACAGCGCCACCCGCATCGACGACCTGATGCTGAAAAGCAAATATGCGCCGAATGAGGTGCACACCTTCAACAGCCTGCTGCAATATTACGATGGTGAAGCCGACATGCCCGGCGGCCTGTCCCGCGCGGATTACGACGCCGATCGCTGGCAATCCACCCGCCCGTATGACCGCTTCTGGGGCCGTCGCAAGCTGGCGAGCCTGGGCTACCAGTTCCAGCCGGACAGCCAGCATAAATTCAACATTCTGGGGTTCTACACCCAAACCCTGCGCAGCGGCTACCTGGAGCAAGGCAAACGCATCACCCTCTCGCCGCGTAACTACTGGGTGCGCGGTATTGAGCCACGCTACAGCCAGAGCTTTATGATCGGCCCTTACGCGCACGAAGTGGGCGTGGGCTATCGCTATGTGAATGAATCAACGCATGAAATGCGTTACTACACCGCCACCAGCAGCGGGCAGTTGCCGTCCGGCTCAAGCCCTTACGACCGCGACACGCGTTCCGGCACCGAGGCGCACGCCTGGTATCTGGATGACAAAATCGACATCGGCAACTGGACCATCACGCCGGGTATGCGTTTCGAACATATCGAGTCATACCAGAACAACGCCATCAAAGGCACGCACGAAGAGGTGGGCTATAACGCACCGCTTCCGGCGTTGAACGTGCTCTATCACCTGACTGATAGCTGGAATCTTTATGCAAACACTGAAGGCTCGTTCGGCACCGTACAGTACAGCCAGATTGGCAAGGCTGTGCAAAGCGGCAATGTGGAACCGGAAAAAGCGCGAACCTGGGAACTCGGTACCCGCTACGACGACGGCGCGCTGACGGCGGAAATGGGGCTGTTCCTAATTAACTTTAACAATCAGTACGACTCCAACCAGACCAACGACACCGTCACTGCACGTGGCAAAACGCGCCATACCGGGCTGGAAACGCAGGCACGTTACGACCTGGGTACGCTAACGCCAACGCTTGATAACGTTTCCGTCTACGCCAGCTATGCGTATGTGAACGCGGAAATCCGCGAGAAAGGTGACACCTATGGCAATCAGGTGACATTCTCCCCGAAACATAAAGGCACGCTGGGCGTGGACTACAAGCCGGGCAACTGGACGTTCAATCTGAACAGCGATTTCCAGTCCAGCCAGTTTGCGGATAACGCCAATACGGTGAAAGAGAGCGCCGACGGCAGTACCGGCCGCATTCCCGGCTTCATGCTCTGGGGCGCACGCGTGGCGTATGACTTTGGCCCGCAGATGGCAGATCTGAACCTGGCGTTCGGTGTGAAAAACATCTTCGACCAGGACTACTTCATCCGCTCTTATGACGACAACAACAAAGGCATCTACGCAGGCCAGCCGCGCACGCTGTATATGCAGGGGTCGTTGAAGTTCTGATGTGTTAACGCCCGGCTTGCCGGGCTTTTAGCTGGAATGTGACTATGTTGGCATTTATCCGTTTTCTTTTTGCAGGCCTGCTGCTGGTGATCGGCCACGCCTTTGCCGCCACGGTTCAGGACGAACACGGCACGTTTACACTCGATAAAACGCCACAACGGATTGTGGTGCTGGAACTCTCGTTCGCCGATGCGCTGGCCGCCGTGGACGTCAGCCCGATCGGTATTGCCGACGATAACGATGCAAAACGCATCCTGCCCGAAGTGCGTGCGCACCTGAAACCGTGGCAGTCCGTCGGAACGCGCGCGCAGCCGAGCCTGGAAGCCATTGCTGCCCTGAAACCAGACCTGATCATTGCCGACAGCAGTCGCCATGCGGGGATTTACACCGCCTTGCAGCAAATCGCGCCGGTACTGCTGCTTAAGTCCCGCAACGAAACCTACGCTGAAAATTTGCACTCAGCGGCTATCATCGGCGAAGTGGTAGGTAAAAAACGAGAGATGCAGGCGCGTCTGGAACAACATAAAGAGAAGATGGCGCAGTGGGCCAGCCAGCTTCCCACAGGGACACGCGTGGCCTTTGGCACATCACGCGAACAGCTATTCAACCTGCATACCCAGGAGACCTGGACCGGCAGCGTGCTGGCTTCTCTGGGGCTGAACGTTCCCGCTGCGATGGCGGGCGCGTCCATGCCGTCCATCGGCCTGGAGCAACTGCTGGCGGTCAATCCTGCCTGGCTGCTGGTTGCCCACTATCGCGAAGAGAGCATTGTTAAACGCTGGCAACAAGATCCGCTCTGGCAGATATTAACCGCCGCGCAGAAGCAGCAGGTTGCTTCAGTCGACAGTAACGCCTGGGCGCGGATGCGCGGTATTTTTGCCGCAGAGCGTATTGCCGCTGACACGGTAAAAATCTTCCACCATCAGCCGCTTACCGATATGAAATGACCGCGCTAAAACACCCGGTGCTGCTGTGGGGGCTTCCCGTTGCAGTACTTATTATTATTTTCTGGCTGAGTCTGTTTTGCTACTCGGCCATTCCTGTTTCCGGAGCAGACGCAATCCGCGCCCTGCTGCCTGGACACACGCCAACGCTACCAGAAGCGCTGGTGCAAAACCTTCGTTTGCCGCGAAGCCTGGTCGCCGTTCTGATCGGCGCAAGCCTGGCGCTCGCGGGCACGCTGCTGCAAACCCTGACCCACAACCCAATGGCCTCTCCTTCACTGCTCGGCATTAACAGCGGCGCGGCGCTGGCTATGGCGCTTACCAGCGCGCTGAGTCCGACGCCGGTTGCAGGCTATTCCCTGTCGTTCATCGCGGCATGCGGGGGCGGCGTGAGCTGGCTGCTGGTCATGACCGCAGGAGGCGGGTTTCGTCATACCCAGGACAGAAACAAACTGATCCTCGCGGGTATCGCGCTGTCGGCCTTTTGTATGGCCCTGACCCGCATCACCCTACTGCTGGCCGAAGATCATGCTTACGGCATCTTTTACTGGCTGGCAGGCGGAGTGTCCCACGCCCACTGGCAGGATGTCTGGCAGCTCTTGCCGGTGGTGGTCACTGCAGTCCCTGTCGTGTTGCTGCTGGCGAATCAACTGAACCTGCTCAACGTCAGCGACAGTACCGCCCATACGCTGGGAGTGAACCTGCCGAGACTACGTTTGATCATCAATATGTTAGTGCTGCTTCTGGTTGGCGCGTGCGTCAGTGTGGCAGGTCCGGTGGCGTTTATCGGCCTGCTGGTGCCACATCTGGCGCGCTTCTGGGCAGGCTTCGATCAGCGCAACGTACTGCCGGTGAGCATGCTGCTGGGGGCCACGCTGATGCTGATGGCAGATGTACTCGCACGCGCGCTGGCCTTCCCCGGCGATCTGCCCGCAGGCGCAGTGCTGGCGCTGATTGGCAGTCCTTGCTTTGTCTGGCTGGTGAGGAGGCGAGGATGAAAATTGCGCTGGTCATTTTCATCACCCTTGCCCTGGCAGGCTGTGCGCTGTTATCACTCCATATGGGGGTGATCCCCGTGCCGTGGCGCGCGCTGCTGACCGACTGGCAGGACGGACGCGAGCATTATTATGTATTGATGGAGTACCGACTGCCGCGCTTGCTGCTGGCACTGTTTGTCGGTGCAGCCCTCGCCGTGGCGGGCGTGCTGGTACAGGGGATTGTGCGTAACCCGCTAGCATCACCGGATATTCTCGGCATTAACCATGCCGCCAGCCTTGCCTCTGTGGGAGCACTGCTTCTTATGCCATCACTATCCGTGATGGTGCTGCCGCTGCTGGCCTTTGCGGGCGGTATGGCGGGGTTGATCTTGCTGAAGATGCTGGCACAGACCCACCAGCCGATGAAGCTGGCGCTCACCGGCGTGGCGCTTTCCGCCTGCTGGGCGAGCCTGACGGATTACCTGATGCTCCTGCACCCGCAGGATGTAAACAGTGCCCTGCTGTGGCTGACGGGTAGCTTATGGGGGCGCGACTGGCACTTTGTGAAGATTGCCGTGCCGTTGCTCATTCTGTTTTTGCCGCTGAGCCTGCGCTTTTGTCGCGATCTCGACCTGCTGGCGCTGGGCGATGCACGAGCAGCCACGCTCGGCGTGTCGGTTCAGCGCACCCGGTTCCAGGGGCTGATGCTGGCTGTCGCGATGACAGCAACCGGCGTGGCCGTCTGTGGCCCGATAAGTTTTATTGGTCTCGTCGTGCCGCACATGGTGCGCAGGATCGCCGGCGGGCGTCACCGCTGGCTGATGCCCGTTTCGGCCCTGACGGGCGCGTTGTTGCTGGTCATTGCCGATCTGCTGGCACGAATCATTCATCCGCCGCTGGAGCTTCCGGCAGGCGTGCTGACCGCCATTATCGGCGCACCGTGGTTTGTCTGGCTGCTTGTGAGAATGCGATAAATGAGATTACGTACTGAAAATCTGACCGTCAGCTATGGCGCACAAACCGTGCTGGATGGACTTTCTCTCGCCCTGCCTGCCGGAAAAATCACGGCCCTGCTCGGCCCTAACGGTTGCGGGAAATCGACGCTGTTGAACTGTTTTTCTCGCCTGTTAACACCAGACTCTGGCGAGATATTGCTTGATGAAAAACCCATAGCCGGTTTTTCCGCCCGCCAGCTGGCTCGCCGCCTGGCTTTACTGCCGCAACACCATTTATCCCCCGAGGGGATCACTGTACGGGAACTGGTTTCCTACGGCCGCAGCCCGTGGCTGTCGTTGTGGGGGCGACTCTCCGCGGAAGACAACGAGCGGGTCAACGTGGCAATGAGTCAGACCCGGACGCGCAATCTGGCTGACCGCAGGTTAACCCAGCTTTCCGGCGGCCAGCGCCAGCGTGCGTTTCTGGCGATGGTGCTGGCACAGGATACCCCACTCATTCTTCTTGATGAGCCTACGACCTACCTCGATATCAATCATCAGGTTGAACTGATGCGCCTGATGGTTGAACTCAAAAGGCAGGGGAAAACCGTAGTGACGGTACTCCACGATCTGAATCAGGCCAGCCGCTATTGCGATCATCTGGTGGTACTGGCAAGCGGTCGCGTGATGGCGCAAGGTGCTCCGGAAGCAGTGATGAAACCAGAGCTTCTAAAGACGGTGTTCAGCGTAGAAGCGGAAATCCATCCCGAACCGGTATCTGGCAGACCCATGTGTGTGGTGAAGTAGTCTGGCGAAGTCATAAGGATCATCACAGGACAGATAAAGGAAGTGATAACCACCTGCCAACAGGCACCAAAATCTGGCTGGTTGCCGGTATCACCGACATGCGCAACGGCTTCAATGGTCTCGCCGCAAAGGTGCAGACGATGCTGAAAGATGACCCGATGTCCGGCCATGTCTTCATCTTCCGGGGCCGCAGCGGCAGTAAGGTCAAACTGCTGTGGTCCACCGGCGACGGACTGTGCCTGCTGACCAAACGGCTGGAACGCGGCCGCTTCGCCTTGCCCTCTGCCCGCGATGGCAAAGTGTTCCTGACCCCGGCGCAGCTGGCAATGCTTCTGGAAGGCATCGACTGGCGGCAGCCTAAAAGACTGCTTACGTCCCTGACCATGTTGTAGGCCTCTTTATCCTGGTTGTCGTTGAATAAGCCTGGTAAAATGCGGGCTTATGAACAACACCTCCCCCTGACGACATCCTTCTGCTGAAACAGCGCCTGTCCGAACAGGAAACGCTGAACCGCGCCCTGCTGGAAAAGCAGGCCGACCGGGAGCGCGAAATAGACCATCTGCAGGCGCAGCTGGATAAGCTTCGCCGGATGAACTTCGGCAGTCGTTCTGAATAAATCTCCCGCCGCATCGCGCAGATAGAAGCCGACCTGAACCGGCTTCAGACAGAAAGCGATACGCTGACGGGTCGGGTTGCCGATACGGGCCGGGCCCCGTATCGTTTTAACCCTGAATATTCATCGCAGATATTGTTTCGGGTTTTCCGGTATACCAGCCCTGAACTAGGTAACCGGGGCCAAGAGAACAGGCGAATTCAAACTGTCCTGGCGTTTCCACCCCTTCAAACACCAGTGGTTTGCCAGTACCACGTAACCCTTTCACCATAGAAACAAGTAGCGCTCGCTTCACCGGGTCATCAATATTGGCAATAAAAATACGGTCTATTTTTATCTCATCGAAATCCAGTACCGTCAGCCATTCAATATGGGGGCCGCTTGGAAAACGGAAAATATCCTACGTTAAGCCTGTTTTTTGAGCTGGCATGA
>OFCJ01001116.1_pt1 | contig 9630 bp, 8 predicted proteins | sample 1520791 | NCBI WGS metagenome assembly OFCJ01 (sample SAMEA2699027, study PRJEB24076) | metagenome | biome: Human gut stool | place: Spain | collected 2012-01-21 | reverse complement strand
ACCTTATACTACTAATGGTTTCCATATAGTGAAAATAGGTGCAGAGTTCAGTAAGGAAGAACGTAATTTAAGTCGATGGTTAGTAGAGGAAGAAGGATAGTAGGGAATTGATAATAAAAGTATAGTATATAATTTCAAACCCAAAAAGTAACGCCCAAACGGTAAAACAGCATCCGTTTGAGCGTTTTTTTTAGAAATCTTTTTGGAAGGACGAGGAAGGAAACGATAGCTTATATCTTCCATTACTCCGTTCCCTATGCGATATAGACGTTGATTTTAATGTTTCCTTTGACAACTCCCGGTCGATGTTCTATTTTTCATATTTTAGATTGCTCGAAAACACAATAGATGTTAATTGGCTACCAGGCTTGCGAACTAATTTTTAATATGATATGTTGTTTAAAGTGAATAACGAATTAAAAAATGAACTAGAAAGTTAGATATGGACAAATAAAGCATTTCTAATGATTTAGCAGATAAAACATTACATTATAAAACTTATGATTATGAGAAAATCGATTATTTTATTAGCCTTGATATTGGGTGGACTTACAGCAAATGCCCAATCAGTTGTAGAAGGTACAAAAGTAACAGACAATTGGTCTGTGGAAGTCAATGCCGGTGCAATCACTCCCCTTACTCACAGTGCTTTCTTTAAAAGTATGCGTCCTGCTTTTGGAGTGGGAGTTTCCAAGCAATTAACTCCTATCTTCGGTTTGGGATTCCAAGGAATGGGATACATTAATACTACTCCGAGTAAAACATCTTTCGATGCTTCCGACGTCAGCGTATTGGGTAAAGTCAACCTGATGAACCTGTTTGCTGGTTACAAAGGCGAACCCCGCTTGTTTGAAGTGGAAGCCGTTGCAGGAATGGGCTGGTTACATTATTATGTGAATGGTGATGGAGATCAGAACACTTGGTCTACCCGTTTGGGATTGAATTTCAACTTCAACTTGGGCGAAAGCAAAGCATGGACATTGGGTATCAAACCTGCCATTGTGTATGATATGCAAGGCACTTACCCCGAAACAAAGAGCCGTTTCAATGCCAATAACGCAGGTTTCGAATTGACAGCCGGATTGACATATCACTTTAAGACAAGTAACGGAACACATCATTCAGTTCGTAGGGGAAATCGGCAAAAAACGCACGAAGACGGGTGAGGAAAGCCTCAACATCTCCTGCCCTTAGTTCTTTTACAAACTGTCCGATATAGAAGGGGGCTTTCGATTCATCCAACGAGGTATAAAACGGAGTGATAAAATTAAGAAAGCCATACTTCACCTCATCATTGGGGTAACCCAGCTTGTAGAGACGCAGTTCTGTATCATATCCTTTAATGGTCAGATAGCCGCTTTGATAAATCATCGGCACAGGGTTGTTTACGTCAGCACGGTCGTCGGTAAGAGAGGCGGCAGTTACTTCCAATCCGTCCAGTTCACGCAAATCATAATGGGTCTTCTTCAGCATTTCGGCTAGGAAAGTAGGTGTTCCGCTGGCAAACCAGTAATTCTCAAACATCCCGCTCCTAAGCACATTCAGTATGCTGAACGGGTTGTACATACCTTCCTTACGGACATAGTTGAAATGATATCCGTCATACATACGAGTAAGGTATGCCATACAGTCTTCTTTTGTCAAACCGTTCCTTTCTGCCAACCGTTCCAGTTCCGGGACGAAATTGGCTTCAATTTCCGGGCGGGTCATACCACAAAGGGCATTGTATTGCGGGTCGAAGCTGATATCGATCAGTTGGTTGAGAGTGCTGAATATACCCATTTGAGCAAATTTGGTCACTCCGGTGATAAAGACGAAGCGCAACCAGGGGTCTGCTGATTTCAGTACAGTATAAAAAGCGGTGAGCATTTCGCGGAACTTATCTTGTAATTCCGGATTATGCATGGAGCGAAGCAGCGGTTTGTCGTACTCGTCAATAAGAACAACTACGCCACGACCTGTTTGTCGATAAGCCTCTTTGATAACTTGCATGAAACGACCGGAATAACTCAAACCTTCCTCACTGGTTCCATAGACTTTTTCCCAACTACGAAGTTGCAATTCGAGTCCGTTTCTCAATCCTTCTATTTCAGAGTAATCCTCGGCATTAAGGTCAAGATGCAATACAGCGTGTTCGTTCCATTCTGTTTCGAGCTGTTCAATGGCAAGTCCTTCAAAAAGCTCTTTCTTTCCACAGAAATACGCTTCCAGCGTAGAAAGCAGCAGACTTTTGCCAAAACGACGCGGACGGCTAAGGAAATACGGATTGCCCGTTGAGGCAAGTTCGTAGACAAATGCTGTTTTGTCAACATACAAATAGCCGTCGCGACGAAGTCTCTCAAAACTTTGTATCCCGATAGGCAGATTGCGCCGAGGCCCTTTCAAACGGTCCATGATATCCATAACTTCTTCTCTTTATAAATGAAACCTTTGCAAAGATAACAAATCTTGCAGTGAATCGATCATCAAATATGAGGTTTTATTATCTCGTCCTGCAAAGTTTCCGACAGATAAAAACAGGTATTCAAAGTGCATTTCAAAACAAAGCTGATAGATAACATAGAGTAACAATAACAAGAATAGTGGAGAAACTATATTTTATAAAATTAAATTACCCAGTCAATATATCAATTATTATTATCACAACCACACAAGTTTCTATCCTTTAGAGAAAGGTTATACAAAAAAGATAACAACCTACCACATAAACATAAAGAGCGTTATTAATAAATACTGTGACCGTTTATTATAAACGTCCCCCCTGTTTATTATAAACTTTAAAACCTGAATTTGCAAAAATATATTCAATAATAGGTTACAAAAAAGGCTGCGAACTCTGTAAAGTTCGCAGCCTTTGGGCTATATCTGTTGCCTTATCCCCTAGTATAAGCTAAGGGAATGAGCTAAGTTCGTTGTAATATTATACTATTTTCCATCCATTTCATATCCATATTCCGTCTGTTTTTTCATTCAGTATTCATTCGTTTCATACTTTCCCGGACTACAAATATATAACATTAAAAAGCGTTTGTCAAGTCCCGGATAGATTTTAATCGTTATCTTTGGGGATGCATCAATGTCTTTATTACTTTTCCGGAATCACTTCGTTCAGACAGGCTATGGCATTGAGTGTGCGCGGATAACCAATAAATGGCAAGAGTTGCGTTACGACTGCCAGCAACGTATCTTTATTATTCCCTACGTTGGCATTTCCCTGTATGTGACTTTTTACCTGCGATTCACAGCCGCCTAAAGAAACAAGTATCGAGAATGTAATCAGTTCGCGGGTCTTTACATTCAGTCCGCTACGTGTCTGATAGTCGCCGAAACAGTTGGCGGAGAGGTAACGTTGGATGTGCTTCTGATTGTCGGGAGCGTTCTTATGCATCTGTTCTATCCGTTCACCAAATATGGATTTCTGCAATTCCAGTCCCTTATTGAAACGTGTTTCGGATGATACAACCGATTGTCCTTCCAAAGGAAGACGCACGCCACGGGCGAGCAATATATCATTGGTGATACCGATAAAATCTCTGACCTTAGCCATGCCCGCATAGGCTACTGACTGGTAAAGGATTTCTTTTATTTCTATCGGAGCAATGCCTTCATTAAGTGCGCTTTCGAGTGTGATGCGGTATTCGGCCTGCGCTTGTGAAGCAATATTGGATGCCAATGTTACCATAAGACGGGTTTTAATGTCCAGTGCACCGTATTCTTGCACTTCTTTTGTAAAATTACTAAATATATCGTCCAATTCAGGATCGGTAGCTTGCAGTCCGATTGCTACGTTACCTTTCGTTGCTTCGGCATACTGTTGGTCATCCACTCGTTCCAACCATGTATTCTGGTTGGTCTGCGGATTGCATCCGATAGCCAGATGTGAGAACCAACTATCGGGAGCGGCGCCATGCCAATGTTCGATGTTCGGAGCAATTTCAACCACATCACCGGGAAGTAAACGGCGCGCCGCTTTACCACGTTCCTGATAATATCCCACACCGCCGACGGCAATCAGGAGTTGTCCACCCGTATGGCTGTGCCAATTATTCCGGCAGCCAGGCTCAAAAGTAACGTTGGACATGGGTACATTCAAGTCTTTGTTACCAGTCAGCGGTGCCAGCCAAGATCTACCCGTGAAATATTGTTCGAATCCTGTATTCGCTTTTCCTACCGGAAATGCGCTGATGTTTTGAGGTACTTCTTCTTTTTTCATATTCTGTGCATTTATAGATTGCATCGGGATTTGCATCATTCCGATGGCTGTTACAATAATAAAAAACAATTTTCTCATATAACTACGTATGGTTTATTATTTATGAACTCTCTGATAATGCAAAGTTAGCTATTCTGTTCCAACTCTTTATGATACAAATTACGGATATAGAAACCAATATTACTGATTCAATTTACTTAATCTTCAGCCCGGGAATGAGTGGAGTGGTATCTACCAGTTCGAGCGACTGCACCATATCAAGCGTTTCTTTTTTATATTTCTGAAAATGAGGCGTAGCAATATGGCTTTTATAAGCTGCTTCATCAACATAAATTTCAAGAATTGTCACATGGTGGGGACGTTCTTTCTCCGCTACGGCATAGAGTACCAGCACACCTGGTTCTAATCGCATTGAGGCTTCGATTTCTTCCTTCAGATAAGCATTATATTCTTCCAGTCGTGCCGAATCGACTGTTATGCGAGACAACCGTACTTTATTATTTTCGGTGGCAAGCCGCTCAACCGGTTTAATGATGCTGGCCGAAATAGCGGCAGCAAACAATAGAAAAGCAATCAGTAACTTTTTCATCTTGATAACTTATGATAGTTCGAATTTCAGTATTAAATTACCGATAACAAAGTTACTGGGAATCATCCACCCCGAATGTAGACGATTTACGGATATTTATACCCCAATCATGGATTTTGAAGATGGAGAACTAATTTTATGGATAAAAGAATTATATTTGTAACCTACTAAAAGCAGACAACGCTATGGAAGAGAATTATAAAGACGAAATGATTGTAATAGATAACGTGAATCGTTATAACGAAATATTCGGACTTGAAACCAAACATCCGTTGGTCAGCATCATCGATCTCACCAAGTCCACCACATGGCCTACACGCGCATGGTTTCGCTATGAAGTGTATGCGCTATTCTTGAAGAATGTAAAATGCGGTGATATTAAATACGGTCGTCAATATTATGACTATCAAGACGGAACCATTGTCTGTTTTGGCCCCGGGCAAATTACTGATTTGGAATTAATCCAAAACATTCAGCCCAATGCGCACGGCCTCCTATTCCATCCCGACCTCATACGAGGCACCAGCCTCGGACAAGAAATAAAAAACTACTCATTCTTCTCTTACGAAACCAATGAAGCACTCCATCTTTCTGAAGAAGAGCGACAGATAGTAATGGATTGCCTGCAAAAAATAGTAATCGAACTAAACCATGCTATCGACAGACACAGTCGCCGCCTCATCTGTACCAATATCAGATTGCTGCTTGATTACTGTATGCGCTTTTACGAACGGCAGTTTGAAACCCGAAACAAAGTTAACAATGATATTATCGTCCGCTTCGAACATCTGCTCAATGAATATTTTGAAGGAGATGCTCCGCAACATTTAGGATTGCCATCGGTCAAATACTTTGCCGACAAAGTATTTCTTTCTCCCAACTACTTTGGCGATATGATTCGTAAGCAAACTGGTAAAACCGTCTCCGAATATATTCAGGATAAAATGATTGAACTGGCAAAAGAACAACTCTTGTCTTCAGATAAAACAACGAGTCAGATTGCCTACGAAATCGGATTCCAGTATCCACAACATCTTAGCCGAATGTTTAAACGAATTGTCGGGATGACTCCTAATAAATTCCGCACGCAAACCTGACATTTTAAATACAGATAGCGTCATTATTAGATCAACACATTTCTCCCTAATACTCCCCGTTCTGGTATTTTTTACGTTATGAACGGGAAGTGCTTAACATAGCATTACAAGTGACTTTTTTACTGACGAGATAATACGAATATTAAAGAAGCGTCAATCCTCTATCTGTTTAAGGATTCTACACGGATTGCCAACCGCCAGCACATTGGCCGGAATAGACTTTGTGACAACGCTCCCTGCCCCAATAGTTGTATTATCGCCAATAGTTACTCCCGGAAGAATGATGCATCCTCCACCAATCCACACATTATTGCCAATAATCACCGGAGCTGTCTGTGACTTCCAAAAAGTACTGTTTTCAGAGGTTCTTTCCAATGCCTTTGTAGAATGAAAAACAGTATAAATATGTACTCCCGGCCCAATCCCCGAATTATCACCGATAACAATCTTGTTACAATCAAGAAAAACGCAATTCATATTAATCTCTACATTCTTCCCGATATAAATATTCTCACCATAGTCCACAAAGAAAGGAGCACTAATCCAGACATTATCCCCCCTTGAACCGATTAATTCATCTAATAAATCAGAAATTTTACCTGCATCAGTAGTGAGAGTATTATTATACTCCTGTTGAAGCTGCTTTGCTTTATGCCATCTGGTCAGTAACTCATTATCAGCACAATCATAAACTTCTCCCGCCAACATTTTTTCTTTTTCTGTTTTCATTTCTCAAATTATTGGTTTATTCATCCTGATACAAATATAAGGAATTATATTATCGAAATGATATAAGATGTACATCGTTTTCTATTTATTGCGCTTTACGCTTCCGACTTATCAACATCACTCCCAACAGAATAACCAGCAAACCGGAAACCTGAATAAAAGTAACCTGTTCGTTTCCTAAAAAGACTCCTAAAAGAACAGCAATAAAAGGATTGACATAAGCATGTGTCCCTACCTCCGCAGCCGGACGCACTTTCAACAGCCAAACGTATGCCGAATATGCCAGTAAAGAACCGAAAGAGACTAAATAAAGCAGGGAGAGCCAGCTTGTAACCGAGACTTCACGCAAATCGGCCTCCCGGACATCTCCATTGATAACAGCACAAAGCCAAAACATTCCACTGGCAAAAAGCATCTGCCAGGCAGAACCGGCAAAAGCATTCACTTTTTCTTCACGAGAAGAACGATATTTGGCATATAGCGTTCCCAAAGCCCAGGATATGCACCCGAAAATAAGGAGCAGAATACCACGCTCACTATACGAATGTAACCATCTGACATTGAGTTGCTCTGCATAAAGCATCACTACCCCTCCGAAACCAATCAAACCTCCCATTATAGTAAGTGGATTACGGAAATTAGTACGCCACATCGGGACATCCAACAGCAAAATCCAAAGAGCCGTGGAAGAAGCGATAATGGCTACAAGGCTACTGGTCAGATAACGTTGCGCCAACATAACGACAGCCATATCTACAAACAACAATACAATGCCACTAACGGCGGAACGTTTTACCAAGCTTTTCTTTATAATTTGTTCTCCCCGCAAATAACAGATTCCCAGAAGTATAATCCCGGCAGCCGTAAACCGGAGTGCTCCGAGAAGGAAAGGCGAAAAGTCTTTCAAGGCCACACCGATAAAAAAATAGGTGGAGCCCCAGACTACATAAATGAGAAAATAGGCAACAACAATACCTACCGTATTCCCTTTCGAACAATTCAGACTTTCCATATTACTTCTTTTCATTCGTATTTACGGGGAGTGAGAAGGGGGATTTCTCAATAAACTGACAATTATTTTATTATTTCAAAGCCCGCTTCAATCTGTTTAATCCATCTATCAACCGCTGTCGCGGACAGGCAATATTGATACGGATAAATCCTTCACCAGCCTCTCCATACAAGCTGCCTTCGTTCACCCAAAGTTTTTCTTTCTTCAACAAGTCTTTGACTATTTCCTCTGACGCCTGATGCAGAACCGAACAATCTACCCAAACTAAATACGTACCTTCCAACATCATTACAGGAAATTCCGGAAGATAGGTCTCGAAATAACCTTTTAAATAGATGTAATTCGCAAACAAATAGATTTTAAGTTCTTCCAGCCATTCTTCACCCTCATTATAAGCAGCTATCAACGCCTCCACTCCAAAAGGATTCACATCACAGACTTCAGATAGCCAATATCATTTCTGCAGATGCCGATGTGCGGGTGCGGATAAATAAAGCGATTAATATGAATGAAGTCCTGCCAAATTAAAGGCTTTGCTAGGCGAAACAAAAGTGACCGAGTTCAGTAGGAATTCTTCTGATATAGAAGCAAAAGGAGTATATTCATGCCCCAGAAATACCAATTCACAATGAATTTCATCCGCAACCACAAACACATTATTTCGAAGACAAATCTCACCTATCCGCCTTAATTCTTGCTTGCTCCACACTCTTCCGGCAGGATTGTGCGGATTGCATAACAACAGAAGTTTGACCTTCGGGTCTAAAGTTTTCCGCTCCAAATCATCTAAGTCAATCTGATAGCCCCTGTTTCTATATACCAAAGGATTGGCAATCATCTCGCATCCGTTATTACGGATAGAGGAGAAAAAACAGTTATATACAGGTGTCTGCACCATTACTTTATCTCCGGGCAGTGTCAATGCTTTAATAACAGCAGATATTGCCGGCACAACACCGGTGGTGTAAATAATCCACTCTTTTTCCATCCGCCAGGCATACCGTCGAGCAAACCAATTTACAACAGCCTCGTAGTATGCATCAGGTACACATACATAACCGAAAATCCCATGTTCCACCCGTTTCTTCAATGCCTCCACGACAGGGGGAGCCGTACGGAAATCCATATCAGCTACCCACATCGGCAATACATCCGCATCTTCAGCCGAATCCCATTTATAAGAATTCGTTCCTCTGCGTGGAATAATTTCATCGAAATTATACTTCATATTTCAATTAAAACAGGTTAGATCGTCCCAAAGTTTCAATTCGCAATTTCCCGGCACTTTAAGGTTTTCGTCCAAAATGATTGCTCCGAAACTTTCGGCAACAATACTTCCCGTACGAGGATTTTTTACGCTATGAACGGGACTTTTAATCGTTGCCTTCACACTACTGTTTTCAAAAGCAAGGTCAGCATCTTCCGCCATCGTACAATTTTCCATCACCAGATCATGTGCGTAGCAAAGCGGTTGAGTCCCCGAAATCTTGCAATTTACCAAACGTAAGTTTTTAGAATGCCATCCCAGATATTCTCCGTTCAGCTCGGAATCATAGACTGTCACATTTTCCGTATTCCAGAAAGCATCTTTGGAGTTGATAACTGCATTACGGATTTCTACATTCTTGCAATATTGGAACGAATAGTTCCCGTTTTGGGCATAGTTTTGTATCTTAATATTCTCACTGTGTATAAAAAGGTAATCCGCTTTATCAATCTGTACGTTCTTCAGATCTATATTACGACAATACCAAAACGTTTCCAAAGCATTAGGCAACTGTACGTTTTCGAGTTTTATTCCGTCCATTTCACGGAACATCTTCGGTGCTTCTACCAAGGTATCTGCCATTTGCAGACTTTGAGAGTACCATAGAGCAGCACGGGCTCCCTCTGTAAAGAGACAGTTTTTCACAATGAATCCGTTGGTATGCCAAAAAGGATATTTTCCTTCAAAGCGACAGTTGATTGCTATAATATTACTACATTCTTT
>OFCJ01001106.1_pt1 | contig 9730 bp, 9 predicted proteins | sample 1520791 | NCBI WGS metagenome assembly OFCJ01 (sample SAMEA2699027, study PRJEB24076) | metagenome | biome: Human gut stool | place: Spain | collected 2012-01-21 | reverse complement strand
GGAAGTTTTCCATAAGTTATCATCATGTCTTTAGACCATACACGATCCGGTTCTTTAGGCGTGATACAAACATGACTGGCACAAGCACAAGCAAATTCATCCTTATTATATCCTTCAGGACAAGGAATAGTCACATCTTTACCATAATCTTTCAAGATTGCTACGTATGTAATATCCTGAACTATATTATTTTTCTCTTCCGGAGCGATATCTTCTTTTGTATCATGACGGCTTTCCATACCAACATCATATTTCACCCCGCACATTTTTGCTATATCCCCCAATTCAGTACCATCAATCAATATTTTAGCATGTATTTTTTTGATTGTATTATCTTTCATCTGAATTTGAGCAATCCAAACATCTTTCTCTCTTTCCAGCTTTACCAAGGTAGCATTATGCCATACTTTTAGATTTTTCTCCGCGTCAACCATTTCATGGAAAATTTTATTTCCGACTGAAGGTTCAAACAACACTGCACTCACCCAACCGGTTTTTAGAGAATCAAGTCCACCATAATAATCTGCCAAATGTTCGCGAAAGAGAGAAAGATGTAAGCATTCCACCCAGCCATTCTGTTTCTTCTACTATCAATGTTGCAGCCCCCATTCGAGCAGACTGAATACCAGCAGTCACTCCACTGGCACCTCCACCAATAATTAGCACATCAACAGAATCATCCGAATGAGAGCATGCTGTAAAACACAAAGCAAATAATAAACACAGACCTAAAAAATAGTTTCTCATACTAAATTCATTTAAGGATATAGAGTTTTATTAATAATATCACGGCACAAATATAGCTATATTTATTAAATAAACAATAGATAATAAAATATTTTATTAATAAAGTTGATTTTCGCTTCTTTATTCATTAATAAGACTATAAATATGAAGCTATTCAGATACCAGTACCCTTATTACCTTATTATATAAGAAGATTTCAAATAACTATCAATGAGAGAATTCACTTTCTATAAGGAATCAGCACAGCATCATCTCAGATTCAATTCTAATTTTTTCGTCAAGAACCTTATTAGTTAATAAAAAAATTAATTATCTTTGTAGATATTACAAAATATAAGAGACGTATGAACCAACAATTCTTGAAAGAAATAGAAATGGGCTCTAAAAATGCCCTCGTTAAAAAGAGGATCATTACACATTATATATATAATGGTAGTTCCACTATTCCCGATCTTTCAAAAGAACTAGATCTAAGCGTGCCCACAGTCACCAAATTTATCGGTGAAATGTGTGAGGACGGATATATCAATGATTACGGAAAACTGGAAACCAGCGGTGGACGCCACCCGAATCTCTATGGATTGAATCCGGAATCCGGTTATTTTATAGGTGTAGACATCAAAAGATTTGCAGTCAATATCGGACTGATCAATTTTAAAGGTGATATGGTAGAGTTAAAAATGAATATCCCCTATAAATTTGAGAATTCGATAGAAGGGATGAACGAGTTGTGCAAACTCATTCTCAACTTCATCAAAAAACTTCCTATTAATAAGGAGAAGATTTTAAATATCAATGTAAATGTATCGGGACGGGTAAATCCGGAATCCGGATATAGTTTCAGCCAGTTCAATTTTGAGGAACGCCCGTTGGCGGATGTCCTGTCGGAAAAGCTGGGTCATAAAGTAACCATTGACAACGACACCCGTGCCATGACTTACGGAGAATATATGCAAGGGTGTGTAAAAGGAGAAAAAGATATTATTTTCGTCAACGTCAGCTGGGGAGTCGGCATCGGAATTATTATCGACGGCAAAGTCTACACAGGAAAATCCGGTTTCTCGGGAGAGTTCGGTCACGTCAATGCATACGACAATGAAATCATCTGCCATTGCGGCAAAAAAGGGTGTCTGGAAACAGAAGCATCCGGCTCTGCCCTTCATCGCATTCTTTTGGAGCGTATTAAAAGCGGAGAAAGCTCTATTCTTTCCACCCGAATATCCGGTGAAGAAGACCCCATCACGCTTGACGAAATCATCACAGCCGTCAACAAGGAAGATCTGCTTTGTATTGAAATTGTTGAAGAAATAGGGCAAAAGCTGGGAAAACAAATTGCAGGATTAATCAATATCTTCAATCCGGAACTGGTCATTATAGGCGGAACTTTATCTTTAACGGGAGATTATATCACCCAACCCATCAAAACAGCGGTACGTAAGTATTCACTCAATCTGGTCAACAAAGACTCTGCCATCATTACATCCAAATTGAAGGATAAAGCAGGTATTGTAGGCGCGTGTATGCTGGCACGCAGCAGAATGTTCGAAAGTTAAACTACCGTTACTTTATGCAAAGAGTTATGGTAAAGGAAGATTTTAAATTAAAGCTCAAAAAATATTCAGAATCCTTTTGTTTTCTCAAATAAAGCTGTAATTTTGCACGCCGTAAACAAGAAACAAACCGCCGCTATAGCTCAGTTGGTAGAGCAACGCATTCGTAACGCGTAGGTCGCCAGTTCAAGTCTGGCTAGCGGCTCTTGACAATAAAGCGCTAACTACAGAATAGTTAGCGCTTTTCTTATTAACCCCCAAAGCAAATCGCATGAAACGAGGTAAGAGCAGGAGATTATTTAAGAAAAAGAAGTCACATTCCAATCAAAGATTAGGGTGTATCATCGCTATCATCGTACTTATTCCCATTTGTTACGGGCTTTATCTGTATTATCAGCAATACAGTGTCCAGCACAGTAGCAAACCGCAGATAGAGACTTCCGTCTCCCTCCCCACTCCATCCGGCAAAGATTTAGAGATTCCCGTTTCATTGATTCCCCGTCAGGAGCAGATCATTCGTCATAAAGGCTATACAGTTTCCTACAATAAAGACCTGAAGATTCCGAATTGGGTTTCTTACGAACTGACCCGTCAGGAAACCAAAGGAAAAGAAAAGAGAGGTGACAACTTCATCGCCGATCCTTTAGTAAAAGGCGCCATTGCGACCAATGCGGATTATGCACGCTCGGGATATGACAAAGGACATATGGCACCAGCCGCCGACATGAAATGGAGTCCGGATGTCATGAAAGAATCCTTCTATTTCAGCAATATGTGCCCGCAGCATCCTCAGCTGAACAGAAGAGGCTGGAAAAATCTGGAAGAAAAAATAAGAGACTGGGCGGTAGCCGATAGCGCTATTATCATTATATGTGGTCCTATCATCGACAAGCCGTCCAAAACCATCGGAAAAAATAAGGTGGCAGTGCCCGAACGATTCTTCAAAGTAATCCTCTCTCCTTTTGTCAAACCGGTTCGCGGCATCGGGTTCTTATTCAACAACAGGCAGGCGGTAGAGCCCCTTTCCACCTATGCGGTATCAATCGACAGCATCGAGCAACTTACCCATATGGACTTCTTCTCTCCCCTGCCCGATGAAATAGAAAATGCGGTAGAAGCCAATGCCGATTACTACCAATGGCCACGCTAACAGTTGACAAAATCAGTCGGATTTCAACTATTCATCGTTGAAAGGAATCGCTCCTATCCAAAATCTTCCTATCTTTGACGCAATTTTTAAAGTTACGTCACAAGATGAAAAAGAAAACAAGAAATATCTTATTATCCGTTCTGACCGGAGCTCTCCTTCTTTGCGCCATTGCCGGAGGAACAGTCTATTATTATCTCTTTGCTCCTCAGTTTCATCCCTCCAAAACCGTCTATGTATATGTAGACCGGGATGACACGGCAGATTCAATCTACAATAAGATCAGACAAACCGGTCATGTCAACAAATTCACCGGATTTCAATGGATGGCAAAATATAGAAAATTCGACCAGAATATACATACCGGACGTTATGCCATCCGCCCCAACGAAAACGTATACCATGTATTCAGCCGCTTCTTCAGAGGTTATCAGGAACCGATGAATCTCACTATCGGAAGCGTACGGACACTAGACCGGCTGGCGCGAAGCATCGGCAAGCAACTGATGATCGACTCCGCCGAAATAGCCCGCCAACTATTCGATTCCGCTTTTCAGGCCGAAATGGGGTATACGCCGGTCACCATGCCCTGTCTTTTCATCCCCGAGACCTATCAGGTATATTGGGATATGAGTGTCGACGACTTCTTCAAACGTATGCAGACAGAACACAAACGATTCTGGAATGACGAACGTCTTGCCCAGGCAACCGCTATCGGCATGACACCGGAAGAAGTCTGCACCCTCGCCTCCATTGTTGAAGAAGAAACCAACAACAACGAAGAAAAGCCGATGGTAGCCGGACTATACATCAACCGCCTGCACACAGGTATGCCCCTGCAGGCAGACCCTACCATCAAGTTCGCTTTACAGGATTTCGGGCTGCGACGCATCACCAATGAGCATCTGAAAGTCAACTCGCCCTACAACACTTATATCAACAGCGGTTTACCTCCGGGACCTATCCGCATCCCCTCTAAAAAGGGCTTGGACAGTGTATTAAACTACACGAAACACAATTACATTTACATGTGTGCGAAAGAAGATTTTTCAGGTACTCACAATTTCGCATCCAATTATGCCGACCACATGGCAAATGCAAGAAAATATTGGAAAGCACTTAATGAAAGAAAGATTTTCAAGTAATTTTGTGATAAAACGAGCCAAAAAGGCTATCTTTGCCCGATATAATAACAAACTGTGATCAACACTAATAAAGGAAATATATGAGCAAGCAACTCTTACTTGGCGATGAAGCCATTGCACAAGCTGCACTGGATGCCGGACTTTCAGGTGTATATGCCTACCCCGGTACTCCTTCAACTGAGATTACTGAATATATCCAAATGGCGCCTATAACCACTGAGCAGAACATACATAATCGTTGGTGTGCCAACGAAAAAACTGCCATGGAAGCCGCACTGGGTATGTCATTTGTAGGCAAACGCGCCTTAGTGTGTATGAAGCATGTAGGCATGAATGTGGCTGCAGACTGTTTCGTCAATTCTGCCATCACGGGTGTGAAGGGAGGACTGATTGTGATAGCGGCAGACGACCCCAGCATGCACTCTTCACAGAATGAACAGGACAGCCGCTTCTACGGAGACTTCTCCCTGATACCGATGTACGAGCCCAGCAACCAGCAGGAAGCATACGACATGGTATACAACGGATTCGAATTCTCTGAGAAAACAGGCGAACCGATCTTAATGCGTATGGTCACCCGCCTCGCACACTCCCGTTCCGGAGTAGAGCGCAAAGAGCAGAAACCACAGAACAGCATTTCATTCAGTGAAGATCCCCGTCAGTTTATCCTGTTGCCGGGAAATGCCCGCAAACGCTATAAAGTATTGCTTGCCCGCCAGGACGAATTCATCAAAGCTTCCGAGGAATCTCCTTACAACAAATACATAGACGGCCCTAACAAAAAACTGGGAATCGTTGCTTGCGGTATCGGCTACAATTATCTGATGGAAAACTATCCGGAAGGTTGTGAATACCCGGTACTTAAGATCGGCCAGTATCCATTGCCTAAAAAGCAATTGCTGCAATTGGTTGAATCCTGCGACGAGATTCTGGTACTGGAAGACGGACAGCCATTCGTTGAAAAACATCTGAAAGGCTATCTGGGCATTGGTATCAAAGTAAAAGGACGTCTGGACGGCACACTGTCACAAGACGGAGAATTAAATCCGGACTCTGTAGCACGCGCGGTCGGCAAAGAAAATAAATCGGAATTCGGCGTCCCTTCTGTAGTCGAAATGCGTCCTCCCGCACTGTGTGAAGGATGCGGACACCGTGATATGTACATCACACTGACAGAAGTACTCAAAGAAGAATATCCTTCCCATAAAGTATTCAGCGACATCGGTTGCTATACGCTGGGAGCCAACGCTCCGTTCAACGCCATCAATTCATGCGTAGACATGGGAGCTTCCATCACAATGGCGAAAGGTGCGGCCGACGGAGGCCTTTATCCGTCCGTAGCTGTAATCGGTGACTCTACATTTACTCACTCCGGAATGACAGGTTTGCTGGATTGCGTCAACGAAAATGCCAATGTCGTTATTGTCATTTCAGACAATGAGACAACAGCAATGACCGGTGGTCAGGACTCTGCGGGCACAGGACGTATTGAATCCATCTGTATCGGTTTAGGAGTCGACCCTGCCCATATCCGTGTCGTTGTTCCATTGAAGAAGAACCACGAGGAAATGAGACAGATCATACGCGAAGAAATCGAATACAATGGCGTATCCGTTATCATCCCGCGCAGAGAGTGTATTCAAACATTAGCACGCAAAAAAAGAAGTAAGTAAGCCATGAAAAAAGACATTATATTATCAGGAGTAGGTGGACAGGGTATTTTGTCCATCGCTACAGTTATTGGTAAAGCTGCTTTGAAAGAAGGACTTTACATGAAGCAAGCAGAAGTACACGGAATGAGCCAGCGTGGCGGAGACGTTCAGTCCAACCTCCGCATCAGCGACAAACCGATTGCTTCGGATCTGATACCATCCGGCAAATGCGACCTTATCATTTCGCTCGAACCGATGGAAGGTCTGCGCTATCTCCCCTATCTCAGTCCGGAAGGATGGCTGGTAACCAACGAAACTCCGTTTGTCAACATCCCCAATTATCCGGAAGAAGACAAAGTAATGGCTGAAATCAACAAATTGCCGCATAAGATCGTACTGAACGTGGATAAAGTAGCCAAAGAAGTAGGTTCTGCACGAGTTGCCAATATCGTTTTGCTGGGCGCAACCATTCCATTCCTCGGCATCGATTACGAGAAAGTACAAGACAGTATCCGCGAAATCTTCCTGCGCAAAGGAGAAGCTATTGTCGAAATGAATCTTAAAGCACTGGCTGCCGGCAAGGAAATTGCGGAAAAGCTAATGCAATAACTATCACAATCATGAGTACACAATACTGGGAAGAAGAAATTGAAATCATGAGTCGCGAGAAGTTGCAGGAACTGCAACTTCAGCGACTCAAAAAAACGATTAACATAGCCGCAAACTCACCTTATTACAAAGAGGTTTTCAGCAAAAACGGCATCACCGGAGATAGTATCCAGTCACTGGACGACATCCGCAAAATTCCTTTCACCACTAAATCGGACATGCGTGCCAACTATCCCTTCGGACTAGTGGCCGGCGACATGAAAAGAGACGGTGTACGTATCCACTCTTCCAGTGGAACTACAGGAAACCCTACAGTCATCGTACATTCACAACATGACCTCGACTCATGGGCAAATCTGGTAGCCCGTTGCCTTTACATGGTGGGGATCCGCAAGACAGATGTCTTCCAGAACAGCTCCGGATATGGAATGTTTACAGGTGGATTAGGTTTCCAATATGGTGCAGAACGCCTTGGCTGCCTTACCGTACCTGCCGCAGCCGGAAACAGTAAACGGCAAATTAAATTCATCAGTGACTTTAAGACTACCGCCTTACACGCCATCCCAAGCTACGCTATCCGTCTTGCCGAAGTATTTCAGGAAGAAGGTATCGACCCGAGAGAAACAACCCTGAAAACCTTGGTGATCGGCGCCGAACCGCATACTGACGAACAGCGCCGTAAAATAGAACGGATGCTCAATGTGAAAGCATATAATAGTTTCGGTATGACGGAAATGAACGGCCCCGGTGTTGCCTTCGAATGCCAGGAGCAGAACGGAATGCACTTCTGGGAAGATTGCTATCTGGTAGAAATCATCGATCCTGAAACAGGAGAACCCGTTCCCGAAGGAGAAATCGGTGAATTGGTACTCACTACACTTGATCGTGAAATGATGCCGCTTATCCGCTACCGCACCCGCGACCTTACCCGTATACTACCCGGAAAATGTCCGTGCGGCCGCACCCATCTCCGCATCGACCGGATCAAGGGACGCAGCGACGATATGTTTATCATCAAGGGAGTCAACATCTTCCCCATGCAAGTCGAAAAGATTCTGGTTCAGTTCCCCGAATTAGGCAGCAATTATCTGATTACGCTGGAGACAGTCAACAATCAGGATGAGATGATCGTCGAAGTGGAATTAAGCGATCTTTCTACAGACAACTATATCGAACTGGAAAAGATCCGCAGAGATATTATCCGTCAATTAAAAGATGAAATACTGGTTACCCCGAAAGTAAAACTGGTAAAGAAAGGGTCTCTCCCGCAGAGCGAGGGAAAAGCCGTCAGAGTGAAGGACTTAAGAGACAACAAATAAATATTCAAATGCCCGATGTGCTAATATGCCAACCCAATACTGTATGATATCAGTAACAAATGGCATATTAGCACATTATTTAATTATCAGATTATAATGCAATTACTAAAAAAAAGAATTCTGCAGGACGGAAAATGCTACGAAGGAGGCATCCTTAAAGTAGATGGTTTTATCAATCACCAGATGGATCCTGTCCTGATGAAATCCATCGGAGTAGAATTTGTCCGCCGCTTTGCAGCCACAAACGTAAACAAGATCATGACTATAGAAGCAAGCGGTATCGCTCCCGCCATCATGACGGGCTATCTCATGGACTTACCGGTTGTATTCGCCAAAAAGAAATCACCCAAAACCATTCAGAACGCACTAAGCACTACCGTACACTCGTTCACCAAAGACCGTGATTATGAAGTAGTGATCAGTGCCGATTTTCTGACCCCAAATGACAATGTTCTTTTTGTTGATGATTTCCTTGCCTACGGAAATGCCGCATTAGGCATTCTCGACCTCATAGAGCAATCCGGAGCAAAATTGGTAGGCATGGGGTTCATTATCGAAAAAGCCTTCCAAAATGGACGTAAAATACTGGAAGAGAAAGGTGTCAGAGTAGAAAGCCTTGCCATAATCGAAGACTTATCCAACTGCTGTATTAAAATAAAAGATCAATAAGCTGAGTCGGGGTTAAAATAATGCCCCTTGCCTTTTGTCTTTTTACCATATTGCACCGCATGCTGAGGGCACACATGATAACATGCCAGGCAGGCGGTGCAATTCTTTCCCCAAACCGGTCTTCTTTCCTTCATCGTTATATTCCCTACCGGACAACTTTTTTCACAGCGCTTGCACCCGATGCACTCACTCGTTGCATGGAAAGGTTTGGGAGACATCTGATAACGAACAAATAACGGATTGATGATCCTCGTCTTGATAAAAGGCAAACTCCCCTCCTTGCATGCAAAGACAGTTTCTCTCCCGGTTATCAGTCTACTGACTTTTTCAAGAGCCGGAACCGCTTCTGCCAGTTTTTTCTTTTCCAGTTCCTTGCTATCCACATCAAATCCGGGGAACAACACATAGTTATTGGGCATAATTACAGAAAAGCCCGCATTACATCTCCATCCCCTCGCAGCCAATGCCTTTTCCATCACCTGCCGGGTCAGCCCCGTATCGTCTCCACACGAACACACAAAGAACAGATATTGCTGCTGATACCCCTTCAGAACCAGCTTCCGAATAAACTCCTGTACAATCACGGGAGGCGCCCACGAATAGACCGGAAAGACAAAACCGATCTTCTCATCCTCCCGCAAAGAGAACTCCCATGTGTCATTCTTCCATGCGTCCGGGATAAAAAACAAATCTTCCTGTTGTTCTTTAGAAAGCTGATTAGCAATCCATTTAGAGTTACCTGTACCTGAAAAATAAAATATCATAGAAGAGTATATAAAAAAGCCGCATCGACGATGTGATGAAACTCTGATAGAACAAGATTTGAGCGCTCGCCCTCTTTGTAATCCACCGGCTTAAAGCTGTCCCGAAGGATGTGGCCCGCCATTGAAGA
>OFCJ01001093.1_pt1 | contig 9946 bp, 7 predicted proteins | sample 1520791 | NCBI WGS metagenome assembly OFCJ01 (sample SAMEA2699027, study PRJEB24076) | metagenome | biome: Human gut stool | place: Spain | collected 2012-01-21 | reverse complement strand
ATAAATAATTGTCAGAATGAACGTTTCATTACAAAACATTGACAAAGTAAGCGCAGAGCTTACTGTAAAGCTTGAGAAAGCCGATTATCAGGAGAAAGTAGACAAAGAGTTGAAATCACTCCGTCAGAAGGCACAGATCCCGGGATTCCGTAAAGGTATGGTTCCTACAAGTCTTATTAAAAAGATGTATGGTAAGTCGGTAATTGCAGAGGTAGTGAATAAGACGCTGCAAGAAGCTGTTTACAATTATATTAAAGAAAATAAGGTGAATATGTTGGGCGAACCGTTGCCTAACGAAGAAAAACAGCAGAATATCGACTTCGATACAATGGATGAATTTGATTTCGTGTTCGATATTGCTTTGGCACCCGAATTTAAAGCGGAAGTAAGCACTAAAGATAAAGTCGATTATTATACGATTGAGGTATCTGACGAGATGATCGACAATCAGGTGAAGATGTATACTCAACGCACCGGCAAATACGATAAAGTAGATGCTTACGAAGATAATGATATGCTGAAAGGCCTGTTGGCTCAGTTGGACGAAGAAGGTAACACGAAAGAAGGCGGTATTCAGGTAGAAGGTGCTGTTTTGATGCCTTCTTATATGAAGAATGACGACCAGAAAGCTATCTTTGCTAATGCGAAGGTAAACGATGTGCTGGTGTTCAACCCGAATGTGGCTTATGACGGTCACGCTGCTGAGTTGGGTTCTTTATTGAAAATCGACAAGGAAATCGCTAAGGATGTTAAGTCTAACTTTAGCTTTCAGGTAGAAGAAATCACTCGTTTTGTTCCGGGCGAACTGACTCAGGAAGTGTTCGATCAGGCATTCGGTGAGGGCGTTGTGAAGACTGAAGAAGAATTCCGCGCTAAGATCAAAGAAGAAATTGCTGCAAGATTTGTTGCAGACAGCGATTATAAGTTCTTGATTGATGTTCGCAAGGTATTGATGGATAAAGTAGGTAAACTGGAATTCCCGGATGCACTGCTGAAACGTATTATGTTGCTGAACAACGAAGAAAAGGGCGAAGAATATGTTGCTGAAAACTATGATAAGAGTATTGAAGAACTGACTTGGCACCTGATTAAAGAACAGCTGGTAGAAGCAAACAATATCAAGGTAGAACAGGAAGATGTGCTGAAAATGGCAAGAGATACAACAAAGGCACAGTTTGCTCAATATGGTATGCTTTCTATTCCTGATGATGTACTTGACAACTATGCACAGGAAATGTTGAAGAAGAAAGAAACTATCAACAATCTGGTGAGTCGTGTTGTAGAAGTGAAGTTGGCTGCTGCCTTGAAGGCACAGGTTACTTTGGAGAACAAGAACGTTTCTATCGAGGAATTCAATAAGATGTTTGAATAAACGTTCGGCTGAACAGAATATAAAGTCACAGAAACACAGAGTTTTTATAAAATTATAACTCTGTGTTTTTTTGTGTCTATGTGTTCTTTTTCGTTTCTTTGCACTTACGTTTATAATAAATTTAATTAGAAAGGAACAATAACATGGATGATTTTAGAAAATACGCAACCAAGCATTTAGGAATGAATGGCATGGTTTTGGACGATGTGATTAAATCGCAAGCCGGGTATTTGAATCCTTATATTCTGGAAGAAAGACAGTTGAATGTAACTCAGCTCGACGTATTCTCCCGCTTGATGATGGACCGCATTATTTTCCTCGGTACACAGGTGGACGATTATACTGCTAATACGCTTCAGGCACAGTTGCTGTATTTGGACTCTGTTGATCCGGGCAAGGATATTTCTATTTATATCAACTCTCCGGGCGGAAGTGTGTACGCCGGACTGGGCATTTACGATACGATGCAGTTTATCTCGAGTGATGTGGCTACGATTTGTACAGGTATGGCGGCTTCTATGGCAGCTGTATTGCTGGTTGCCGGTAAAGAAGGCAAGCGTTCTGCACTGCCTCACTCGCGTGTCATGATTCACCAGCCGATGGGAGGCGCACAGGGACAGGCCTCGGATATTGAAATTACTGCCCGTGAAATTCAAAAATTGAAGAAAGAACTTTATACGATTATCGCCGATCATTCGCATACTGATTTTGATAAGGTATGGGCGGACTCTGACCGTGACTACTGGATGACAGCACAGGAAGCGAAAGAGTACGGCATGATTGATGAAGTATTGATTAAGAAATAAAAATGGCTGATTCAAAAGCAAAGAAAAAGTGTAGCTTCTGCGGTCGGTCGGAGAATGAAGTTGGATTCCTGATTACGGGAGTAAACGGTTATATCTGCGACAGTTGTGCCACCCAAGCTTATGAGATTACTCAGGAAGCGTTGGGCGAAGTCAAGAAAAGCGCCGGAGCTACCAAACTTAATTTAAATGAACTACCCAAACCGGTAGAAATCAAGAAATTCCTTGACCAGTATGTAATAGGACAGGATGACGCCAAGCGTTTTCTTTCCGTATCGGTCTATAACCATTATAAACGTTTGCTCCAAAAGGATAGTGGAGATGATGTGGAAATTGAAAAATCGAACATCATTATGGTGGGTAGCACCGGAACCGGAAAAACATTGCTGGCTCGTACGATTGCCAAGTTGCTCCATGTTCCGTTTACAATTGTGGATGCTACGGTACTGACGGAAGCCGGTTATGTGGGAGAGGATATTGAAAGTATTCTAACCCGTCTGCTTCAGGTGGCTGATTATAATGTACCGGAAGCTGAACAGGGAATTGTATTTATTGATGAGATCGACAAGATCGCCCGCAAAGGAGATAATCCTTCTATCACTCGTGACGTGAGCGGTGAAGGTGTACAACAGGGATTACTGAAACTGCTCGAAGGTTCCGTGGTGAATGTGCCCCCACAGGGAGGCCGTAAGCACCCCGACCAAAAGATGATTCCGGTAAATACCAAGAATATCCTCTTTATTTGTGGCGGTGCTTTCGATGGTATTGAAAAGAAAATCGCACAACGACTGAATACGCATGTTGTAGGCTATACAGCTTCGCAGACAACAGCGAGGATTGATAAGAATAACATGATGCAGTATATTGCTCCCCAGGATTTGAAGTCGTTCGGACTGATTCCCGAAATAATCGGTCGTCTGCCAGTATTGACTTACCTCAATCCTCTGGATCGTGATGCGCTTCGTGCTATCCTTACCGAACCCAAAAACTCTATCATCAAACAGTATGTTAAACTGCTTGAAATGGATGGTATCAAGTTGACATTTGAAGATTCTGTCTTTGAATATATTGTCGATAAGGCGGTTGAATATAAGCTTGGTGCCCGTGGATTGCGTTCCATTGTGGAAACGATTATGATGGATGTCATGTTTGAAATCCCTTCGGGAAGCAAAAAAGAGTATGAAGTGACGCTGGATTACGCGAAGCAGCAACTGGAAAAAGCAAACATGGCAAGGCTGCAAACCGCTTAAAATCAAAAAGTAAGGCGACTGTAAATGAAGGCTTCTGTTTTTTCTTGAAAATATTAGTCGTATTTTGCTTGGTAATTACGAAGTTGTTTATAACTTTGTTTGGCTCTCTTGCAATGGAGGGCTTTACTTAAAGTTAAACCATGAACTGAATAAAACAACCTAAGTTAAGATGGCAGGGAAGATTAATTTAATAAATGAACTGAAGAAGTGTTTCGGATTTAATAAATTCAAGGGAAACCAGGAAGCAATCATTCAGAACTTGCTTGATGGTAGAGACACCTTTGTACTGATGCCTACCGGTGGCGGGAAATCCTTATGCTATCAGTTACCTTCGCTCTTGATGGAAGGAACGGCAATTGTAATTTCTCCGCTTATTGCGTTGATGAAGAACCAAGTGGATGCAATGCGTAATTTTAGTGAAGAAGATGGTATCGCCCATTTTATAAATTCTTCATTAAACAAAGGCGCGATAGACCAAGTGAAGTCTGACATCCTTGCCGGAAAGACAAAATTGTTATATGTGGCTCCGGAGTCTTTGACAAAGGAAGAGAACGTAGATTTTTTGCGCTCGGTGAAAATTTCGTTTTACGCGGTAGACGAGGCTCACTGTATTTCCGAATGGGGGCATGACTTCCGGCCGGAATATCGGCGGATTCGTCCTATCATCAACGAGATCGGAAAGGCTCCGTTGATAGCACTTACTGCAACGGCAACGCCAAAGGTGCAGCACGATATCCAGAAGAATCTGGGAATGGTGGATGCACAGGTTTTCAAGTCATCGTTCAACCGTCCGAACCTGTATTATGAGGTACGCGCGAAGACTGCTAATATTGACCGTGATATTATCAAGTTTATCAAGAATAATCCGGAAAAATCGGGTATCGTTTACTGCCTTAGCCGGAAGAGAGTAGAAGAACTTGCTGAAATTCTTCAGGCAAACGGTATCAACGCGCGTCCTTACCATGCGGGTATGGACTCATTGACGAGGACGAAGAATCAGGATGATTTCCTGATGGAAAAAGTGGAAGTCATTGTGGCTACGATCGCTTTCGGTATGGGGATTGATAAACCGGATGTGCGGTTTGTGATTCACTACGATATCCCGAAAAGCTTGGAAGGATATTACCAGGAAACGGGGCGCGCCGGTAGAGATGGCGGTGAAGGTCAGTGCATAACCTTTTATACAAACAAAGACTTGCAGAAACTGGAAAAGTTCATGCAAGGAAAACCTGTGGCAGAACAGGAAATTGGCAAGCAGCTTCTGTTGGAAACCGCTGCTTATGCCGAATCTTCCGTGTGCCGGCGCAAGACATTGCTGCATTATTTCGGTGAAGAATATACGGAAGAAAATTGTGGAAATTGTGACAACTGTTTAAACCCTAAAAAACAAGTGGAGGCTCAAGAATTATTGTGTGCCGTGATTGAAGCGATTATCGCGGTGAAAGAAAACTTTAAGGCAGATTATATCATTGACATATTACAAGGTAGAGAGACTTCGGAGGTACAGGCTCATTTGCATGAGGACCTCGAAGTATTTGGCTCAGGTATGGGCGAAGAAGACAAAACATGGAATGCAGTAATCCGTCAGGCTCTGATAGCAGGCTATTTGAGCAAAGATGTAGAACATTACGGTCTTTTGAAAGTGACGGAAGAAGGACACAAGTTCTTGAAGAAACCTAAATCATTCAAGATAACGGAGGATAATGACTTTGAAGAAGTGGAGGAGGAAGTACCGGCACGCGGCGGTGGCTCTTGTGCAGTAGACCCTGCTCTTTATTCAATGTTGAAAGACTTGAGGAAGAAGCTCTCTAAGAAACTGGAAGTTCCTCCTTATGTAATTTTCCAGGACCCGTCTTTGGAAGCAATGGCTACTATCTACCCGGTAACACTGGAAGAGCTACAGAATATTCCCGGTGTAGGTGCCGGAAAGGCGAAACGCTACGGTGAAGAATTCTGTAAACTGATTAAACGTCACTGTGAAGAGAATGAAATAGAACGTCCCGAAGACTTGCGTGTACGTACGGTTGCTAATAAGTCGAAAATGAAAGTGTCTATCATTCAGGCTATTGACCGTAAGGTAGCCTTAGATGATATTGCTCTATCCAAAGGTATTGAATTTGGAGAACTGTTGGATGAAGTAGAAGCAATTGTCTATTCCGGAACCAAACTGAATATTGATTACTTCTTGGAAGAGATCATGGATGAAGATCATTTGCTTGACATCTACGATTATTTTAAGGAGTCTACGACAGACAAGATTGATGATGCACTTGATGAACTGGGGGATGACTTCACTGAAGAAGAAGTTCGTTTGGTACGTATTAAGTTCATCTCTGAAATGGCAAACTAAAAAAAGCGAAAAAAATAGGCGTGCAGGTATGCGGTTTTGAATAAAAACCGTATATTTGCACGCAATAATTTTTAAACGCATAGCCCTATGTCATTTATTGCTGATAAGATTGTAATGGATGGGTTAACTTACGATGACGTATTGTTGATCCCCGCTTATTCTGAAGTTTTACCGCGCACTGTCGATCTCTCGACAAAGTTTTCAAGAAACATTGAGTTAAAAATACCTTTTGTGACGGCTGCCATGGATACGGTTACCGAAGCGAAAATGGCTATTGCCATTGCCCGTGAAGGTGGTATCGGTGTGATTCACAAAAATATGTCTATCGAAGAACAAGCAAGACAAGTTGCTATTGTAAAGCGTGCCGAGAATGGTATGATTTATGATCCTGTGACTATCAAGAGAGGTTCTACCGTTCGCGATGCTTTGGATATTATGGCTGAATATAAAATCGGTGGTATCCCTGTTGTGGATGATGAAGGTTATCTGGTAGGTATTGTTACTAACAGAGACTTGCGTTTTGAAAGAGATATGGCAAAACATATTGATCTTGTCATGACTCCTAAAGAAAGATTAGTAACTACCAACCAGTCTACTGACTTGGAATCTGCTGCACAGATTCTTCAGAAACATAAGATTGAGAAACTTCCGATTGTAGGAATGGACGGAAAGTTGATCGGTCTTGTTACTTATAAGGATATTACAAAAGCAAAAGACAAACCGATGGCTTGTAAAGACGCCAAAGGTCGTTTGCGTGTTGCCGCCGGTGTGGGGGTGACTGTCGATACATTGGATCGTATGCAGGCTTTGGTTGATGCGGGTGCGGATGCCATTGTTATTGATACGGCTCACGGACACTCTGCATTCGTTATTGAGAAACTGAGAGAAGCTAAGAAACGCTTCCCGGGCATTGATATTGTTGTAGGTAATATTGCTACCGGAGAAGCTGCTAAGGCCTTGGTGGAAGCTGGTGCTGATGCTGTGAAAGTAGGTATCGGTCCGGGTTCTATCTGTACGACCCGTGTGGTTGCCGGTGTGGGGGTTCCCCAGCTGTCGGCTGTATATGATGTAGCAAAAGCGCTGAAAGGTACAGGTATTCCTTTGATTGCCGATGGTGGTTTGCGCTATTCCGGTGATGTCGTGAAAGCATTGGCTGCCGGTGGGTATAGTGTAATGATCGGATCATTGGTTGCCGGAACAGAAGAATCTCCGGGTGATACTATTATTTTCAACGGACGTAAATTCAAATCATATCGTGGCATGGGGTCGTTGGAAGCTATGGAGAATGGTTCAAAAGACCGTTACTTCCAAAGTGGAACAGCTGACGTGAAGAAATTGGTTCCGGAAGGTATTGCTGCCCGTGTTCCTTATAAGGGTACATTGTTCGAAGTTGTTTATCAATTAACAGGTGGTTTGCGTGCAGGTATGGGATATTGTGGTGCTGCCAATATTGAAAAACTTCACGATGCCAAATTTACCCGTATCACAAATGCCGGTGTAATGGAAAGTCATCCGCACGATGTGACGATTACCAGTGAATCGCCTAATTATAGCCGTCCGGAATAACAGCATATATAAACGGTGAACTATTAACGGTGAACGGTGAACAGACTGTGTCGATCTGCAGGGTGTTCGCTGCTCACCGTTCGTTGTTTATGGAGTTAATGTTTGGTTTTTAGAGTTTGGAAAATAAGAATTGATGATGAAAAGAGGTCTGCTTGTAGCTTGGTTTTGGTTTTTCGGTATCTCGGTCTTTGCACAGGAAGACCCGGTGCTGATGCGGGTGAATGGAAAAGATATACTTCGTTCGGAGTTTGAGTATTCGTATCGGCATCGGACTGGTAATGCAGATGCAAAACTCTCTCCGAAGGAATATGCGGAACTTTTCGCTCAATCGAAATTGAAGGTTGAAGCGGCCAAAGTTGCAGGACTTGATACGACTACTATGTTCCGAAAACTACAGGAAGCGTGGCGAAGTCAGTTGCTCAAATCTTATTTGACGGATAAGCAGGTATTGGATAGTTGTATTCGTGTTCTGTATCAGGATAGAGGTTTGAAAGGATTGGGGAGTCGGGTGCGGATAATGCAAATTTTCAAATATCTGCCTCAGACAATAACTGCCAAGCATTTGGAGGAAGAGAAAAACCGAATAGATTCTATCTGGCAGTCGCTAAGGACTCAGTCAGATTTGGATTTTGCCCGTTTGGTGGAAATGTACTCGGAGGATAAGCGTAGTATGTGGTTGGAACGTTTGCAAACAACGAGCGAATTTGAAAATGTAGCTTTTTCTTTGTCAACAGGAGAAATATCCCATCCTTTCTTTACTCCGGAAGGGCTTCATATTATAAAAGTGATTGACCGGAAAGAAAATCCTTCGTATGGAGAGGTTTATGAGAAGTTGGCAGAACGTTTGATACGTAAGGAGGGGGTGGATAAAGCTACGGAAACCATAGTGGAACGACTAAAAAGAGACTGGCAATATGCTCCCAATCCGAGTGGCATGAACGAGTTGTTGACAATTGGCAGAACGGAGCAGACTTTGTTTACAATCGACGGACAGGTATATTCGGGAGAGATGTTCAAGCAGTTTGCTTCTTCGCATCCGCAGGCGGTGAAGCGGCAACTGAATGGATTTATAGCAAAGTCGTTATTGGACTATGAAGGTAAGAATATAGAGCGGAAACATCCGGAAGTCCGCTATGCTTTGCAGAAAGTTACTGATAAGTATCTCATAGCAGAGGTAACTCGTCAGAAAGTGGATTTGCCTGCCATAAATGACCGGGCAGGACTAGCAACTTATTTTAAATTTCACACTTCGGATTATCGTTGGGATAGTCCGCGATATAAAGGTGCTATTCTTCATTGCGTTGATAAAAAAACGTCGAAGCAGGCTAAAAAACTATTGAAGAAAACCCCGGAAAAAGAATGGGCGGAAGTACTTCGGCAAACTTTTAATACATCCGGAGAAGAAAAGATAAAAGTTGAACAGGGAATTTTTGCCGACGGGGATAATAAATATATAGATAAACTGGTTTTTAAGAAGGGGGATTTTGAACCTCTAATGTCTTATCCTTTTACTGTTGTTGTCGGCAAAAAACAGAAAGGCCCGGATGATTATCGAGAGGTAATAGAACAGGTCCGGAAGGATTATCGAAGCTATCTTAACGCATTCTGGATGCGGGAATTGCAGGATTTCGGTAAGGTTGAAATAAACCAAGAGGTTTTAAAAACCGTTAATAATAACTGATGTAACCGATTATTCACTATCTTCGTACCTTAAATAAGTAGATTTCAATTGACAATGCGAATATTAGTCCTCTTACTGATTACCCTTCTTGGTTGTGGAGCGTGCAAAAAACAGCATGACCATAAAGGTAAGACTCCTTTGGTAGAGGTGGATGGTAATTTTTTATATAAAGAAGATTTGATGTCCGTACTTCCTGTTGGATTGTCAAAAGATGATAGCATTCTTTTCGCCGAACACTATATTCGTAGTTGGGCGGAGGAAATCTTGTTGTATGAAAAAGCTGCGAACAACATTCCTGATAATGTGGATGTGGAAAAGTTGGTGGAGAACTACCGGAAAGCTTTGATTATGCATACTTATCAGCAGGAACTGATTAATCAGAAGTTGATAAATGATATTCCGGAACAGGAAATTGCAGATTATTATGAGAAAAACAAAGAATTGTTTAAGCTGGAGAATCCGTTGATTAAGGGATTGTTTATCAAAGTGCCGTTAACGGCTCCCCAGTTGAATAATGTCCGCAGATGGTATAAGACAGAGAAGCAGGATGCAGTAGAGAGTCTGGAAAAATACAGTTTGCAAAATGCGGTGAAATATGAATATTTCTATGACAAATGGGTCTCCGTGACAGATATACTCGACATGATTCCGTTAAAAGTAGATACACCGGAAGAATATGTAAACAAACACCGTCAGGTAGAATTGAAAGATACGGCCTATTATTATTTCCTGAATGTGAGCGATTATCGCGGAATTGGTGAAGAGAAACCGTATGAATTTGCCCGTTCGGAAGTGAAAGACTTACTGGTTAATCAGAAACGGGTGAGCTTTATGGAACAGGTAAAGAACGACTTGTATCAGCAGGCAGTAAGTAAGAAGAAGATTATATATAATTATTAAATACAAAGAATGAAGAAGTTTGTG
>OFCJ01001092.1_pt1 | contig 9946 bp, 6 predicted proteins | sample 1520791 | NCBI WGS metagenome assembly OFCJ01 (sample SAMEA2699027, study PRJEB24076) | metagenome | biome: Human gut stool | place: Spain | collected 2012-01-21 | reverse complement strand
GTCGACAAGTTCCGCTCTGCGCTCGGCCTTCATATCTTCGGCTTGCATTTAGAGCTCCACGCTTTCGGCGCCGTTGATGGTTAGGTTGCGCTCGTAGAAGGCGGTGAGGGCGCGGATCGCGTACATCACGTCGCGCACGCCGCCGGTCTCGTAGCTCGAGTGCATGGCAAGCTGCGGCAGGCCCACGTCCACGGCATGCATGCTCGCCTGCATGTTCGACAGATTGCCCAGCGTAGAACCACCAGCCATATCGCTCTTGTTGGCGAAGGCCTGCGTGGGCACGTCGGCATCGTCGCAAATGGCTTGGAACACCGCACGGCTAAAGGCATCGGTGCAATAGTGCTGGTTGGCTGCCTCCTTGATGACGATACCACCGTTGAGCACCACCTGGTTGCGGGCGTCACACTTCTCGGCATGATTGGGATGCACGGCATGTGCGTTGTCGCAGCTCACGAGCATCGAGGCGGCAAGTGCGCGGTGGTACGATTCGTCGTCAAAGCCCAGCGATCCGTTAATGCGGCGCAGCACGTCGGCCAAGAACGTCGACATGGCGCCCTGCTTGGTCTCGGAGCCAACCTCCTCGTTATCAAAGCAGCAAAAGACCGAAACATCGTGCGCGTTCTCGGCACCCAAAAATGCCTGCAGCGAGGTGTAGGCGCAGGCCAGGTCGTCGAGCTTGGGCGTCGAGATAAACTCATCGGCCCAGCCCCAAATGCGCGCATCCTGACGATTGACCAGGAACAGATCGCGGCCCAATATTTGCTCGGGCTCAACGTCCAGTTCGTCGGCGATCAGGGCGTCAAAATCTCCCTGCTTAAGGTCACCGGCGCTGATGAGCGGACACAGGTCGACGGCGCGGTTGGGCGCAAAGCTCTCGTTAACGCCACGGTTCATGTGGATGGCAAGGCTCGGGATGATGACGACTTCGCGCTCGGTAGCGAGCAAACGACTCTCGATACGGTCGCCCTCGCGTACCAGCACGCGGCCCGCGAGCGCCAGCGGGCGATCGAACCAGGTGTAGTCGATCATGCCGCCGTAGGCCTCGGTGTTCAGGCGCAGCGTCTCGCCCGCGCCGTCAAGCTCAGGCACGGCCTTGACCTTAAACGTCGGCGAGTCGCTGTGCGACGCCGTCAGCTGAAAATGGTAGTCGCCGGCAACGCCGTCCTCGCCCCACGTCGCGGCCAGGTCCTCGCCCACCTTAAAGGCAACAACGCTCGAGGTGTTGCGCTGCGTGTAATAACGCCCGCCCGGCTCGATGTCCCACGCCGCATTCTCGGGCAGGTAGGTAAAGCCCGCCTCGTCGAGCTCGGCCATAATGGTCGCCGCCGTATGGAACATGCTGGGGCATGCCTCGATAAAGTCGATAAGGTCGTTGGCGGCCTCGATATCGTCGGCCGTCACATGCGCGCGCTCGGGCGTTTCCTGATCCGTCATGCTCTCCCCTTTCGCTGGGTTGATGGTCCCTTCCAGCATACCCCGCCGCGCCAGCGCCGCACTCTTCATTCCGTGTTTAATCCCGCGCCGCTCGCCAAGTTGAGCCATCATGCCCGTGCACCTTTTGCGACAATTACGCTAACAGGACGAGAGGAGCCGTCATGAAGCCACGTAACATTGCCATCGCCTGCGGTGTCGCGGGAGTCACCGTCGGCCTTGCCGCTGCCACCGGTATCGTTTATCACAAGCAAATCAAGTCTGCCGCGTCACTCAAACGCTTGACCGGCTACGCGGATAGCTATGACCTGTACGCAATCGACATCGCCTACGACTACGACCTTGACCGCATCATCGCAGCCGATGTGCGCGACGACCAGGCCTACATCGATGCCGTGGTGGCGCAGGTGCTGCCCGGTGTGCCGGTACATGTCCAGGCGCCCCAGTTTGCCTGCAGCGCTTTTGTCGCCGTAGATGCCGAAGGCCGCGTGCGCACCGGTCGCAATTACGACTTTAAGGACGACACCTCGGCGCTGCTGGTGCGCAATCACCCACGCGACGGCTATGCCTCCATCGGCTTTGCGGCCCTCAATAACCTGGGCGCCAACACTCCACTTGACTCCGTCGCCGGACGCGCCGCCGCACTCATGGGCCCGTTTGCCCAGCTCGACGGTGTTAACGAATGCGGCGTGTCCATTGCCGTACTCACTCTGGATTCCAAGCCCTGTGACCAGGACACGCAACGCCCCGTCATCAATACCTCGCTCGCCATCCGTCTGGTGCTCGACCGTGCCGCCACCACGCAAGAAGCTGTCGACCTGCTTTCCGCCTACGACATGCACGCCATGGCAGGACGCGATTACCACTTCTTTATCAACGACGCCGCCGGTGACGCGCGCGTAGTAGAGTGGGATCCGCGCGATCCGAACCGTGCTTTCAAAGCGACTCCCGTACGCCAGGTTACGAACTTCTACGCCTGCTATGGCGACGAAGTGCTGCCCAACCAAAAGAATGGCGAGCTGGGCCATGGTAAAGAGCGCGCCGTCGCAATCGCCGATGTCCTTGACGCCCATGTCGGTGCCCAGGACGAGGCAGTCGCTTGGAAGGCCCTTCGCGCTGCGGCGCAAGAGCCCAATCCGGAAGACATCACCAGCAATACGCAATGGTCGGTCGTCTTTGACAATACCGAGCCCGCTGCCGCCATCACGCTGCGCCGCCACTGGGGCAACGTCGACGCCTTCGCACTGTAAGGAGCCAGGCCCGTCGACCTTACGCTGGCCTGACGTTGCTTACATTTCCATACATTTGAGCTAACACGTTTTACCCCCGTATCAACAGTGTGCGGGGGTAAACTTATGCGCATGTTATAACTTGCCCGGAAGGATTCACCATGCTTAGAATCGGTCTTCTTACTAGTGGCGGCGACTGCCAGGCGCTCAACGCCACCATGCGCGGCATCGTCAAAACGCTTATAACCAATAGCGAAGAACCTATCGAGATCTATGGTTTTGAGGACGGCTACCAGGGCCTTATCTACAGCAGGTTCCGCGTCATGACGCCCGCCGATTTTAGCGGCATCCTCACCCGCGGCGGCACCATCCTGGGCACGAGCCGCACACCGTTCAAGCGTCTGGATACCCCCGAGGCCGATGGCGTCGAGAAGGTGCCGGCGATGGTCCACACCTATCATAAGCTGCAGCTCGACTGTCTGTTTATGCTGGGCGGTAACGGCTCCACCAAGACCGCCAACCGCCTGCGCGAAGAGGGCCTCAACGTTATCGCCCTGCCCAAGACCATCGATAACGACACCTGGGGCACCGAGCTGACGTTTGGCTTTACAAGCGCCATCGACGTCGCCACCAAGTGCATCGACGACATCCACACCACTGCGTCGAGCCACGGCCGCGTGTTTGTCATCGAGATCATGGGCCACAAGGTTGGCTGGATCCCGCTGTACGCCGGCGTCGCAGGCGGTGCGGACGTCATCCTGATCCCCGAGATCCCCTACGACATGGATAACGTCATCAAGACCATCGAGCATCGCATGGAGACCGGCAGCCGCTTTACGATTGTAGCCGTCGCCGAGGGCGCTATCTCCAAGGAGGACGCGGCGCTGTCCAAGAAGGAGTACAAGAAGAAGCTCGCCGAGCGTACGAGCCCCTCGATTGTCTACGACATCGCCAAGGAGATCGAAGCCAAGACTGGTCGCGAGACCCGCGTCGCCATCCCCGGCCACACGCAACGCGGCGGCCAACCCGACGCTCAGGACCGCATCTTTGCGACCCAGTGCGGCGTCGAGGCGGCACTTGGCTGCCTACGCGGCGAGTTTGGCTACATGATCGCCCTGCGCGACGGCAGGATCGTCGCCGAGGGGGCGCCGAAGGAGATCGTCACGGCGGAACTGATTGAACGGATTTACGGCCTGCGCTGCACGATCATTGAGGATCCGGTGGCACATACGCCGCTGGTGGTCCCGCTGGGCCGCCGGTAATCTCCTCTTTCCCCGGCTTGCGCTACGCTGAGCCGGGCTACCTGCTGTAGCCCGAACTCAACCGTTACCCCAGAATCTCCCTGACCACCGGGCCGATGGCCTCAAAGGCCTGCGGGGAGATAATGTCGACGTGGGCGCAGTTCTGGCTGAACACCTCCAGTTCCCCCACCCACGGGCCCCATACGACCTGCGGATCCATCCCCTCCTGCCGCGTCTTCTCCGCCACGAAAAGCGTCGCCTTGCCGTCAAACTTCGCGCTGTGCGCGGTGGTTAACAGCCGCACCGCATCGGCATAGTTGCCTTCGATGGCGCTGAACAGCTCGCCGGAGGCTTGCCCCTGCTGGGCGGCGAGGAACGCTTCGCGCTCGCGGTCGATCTCCGCCAGTACCTCGGGATCCAGCCCGTTGGCCTCTTTCTCTGCCCAGTTTTGCGTCTCCGGCGGCCAGGTATCCAGCAGGCCGAGGAAGGCCACCGCTTCGCCGCGCTGGCGCAAGCGGGCGGCAATCCCCTGGGCTAAGGTGCCGCCCAGCGAATACCCGAACAGGTAATAAGGGCCGTGCGGCTGCTGCGCCAGCAGCGTGCGCAGATGATGCTCGCACACCTCGTCGAGGCTGGCGGCGCTGGCCATCGGCCCCTGCGGGCGCGGCGACTGAATACCGGTAATCGACCAGCGCGGGCTGAGATAGCGCGCCAGGACGCTGAACTGCCAGGCGAAGCCGGAGGCGGGATGGAAGCAGAACAGCGTCGGGCCGTCGCTCTCGCGCAGCGGCAGAAGCGTATCCAGCCCCAGGCGCCGGGCCTGCTCATCGCTGAGATCGGCGGCCAGCAGCGCGCTCAGTTTGCCCACCGTCGAGGCCACCATCACCTGCCCCGGGGTCACCTGCCGCGCCAGCTGGCGGCTGAGCTGTGCCGCCAGGCGCATCGCCAGCAGCGAATGACCGCCAAGGGCGAAGAAATCGGCGTCGATATCGTTCACCTCGCAGCCCAGCAGCTGGCTGAAGGCGGCGGCGACAAGAGTTTCCATGCCGGGCTCCGGCGGCCGACCGCTGCGCTCGCCGCCGAGGGTCGGCAGCGGCAGCGCTTTGCGGTCCAGTTTGCCGTTGGCGCTCAGCGGCAGCTCAGCGAGCTGCATCAGCACCACCGGCACCATATGCGGCGGCAGCTGTTCCGCCAGCCGCGCTTTCAGCGCCGCGGTATCCAGCGGCAGGCCGGAGTCAGAGACCAGATAGCCCACCAGCTGTCGGGCATCGCCGCCGGTCGCCGCCGCCTGGTTGAAGACGCAGGCGTGACTCACCGCCTGCCCCACGTCCGGCAGGGCCGACATCACCCGATCAATCTCGCCAAGCTCGATGCGCTGCCCGCGGATCTTCAGCTGATCGTCGCTGCGGCCAAGGTACTCCACCGCGCCGTTCGCCAGCCAGCGCGCCACGTCGCCGGTGCGATACATCCGCTCGCCGGGGGCAAACGGGTCGGCGATAAAGCGGCTGGCGGTGAGATCCGGGCGCCCCAGATAGCCCTGCGCCAGCTGGATGCCGGTGAGATAAAGATCCCCCGCCACCCCCGGCGGTACCGGGCGCATCGCGGCATCGAGAATGCGCAGCCCGGTGTTCCACACCGGCCAGCCAATCGGCACGCTGCTGCCGGTCACGGCCGCCAGCTCAGGGCCGCAGGCCGGATACCAGCTGACGTCCACCGCCGCCTCCGTCGGGCCGTACAGGTTATGCAGCGGCGCGCCGGTCAGCTCCTCCCACTCCCGGCACAGCGCCGTCGGCAGCGCTTCGCCGCTGCAGAAGACCCGGCGCAGGGTATGGCACGAGGCGACGTTTTCCGTATTCAGCGAGGCGACAAACGCCGCCAGCATCGACGGCACAAAGTGGGTGGTGGTCACGCCGTAGCGGGCGAAGAACTGCTGCATCGCCTGCGGGTCGCGGTGCGCCTCCGGCTCGGCCATCACCAGCTGCGCGCCGGCGATAAACGGCCACCAGAATTCCCACACCGACACGTCGAAACTGCACGGCGTTTTCTGCGCCACCACGTCGTCGGCAGATAACGGATAGCGATCCTGCATCCACAGCAGGCGGTTGACGATGGCGGTCTGGCCGACCATCACCCCTTTCGGCCGCCCGGTGGAGCCGGAGGTAAAGATGATGTAGGCGGTATGGTCTGGTTTTGACAGCGCCAGCGGCGCGTCATCCCCGGCGGCCAGCGGCTGCTGGTAGCAGAGGCTTTCCAGCCCCGGAATATCGCTGAAGCGGGCCAGCTGGTCCTCCGTGGCGATCAGCAGCGACGGCCGGGCGTCTTCCAGCATCATCCGCAGGCGGTCGTCCGGGTAGCCGGTGTCCAGCGGCAGCCAGGCGGCCCCCGCTTCGACAATACCGTGCAGCGCCAGGGTCAGGAACACCGAGCGCGGCAGGGCCACCGCCACGCTGTCCCCAGGCTTCACGCCGCGCTGACGCAGCAGCTGCGCGAGCGCCACCACCTGCTGACGCATCTCGCGATAGCTGAACTGCCAGCGGGCGTCCGCCAGCGCCGGGGCATCCGGGGTCTTCCGCGCCTGGTCGGCCACCAGCGCGCTGAGGGTGGTGGCAGGCAGCGGCACAGCGGTATCGTTGACCGCCGCCAGCCGGGCCAGCTCGTCGGCGGAGAGCATCTCTGCTTCGCCGCAGCGCAGCGTCGGATCGGCGGCGAACTGCGCCAGCAGCGCGGTCAGTCGCGCCATGTGGCGACGGAGCTCGGCTTCGTCGTACCGGGCCTTGTTGGCGAGGATCTCCAGCGACAGCTCGCCGGTCTCATCCGGGAACAGCGCCAGCTCGAGATCGTTGACCGGGCCGGTGGCGAGGGTGTGGGTCACTGCCTGCACACCATCGATATCCAGCTGGTAATCAAAGACTTTGACGTTCAGCACCGGGCCGAACAGCGGTTCGTCCCCTGCCGCTTTGCCGCTGTCGCGGACGATCTGCTCGGCGTCATAGCGCTGATGGCGGCGCATCTTTTTCAGCTGAGCGGCGAGGCGCATCGCCAGGTCCGCCAGCGTCTCCCGGGCGTCAATATGCACCGCCAGAGGCAGGACATTGAGCACCGGCCCTGTCGAGGTCAGCGCGGCTGAACCCATCCGACGCATAAAGATAAAGCCCGCCGCGTAGTCCATCCGGTTGCACAGGCGGCCCAGCCACAGCGTGGTGAGCGCCAGCGCCAGGTCAGCGGGCTGACACTGCGGCGCATGGCTGGCCAGGCGGCGGAAGGCGTCGGCGTTCATCTCCAGCTTCATCCGCCAGATATCGCTCCCGGCGGCGCGCCCGCCCAGCGGCGCGGCAGAGAGTGAGGCAGGCGCCGGTAACGCCTGGCGCTGGGCCTGCCAGAAAGCTTTATCCCGCTGCCAGGCCTCGCTGCCGGCGTAGCGCTGGTACTCGTCCACCACCTCGGCGAAGGGGGTGAAAGGCGACTCAGGAGTGGCTTCCCCCCGCTGCCAGGCGCGGTAAATGGCGGCGATCTGCCGGGTTATCGCCGGGAAGCTGAAGCCATCCACCAGCAAGTGGTGATATCGCTGATACCAGTACCAGCGGTCGTCGCCGACGCGCAGCAGCTGATGGCACACCAGCGGGTTGCCGCCGTCGACACGCAGATCCTGCGCCAGGTCCGCCTGCATCCGCTCCGTGGCGGCGCGATGCGGATCCGGCGCCGTACGCAGGTCAATGATCGACGGTTTGCCAAAGGTGCGGTCGGCCGCCAGCCACTGCCAGACTTCCCCCTCCTCTTCCTCAAAGCGCAGGCTGAGGGTGTCCGCCTGCTGCAGACCGGCGACAATCGCTTTTCCCAGCAGCGTCGGATCGAGGGCGCCGCGTAGTTCAACATAGTGGGCTACGCTCCAGGCGCCTGGCAGAGTGGAGAGGCGCTCGGCCATCCAGATCCCCGGCTGCGCGGCAACCAGCGGTAAACGAGTGGTCATTGTCAGCTCCTTATGACGCATGATGGGCGGGGGTCAGTGTCGACCAGTTGGCCGCCAGCCAGGCGTTGCAGGCCTCGGCCGACTGCGGGGGGCACACCACCGTCCAGCCGGCAGGCAGGTCGCAGTGCGCCGGCCACAGGCTGTACTGCTGTTGATCATTGCGCAGAATGTAAAACTGCCCTTGCGGATTGTCGAAGGGGTTACTGAATTGCATATCAAACTCCTGTCGTAAAACGCGATGCTAAGGGTGCGACAGCAGAGGCTGCCAGAGCTGGATAAGCCCTGCCGTCAGCCCGCCGCGCCAGCAAAGCGCATCATGCCCGCCGTCAACCTGACGCCAGAAAATCGTCTGCTGTGTTGTGGTGAGTTGCGCCAGTAGCGCCTGGTTCGCGCGAAAAATGATCGGTTCGCGTTGGCCCGCTTCCAGCCAGACGCGCAGCCCGGCCGCGGACACCTCACCCTGGCGAAGCTGTTCGCCGATAAAGCCCGTCCCGCGGCCATCACGGTGCGGCCACCAGTAGGAGCCTGACTGGCTGAGCACGCAGCCAAAGCGCTGCGGCCAGTTGAGAGCGGCGAACATCGCCGCCAGACCGCCGAAGCTTTGCCCGGCCACCACCGTCCGATCCGGGCGGTCGCTGAACGGGGCATAGCCGTGGACCAGCGGCAGGAGCTCCTCCTGCACCGCCAGCCAGAAATCGCGGTGACAGGGCAGCTCAACCCCGCGGCGCTGGTTGTCGATCGCGTCGATCAGCAGGTAGACCGCCGGTGGCAGTCTTCCCTCGCGGGTCAGGGCGGCCAGCGGCGACCACACCGGCATGCTCTCGGCCCAGAACTGGCCGTCGAGCAGGATCGCCAGCGGCCGCGTTTGCGGGTCGACAGCCTCGCCGGTGGTGTAGATCCAGACCCGGCGATGGTTGCCCAGACGCGCGCTGCGCCACTCAAGGCAACGGGCGGCAGGATGCGCCTCATTAAGCGGGTCCCAGCCGGGCTGCGCGGGGGCCTGCGGCATCTCCAGGGCGGACACGCCATGGCCGCGTCCGCCCCGCCAGCTGTGCGGGTTCAGCGGATCGGCTATCGCCCGCGGCAGCAGTTTGCGCCAGCCTTCGCGTAGCAGCGCGCGGTCGGGCGCATCAGCGCTGAACACCTCAGGGGAAAAATCATCGTCACGGTCGGAGGGAATAAAACAGTAGCTGCCGCGCCAGGTCGGCGACAGCGTAGTGCGCCAGAACCAGGCGTCGGTCCCGGGGAGACGTTGCAGCGATTGCGGACGCGCATTCTGATGGTGGTCGGTCACGCCGGTGATATAGAGCCATACCCGACGATGGGGAGAGCGGGTTTCATCCCCCGCCGGGTCCCGCCACCAGAACGTTACCTCGATGGCGTCATCCACTGCGCGGCACTGCGGCCCCCGCAGGGTTTGCCACCACTCCTCGCTTCCTGTCCTTAACATTCTGTCATTAACCCTATGTATAGCGTGACTTTTTTAATTAATTGTCATTATTTATTGATAATATTATTGATAACTATTTGCATTTGCAATAGCGTATTAGCGCGCCGTGGGAAGCGCGTCTTTCATCAGAACATGTCAAATCGGGCTTATTCAGCCAGCGACGGAGTGCCTTTGCCCGCTTTTGGCAACATTTATGCCGCCTCCCCTCCCGGTGGGAAGGGGCGTTTGGGGAACGTGGCGACAAAAAGCAGGAATAACAATGAATAACAGGATCAAATCCCTGGCCTTGCTGGTCAATCTGGGAATTTACGGGGTTGCTTTTCCGTTAAGCGCAGCGGAAACCGCCACCGACGATAAAAACAGCGCCGCTGAAGAGACCATGGTGGTCACCGCCGCCGAGCAGAACCTGCAGGCGCCGGGCGTCTCCACCATCACCGCCGATGAGATCCGCAAACGCCCCCCGGCGCGCGACGTCTCGGAGATCATTCGCACCATGCCGGGAGTCAACCTGACCGGCAACTCCACCAGCGGCCAGCGCGGCAACAACCGCCAGATTGATATCCGCGGCATGGGCCCGGAAAATACCCTGATCCTGATCGACGGCAAGCCGGTCACCAGCCGCAACTCC
>OFCJ01001091.1_pt1 | contig 9969 bp, 6 predicted proteins | sample 1520791 | NCBI WGS metagenome assembly OFCJ01 (sample SAMEA2699027, study PRJEB24076) | metagenome | biome: Human gut stool | place: Spain | collected 2012-01-21 | reverse complement strand
AAACAGACTTGTCCATAGCCGGTAATCCTGCACGATGACGGATCATATTGATATAAGTCTCAACATCCGGATTTTGCCAATCCCCCGTTTCAACCAAACATTCTACATAATCTAACAGCACTTCGGCATAGCGATACAGAGGAAAATCTAACGATCCATAGCCTGTAGAACGGTCATTTTCATCAATAAACTTCTTCAACATATACCCAGAACGCGAAGCACCAGTCTTGCCAACATAGTCACTACTTCCAGGATCAAACGGCGTATAGGTATAATTAGAGATAGAAGAGTTATCTCCTGGAAGTATATAAGTAGCAGCCAAACGAGGATCACGTGGTTTATACAACGGATTCTTTTCGTATTGTTGACGTTCGGATGCAGGCAAAGATTGGATCGTCTTACCATCTATTGTTTCATATGTATCCAACAGTGATTTTAAAGGAGCAGCACAACCTTGTCCTCCCAATGGCGTCCCCATATTACGGAACCATATATCGTTTGCACCATCTTTGGTAAAGAAGATACGTTCTTTATTCTGCTCTCCTTTATAGGTAAACAAGTTGCGATAATTAGCTGACAGATCCGAAGGTTCAGATTCCGTATCATAGTACAGTTCAAATGCTCTCGAATCTATTAAGCGCTTTGCTGCCGCTTTTGCCAAATCATATTTCTTGAACTGCAAGTTAATGTCCATCTTCATAGCCAAGACCACTGCCTGGCAGATACGGTCACGGCGTCCTTCGTCCCACAAGAAAGGAAAAGCCTTTTCATCTTGAACATTTAGGATCTCATCAAACTCCCGATTTAAGAAATCAAGGCACTCTTCCACCGTATTACGCCCGATATACACTTCCGTAGGATCTAAAGAATTATCAACAATAGGTATACCATCATTCCGGCCATACCACCGCAACAAATTCAAATGGTACCAAGCCCGCCATGTCCGCGCTTCCACTTTCATACGTGTTCGTTCAGATTCATCCGAAAAATAGGCTGCATCCACGTGTTCCAAGAAACGGCAGCAGCGACGGATTTTCTGATAATAATAACGCCAAGTCCAAAAAGTCGATTCCCAAGAAGAAGGTGAATTATTAGATGTAGGAGGAACCAAAGAACCATTTCCCATCATGACAATACGCTGTTCAAAATTGGACAAAAAATACATATTATCTGTCATACCTTCCATACATACAAAACTTAAATCATCCCCACCATGTCCGGCTTTCGGCCATGAACGGCATTGCCCTAATGCGTTTTCACACTCATTCATCGTCTTCCAAAATTCATCGTCTGTTGTTGCCGTTGGATGGTCTTTTGTCAAAAAATCTTCACATCCAGTAGTTCCAATCAACAATATAGACGAAAGTACAGCTATTTTAAAAAAATTATATTGTTTCATAATCAAACCTTTTTATTATTAGAAATTCAAACTAAGTCCCAAAGAATAAGTTTTCACTAATGGATAAGATCCTCGTTGCCCACGGCTTTCTGGATCAACCAATTTTTCCTTGGCAAACGTAAACGGATTTTGAACATTGGCATAGATCCGGATATTAGAGATTCCTATTTTTTTCAGTCCCATTTGATCGAACAAATAGCCCAACTGAATGTATTTAACACGACAATAGCTGGCATCAAAATGCCAAAAATCAGATGTATGATGGTTACTACCATAAGAAGAGTTAGGAGCCATTCTCGGATAACGTGCAGTCGTGTTTGTCGGAGTCCAATAGTCTTTCTGGACTGCTAAAGGAGTTTGCCCGTCTCCTCCTACGTTCAAACCAAAAGAATAGGGTTCGGAATAATAAGCATCCACTCCTTGCACACCCTGAAATAACACTTCCAGATTCCAGTTTTTATAATCCAACGTAATATTGGCAAAATAATTCAAATTGGGCTGATCATCTCCCCGGATAACACGATCATCTGTCGTAATACGACCATCCCCGTTTTGATCCAAATAATGGATATCTCCCGGTTTTTGCCCGTCAAAAATAACAACGCCATCTTTCGGTTTCAAATTTCCAGAAGCATCCTTCACAAAATCATTTTCTTGCAACAAACCATCTGTCGGATAGACATAATGACTATTCAATGCATATCCTACTTGATGAATGCGATTACCATGATCATAAGGAGCACCAAACAGTTCTTCTATTTTGTTTTTATTTTGTGAAAGACCACCATGTATACTAAACCCAAAATCCTTTGTCAACTGTTTTCCATACGTAAAATCCAATTCCCACCCTCTGTTACGAACTTCACCTGAATTTAACGGTGCTGAAGAAGTACCTCCGATATATGAAGTCGGCGGTGTAATAATCATATCGGTTGTCAATTTATCATAATAATCAAAAGTAATAGATAGATCTTTGAAGAGACGAATATCCGCACCAATGTTCAGCATATGGACAGTTTCCCATGTAATATCCGGATTTCCAAATACAGTCTCATTACCATTGCCCGCATCGATCAACGACTGATACTTATATAACCCAATATTTTCGTTGCCCAACAAACCATAGGAAGCTCTCACTTTAAACTCGGAAATCTGATCCTTCAATGGCTTCATAAAAGCCTCTTCATGTAAGTTCCACCCAGCTCCGACAGAGGGGAAAACCCCAAATTTGTTGCCTTTTCCAAAACGAGAAGAGCCATCCCGACGCACAGTCGCCTCCAACAAATATCGAGAATCAAACGTATAATTGGCCTTTGCAAACAAAGAAACCATGGACCAACGATCCCAATCGGCAACAGGCCTTGAGCGTTAAATATAACCGGCAATAGTGAACAGGCGATGCTTTCGCTTTTCAAATGTATATTCGGCTGTTCCACCCAAATAGTAATAACTTGAACGATCTTTGGAAGCTCCATAACTCGCTCCCCATGTTTGTAAAAATGCACCAGAATTGTAATCAAAAAAGTTATAGGCTTCTCGCTCATCCCGTTGTGCACTGCTACTGATTCGATATGAATATTGTCCCCGAACTATCAATTTAGGGATAATCTCCCAACGAGGCGCAATATTGATACTAATATTATCTTCCAAATTAGTTCGAATTCCACCACGTTCAATAATCGCTGCAGGATTACGCTGCTCAGGTCTATTCCCATAATAAACAATATCACTGCCTTCTTTCATTGGATAATGGATAACTGTCGTAGGTGGTGTACGATAGATATAGGTAAAAATATCCCCACCATTATCAAATAATGGTTTTTCTCTATTTGTCCGATAAGAATTGAAGTCCATATTCACAGACAAATTATCCAACAAGTTAACAGATGTATTAGCACGAATATTCAATCGATCTGAATTAGTATTTTCAACTAATCCATTATTTTTCAAATAATTCACAGTCAAAGCGAAACGAGCTAAATTACTACCTCCTGAAACAGCAACCGAATGACTTTGCAGCGAACCCGTTTTGAATAACCAATCTGCCCAATCAGTATCCGGATAATTGATCGGATCAGTATGGTTACGAGTTGCTTCTATTGCCTCTTTAGAATAAACTGCATTTCCACCTATATTCAAGTTTGCAGCATTAACCATCTCCATATATCCGGCTCCATCTATAAATTCAGGTAAATACGTTGCTTCCTGCAAGCCAAAATAGCCATTGTAAGAAACATTTACCTTTCCTGGCATACCTCGCTTCGTTTTTACGACAATCACACCATTGGCAGCACGAGCACCATAAATTGCTGCTGCAGCCGCATCTTTCAAAACCGTCACACTTTCAATCGTATTCGGGTCCAATTGATTCATATCCATCGGAATGCCATCAACTAAGACTAAAGGATCATTATTGGTCTCCAATGAAGAAATACCGCGAATCTTAATTGTTGCAGCATCAGCACCCGGTAGACCAGAATTTTGTGTCACATTCAATCCCGTAATCCCTCCTTGCAGAGATTGAGAAAGGGATGTAATTGGTTTAGTCGACAGATTTTTACTGATATCTAAAGAAGATACAGACGAAATCGAGTTCAATTTCTTTTCTTCCGAGATCCCCGTCACCACAATTTCATCCAGCTTTTCCGATTCGGCATTCAAAGAAACTGTTAAGTTACTAATTGCACGTGAGACAACATATTCATAATCTTTAAAACCAATATATCGGAAAATTAAAACATCTCCTTTTTGAGCCTTAATGCTAAAATAACCATTTCCATCACTGACTGTACCCAAGGTTGTCCCTTTTACTACAATATTAACTCCAGCCAACGGAAAAGGAGGTTCTGTATTTTCAAGAACCTGTCCTTGTATAGTCCAATTTCTATCGTCAGCAATATTGCTGACGATATCCGATGCATCGGATATCTCTTTCCGGGCGATTGCGATATAATCCTCAATTTGTTTAAAAGAATAACCGTCGCCCAATACAGAGCGTAATGCTGTCAAAATATCAGAAGTCTGGATATCCACCGATACCACCTGGTCCTTTTGAAGTTCATCACTACTATAGGCTATTTTCACTCCCGATTGTTTCATAATAGCATCCAGAACTTGCTCCAAACGGGCGTCTTTAAAAGATAAATTCAACGTGTACTTTTGCTCTAAAAGAGTGGTTGAAGCCGAAATATCCGGCGAAATACTTAATAAATTGATGAGTAAAAATAAAAATAACGAGTGCTTTAAGACTTTTTGTGCATACACAAAAGCCCCATGTCTACTTTTTTCCATAAATTTGTATCTTACAGGTTTAAACTGAGTTATAAAAATGTTTAGTAATCTGTTACGGGAGACAGTATCTGGTACATACTGTCTCCTTTTTGTGTTTTCATGATATCTAAGTCATCATACCTCCTCTCTTTTTTGTTTAACATAAATGATATTTCCTTGGCTTCGTTCCAATTTTACATCCGACGTAAAACTGATCAACTCCAATAATTGCTCCAAACTGATTTTCCGGTCTATGACCAAAGAAAAACGCTTATCTTTCAACTGTTCATTTTGATACCGGACGGTAAAATCATACCAATGCAACAACTTATTAAAGATTTCCTCTAACGCGGCATCTTTGAAAATATATTCTCCTTTTACCCAAGATGTATATAAATCCGTGTCTACAACCCGTATCCCGGACTTACGGCTTTCCTTATTATAACAGAACTGCTCGGAGGGGACAATCCGGAATTCTTCGCCACCATTCGCTTTTACAGCCACAGAACCTCCTACCAGTGTGACACGAGCCATTTGCTCGGACTGATAAGCCGAGACATTGAAAGAGGTTCCCAAAACCTGGACTGCGACCTCATCCGTCCTCACCACAAAAGGACAGTCCGGATTCTTAGCCACATCGAAGAACGCCTCTCCTTTCAACCGGACCTCGCGCATTTCTCCTGCAAAGCGAGTCGGATAAGATAACTCTGATTCAGCATTCAGCCAAACGTGTGTTCCATCTGCCAACTCCAGTTCGTAAGCATTCCCTTTCGGTATCACCAAGTGATTCCAAGACAGCTTTTCTTCATCTGAAGGTTGCTCCCGGTCCGACTCATACGAAAGTTGTCCAACCAGATTATTCCGAATCACCATATTGCCCTGCTGAATCGAAAAACTATCCTGCTTCAACGGAATCCGTTCCCCATTATCCAACAGTAAAGTCGGTTGATTTATGTTTTTCAATACATCTGCCTCAGCAGTCCAATCCGGCTCCGCAGGTCTGTTCATAAAATAGAGCCCTATAGAAAACGCAATAGCGACCAAGGCCGCATAAGGCAACCAAGTTTTTAAGTTAAACTTTTTCTTCTTCTCTACAGTTTGGTTGCGTACCCTCATCCAAGCCTGTTCAACATCATATTCAGAATCATCCTGCTTTCCGACAGTCTCGAAACTGCGATATAGTTCACCCACTTGCTCGAACTGCTTTCTGTTGGCTTCCGAACAAGCAAGCCATTCATTCAACAGGCGATGCTCGTCTTCGGTCGCATCTTCGGACAGGACAGACAACATGATCTCATATATCGTTTCAGACTTCATTTGCAATACCTTTTATTATATGACAACAGTGGGCAGGAAAATGGGTAGGAAAAAATAAACTTTTTTCATGTATCTATGACAAATTCAGTCTGCATGTAATTTGTTTCCGGCAATGCCGAACATATATTCGTATATCTTCGACAATGTCGAACAGCTACACGACAACGTCAAAAACAGGTTTCATTAGCATAAAAAGCAAGACTGTTCCTTGTAAATCAATCAATTCTTCCCGCATAATTCGAAAAGCTTCTCCCAAATGATACTTGACAGTATTGACCGATATTCCGGACACTTCTGCTATTTCTTTATATTTCAATCCTTTTATACATTTAAGAAGAAATACTTGTTTACATTTAGAGGGTAGTTTACGAAGAGCCTCCCGCACTTCTTGTTTATACCGGAAATCATTCTCCTCTTCAGCTTGTCCATTCCACTCTTCTACAAGCGAGGCCAGAAAACTTTCTTTCGATAATTCAGCTTTATAGTAATTCAAGCAGCGGTTATAGACAGAGCGATAAGCATAAGGCAAAAAGTTATCCCCGTTGATCGTCAAACCGTCTTTTTCCCAAACGGCAATAAAAAAGCTTTGGACAATATCTTCTACAATTTGTTTATCTGACAAATAACGGGATGCATAGCGGCACAACTCCGCATAATACATCCGAAATAATTGCTCAAAAAGTAGTTCATTGACCATTTTTCCATTCAATTTTTCAATCTTATATGATAACTTAGAAGTACAAATATACGGAAAAACAAGAAACAGGAGTGAAAACCATAGTAATCCATAGGGTAACCTCATCAGAATTCGGGAACCGTATGAAATATACCAAAGAAAAAACAGGACCTTATCATACAGGTTTTTCTCATTTCCTCTGTCACTGTATCACTGATTTCTTTCTATCAGTTGATATTCAAATTGTCTGATTTGTGATACATGCCCGTTTTCTCTATCACTACCCTATCACTGGCAATAGCAGTTTTTCTCATCCCTGTAAATCACGCGATTATTTTATGTAAAAACAAGTGCAAAATAGGTAAAACCGGGTGGTTTTCATTGTCTAGCACGGTACTTTAGTTGCCGGACACCCCCATGTTGCCATCCTTAACACCCGGGTGTTAAGGATGGCAACATGGGGGTGTTTACGGAATTATGTGCTTGTCTTTGGCAAAAAAAGAGAGGGCTTTTGTGGAATGAAGAACCGTATTTCGCCGATTTAATACCTGTTATATTCATTTTTACATTTGTTTATTCGAAAAAAAACATGTTCCAGAAGTGATAGAGGAGTGATAGAGGAAAACGTCTTGTATCACTGTCTCTGACGCTTGAATATTAATAGCTACAACCTTTGGAGTGATGGAGTGATAGAGGATTTGCAGAAAACTTCATATGTAGATCACAACCCTGGAAAATTTTGATGCGGTTGTCCTGAAAATGGCAGGAATATGCCAAATTTTGAAGAACGCCCCGGTTATGATCCGCGTGACCTACTACGGGTATCCTCCAGCCCGATGTTGCTCTCCCGGACAGTTCCAATATTCAGGCGATAAGATAAACCGGAAACATTTTCGATAGACAACTCCGGAAAAGTCGTCAAATCCTCTCGCAGGCGCATTATGGTTTGCGTCATAGATTTCTTTATCGCTCGGTTTTGCTGCCTATTTTCTTCTGTCGATTCATCTTCGCTCAAAGGCCGCCCTAACACATCATTACAAAAAACAGGATAGCTGACAGTATGATCCGGCGCTTCCAAAAAGCGGATAAAAGCACATAAACGGTTTCTTGCCAAAAAAACTTCATGATCCCGATCTTTCAATTCTCCCGTTTTCTTGCAGAAAAAAACATCCTGCGCTATCTCTATCCACTCCGAAGCATCCGAAGAAAGCGCTGCCGGTACGGGCGTAACAGGAGCAACAGCCGCTTTATTATACTCCACCTTTTTGCGCCGTTGCCATATATACATTATAATAACAAGAATGCACCACAACAAAATCAGCCCCCAAATCAAAGGCATCCGGCTAAATAAATAGGAATGGGGGAACAGGACATACGCTTGTAGTTCTATTTGCCTTTGATCCTGTTCTACGCCAAAGACAATGGGTTCTAAAGCGATCCCTGCCTGAGATAACAGTTTATTCGAACAACTGACAAGGCTGTCGCCCTGTAAAAAAGAAACGGCAGTCCGGGCCATTATGCCTTCACTTTTCAGTTCTTCTTGAAAAAGACTGTCGAGGGTAAAGGCACGATTGGGATTTTCGAATGAAATGAACATCTGAAAAAACCATTCTCTTTTATCGATCAAAGCAAGACTATCCACCTGCTTATTTTTTTTATAAACAACTTTTCCCTTTTCGGTCTCGATAACAGTAGAATCAGAAGAAATGCCGGTATCAGATCTTGGGAAAGAGATAAACTCCGGTTGCATCAGTTCCTTTTCCAGATCGACTGCATGACTAAAAAGATAAGTTGCTTTAAGAATCTGCTCATTTTTAATTTGAGAAAAGTAACAACAAGATAAAAACACGACCAATATCGTTAAAATCGATATCCCTCCAAAGACTATAATAAATCTATGTTTTTCCATTTTCATCTCATTTGTGAGACAAAAGTAACAAAACGAACAAGCAAAATCAACACTTTGGCAACATTTCACCGGAAACAGCAAAGTGTTTCCACTTTTAGTTGACAATCTTAAATCGGAAGATTACTTTTACGCTTAAAAAAAGGAACATGAAAAAGAAAACAGTATTAAAATTGCTTTTTATTGCAAGTTGTTTGGTGGCTGTGTGCAGCCTGTTTTACAATAATGAAACAAGCACATTGGACAGTCTGGCATTTCAGAATGTTGAAGCATTAGCAAGTGGAGAAAACGATGATAATGCAATTTGTGTAGGATACGGCTCTGTCGATTGCAGAACTTATAAAGTAAAATACAAAGTCACAGACTTCAGTTTAGATTAAATAATAATCGTGAAACGTTTTGCATACATATTATCAATAGGTATCAGTGCAATAATCTCCTGTACCGATTCCCCCGGTACTTACTATCCCCGATATTCGACTTTTCCCAATGAAAAGGCAATAAGTGCGCGGGTGATCGAACTGGACACTGCCCTCTTCCGCTACCCATTCCGGGTAGCGGTCAAAGACAGTATAGCTATTGTAATGGATTTGCATAACGCAGACAATTATTTTCATGCTTTCACATATCCGAATTGGAAACATATTGTTTCTTTTGGCAAACGGGGTGAAGGACCGGAAGAAATGCTTTCGGCCGAAACATTCCAGTTCAACTCCCTCGATTCCATATATGCACTCGATGCAAACAAGATGCAGATCTCACGCTGGGCGATTTCAGCAAAAGACCATTCAGCTACAAGACAGGAAGTGATACGATTAGATAAAAATCTAATCCGTTCATTGGATTTCTGTGCCACAGACTCTTGTTTTCTGATCCCGGACTATTTAGGAGAGCACCGATATTGGCAAGTCAATTACAATGGTAAACCTATCAGAAGCATCGGTAAAATACCTACCGAAAAAGATTTGGCTTCGGAAATCCGCCCGGCATTAGCACAGGCATGGCGTAGTTTTATCGATTACAACCCGCACAATGGCATATTGGCAATGGTCACCCAATTAGGGGAATCCATCGAAATATACAATACCAAAGAGAATACCCATACCGTATTATACGGTCCGAACGGCGAACCCCGGTTTAAAAGCATCAAAGGTGAAGGCTTCCCGACCGGAATTATGGGATTCAGCGATATTGTTATCACAGACAAATATATCTATAGCGTATTCCAAGGAATCCGGTTTAAAGACAAATTAGCCTCTTATCAACGGGGCGAAAAGCCGGAAGACGGAGGGCGTTATATATATGTATTCGACCTGAAAGGAAATCCCATACAAAAATACACCTTAGACAAACCCATATACGGAATCGATATAAACGAAAAAACAAAGCAGGTCATCGCCA
>OFCJ01001078.1_pt1 | contig 10194 bp, 9 predicted proteins | sample 1520791 | NCBI WGS metagenome assembly OFCJ01 (sample SAMEA2699027, study PRJEB24076) | metagenome | biome: Human gut stool | place: Spain | collected 2012-01-21 | reverse complement strand
TCGATGTCCTCATCGTCCTGCGAGTCCTCATCAGGAAGTTCAAGAGCGTCGAGATCCACGCCTTCGAAGGCGTTCGGACCGGCCATCAATTCGTCATCGCTGGGGAAATGCATCTTTCTCACTCCTGCTGGTCTTCAGAGTCTTCGGACGGGGTTTCGGGGACGTAGGAACAGACAATCGTACCGACTTGGCGACGGCGGCCTCGGGCTTCTTCGGCAACCATGTGCACACCGAGCATATCGCCAGCTGCCCCCGGAAGCGGGACACGACCAATCGCTTTGGCTAGCAGACCGCCAACGGAATCAACGTCTTCGTCTTCGAGTTCCAATCCCCACAGCTCTCCGAGCTCGCTAATGGAGAAACGCGAAGGAACGCGCCAGACGCCCGGGGCAATTTCTTCGGGCTCGATGGTGTTGCGATCGTGTTCGTCGGTGAGTTCGCCGACAAGTTCTTCGATGATGTCTTCGAGGGTGACGAGGCCCGACGACCATGGCCAGGTGGAAGTGTTCGGATTGCATCTGACGCAGCAGGTCATCGACCGGCTTCATTTCGATGGTGAACTCGGCGGGACGCATCATCTGATCGGCGCGAAGTTCATGGTCTCCATCATGGTTCTCAAGGCGCTGAACAACATCCTTGAAGAACAAAATTCCGCGGACGTCGTCGGTGTCCTCTCCAATAACGGGCAGGCGCGAGAAACCGGAGCGCACAAAAAGGCGTAATGCCTTACGGGCCGGAACATCGAATGTGATCGTCAGCATTTCGGTACGTGGGACCATCACCTCACGAACCAGTGTGTGCCCTAATTCGAAAACCGAACGCAACATCTCTCGGTCTTCTTCTTCAAGGCCTTCGGTCTCGCCAACGCGGTCAACCATTTCACGCAGCTCATCTGCCATATCCGCACGCATCTCAGCTTCGGTTCGCTCAGACTGTGGAAGATAGGCTTTGAGCTTCTGGGCAGCCGGCGAGAAGAAATGCGCAATTGCGACCAGACGGGTCATCAGGGGCGTGAAGAAAAGCGCAATACCTGTAGGATTACGCTGTGCCCAGCGCGTGGCAATGATGCTGTTGGCAAAGAATTGCGCAATGGTCACAACGACGATTGCGACCAGCCCTCCCAGCCACCAGTAGTGTGAAAAATGCAGAGCAATGGTCGCCATTGAAACGGCAAAGACAACCTGCAGGAAGGTGCGGACGCCTCGAAGGACAAAAATAACGAGGCGACGCTGATCGACCAGCTTGAACAGGGCTCGAGCGTTCTTCTTCTCGTCCTCGATCAGGTCTTCAACCGCGGCGTGGGTGAGCTTGGCGATCGAAAACTCACTTGCCGCAAGAATCATTGCGCTCAGAAGAGCAATTGCGGCAAGGATACTCATCCCCGCAACGGGGATAGCGGCTTCGATCATCGCTGTGCGAGGAAGCTCAAGAGGAGCTGGCGTTGCAGGGTGAACATTTCTTCTTTTTCAGCGGGCTCTGCATGGTCATAGCCCAGAAGGTGAAGCATGCCGTGGGTCGCTAAGAAGAGCATTTCTTCAGCCGAAGAATGTCCCGCCTGACGAGCCTGCTGCTCTGCAACCTGCGGGCAAATGCAAATATCGCCCAGGGTTCCCGACTCAGTTGGGTGATCCGCAGTGCCAGGACGAAGCTCATCCATGGGGAAGCTCATGACGTCTGTCGGGCCTTCCAGATCCAGCCAACGAACATGAAGTTCTTCCATGGGTTCGGGGTCGATGAAAATGATATTGAGCTCGACCTCTGTGGAGACATGCATGGCACTGAGCACGAAGTCAGCCAAGCGCACGAACTCTTCACAGTCGATCTGGTAGTCGGTTTCGTTAAGAACTTCAGTCATGACTCAGCGTCCATTGTGTCGGGTACGGGGGTGCAGGGAACGGTCACGGCGTGCTTTGAGGCTGGCCATGGATTCGTCCCAACGTTCGTATGCGTCAATAATCTGGCCGACAAGGCGATGACGCACAACATCAGCGCTTGTCAGATGACAAAATTCTATGTCATCGATGCCGCTGAGAATATCTTCAATGACCAAGAGGCCGCTGGAGCGCTCCCCTGCTAGGTCAATCTGTGAGGCGTCACCGGTAACGACAACCTTCGAGTTGAAGCCTAGGCGGGTCAGAAACATCTTCATCTGCGCGAGCGTCGTATTCTGAGCCTCATCCAAGATGATGAAGGAGTCATTGAGCGTTCTTCCGCGCATATACGCCAAAGGCGCGACCTCAACCGCACCAGAAGCCATAAGTTTTGGCAGCGCATCCGGATCCATCATGTCTCCCAGTGCGTCATAGAGCGGACGCAGATAGGGATCGATTTTGTCCGTGAGCGTGCCCGGGAGGAAGCCCAAATTTTCACCCGCTTCAACCGCTGGGCGCGTCAAAACAATTCGACGCACCTGTCCGGAAAGCAAAGAGGATACCGCTTGGGCCATCGCAAGGTAGGTCTTTCCGGTGCCGGCAGGCCCCAAGCCAAAGACAACGGTCGAACGCTGAATCGCCTCGACATAGGCTTTTTGCCCGGCAGATTGCGGTCGAATGGACCGTCCCCGCGAGCGCAGAATTTCTTGGGGGCGTTCATCCGTGGAGCTAGCCGTCACGAGCAGTGCGATCGCCTGTTCAACACCGTCAGCGTCAAGAGAATGCCCATCTCGAGCAAGTTCAATGAGCTCTTCGACCAGCTGAGAAGCCATGTCCACAATTCCTTCTGGCCCATTCATGGATAAAGTGCGACCAAGTAAGGTGAAGCGGACCTGGGGGAAGCCGTTTTCAAGAGCTCGCAAAACGCGGTCTGAAGTTCCAAAAAGTACGACGGGATCCACGCCGCGGGGAATATCGATTCGTTTGGCGTCCATGTCACCATCTCCCAATAGCGTCGCTGATCAGTGAAAGCGCAACGGGTCCGGCGCTTGACGCGCGAAGGACGGTATTTCCCAGCAGGCAGATTTTCGCTCCCGCGGCCTCGAAAAGAGAAAGCTCGTCGGGATCAACCCCACCTTCAGGGCCAACAATGACGGCGATCTTGCGAGGACAAGAAGGCTGGGACTTTGCGGCCGAGGCCGACGAGGCGTGGACGCTAAGCTCGCGCAGCACGGGCAGGAGTTCACTCAGGCGGCGATCGACACTCTCATGACAGACCAGGACCCAGGCGCCGTCTTGAGTAGCCTGCGCAATCCATTGCGCTAAGGCAGCAGATGAACGGGCTTCTTCAAGGCGTGGGATAAATGCGCGCCGCGATTGTTTCGTCGCTGATCGTAAGGTGGATTCCCACTTTCGCATGCCCTTCGCGGCTTTTTCGCCCTTCCAGCGGACCTCACTGCGATTTGCCTGCCACGGCATTACTGCGTCAACGCCAACTTCCGTTGCCATTTCAATGGCCATTTCATCGCGACCACCCGTCGAGAGCGCTTGGATCAACAGCAGCTCAACCTCAGGCTGATCCTCACGCTCAAGGTGGTCAATGCTCAGCGTCAGGGACTTTTTTGCGCGATCAATAACCGTGCAGCGGGCACGAAGCCCCGTCCCGTCAACGACATCAAGCATGGCTCCGACATCGATCCGTCGAACGGTTGCCGCGTGAAAACCTTCATCCCCGTCTAGAACGAAGGAATCTCCCCGTGCGCAGGCACGCAGCGCGTCCGCGTCGGGAGCGATGAAAACCGGAAGCGTCATACGGGTGATGTCCTTACTAAGCGCCGAAGGTTTCGCGAAGCTTGTCGAAGAATGAGGATCCGCGCTTTTCAGGACGGACGCTTTCTTCTCCGCGAACCTGGGAGAGCTCTTCGAGGAGCTCGCGTGAGCGGCCATCAAGTTTGCGCGGGATTTCGACGTTAATTGCGACGTGAAGGTCTCCGCGACCGGGGCGTTGGAGGTGTCCAACACCCAGGCCATCCAAGCGAACCTCATCTCCGGGCTGTGTACCGGGCTGAATGGTCACAGACTGGGCTCCATCCAAGGTCTCCAGCTCAAAGGTGCTTCCCAAGGCAGCTGCGGTCATGGGAACGGTCACCGTCATGTACAGGTCGTCACCTTGACGCGAGAAGGTAGGATCGCGCTTTTCAACAATGTCGACGTAGAGATCACCGTTGGGACCACCGCCGGGACCCGCCTCGCCCTGTCCGGCAAGACGCAGGCGCATTCCGTCCCCCGCGCCGGCGGGGATATCAATGGTCAAGGTACGATGCGCACGAACGCGCCCCTGACCGGAGCACTCATGACAGGGATGTTCAATGACGGTTCCATAGCCCTGACAGCTTGGGCAGGGAACCTGAGTCTGCATGGTTCCCAGCATGGTGCGCTGCTGCTGGATCGAGTATCCCTGTCCCTTACAAGTCGTGCAGGTCACCGCTTCGGTTCCCGGTTCGCACATGGCTCCGTGGCACACTTCACAGGTCACATAGGTGTTGAGCGAAATCTGCTGATGAGCACCAAAAGCGGCGTCCTTCAGGGTAATTGCAACCTGAGTCAGCTGGTCGCGACCCTGGCGAGTTCGCGAGGCCGGTCCTTGGTTTCCAGCAAAGCCACCGCCAAAGGCGCCGCCGAACATTGTCGTCAGAATGTCACCGAAATCGAAGGACTCTGCACCGTAGCCACCACCACGCGCAGCATCGGAACCACCGATGTCGTACATGCGGCGTTTTTCTGGGTCGGAGAGGGTTTCATAAGCAACCGATACGGCCTTGAAGGCTTCCTCATCCCCGCCATAGTCGGGGTGAGTTTCGCGGGCCTTCTTGCGATAGGCCTTCTTGATCTCGCTCTGGTCGGCGTCGCGAGAGACTCCAAGGATTGCGTAGTAATCGTCGTTCACGAATGTCCTTTTGTAACCCGTTCAGTGTGTGGAATTCAGGAATTTAGAGAGGTACGAGGCCACGGCGCGGACCGTGGACATCGTCGAGGCGTAGTCCATGCGCGTGGGGCCAAGAACCCCCAGGTGCGCCGAGTTGTCTCCGGAAGCGTAGGTTCCGGAGACAAGAGAGGTTTCAACGAAAGCATCGTGGCCGTTTTCAGAGCCGATGGAAACGTGAACATCGCCGTTGCCTTCATCCATTTCAGCGAAAAGACGAAGAAGGACAACCTGCTCTTCGAGAGCGTCCAAGACCGGTGCAATATCATGGAAATCAACACCACTGCGCGCAAGATTCGACATTCCTGCCATTGCGATGCGAGAGGTGGGCTCCCCTTGAAGCAAGGTCGCGACGGTGTCACTCATCTCTGTTGCAAATGCAAGCAGCGTCGGAGGAAGTGTCTGAGAGAGCGCCTCACAATGCGCACGCACGTGAGCAGCACTCATTCCCTGATAGGCAGCATTAAGAACCGCGCGAACAGCCAAAAGATCATCTTGAGTAACATCCTGCGGCATCTCACGCAGGCGTTCGAAGACTTTGCCCTGCTGGGTAATAACAACAACCAGCAGTCGTTGATCTGACAGGTCAACGCATTCAATTCGACTGAGCGTCGAGCGCGCGTGAACGGGGTATTCAATGAGCGCTACCTGGTGCGTCACTTGAGCAAGCAAACGCACGGTATTCATGACAACATCGTCTAAGTCCTGCGCGTGTGCCAAGAATTTTTCGACGGCTTGGCGTTCTGCCGCGCTCATCGGCTTGAGAGTGGACAGCTGATCAACGAAGGCACGATAGCCCTTATCCGTTGGGACACGTCCTGCACTGGTGTGAGGTTGGTAGATCAGCCCAGCTTCTTCAAGGACGGCCATATCGTTGCGAATAGTCGCCGAAGATACCCCGAGGTCTTGAGATTGCGCGATCGCTTTAGATCCGACGGGTTCGCGTGTGTGGACATACTGGGACACGATGGCACGCAGAACGTCCAGACGACGGTCGTTCATTCATCCCCCCTCATTTGGCACTCACACTATCTGAGTGCCAGTTTACCGCGGGATTACCTTTTTCGTCCCCTCATCAGCACTTTCCGCCGACTTATTCCAGCCCCGGCTGCGTCACAAAATCAATAAGCTCTTCAACCCGCCCCAAAAGTGCCGGTTCAAGATCCTTGTAGTTACGAACGGTTGACAAGATCCGCTTCCAGCCCTGAGCAATATCCGCCTGGTTTGCGTGCGGCCACCCCAAATATTCCAAGGTCCCGTGCTTAATATCGGTCCCTCTGGGAACATTCGGCCAGGCCTGAAGCCCCAGGCGCTGCGGCTTCACGGCTTGCCAAATATCGACGAAGGGGTGCCCGACGACCAACACCGCGTCTTCCCAACGGGCCGAAACGGCCTCGGCAATGCGCGATTCCTTGGAGCCCGGGACCAGGTGATCAACCAGGACTCCTGCACGTACAGTCTTCGTGGGTCCAAAAACCTCAAGGATTTCCTCTAAGTGGTCCACACCTTCTAGAAGCTGCACAGCAACGCCGACATCGGCCAGGTCCTCGCCCCACACGTGCTGGATCAGTTCCGCATCATGACGACCCTCAACCCAGATGCGCGATTGCCGAGCAACCCGAGCCACACGCTTCTCGGGTGCGATCGACCCCGAATTCGTCAGCGCACGGCCACCCGGAGTAGTGAGCGAAGGAGCTTTTTGAGCGGGAGCAGCCTTCGGAGGGAGCGCAATAATCGGCTTACCCTCCAGCCAAAACCCGCCTCCCAGGGGGAAAGAACGCTTCCGGCCTCGACGGTCTTCAAGCTCAACCAGGTGCACTCCCCCGGATTTTTCGACGCGAGTCACCGCGCCAACCCATCCACTGGAAATATCCTCAAGCACCATGCCGTACGCGATTGCTACCTCCACTGAGCGCGGTCGCCTAGCACCCGGCCCATCGCGGTGCGGGTCGAATTCAAAGATATTTGTCCCGTACATATCTGAAGTCACCGCACCACACTATGAGCGCGAATGCCCCTGGCGCGCTTCAACACTCGGATGCGAAGAAGTTGTGCGACTCCTAACTGAGTAGCCAAAGAGACTCAGTAGCCCACAGAACTCAGCAACCGATGGGAATCAGTATCCCAAGAGGCACCGAGTCACGTAATCCGCTAGCAGACGTCCCTGAAGGGTGACGATCGCGCGGCCTTGGGCGGCGGGAACTGCCTCGACGAGTCCTTCCGAGGCCAAAGCAGGGAGAGCTTGGAGGAAAGTGTCGCGCTCGGCTCCAGCGTTGGGCGCTTCCACTCCTTCACTGGTGCGCACCGCAAGCAGAACACGCTCCATTTCTCGCGTTTGTGCATCAAGAATTTCACCTGCCTGCGCGGGGGAAAGCCCTTGGGTAACGCGCTGCGCATAGGCGGAGGGATGCTTGACATTCCACCAGCGATAGCGCCCGACATGAGAGTGCGCTCCAGGGCCGAAGCCCCACCAATCCCAGTCACGCCAATAGGCAAGGTTGTGCTTGGAGGCATGACGAAGCTGAGTCGATGGACAGTCTTCTTCTCCCGATTCTCGCCGGGCAAAATTCGAGATCTCATACCAGGCGTATCCGGCCTCCCCCAGCAGACGATCGGCAATTTCGTATTTCGAGGCCTCGTCGTCGGGGTCTGGCATGGGGAGTTCTCCGCGGGCTACCTGCGCTCCCATCTTGGTTCCCTCTTCGATAACCAGCGCATAAGCGCTGATGTGGTCGGGTTCCATCGCGATGGCCTCGCGAAGAGAAACCTCCCAATCTTGCAGACTTTCACCGGGGGCACCGTAAATGAGATCAACCGAGACATCCAAACCCAGCTGACGAGCAGCTAAAACAAGTCCGGGTAGTTTTGCTGGGTCATGACGGCGGTCCAGTGTGTGCAAAACTGCGGGGACAGCAGATTGCATACCAAATGACACGCGAGTAAACCCGGCATCACGCAGACGTTCAAGAACGGCCTCGTCAGCGCTTTCGGGATTGGCTTCCACGGTGACTTCTGCACCGGGAGCAATCCCAAAGTTCTGGTGAACGCCGTCAAGCAGGCGGGCCAGGGCGGCGGGGTCAAGAAGGGTGGGTGTTCCACCGCCAAAGAAAATGCTCGAGGCCGGGCGCGCAGGCATCTGGGCATCGCTAAGAATCCGCGCGGCTAGGTGCATTTCCGCGAGCGCGCTGGAGTCATAGCTCACGCGGTCTGCGCCGGGGCCGAAACCCACCGTGTAGGTGTTGAAGTCGCAATACCCGCAGCGAACCTGACAAAAAGGAACGTGGACGTAGATCGACAATGGGCGATTAGCGCTTGCTTCTGCGAGCTGCGGAAGAAGGACACCGTGCGGATCCCAGGGCTGACCGTCGGGCTGTGCTGGGCTCATCGCGAGTGAGGCCTAGAGGTCGAGCGGGCAACAACTTGAGAAATCACAACAAGGCTTCCTGTCAGTACTGTCAATACGATGAAGGGCCAAAACCAGCTTGCTGTCAGATCGAACATGCGCCCAATAGCCCACGGCCCCAACGCACCAAGACTATAGCCGAGGCTTTGGACGAGCGCCGAAAGCGTTCGTGTCTGCGCCGTGGTGGCAGTGCGTTCGATAACCAGCGTAAAGGTAATTGAGAAGAATGCACCTTGACCCAGTCCCCCGCAGGCGCTCCACACAACCCACCAGGAGGGAAGCAGGAGCATACCAAGGGGCATGAGAAGCCATGCGCAAGAAACTATCCCCAGAATTGTCGAGGTTTGGCCACGGATCAGTCGCTGAACGGCCATCATTGTCAGAGGGGCGATCACTCCAATGACGTGGTAGATCGAGGCGGCAAATCCGGCATCGGTACTGTTCATCTGCAGCATTTCTGCCAAGATTCGCGGCAGCCATGCAGCAACACCGAAATAGCAGAAAGTATTGATTGCGAAAGCAAGCGCCATTAGCCAAGCGATCGGCCAGCGATAGATTTCCGAGGCCGTGGCCGCTTCGCTGGTGATAAGCGCATCGTCTGAGCGGACCTTCCAACCGGCCTTACGTGCCAAAAACGGCCGGATTCCAGGGCGTTTGAGGGGATAGACAATCAAGCACGCCACTAGAGCAAGCAGAGCCGGACCAACTCCCCATACTCCGGCGGCGCCTTGCCAACCGATATAGGCGACCAGGGGAAAGGTAAAGGCCGTCGAGGCTGCGATCATCACATCGATCATCGTGGAGTAAACGGCAGTCATGATCCCAGCGAGATGGCGAAAATCCCTGCTGGTCAGCATGGTGATGACAAGATTTCCCGCGGTTGTTCCAAGGCCAATCAGGAAGGTCCCAAGAAAAAGGGTTGAGCTCAATCCCAGAGAGCGCACGATCGCACCCACAATGACGATTGCTAATCCCAGTGACACAGCTTGGTTGAGCGCAAAACGGCGAAGGAGAATCGAGGTCAGCGGGGTAAAGAAACCGAAGCTGAAGACCGGGATAGAAGTGACCAAGCCGGCCTCGGCCGCAGAGAGTCCCAATTCTTTTTGAACAACGTCAATGATCGGAGGCAGCGCGGTGATGCCTCCTCGCAAAGAACCGGCAAGGAGGATGAAAGCGCTGAGAATGACGAGGACCCACACGAACCTACGCTGGAAAAATCGCGCGTAAGCACCCTGTTTCACGGCAAGCTCTTTCTTCGTTGTGACCGTACGCACCCATCAGCAATGTTTTCACAGTTCACGAAGGAAATCACCTAGCGTACAGATTCCTCCACAACAGCGGGCACAACTCGAAAAGAATACGACCGCGCCCGCTTCCTCTTTCAAGGAAGCGGGCACACGTTGGGGACCGAGGCGGGGGGATTCTCGGTTCATCGAGGAAGCCCCGCCCCGCGCGTTCTTGAGAGAACGCATCTCCACTCTTCGCAGATCCGCCTATCGCGAAGAGGAAGCCGACGTTTCACACTAGGTGAAAGATCAATGCATCAGACAGCATATAAAACTTTGTCAACCACGTGAAATATTGACACCCAGAATGTCACGCGAATCTCTTTGCGACAGGGGAGGAAAGGATGATAAGTTCGCAACAATCTGGGCTCCTATCGTCATCATTGCCGAGGCACACGGACTCCGGCGATGTCATGAGCCCTGCGCCCCGCGTCAATACCTCGGGTTTCAAAATGGGTGACGACTCGCCCCTCATAGCGGGGAGCAAACCCACCGCGCTCAGGTTCAGGATCTTCGGGATCAGGCCTGAGCCCTCGATAGGGATTTTCAAAAAGTGGGCAGGCTTCGATGACATCACGCATTTGCCATGCGTAATTGTCCCAGTCGGTTGCAAGACGCCACACTCCCCCATCACGAAGGACACGGGCAACT
>OFCJ01001069.1_pt1 | contig 10327 bp, 5 predicted proteins | sample 1520791 | NCBI WGS metagenome assembly OFCJ01 (sample SAMEA2699027, study PRJEB24076) | metagenome | biome: Human gut stool | place: Spain | collected 2012-01-21 | reverse complement strand
TTTACCATCATCTGTTCCCAAATTCACAAAACTTGCCCCTATCGTAGAATCTGCCACTCGGGATTCTTATCGCCACTCGGCATGTCCTGCCACACAATAACCCCTAAACGATCACAATACGTATACCAACGGGCAGGCTCTACTTTTATATGTTTGCGAATCATATTATATCCAAAATCTTTTGTCTTTTGAATATCATATACTAAAGCCTCATCCGAAGGTGCCGTATACAAGCCATCCGGCCACCAGCCCTGATCTAAAAGACCAAACTGAAACAAGTCCTTATTATTCAATTGTAGACGCACAATTCCATTTTTATCGCGTTTCGTTGAATATTTACGCATGGCAGTATAGCTCTTAACCTTATCGATCAACTTATTTTCTGAATATAGACAAATTTCCATATCATATAAAAACGGAGAATCCGGCGACCACCACTTTACATCAGACGGCATAGCAATTTCAACCGGAATACCATTTACGGAACTTCCTACAGCCACCAGCTGCTTTCCTTCTAATACCTTCACCTCCAATTTATCTGAAAGCATCTGATGATCTGTCATAACCTCTACTGTCAACTTATTCCTGTCAATATCAGGAGTCGTCTTGACATTGACAATCGACCGGATTGGCACAGGTTCCAGCCAAACTGTTTGCCAAATACCACTAACTGGAGTATACCAAATACTTCCCGGCTTACCAACCTGCTTTCCTCTGGGTTGAGGACCTTTATCAGTCGGGTCCCACACTTTCACGATCAATTCATTTTCCCCATTCAGCAAGGCAGGCGTGATATCAAAAGAAAAAGGAGTAAATCCTCCTGTATGTTGTCCCACCTTTACCTTATTTACCCAAACATCCGCTTTCCAGTCAACAGCCCCAAAATGCAATAAGATCCTATGTCCTTTCCATTTGGAGGGAACCGAGAATTGACGCTGATACCAAAGTTCATTCTTCTCCCCAAGACTTTTCCCCACTCCGGACAAGCTTGATTCTACAGCAAAAGGAACTAAAATCCGACCATCATAACTTTGTGGCATAGCTTGACCTACCGGAGAAATAGCATAATTCCACAATCCGTTCAGATTTATCCAGTCAGCACGTTCCATAATTGGGCGGGGATATTCGGGCAACACGTTTTCAACATCTATTTTCGCCGCCCATTCCGTCATAATTCGACCGCCAACCGGTTTCCACTGTGCAAATAGATAAACACTATTAATAAGTATCACTAAAGAACATACAATTTTTCTCATCTACATTATTTCTATTAAGAGTATTTTTACTAGGTCAAGTTATTCCAATATAATATCAAACTGATCGTAAGGTGCCGTACGATGTGCCAGATGCCTGGTCAATTTTGAAATCCCAAACAAGGGAGAATAAGTACGTACTTTGATCGTTTTACCATCCGGCATAAATTCCAGAATGCGAAGCCAACCATCCCCTCCGTTCCCTTCCGGACCGCCTCCTACATATTGTACATTAAACGTCATTTGTGATACATCTTTCCCGGCACTGTTCTTATCCACCCGATAAGCCACATTATTCTCATATTCACCGGTGCCTCTTCCCACATGTCCGCAAAGTACGAGACGGATATTGGAAGAAGGATAAATAAGTTTCTCCCAAATAGCCTGCCCCGAGTTTTGTGGAGAAATCTTATACCCATCTTTCGTAACGCGCTTATTACCTATATCAAGATAAGAATGAGTGATAAAAATCACCTTATGATTCTTGTATTCCGGCTTGTTTACCAAATTTTTCGCCCATTGCAGCACTTCATCACGAGGCACAAACTCTACTGCTATAACCAAAATCTTTCCCCATCCCGGCTCATCAAACTCAAAAGCCGAGTTCTCTAAAGACGCCCTGCCTTCACGATTAGGAAATTCACTGACACAGATATTCCGCCAGGTAGAATTACGTTCAAAAGGAATATAATCGGGAAAATAAGTACGACCGTTTTCTGCGGCTTTGTATCCATAATCATGATTGCCTGCGGCAATAATATAAGGTACTTTGTTATCCAGTCTTTTCAAAGCATGCGATGCTGCCTCCCACATTTCACGACTGGTCTGGTTCAGCATCTTACGGTTTAATACATTATTATCATTCTGCTCCACCAAATCGCCTGTACAAAGGACAGCTTTAATTTTAAGCGACTCTATATTGTCCGCAATCCATGCGGTACAAAGATCAAAAAGCGGCTGGTTAATATCATACTTGGTATATCCCTGTGGATCACCGAGCAAAATCATAGAAAAGGATTCCGGATTGACCAATTTCTGGGGATCAGCCCGATGCTGCGCCGGGAGACAAGTAGCAGAAGCACACAATATCCCGGCCAATAAATAGTTGAATAGTTTCATAAGTTACTCTTTTTCTTCTTCGTTTTTAAATACAGGTGCACGAGATACGGATGCCGGTGTGCCATTAGTAATATAAGGCCAGCCATCACTGCTCCATTGTATGCGGTCACACATCAATTGACGACCATTATCTATTTTCGCTTTCTGCCAAGCATGATAGAATAACCAGTCGTTACCCTCGTCATCCGTGATAATTTCGGAATTGTGTCCGGTTCCGGCAAACAGGTTATTACCCTGTAGAATTACTTCATTATAACTACTATTTTCTTTCATCACAGTACCGTTTTTACCCACATAAGGACCTTCGATATTTTTAGAACGCCCCACCACTACACGGTACGTACTTCTTTCCTCTTCACAACAACTACCCGTAGAGCCAAATAGATAATAATAATTCCCGCGTTTATGAACCATGATGCCTTCTATTGAAGGACCCGCTATCTTTTCGGAAACAGCCCCTTTAATGGATAGACCGTCAGCACTTAACTCTACATAACGGATACCTCCTTCATAGCCTTTAGAAGTACTATTATAACTTCCCCAGAAAAGATACTTCTTACCATTATCTTCAAAATAACAAGGGTCGATGCACTGCATAGTACCAGAATTGTAGTCAAGAAGTTTTCCGTGATCCGTAAAAGGCCCTACAGGAGAGTCGCTGACCGCCACCCCGATACAACTATTCTTAGGCAAGTCCCAGTGCCCGAGAGTATAATAGAGCACATATTTGCCATTGATATAGTTAATGTCCGGAGCCCATAAGCGAGTGTCCGGCTGCCAGTTCGGTTTTTGCAGAAAGGCTGCCCCAGCATAAGTCCACTGTGTCATATTAGTAGATTTGTAAATCGGAATATAGATATTATCCTGTTGGGTAACATACAAATAAAAGTTCCCGTCTGCCGCATGAATTATTGTCGGATCAGGCAACTGTTTGCCGACTATAGGATTGGAGAATGAAACAGGGTTAGGTGTACTCCCCCCACCCCCATTTCCATTACCGTTACCCGGCCCATCCGGTTGTTCGTCAGAGCCACCGGAACATGCCATGATACACAATGCTGTTGCAATTAAAAAAGATAATTTTTTCATATATACTTTATTAGTTAAAACTAAGATTAATTTATCCAACCTTCATTCTGTTCCAAATTCGAGTTCATTTCCATTTCTTTAGCAGGAATAGGCCAGCTCCAGCACTGATCTCCCAACCAGTACCAGGTATAAGTCGTTTCACCCCACATCTGCATCAGACCGTTACGATTATTATCAAACTTCTTATCTTTCCACGTTCCCCAACGCAATTCATGGAAATACATGGAATCTTCGCCACCGATTTCCCAGTAATACTCATTCCGGATACGTTCACGCAAATCACTCTGCCCGTTAACTTTCGTAGCAGGATAAGTTGCATTATTCAATTCGACATGCCCTGCACGACGTCTTACTTCATTAACACATCTGATTGCTTCGCTTTCATGGGTACTTCCCCATTCATTTAGCGCTTCTGCTTTCAGGAGCAATACTTCCGCATAGCGTATTAATGGAATATCCAATCCATAAGTATCACGTTCTGTCTGTTCCAGACCTTCAGGTACAAACTTTCTCCATAGATAGTAAAACTTATCGTTTGTATCAGTACGGATATCAAAAGGCTCTGCACTGTCCGAGCCACGATAAGGCCAACGCAATGTATAAGTATGAGCTATTCCAGAAGAAGCACCATTGTATTGTGCGTAAGGGGTAATGACAGCCATTTGCAGACGTGGATCACGGCTCTCGTAAGCTTTTTTGATACGTGCTTCATTGCCACTATCCAGATATTTGCTCATATCGGCCCCATAGGCAGCCATACGTTCCTTTTCCGCCGCAGACAGTCCATCGCGTAGAAAAAACACCACACGTTCTTTTTCTTTTATCGCACTATAGCCCGGCAAGTAGGTATCCCAATTAAACTTTCTCAAAAGATTCTACAAAATGCGGATTAGGCAAATAGTTATTCCACATAGAACCTGCTGTACAACGGTTGCCGTAAGTGATGTTCCTTGTATTGGAGTAGCCATATTGCTTGATGCATTGCACAGAGAATATCATTTCTTCACATTGTTCATTTGCTATTTTCAACAACTGCTTATAACTGGTAGCACCGGCCTTAGTATATAACCCGAAGCCACAGTCAGCCACAGAATTAAAATCATCAACCGCCGCCTCCCAATTCTTCTGCCACATATATACTTGTCCGCGTAATGCATAAGCAGCTCCTTTGGTTACCCGTCCATAGTTAGAGTCACCCGAATTATATTTACCCGGTAGATTGGGTTCATTCACACAATCTGTCAGATCCTGGAGTATAGCCGCCCAAACATCCGCTTCTGAAGAACGGGCTTTGTTACCGTTTTCAGGACTCGTGATTGCATTCATATATAACGGCACTCCTTTATACAAGATATTCAAGCGCATATAAGCAAATGCACGCAAGAATTTACATTCGGCGATAGCCCGTTGCTTCTCTCCGGTCGACATATCAGGAACCTGACCAATATTATCTATCACATCATTAGCACGATAGATAAAAGTATAAAAACGTTTATAAATATCACTGAACAGGCCACTTGAGGGAGTAGCTGCTCCTGTACAATTAGGCATTCGCTTAATCCAGTTCTTGTCTGTATCCATCACAGAAGAATAAGCATCCCATGGAATCCGGTGCGAATCCAAAATGCCGGAGTTAGGACAATATTGATCCAGAAAGACATTATATACGCCGATAACAGCCTGTTCGGCCAAAGTTGCTTTCGTCCAGATACTACTACCGCTTATGTTATTGGTAGGAGTAGTATCTAAAAAGTCCGCACCGCATCCAGCCATAGAGAAAGACAGCAAGGCAATAGATGCACATCTTACTAATTTCCGAAATATTTTTATTTTGTTTTTCATCATAAAATCGTTTTAGAGTAAGTTTAGAAAGTGATATTTACACCGAATGCATATTGTCTCATAGTAGAATATCCCACTGCGGTACGCATTTCCGGGTCCATTCCTTCATACCCGGTAATGGTAAATAAATTTTCACCGGAAGCAAAGAAACGGATATTCTGTGCATATACTTTTTTCGACAGGACAGCAGGCAATGTATATCCGATAGTCAGGTTCTTCAGTTTAATATAATCCCCTTTTTGCAAATGTACTGATGACTGTGTCATACCACTTTGGTCGTTACCGGAGTTATTTGTCAAACGAGGATTCTTTGAACTCAAGTTCGTGCGCGGATCATTGGGATTTTTGGGATCAAAGAAATAGTGATCGTTTGCTATTGCTTCCCCGATAGCATATCCTTTGATGGTAGCACTGCTGTTCAATGCCAAACGATAGTAGTAAATCTTGAAACCTGCCGCACCGGACCAGTTCATGGAGAAATCGAAGCCTTTCCAATTAGCGCTTGCCTGCAGACCGAAGTTATACTTGGGCACAGTGAAACATCCCTGAAACTCACTATCAGCGTCAGTACCATATACAACGTCGCCATTTAAGTCTGCATAGATGTAATCACCATACCAAATGCCACTCTTACTGACGTTCTGACGCGGATAAAACTTATACCCTGCCCCTACCATGGCATTCAGCCATTTCATGTCGTCTACTGTGCGGATCATTCCGTCTCTCGGACCACCGTTGATATTGACTGTTCCATCTGCGTTAAAGCCGTTTCCATTACCTTTATATGGTTGCAACATATAGTATTCATTAATCATTTTACCTTCTATTACACGGGTAGATCCTCCGGTAGAGACATCACCGATATTGGTTTGATAAATACGGTTCCCGTTTTCATCTGTCACCCAGCCACGCTGCAACTCTCCTTTGTATTTACTGACCTTGTTCTGGTTATAGGCAAAGTTACCGGATACACGATATTCTACTTTACCGATACGGTCTTGCCAATTCAGGGTCATTTCAATACCGCGGTTAGTCACTTCCGCAATGTTCTGACGAGGGCCACTGGCTGTCCCGAGAGACATATACATATCAGGGCGATATAAGATTCCATCCGTTACTTTATTATAAAATTCAGCCTCAAACGTCAGACGGTTTCTTAAAGTTGCAAAGTCGATACCAATATTCGTAATGGCAGTACTTTCCCACTCCAACAGGTTGTTGGAAATAGAAGTAATTGCCAAACCATTATTAAGGCTACCTCCAAACGCGTACTTTGCCGAGTTGTATACAGCCTGCCATTCGTAGTTACCAATCGCATTGTTCCCTAACTTACCCCACGAAGCACGTAATTTCAGATTGTCGATAGGAAGTCCTTTCATTAATCTCTCTTCACTGATTCTCCACCCGGCAGAGAAAGATGGAAAAAGCCCCCAGCGATTATCCGGAGCAAAACGGGAGGAACCGTCATAACGCATATTAACCTCGAATAAATAACGGCTGTCGAAAGCATAGTTAATACGACCGAAGTAAGAACGGGATGTAAATTCCTCACCTGTACCACCTATGGAAGAAGGAGTAGTAGCAGAACTTGGATCACCCACAGACGAATCTATTAATCCAAGTTTGGCAGTGTCGGTAGTCCGTTTGACAAAACGTTCTTCTTCAAAGCCCAATAACATACCAATATCATGCTTATAAAAAGTCTGGTTATAATTGAGCAAGTGCGTTAATTTCCAGTGGTTCTCACGGACATACGCCATACGGGTATACAAATCGGCAGGATCTTTGGGGGCAGCTATCCACTGATCTGTACTAAAACTATATTTCCCATAATCCGTATTTACGGACATCGATTCATAACGATAATCCTTATAGTTCAGATTAACATCGTATGAGAAGTGTTTCAGAAACTTCACGTTGGCATAGAAAGTAGTGAAGAACTGCGTGTTCTTGATATGCCCTTCCGATTGCGCCATGTCCCACAGAGGATTGTGAGATTGCGGATCTTCCTCGTTCGCTTCCGGCGCACCATATTTTCCGTCATAATATGGATATACGCCCGGTATCATCTTTTGAGTATTAATATTGGTGAGTGAACCGGTATCGCTTTTCTTCTGGTCAGTGTGATACCCCCATACGCGAGTACCAATACGTAACCACTTAGTAATATCCGAATAAACATTGGCACGCAGAAAATAGCGTTGGTATCCGGTATCCTTGATTAATCCCGGATTGTCAGTATAAGATATAGAAAGATTATATCCGGTACGTCCCTCCTGTCCAGTGACGGAAAGCGAATGTTTCATCATCCAGTCGTTACTATATATCTCATCGTACCAATCTGTATTAGGATAAGCTACATAATTAGGATAGCCGGAAGCCGAAATGCCATTCGGATCTTTTTCCGCCTCACGCCATTGATTGATGGTAATGTCGCTGAAAGGAGCAGATTCTCCTATATTAGTAGCAGCTTCGTTCATCAATTCCATATACTTGGCGTAGTTAGATACCGTTTTTATCAGTTTGGTAGGTTGATTCAGTGAAAAAGTAGCATTGTAGGACACGCTGACCTTTCCTGTTTGTCCGGTTTTGGTAGTAACCAGAATAACCCCATTTGCCCCTCGGTTACCATAAATAGCACACGAGGCCGCATCTTTCAGGATGGAAATAGAAGCAATATCGTTGGGATCTACATTATTCAGACTTTGCTCCATCCCATCCACCAACACGAGTGGTGAAGAACTGTTCAGGGTACCTACTCCCCGAATATTGAAAGAAAAGCCTTCATTATATGGAGTCCCGGAGCTTTGCATCACCTGTAAACCGGCTGTCATACCGCTCAACGCCTGCGAAGCACTGACCAAAGGACGGGAAAGTGATTCCTTTTCCAAATTTACCGTAGCAACCGAACCGGTCAGGTTCACCTTCTTTTGTGTGCCATAACCAACCACTACTACTTCTGAAAGCATTTTCACATTCTCTCCCATTACAATGTTGAATGTCGTCTTGCCAGGCGACAATGAAATTTCCTGCGTGTCAAAACCGATATAAGACACTTGCAATTTCTTAGCGTCCTCCGGTATTTCCAGTTCAAATTTCCCTTCCATATTACTCACCGTGCCAATATTAGTACCGGGAATTGATACCGATACTCCAATTAACAATTCATCATTGACATCACTGACGATACCATTGATACGCCGTTTCTTATCTGATTTCTGAACGACAGGCCGGGTGATGATAATATGATTATCTTTTATTTTATAAATTAATTCCTGCCCTTTCAGAATCTGATCCAGTGCCTTGCTTATTGGTTGATTATCTACCTTCACGGTTACTTTACGGGTCAGGTCCACATCATTTTTCTCATATACTAAGGATACATTTCCTTTGACCTCCAACTCCCGGAACGCTTTGCGCACCGTTACGTCCTGCAAATGTAAGGTCACCTGCTGTGCGTGAACCGACAGTGGAAGAACTGCGGCTAATAGCACGAAGAACATGCATTTGATGATTTTACTCATTGATTTAAGTTTTTATATGTATATCTTTTGTTACTAACTCATTGTCTTACAATGTTCTTATTTAAACATTATCCAGGATTGCGAACTAGCTTCATTATCCGCATTTTTCACATTGCCGTTCGTTTCCCAATCGTATCTGCCGGCAACTTTCCCTAAAGGTATCCCTCTATTATCATCCCGAATGACAACAGGACTATGGTAGTTCTCACCAAACACAATGGCATCCGTACAACCCACTTCCTGTAACGCCACCGCTACTTCTCGTAAAGAGGAACCATCACTAAAGACATTCCAAGCTGCTTTTACCGAGTTATAAGAATTCGTAAAACGATTACTTACAAAAATGACCAAGTCTCCTTCTTCCGTGATACCGACAGCCCGGCGTCCTACAGGCTTGCCATCAAAAGTCCAAATGCTTACCGGATTAGCAGCCCATGAATTACTTCCTGACAATGCTCCATCCATTCCTCTGTTACGGGTCGAAGTATTTCTTCCTTCATTAGTGGCAAATGCCTTGTAAAGTTCTGCATTTTCTCCGGCAATCATGATCTGCCCTTTTTGCAACGGATAGGAATATCCACTGATAGCACTGGTTGGAGACCACTGTACCCCATTGGCAGCTTGTTTGCCGGCTCCGCCGCTGGTAAACTTATACAAGTTATTATCTATCACTTCTGCATACGAAATCTCCGCTTTTCCATCAGCTGTAATTCCCAGAGTTCCCGGACAATACTTCAAAGAAGTAGATAGGTTATATCCGAGACGCGGTGCGGATAGCAGCCCACTATCATTCCACCCGAGGCTATAAAATATCGGTACCCAGAATTGCCCGGACAATCCCGGAACAAACAATGAATAATCCATATTATCATTCATGATAGCTGTTGTACGATGTTGAGCAGTGGGTTCAGCCCATGTTACATTGTCTTTATTCATATCCCAGCTAACCTTCATATTTATTCTACCGGCAGGAATAGTTATCAACCATCCCGTATTACCGCTCCTTCCATGCAAGTTTTTATTTTCATAGACAATCATGAAATCAGGAATACAAATACTACTGTGTTGGCTTTTTAGATCAGCAGTAATATTTTTCCAGTTTACCCCTGCGTCAATAATTCCATTTACAGCACTCAACTGATATTTTTTAGTCATGTTGTTCGTATTGTCTTTTACAGTAATAGTAAGTGTGCTATTTAGGTCAACAATCAGGTTCCCATTTTCATCTTTTTGACTGGAGGGATCCGTAGAGATGATTTCTGCGTTATCTGCCAAAGTCGGCATCAACACTACGTTTGCAAATACAGTGTTTTGTTTGAAACGTAACGAAGCGATGCCATTAATAAAGTTAGCACTAACCTGCTCTGTGTTACAAGTAGCCGTTACGCCTCGAAGTAGCTGAGTAGAAGTGCTGAAAATGGTATATTCGATATCATCTGCTCCATCATTCACTTTAATACGGGTGATACCGCTGCTCAAGTCCAGTACAGCATCAGTAGT
>OFCJ01001060.1_pt1 | contig 10468 bp, 9 predicted proteins | sample 1520791 | NCBI WGS metagenome assembly OFCJ01 (sample SAMEA2699027, study PRJEB24076) | metagenome | biome: Human gut stool | place: Spain | collected 2012-01-21 | reverse complement strand
TGAAGAAAGAATCGTATCTAAAAGAAGGTGGCTATGAAGTATTGAATTATTTTGAGTAGAATCGAACTTTTATTGTTTTTATTTGTTATAATTAGAAAAAGAGTTAATTTTGCAATATGTTTGAGCAAGATTATAGGTAATTGATTGTTTAATTAAAATGTTGATGAATATGAAGACTAAAGTATTACTTTTAGCTTTGTTATCAGGTTTTGTTTTCTCTGTGTCTGCACAGGAATTTAAACCGCAGGTTGGATTTAGTAACGAAGCGGGTTATAAGACAAACTTCAAAAAGAACAAAGCAGGCGACAACTGGTTTATCTCTATTGCTGGTGGCGCGAGTGTTTTATTTGGTGATCAGAACAGTGAAGCCGATTTTAAGAATCGTTTGAATTTTGCTCCTCAGTTCTCTGTCGGTAAATGGTTTAATCCGTATTTAGCCTTGCGTCTCCAGTTGAATGGTGGTGTGTTGCATGGTTTTGAAAACACAGGTGCTACATTTATGCAGCACAATAAATATGCAGCTGCTCATGCTGATTTGTTGTGGGATGTGACTAATTTCTGGGCTCCTTACAACGAAAAGAAAGTGTTTCGTTTGATTCCTTGGGTAGGTCTTGGTTACGCACAGCGTTTCAAAAACTCCGATGATAACAGAGGTATTGCAAGAACAGAATCTCCAACGGTGAATTTCGGTATCCTGACTGCGTTCCGTTTGAGCAAACGTGTAGATTTGAACGTAGAAGTTCAGGGTTCATTGTTGAACGAACAGTTTAACCGTGTTTCTATGTACCACCTGACTGACGGTATCGGACAGTTGAGCGCTGGTTTGACATTCAAACTGGGTAAAACTGATTTCGAAGTGTTGGAGCCGATGGATTATGCATTGTTGAACGACCTGAATGGTCAGATCAACGCTTTGCGTGCTGAAAACGACGAATTGAGTAAACGTCCGGTTTCTTGTCCTGAATGTGAAGAAGTTGTAACTAACGTTGTTAACAACTATGTAGATAATGTGGTATACTTCCGTATCAATAGCGCTAAGATCGACAAGAACCAGCAGGTTAGCATCTTCAATACTGCACAGTTTATGAAAGAAAACAATGTGCCTATCAAGGTTATCGGCTATGCTGATAAGAAAACAGGTACAGGTTCTTACAATATGCAGCTTTCCGAAAAACGTGCAAGAGCCGTTGCCAAGGAACTTATTGATAAATACGGTATCTCTTCTAGCCAGATCACAATCGAATGGAAGGGTTCTGACGTTCAACCGTACAATGAAAACAATTGGAACCGCGTTGTTATCATGTCTGCAAATAATTAATTTTTAATTATACCCCGAAAGGCTGTACATAATCGTGTGCAGCCTTTTTTTTGCTCGGAAATAATGCTTATTTTTGCATGATTTTAGCGCGTTGTTATGGAGTCAAATAAAAAATATGGTTATCTTATTCAATGGCTGATAGGCATCGGAGATCTGATCGTTCTGAATATTCTCTTTTTTATTGTCTATTATGGATTGAATAGTATTCATACGTTAGCTATTACTGGAAGCTTGCGAGAAGTGGTGCTTTTGTTGAATTTTTGTTATTTCTTTTCCCTTTATTTTGTTCCTTTGCGGTTGCATCTGTCCATTGTCTTTATCGATAAAATTGTGCAAAGAGCATTCTTTTTGGTTACGATTATGTTCTTTTTATTTGCCACTTGTCTGATTTTTTTGAATGTTGGAGATGTGTTGGCAACTTTCTTATTGGTTTATTACGCTGTTACGCTTGTAGTATTTTCTTTGTGGCGTGTTATTGTGCGTGTAACATTGAAAATGTATCGTCGGAAAGGGTATAATTTTAAAAAGATCGTAATTGTTGGAGCAGGAAAAAATGGGATGGAATTATATAAGGTAATGAAGGATGATTTGTCGTATGGTTTCAATATCTTGGGATTCTTTGATGATAATCAGTCCTTGAAATCGGTTTTGCCGAATTACTTGGGAATGACGAATGAGGTAGAGAATTTTGTGCTGGCAAATGATGTGGATGAAATCTACTGTACTTTACCGGGTACGAATGATGAGAAGATTGTGCGTTTGTTGAATTTTGCGGAGAAGCACATGATCCGTTTTTATATTGTGCCGGAATTTTATCGAAATTTGAAGAAGAGTCTTGTGATGGATGTTTTGGAGTCCATCCCTTTGATGACCGTTCGCCGCGAGCCTTTACAGGCAGCTTACAATCGAGCATTGAAACGTGCGTTTGATATTCTTTTTTCAACTGTAATTCTGGTAACTATATTCCCGATATTATATATTGTGGTTGGTATCATGATCAAGCTGAGTTCTCCGGGACCGATCTTATTTAAGCAAAAGAGAACGGGACTGTACGGACAGGATTTCAGGTGTTATAAGTTTCGCACGATGAAGGTTAACGCGCAGGCTGATTCCTTGCAGGCTGTAAAGGACGACCCGCGTAAAACAAAGGTCGGAGATTTTCTTCGGCGGACTAATTTGGATGAATTTCCCCAGTTTATTAATGTGTTGAGGGGGGAAATGTCAGTTGTAGGACCGCGTCCCCATATGCTGAAACATACAGAGCAATACTCTGCGTTGATTGACAAGTATATGGTTCGCCACTTGGTTAAACCGGGGGTGACAGGTTGGGCACAGGTAACAGGCTACAGAGGAGAAACGAAAACGTTGGAACAAATGGAAGGACGTGTGAAGCGAGATGTCTGGTATATCGAGAATTGGTCTTTCTTCTTGGATCTTAAGATTATAGTTGTAACGGTTATCAATATGTTCAAGGGAGAAAAGAATGCATACTAAGTATTAAATTGCACACTTTTTGTATATATGTGTAATTGGAAACTGAATTTATGTTATCTTTGTGCCCGATGGGAAGGATTATAGCAATTGATTATGGCCGGAAACGTACCGGTCTGGCGGTCACAGATACCTTGCAGATGATTGCAAACGGACTGACAACTGTGCCGAGCGGTGAACTTATAAGGTTTCTGGCTGATTATGTTTCGCGCGAACCCGTTGAACGGTTTGTAGTCGGGCTTCCAAAGCAGATGAACAACGAACTTTCTGAAAATATGAGATACGTGGAAGCCTTTGTAACACATCTGAAGCGGACCATTCCGGATATTCCGGTAGAGTATTACGATGAACGATTTACTTCCGTTTTGGCACATAAGGCAATGCTGGACGGAGGATTGAAGAAAAAGAAAAGGCAAGATAAAGGATTGGTAGACGAGATCAGTGCGGTTATTATCTTGCAGTCATATTTGGAAAATAAGAAATATCAGTTATAAAAGTTATGATTTTACCAGTATATTTATATGGACAGCCCGTGCTGAGAAAAGAGGCTGAAGAGGTTCCGATGGACTATCCGGATCTGAAACAATTGGTAGCCAATATGTTCGAAACGATGTACAATGCCGATGGTGTGGGGCTGGCCGCTCCGCAGGTCGGTTTGTCATTGCGTCTTTTGGTAATTGACGCTGACGTGATGGGAGATGATTTTCCTGAATGCAAAGGCTTCAAGCGTGCGATGATCAATCCTGTTTTCCTTGAAAAAAGTGAAGAAGAGGTTTCGATGGAGGAAGGTTGTCTGAGCCTGCCGGGAGTGCATGAGAAAGTAGCCCGTTCAGCAAAAGTACGTGTGAAATATCTGGATGAAGACTTGAAGGAACATGAAGAAACGGTAGAGGGGTTTGCTGCACGTGTTGTGCAGCATGAGTGTGAACACTTGGAAGGCCATGTATTCATAGATAATATTTCAGGAATCCGCCGTCAGTTGAATAAAAGCAAACTAAATAGTATTATTAAAGGTACAGCCCGTTGCTCCTATAAAGCAAAAGCGGTTGGTAAGTAATAAGAACTCTATTAACTAATCAGTATGACAGATTTAAGTAAAAACATTCAGGCCCTCAGGGAAAAGAAAGCCGTCGTTGAGATGGGTGGAGGTGAAGCTGCTATCGAAAAGCAGATCGCGATGGGTAAACTGACTGCCCGTGATCGTATTCTATCCTTGTTGGACAAGAATTCTTTCCATGAATATGACCTGTTCGTGAAGCACGATGGTCGTGATTTCGGCATGGATAAGAAAGATTTACCAGGTGATGGTGTTGTTACAGGTACAGGTACGATCTTCGGTGCTCCGGTTTGTATCTATGCACAAGACTTTACGGTTGCCGGTGGTTCACTGGGCTTGCAGCATGCACGTAAGATCACGAAGATCATGGATCATGCTCTGAAAATGAAATGTCCGATTATTGGTATCAACGACTCAGGTGGTGCACGTATCCAAGAAGGTATTAACGCTTTGGCAGGTTACGCAGAAATCTTCCAGCGCAATATCCTCGCTTCGGGTGTCATTCCGCAGATTTCCGGTATCTTCGGGCCTTGTGCCGGCGGTGCTGTTTATTCTCCGGCACTGACAGACTTCACACTGATGATGGAAGGTACTTCTTATATGTTCCTTACAGGTCCGAAAGTAGTGAAAACTGTAACCGGTGAAGACGTAAGCCAGGAAAACCTCGGCGGAGCAAGCGTTCACTCTACCAAATCGGGTGTTACTCATTTCACTGCCAAAACAGAAGAAGAAGGTCTGGCATTGATCCGCACACTTCTGAGCTATATTCCTCAAAACAACCTCGAAGAAGCTCCATACGTGGATTGCACAGATCCGATCGACCGTCTGGAAGATTCTCTGAACGATATTATCCCCGACAGCCCCAACAAACCGTATGATATGTACGAGGTTATCAGCGCTATCGTGGACAACGGCGAATTCCTGGAAATCCAGAAAGACTATGCCAAGAATATCATTATCGGTTTTGCCCGTTTCAACGGTCAGTCTGTAGGTATTGTAGCCAATCAGCCTAAATTCCTTGCCGGTGTACTCGACAGCAACGCATCTCGCAAAGGCGCACGTTTCGTTCGTTTCTGCGATGCTTTCAATATCCCTATCGTGTCGTTGGTAGACGTACCGGGATTCCTTCCGGGAACAGGCCAGGAATACAATGGCGTTATCCTTCATGGTGCCAAACTGCTGTATGCTTACGGTGAAGCTACCGTACCTAAAGTAACAATCACATTGCGTAAATCTTACGGTGGTTCTCACATCGTGATGAGCTGTAAGCAACTTCGCGGTGATATGAACTATGCTTGGCCTACAGCTGAAATCGCTGTAATGGGTGGTGCCGGCGCAGTAGAAGTATTGTACGCGCGTGAAGCCAAAGACCAGGAAAATCCGGCTCAGTTCCTTGCCGAAAAAGAAGCAGAATATACAAAACTGTTTGCCAATCCTTATAATGCAGCTAAGTATGGTTACATCGATGATGTCATCGAACCCCGTAACACACGTTTCCGCGTGATCCGTGCTTTGCAGCAGTTGCAGACTAAGAAACTGTCTAACCCGGCGAAGAAACATGGTAATATTCCGTTGTAATCCAACTTTTCACATTAAAACAAGAACGATTATGAACAAAACCAAAATCGGAATATTCCTTTCTCTGCTGTTGCTGATTGGATTGACTTCCTGCGGAGAGCAAAAGTCGAACAATAAGCTATTGCTGAATGAAGTCTTGATAGACAATCAAAACAACTTTCAGGATGACTACGGCTTGCACAGTGCATGGATTGAAATATTCAACAAATCATACGGTAGCGCAGACTTAGCAGCTTGTTTATTGAAAGTAAGCAGCCAGCCGGGCGATACAGTAACCTATTTTATCCCGAAAGGTGACATACTTACATTAGTAAAGCCACGCCAACATGCGTTATTTTGGGCAGACGGCGAACCTAATCGTGGTACCTTCCATACCAGCTTCAAACTGAACCCTGAAACAGCCAATTGGGTCGGTCTTTTTGATTCAGGCAGAAAGCTACTTGATCAAGTTGTCATACCAGCAGGAACTTTAGGTCCCAACCAGTCTTATGCACGCATAAGCGACGGAGCAGCAGACTGGGAAGTAAAAGGCGGAAGCAAAGACAAATACGTAACCCCGAGCACGAACAACAAAACCCTTGACAGTAATGCCAAGATGGAAAAGTTCGAAGAACATGACTCAGTCGGTATCGGTATGTCTATTTCAGCCATGAGCGTAGTATTCTGCGGATTGATTCTTCTCTTCATTGCCTTCAAGGTGGTAGGTAAAGTTGCTGTCAACCTGAGCAAACGCAATGCGATGAAGGCTAAAGGCATCGATAAAGTCGAAGCGAAAGAGCTTTCACAGGCTCCGGGTGAAGTTTATGCTGCTATTTCAATGGCATTACACGAAATGCAGGATGAGGTACATGACGTAGAAGAAACGGTGCTGACCATCACTCGTGTGAAACGCAGTTATTCACCGTGGAGTTCGAAGATTTACACCTTGCGTGAAAATCCTAACAGAAAGTAAATCATTCCCTAAAAAGATAAAACGATGAAAGAATATAAATATAAAATCAACGGTAACTCATACAAAGTAACCATCGGAGATATTGAAGATAATATCGCTCATGTAGAAGTGAACGGTACGCACTACAAAGTAGAAATGGAGAAACAACCGAAAACTGCTCCCAAACCGGTAGTAGTACGTCCTATGCCTAACTCACCGGCTGCTCCTACCACACCGGTAGTAAAACCGGCTGCTCCTTCTACAGGCAAATCAGGCGTTAAGTCCCCGCTACCAGGCGTTATCCTTGACATCAAAGTAAATGTAGGTGATACAGTGAAAAGAGGACAGACTATCATTATATTGGAAGCCATGAAGATGGAAAACAATATCAATGCAGACAAAGACGGTAAAGTGACTGCTATCAATGTCAACAAGGGAGATTCTGTTCTTGAAGGTAATGACCTCGTAATTATTGAATAATATGGGAGATTTTATTAACTTTTTAGGAAATAACCTTGCCGACTTCTGGACCTACACGGGATTTGCCAACGCGACAGTTGGTCATATCGTGATGATCCTCGTTGGCTTGTTCTTCATCTATTTGGCTGTAGCCAAAGAGTTCGAGCCGATGTTGTTAATTCCTATCGGATTCGGTATCCTGATCGGTAATATACCCTTCAATATGGACGCCGGACTAAAAGTCGGTATATATGAAGAAGGTTCTGTATTGAACATATTGTATCAGGGAGTAACGTCCGGCTGGTATCCACCGCTCATCTTCTTAGGTATCGGTGCCATGACAGACTTCTCGGCGCTGATCTCCAATCCGAAGCTGATGCTGATTGGTGCAGCTGCCCAGTTTGGTATCTTCGGTGCATACATGATCGCATTGGAAATGGGATTTGACCCGATGCAGGCCGGTGCTATCGGTATCATCGGTGGAGCAGATGGTCCGACAGCTATCTTCCTTTCGTCCAAGCTGGCACCTAACTTAATGGGAGCCATTGCGGTATCCGCCTACTCCTATATGGCGTTAGTTCCGGTGATACAGCCGCCTATCATGCGTCTGCTCACCACCAAACACGAACGCGTTATCCGTATGAAACCGCCACGTGCCGTTTCTCATACAGAGAAAGTGATTTTCCCGATTATCGGTCTGTTGCTGACCTGCTTCCTGGTTCCTTCCGGTCTGCCTCTGTTGGGTATGCTGTTCTTCGGTAACCTGTTGAAAGAAAGTGGTGTAACCCGTCGTCTGGCTAACACAGCCAGCGGTCCGCTGATTGACACAATCACTATCCTGTTAGGTTTGACCGTAGGTGCTTCTACTCAGGCTTCTGAGTTCCTGACACTCGACTCCATCAAGATCTTCGCCCTCGGTGCTTTGTCATTTATCATTGCTACCGCATCAGGTGTGATCTTCGTTAAGATCTTCAACCTCTTCCTCAAGAAGGGCAATAAGATCAATCCGTTGATCGGTAATGCAGGTGTATCTGCCGTTCCCGACTCTGCACGTATCTCACAAGTTGTCGGTCTGGAATATGATCCTACCAACTACTTGCTGATGCACGCTATGGGTCCGAACGTAGCAGGTGTAATCGGTTCGGCTGTTGCTGCCGGTATCCTGTTAGGATTCTTAATGTAGGGACAAGGTGCCCCTGTCAGGTTTCCATTCGGAATGCCGGGACAAAATATTAGGTGCGGATATTGCTGTTTTAGATGCAATATCCGCACTTATCATTATGTTATCTTCTCTTATCATTCCGTTAATCTATTCCAAAAAGGCTACGAATAATTCGTAAATACGATATTTTTTAGCATCTTGCGTCTTTGTTACGACACACTAAAATAAATATTTATGAAACGGATTATTCTCCTCGCCTTCCTTTGTACCACCACCCTGGTGATGGCGCAGCGCATCAATCATGTTCAGGAAGCAATAGCAAACTACGATTACGAGGCAGCTCTCACTCTCATTGCCAAAGAAAAGCCGACAATTCCCCTACTCTTGCAAAAAGGTAAAGCACAACGGGGACTTGGGATGAATACAGAAGCACTTTCCACTTATCAGGAAATCATAACCAATGACACTACCAATACCCGTGCATATATCGAAGCAGCCGAATGCTGCCGTTCATTGGCCAAATACCAACAGGCACTGAAATATTATGAACAGGCACTCGATCTGAATCCGGAAAACAAATATGTGCGTATTCAATACATCGGACTACTGCTCTCTTTACAGAAGTTTCAGGATGCTTTAGGAGAAAGTAGTCTGATGACAGAGAAAGACAGTTCCGCCATCGCCTTGCATCTGCAGGCCCAAAGTTTCGAAGGTATGGGAGAGCTTCTCCCCGCCACGGGGTGCTACTATAATATACAGGAGAAATACCCCGACGACTATCTTGCCGCCGCCAAGCTCGCCGCACTGAACATAGCCGGTTCTTATTTCAACGAAGCAATTGAAGCCACGGAGAAATATCGGCAGATTGACACCACCAACATCGCTGTCAACCGTCAGAATGCACTGGCATATTGTCTGAATAAGGATTATCCTACCGCTATCCAGCGTTATGAATACCTGGTGAGCCAGGGCGACAGTTCTTTTCATACCTGTTATTATCTGGGTATCAGCTATTATGCGGAAGAGAAATATTACGAAGCACATGACTTTCTGGAAGCCGCCCGAAAACATGATCCTGAAAACGTAAACCTGCTTTATTATCTCGGCCGTGCCTGCGCCAAGACTTCATGGAAGAAGTTAGGCGTAGAGTATCTCGAAAAAGCGCTTGATCTGACTATTCCCAAAGACAGTAATATGGTACGGCTCTATATTGGCATGACCGACTGCTACAAAATGGCACAGATGCCTAAAGAGCAGATTGAATCGATCAGAGAACGCTACCGGAAATACGATAAACAAAATCATAAGCTGCTCTATGATATGGCTTTCATTTATTTCTATTCGCTGAAAGACAAGAAAAATACCGAACGCTGTCTGGAAGCATTCTTAAAAACACGCCCGAAAGAAGATAAGGAAGAAGAAGCGAAACTAAACGAACGAGGCGAACTCGTTTTAGGCACTAAGAATTATTATAATGCTGCAGCTAACTGGCTGAAAGACATTCAAAGTAAGCAAAAGATAGAAGATTTCTTCTTGGGAGGAAATGTGCCCGCTCAGAAACCGGAATAAGCAGATAAAGGATATTACGTAAAAAAGGCTGCAACCGTCAAACGATTGCAGCCTTTCTATATAATAGGATAATCTGTGATTATTCAGCCAATTTGTTGTCTGAACCCAGCACATTAAGGATTTTGTGCTTGTACAGTTTTTCCATGTTGTCACGAGCCGGACCAAGATACTTACGTGGGTCGAATTCAGCTGGTTTTTCAGCGAAAGTCTTACGGATAGCAGCAGTCATAGCCAGACGAGAGTCTGAGTCGATGTTGATTTTGCAAACTGCAGACTTAGCAGCCTTACGCAATTCTTCTTCAGGGATACCAATAGCAGCTTTCAAAGCACCACCGTATTTGTTGATCGTTTCAACTTCTTCTTCAGGAACTGAAGATGAACCGTGAAGAACGATAGGGAATCCCGGAAGTTTTTCCATAACAGCATCCAATACTTCGAAAGCCAATGGAGGAGGAACCATACGACCAGTAGCAGGATCGATGTGACACTGTTCCGGAGTAAATTTGTAAGCACCATGAGAAGTACCGATTGAGATAGCCAAAGAGTCGCAACCAGTGCGAGTAGCGAAATCAATTACTTCTTCAGGGTCAGTATATGTGTGGTGATCAGAAGAAACTTCGTCTTCAACACCTGCCAATACGCCAAGTTCGCCTTCTACAGTTACATCAAACTGGTGAGCGTAATCAACTACCTTCTTAGTCAGTGCTACGTTTTCTTCGTAAGGAAGATGAGAACCGTCAATCATTACTGAAGAAAAACCTGAGTCGATGCAAGATTTACAAGTTTCAAAAGTATCTCCGTGGTCAAGATGAAGAACGATTTCGGGATGTGCACAGCCTAATTCTTTAGCATATTCTACAGCACCCTGAGCCATGTAACGCAACAAAGTAGCGTTAGCATACT
>OFCJ01001040.1_pt1 | contig 10702 bp, 8 predicted proteins | sample 1520791 | NCBI WGS metagenome assembly OFCJ01 (sample SAMEA2699027, study PRJEB24076) | metagenome | biome: Human gut stool | place: Spain | collected 2012-01-21 | reverse complement strand
TTTTTTGCTGTGTGGGGTATATCTCCCCCGGTGGCGCTGCGCTTACCGGGGCTACGGGCCTGTCGCGTTCTGTCGCCCGCACCGGTACACCACATCACCACCGGTAACGCCCCGCAATATCATTGCCCCTGTAATCAGACAAGCCTTCCCCCGCCAGATACGATAAACTAACGCCGATTTTGCATCAGGAAGCTACTATGAACCACTCCCTCAAACCCTGGAATACCTTTGGCATTGAACGCTTCGCCAAGACGATAGTACGCGCCGAAACTGAGCAACAGTTGCTAAGCGCCTGGCAAACCGCTGCCGCGGCAGGCGAACCCACGCTGATCCTTGGGGAAGGCAGTAATGTCCTGTTTCTGAACGACTATGCCGGTACGGTGATCCTCAACCGGATTATGGGGATCGAGGTGAGCGAAACGCCGGACGCCTGGCGCTTGCACGTCGGCGCCGGCGAAAACTGGCATCAGTTGGTGCAGTTCACGCTACAGCATGCGATGCCAGGTCTGGAAAATCTGGCGTTAATCCCTGGCTGCGCAGGATCTTCGCCGATCCAGAATATTGGCGCCTACGGCGTTGAGCTACAGCGGGTTTGCGAATATGTTGACTGCATTGAGCTGGAGACCGGGCGTAAGCAACGTCTTTCAGCCGCGGAATGCCGTTTTGGCTATCGCGACAGTATCTTCAAACATGAATATCAGGACCGCTATGCCATCGTTGCGATTGGCTTATCGTTAGCGAAAACATGGCAGCCTGTACTGAGTTACGGTGATTTAACGCGTCTCGATCCGCAGACCGTCACGCCGCAGCAGGTATTTGATGCGGTCTGTCATATGCGAATGACTAAATTGCCGGATCCAAAGATTAACGGTAATGCCGGCAGCTTTTTTAAGAACCCGATCGTCAGCGCTCAGGTTGCGGAAGCGCTGCTGGCGCAGTTCCCTCATGCACCGCACTATCCGCAGGCAAATGGCAGCGTCAAGCTGGCCGCTGGCTGGCTAATCGATCAATGTGAGCTCAAAGGACAACGCATCGGCGGCGCTGCCGTCCATCGGCAGCAGGCGCTGGTACTGATTAATGAAGATCGAGCGACCAGCGAGGATGTGGTGAAACTTGCTCATTATGTTCGCCAGCGGGTGGGTGCGAAATTCGATGTATGGCTTCAGCCCGAGGTGCGCTTCATTGGCACGCATGGTGAAGTCAACGCAGAGGAGAGCATTGCGTGAAAGACCATACTATCCCTTTAACGCTAATTTCTATCCTTGCTGATGGCGAGTTTCACTCTGGCGAACAGCTTGGTGAGCAGTTAGGCATGAGCCGGGCGGCGATTAATAAGCACATCCAGACCTTACGTGACTGGGGCGTCGATGTGTTTACTGTGCCGGGCAAGGGTTACAGCCTGCCGGAGCCTATTCATCTATTAGATGAGAAAAAGATTTCTCAAGAGATAGACCATGGCCGAGTGACAGTCCTTCCCGTCATCGACTCTACTAACCAGTATTTGCTGGACAGGCTTGATGAGCTGACGTCCGGAGATGCCTGTGTGGCTGAATATCAGCAAGCAGGGCGAGGCCGGCGAGGCAGAAAATGGTTTTCGCCCTTTGGCGCGAATCTCTATCTCTCCATGTACTGGCGTCTGGAGCAGGGCCCGGCAGCGGCTATTGGCCTAAGCCTGGTGATCGGTATTGTGATCGCTGAAGTTCTGCAGCAGCTCGGGGCCGAACAGGTTCGCGTGAAATGGCCAAACGATATTTACCTGCAGGATCGTAAGCTGTCAGGGATCCTCGTAGAACTGACGGGGAAAACGGGCGATGCCGCACAAATCGTCAGCGGCGCGGGTATCAACCTTGTGATGCGTCGCGTGGAGTCTGATGTCGTCAATCAGGGGTGGATCAGCCTTCAGGAAGCGGGGGTGGTCATCGACCGTAACCTCCTCGCCGCGCGCCTGATTAAAGAGCTGCGCCTGGGACTGGAGCTGTTCGAGCAGGAAGGATTGGCTCCCTATCTACCGCGCTGGGAAAAACTGGATAACTTTATTCATCGCCCGGTGAAACTGATTATCGGTGATAAAGAAATTTACGGCATTTCGCGTGGCATTGACGCCCAGGGCGCACTATTGCTGGAGCAGGATGGTGTAATAAAAGCCTGGGTGGGTGGTGAAATATCATTGCGCAGTGCAGAATAAAAAAGGGAGCTTCGGCTCCCTTATTTTATTTACGTAAGCGTACCTGATTCACTGAGTGATTGGCGCTCTTAGTCATGATCAGGCTGGCGCGCTCGCGAGTTGGAAGGATATTTTCTTTAAGATTCATTAGGTTGATTTCATTCCATAGCGAAGTGGCAATATCTACCGCTTCTTCCTTCGAGAGCTTAGCGTAATTATGGAAATAGGAATCCGGATCGGTAAACGCCCCTTCCCGGAATTTAAGAAAGCGGTTGATATACCAGCTTTTCAATAATTCTTCCGGGGCATCGACATAAATAGAAAAGTCGACAAAATCGGAAACGAATACATGATGGGGATCGTGCGGATAATCCATTCCACTTTGCAGAACATTCAGCCCTTCAAGAATTAAAATATCCGGTTGCGCGACGGTTTTGTCACCGTTGGGAATAACATCATAAATCAGATGGGAATAAACCGGCGCGGTTGCCTGCGGTACCCCTGATTTGAGATCGGAGACAAACTTCACCAGGCGATGCATATCATAGGACTGCGGAAAGCCTTTCTTCTTCATTAACCCACGTTCTTTTAAAACCGAGTTAGGGTGCAAAAAACCGTCAGTGGTAATGAGTTCGACATGGCGATGCTCCGGCCAACGACTAAGCAAAGCTTGCAGAACGCGGGCGGTGGTGCTTTTTCCTACCGCAACGCTGCCAGCGATACTGATAATATAGGGAATTCGCTGACCATTGGTGCCAAGAAATTGTTCGAGAACAGCCTGGCGACGCAGGTTAGAACTGATATAGAAGTTGAGCAAACGCGACAGCGGCAAATAGATCTCGGCAACCTCTTCCAGAGAGAGATCTTCGTTGATGCCTTTTAACCGCGTGATTTCTTCCTCGGTTAACGTCATCGGGACAGAATCACGAAGTGCAGCCCATTGGTGGCGGTTAAATTGTAGGTACGGTGTCATTAACGTCTGCTCTTTTTGGCTCATAAGCATGTTCTTACTATCACCGAATACCTTGAAACGGTGATGCTTCACACGAGTTAATCAGGACAATGGGCAGGAGGGTAACACCAGATTGCCGGGAATAATAAGAAAAAAACTCATTGAATGCTGCTTTCTCGCGCCAGCATCACAAGAGAAGAATAAGTTTCTTATTCTTTGCAAAGCATGGCCTTTGCTAACAGGCTAGGCTAGCGGCCTGAATCCTTTCCGTCAGCGGTAAGCATGCGATAGAGGTAACCGGAGATGATCGGACAGCGCCTGAAGCGCCGAATTATTGGCGAATATTTGCACTCCGCTGCTTGAAATTACACCGTTTTTTCGCGTGAGAGCACAAAATGTGAGCAAGAGAACGTTTTATGCAAATTTTTAGTTGCATGAACTCGCTCCTCTCCCTAGAATGCGCGCTACTTGATGCCGACTTAGCTCAGTAGGTAGAGCAACTGACTTGTAATCAGTAGGTCACCAGTTCGATTCCGGTAGTCGGCACCATCAAGTGCCTGGTGGGGTTCCCGAGCGGCCAAAGGGAGCAGACTGTAAATCTGCCGTCATCGACTTCGAAGGTTCGAATCCTTCCCCCACCACCATCTTTCGGCAACGCTTTGCGGAGCCAGAGTTGATTGGTTAAACTGGTCAGCTCAAACAGAAAAAGAGACGCTTCTCTTTTTTTTGTTATAGAAAGAACTGGGTAGCCGAGTTTCAGGATGCGGGCATCGTATAATGGCTATTACCTCAGCCTTCCAAGCTGATGATGCGGGTTCGATTCCCGCTGCCCGCTCCAAACGTGCTGATATGGCTCAGTTGGTAGAGCGCACCCTTGGTAAGGGTGAGGTCCCCAGTTCGACTCTGGGTATCAGCACCACTTTTTAGGTTAAAGTTCGGCACGTTGTAAAGAATTTGCCTGGCGACAATAGCGCGGCGGTCCCACCTGACCCCATGCCGAACTCAGAAGTGAAACGTCGTAGCGCCGATGGTAGTGTGGGGTCTCCCCATGTGAGAGTAGGGAATCGCCAGGCATCAAATAAAGCAAAAGGCCCAGTCGAAAGACTGGGCCTTTTGCTTTTGTGTTATCTGTTGTTTGCCGATGAGCTTCTTTGCTGCCCAGGGAAAATCTAACTGGCATCGATATGAACATTGCGCAGCAACGGCCCGGAGAGAGGGAAAGGACGTTCGCCATCATTGCTCACCATCAGAGTAAAGGCCCGCTCTTCGACCGGGCCTTTGGTGTTTGTTGGTTCTGAACCCTGAATCTGAAAAGTTTGCCGATAGCGATGGACGACTCATTGCCAGCGGTCTCTGGCAACAACAACGGCTAAGAAAGCTGGCGAACTATCGTCAGGAAGAGCCTGAATGATCGCTTACTTTGGGGAATGGAGTGGAGCAGATACAGGGGATATACCTTTATTTGCGGTTGGGGAAGCGATCTAGCGGGTCAGAGCAACGATCCCTAACGTGAGGCCGGCTACCGCGGCCGCACCCCCGGCGATTGCGCCTGCGGTTTCCCAGTTGTCTTCTGTTGTGCCTTTCATACAGGTATTGGTATGGACTAAGCGGCCTTGCGAGTCATAAACCGGTACGCAGGGAGAGTCATGGGCACAGCCTGCCAGTAGAGAGGCCAGCAGCGCCACGATTAAATACTTTTTCATGATATTACCTCTGGATAATCCGCTGGGTTGTACTGAAAGCCAGTGCAGAACGGAATGGCTTATTTTATCACCGCGGATTGTCCGGGCCGGAGGCCGAAATCATCTCAATATATGAGCCGCGTAAATATCGTGAAGATAAGCCCGGGAATATGCAGAAAAGATGGAGAGAAAGATTGTGATTCAGCGATGCTGCGTGCAATGGCGGTTGCCAGACTGCGGCGCGTTTAGCTGGCTGCCAATATTGCATGCGAAAAAAAGCGCCCGCAAGGGGCGCCTTCAAGACATAGCCGAGTTATTCAGCGTGCCGGGTAAAGCGTCGTCTAACGACTACGAAGAACACCGGAACAAAGAAGATCGCCAGCAGCGTCGCGGTCAGCATCCCGCCCATCACGCCGGTGCCAACCGCATTCTGCGCCCCGCTGCCGGCACCATGGCTAATCACCAGCGGCATGACCCCGAGAATAAAGGCCAGAGAGGTCATCAGAATAGGCCGCAGGCGCATCCGCGATGCCTCCAGCGTGGCCTCAATGATCCCTTTCCCTTCTTTCTCCATCAGATCCTTGGCGAACTCGACGATCAGGATCGCATTCTTGGCCGACAAACCGATCGTGGTCAAGAGTCCGACCTGGAAGTAAACGTCATTATTCAGCCCACGCAGCGTGGCGGCTAACAGCGCGCCAATGACCCCTAGCGGAACCACTAACATGACTGAGAAGGGGATCGACCAGCTCTCATACAGCGCCGCCAGACACAGGAAGACGACGATCAGCGAGATGGCATAGAGCGCAGGCGCCTGGTTGCCGGAGAGCCGTTCCTGGTAAGACATCCCGGTCCAGTCATAACCGATGCCGCTCGGCAGTTTACTGGCCAGCGTTTCCATCAGCGCCATGGCTTCCCCGGTACTTTTGCCTGGCGAAGCTTCACCGAGGATCTCCATAGATGGCAACCCGTTGTAGCGCTCCAGGCGCGGCGAGCCATATATCCAGCGTGAAGTGACAAAGGCGGAGAACGGCACCATTTCGCCGTTGGCGCTACGAACATACATGTTGTTAATGTCGCTCGGCAGCATACGGAAGTGGGCATCAGCCTGAACGTACACTTTTTTCACGCGGCCGCGGTCAATAAAGTCATTGACGTAGTATCCGCCCAGCGCGGCTGATATCGTTTCATTGATATCGGAGAGCGATACGCCCAGCGCCTGCGCTTTTTCCTGATCGACATCCAGTTTGAACTGAGGGGTATCTTCCAGCCCATTAGGGCGTACCCGAACCAGCTGATCCGGATGCTGTTTCACCATGCCCAGCAGTTGATTGCGCGCCTGGGTCAGAGCGGTATGACCGAGTCCGCCCTGGTCGATCAGTTCAAAGTCGAAGCCGGTGGCGGTACCCAGCTCAATAATGGCTGGCATGTTGAACGGGAAAACCATGGCGTCTTTGATCTGGCTAAAGGCTACGGTGGCCCGCTTGATGATGGACTCCACGCTGTTTTCATCGCCGCTGCGCGCTTCCCAGGGCTTCAGGCTGACAAACGCCATACCGGAGTTTTGTCCCTGGCCGCTGAAGCTGAAGCCGTTAACGGTAAAGACGCTTTCGACGTTGGCCTTCTCGTTATGCAGGTAGTAGTCTGTCACCGTATCCAGGACCTTCTGCGTGCGCTCCTGGGTAGCACCGGACGGCAGCTGGATCATGGTCAGGAAGACGCCCTGGTCTTCGTCGGGCAGAAAGGACGTGGGCAAGCGCATGAACAGCACGGCCATCCCCACGACGATCAGCAGGTAGATCACCAGATAACGGCCAGTTCCACGTAAAATACCGCTGACGCTGTTGGTATAGTGGTTAACGCTCTGGTCGAAGCGGGCGTTAAACCAGCCGAAAAATCCTTTTTTCTCATGGTGTTCAGCTGAGGCTGGCTTCAACAACGTGGCGCAGAGCGCCGGCGTCAGTACCAGCGCAACCAGCACGGAGAGCGCCATGGCGGAGACGATGGTGATTGAAAACTGACGATAAATCGCGCCGGTTGAGCCGCCGAAAAAGGCCATCGGGACAAATACTGCGGAGAGCACCATGGCGATACCCACCAGCGCTCCCTGGATCTGCGACATAGATTTTTCCGTCGCTTCTTTTGGCGAGAGCTTCTCCTCAACCATCACACGTTCGACGTTTTCCACTACTACGATAGCGTCATCGACCAGCAGACCTATCGCCAACACCATGCCAAACATTGTCAGCGTGTTGATGGAGTAGCCAAACATCGACAATACCGCGAAGGTTCCCAACAGCACCACGGGTACGGCAATGGTTGGAATGAGCGTTGCGCGCATGTTCTGCAGGAACAGATACATGACAAGAAAGACGAGAATAATTGCTTCAAAAAGCGTTTTGACCACTTCGTGAATGGAGATTTTGACGAAAGGGGTCGTATCATACGGATAGACCACCTTCATCCCCTGAGGGAAGTAGGGCTGCAGCTCGGCCAGCTTCGCTTTAATCGCGGTGGCGGTATCCAGGGCGTTGGCGCCGGTCGCAAGCTTAATACCCAGACCAGAGGCAGGTTTACCGTTAATTCTGGCGACGACGTTATAGTTCTCTCCCCCCAGCTCAATGCGGGCGACGTCTTTCAGATGGACGACAGAGCCATCGGCATTGACCCGCAGCGTGACCTTGCCAAACTCCTGCGGATCTTTGAGCCGCGTCTGAGCGATGATTGACGCGTTCAACTGCTGGCCTTTCAGCGCTGGCGTACCCCCGAGCTGACCCGCGGCGATCTGATCGTTCTGGACCTGCAGCGCATTGATGACGTCCACCGGCGTCAGGTTGTATTTATTCAGCAGGTTGCCATCCAGCCAGACGCGCATGGCGTATTGCGCGCCGAACAGCTGCACATCGCCCACGCCGTTGAGGCGGCTAATAGGATCTTTGACATTGGAGGCAACATAGTCAGAAATATCGTCCTGGGTGGTGGTCGGGTTATCAGAGATAAAGCCGGCGACCAACAGGAAGCTGCTACTGGATTTCTCGACGCTAATCCCCTGCTGCTGTACTTCCTGGGGCAGCAGCGGCGTGGCCAGCTGCAGTTTGTTTTGCACCTGTACCTGGGCAATATCGGGATCGGTACCTGATTTAAAGGTGAGCGTAATGGTTACCGAACCGGCAGAGTCGCTGGTCGACGACATATACATCAGATTGTCGATGCCGTTCATATTCTGCTCGATAACCTGAGTGACCGTATCCTGTACGGTCTGGGCATCTGCACCGGGGTAGGTGGCGGAGATCGCGACCGCAGGAGGGGCGATTGTCGGGTACTGAGCTATCGGCAGCTGCAGGATGGCCAGGCCGCCGGCAATCATCATAATGATAGCCAGCACCCAGGCGAAGACCGGTCGATGAATAAAAAACTTAGACATGGCTGGGTATCCTTATTGCACGGCCGGCGCCGCACGCTCCGCTTCCGCTTTGACAGTGACGCCTGGACGGACTTTCTGTAAGCCGCTGACAATCACTTTATCGCCCGGCTTCAGCCCACTGGTGATAAGCCACTTATCGCCAACGGCCTGAGTCGCGACCACTTCCCGGGTTTCAACCTGGTTTTTGTCATTCACCAGCATCACGGAGGCATCACCACGCGGCGTGCGGGTCACCCCTTGCTGCGGTACCAGGATAGCCTGCGGATCGACGCCTTCGTCTATGCGGGCGCGGACGAACATCCCTGGCAGCAGGACATGCTGCGGGTTAGGGAAGATAGCGCGCAGAGTAATTGAGCCCGTACTTTCATCAACAGTGACGTCAGAAAACTGCAGTGAACCTTTGAGCGGATAGGCCTGGCCGTTCTCCATGACCAGCTCAACGCTTTTGGTATCACCGCCGCGCTGCAGGCTTTCCTGCTTAAGGCGCATGAAGTCATTACTGGACTCCGTCACGTCAACATAGATGGGATCGAGTTGCTGGACGGTAGCCAGGGCATCCGACTGGCCGTTGGTGACCAGCGCCCCTTCGGTGACGCTCGATTTACCGATGCGCCCGCTAATGGGGGAGGTTACTTTGGTGTAGGCCAGGTTGATACGGGCCGTTTCCACGGCAGCTTTGGTGGCGATGACATCGGCATCGGCCTGGCGGGCGGTGGCCACTGCCTGATCGTATTCCTGCTGGCTGATATATTTAGTACCCAGCAGTGGAACGTAGCGTTTCACCGTCAAATGGGCGATAGCGGCCGCGGCTTCGGCTTTGGCCTCATCGCCTTTGGCGCTGTTCCACGCCGCCTGGTAGGTCGCCGGATCGATCTGATAGAGCGACTGGCCTGCTTCGACATCACTTCCTTCAACAAAGTTACGCTTCAGGATGATACCGCTCACCTGGGGGCGGACTTCCGCTACGCGAAAAGCAGAGGTTCGGCCCGGCAGTTCGGTGGTGACTGATAGCGGCGCGCTGTTCACGACATGGACCGTCACCTGCGGCGCCTGCGCATGGGGTTGCTGGTTGTCAGAATTATCGCAACCGGTTAGCAATAAGGCCGAGATAATTAAACCGGATAAAAGTGTCACTCTGGCGTGAGTCGTCATGGCGGTTCCTTATAGATTACGTACCCAATCAGGCGGCGAATCTGTGAAAGAAAGAGGGAATCAAAAAGCAGTTTGCCATCCTACAAATAAACGCCGTTGGATGTAAGAGATACTTATTTTTAAGCAATCAGCAAGGCACGCAAAAACAAAAAAATGGTCACTGTAGTATTGCGATTTATCGCAATTGTAAAAGTTGATAAATAGACATTATTTCAGTGAATGTATTTTTCGGTGATATTCACTTGAATAATTAATTCTCTTTTCTCATCAGGATTAACTTGTCTGCATTTTTGCTAAATAATACTTCATGGCAAATGCTAGATTAATTCTAATTAAGAATATCCTATATTATCTGCTTATCGGGAAGTGGGGCCTTGTATGGCAAGAAAAACAAAAGAAGAGGCGCAGCGCACGCGGCAGCTCCTGATTGAGTCCGCAATCCAGCAGTTCGCCCTGCGCGGAGTAACCAACACCACCCTGACGGATATCGCCGATGCGGCGGGAGTGACTCGCGGCGCGGTGTACTGGCATTTTGCCAGTAAGACGGAGCTGTTTAATGAAATGTGGCAGCAGCAGCCGCCGCTTAGAGATTTGATTCAGCCCAGTCAGGCCATAGAGTACGAACATGAGCCGCTAAATGCTTTACGCGAGCGGTTTATTGCAGGCCTGCGCTATATTGCTGCGAATCCTCGACAGCGCGCTCTGATGCAAATTCTTTATCAGCGCTGTGAGTTTTCCAGTGATATGCTTTCGGAATACGAAATTCGCCAACGTATTGGTTTTAATTATTCACTCATTGGCGGCATCCTGCAGTGCTGCGTGCGTAACAATATATTGCCAGCCGAAACAAACATTGAGATGATATTAATTGTTTTACACAGTGCTTTTTCCGGGCTGATTAAAAACTGGCTGCTCGATCCGCAACGCTTCGATCTTTATCAGCAGGCGCCTGCGCTGGTGGATAATATAATGGTGGTGGTCTGTGCTGCGCGTTTATCGGGAGGGCCTGCGCTACGGCTGGTGAATTAGTAATGAGTTCTGTTGGCGCAGATAATAAAAAAGGCGCTTCCCCATGCCGAAGAGCGCCTTTTATATCAAGCAAGCAACTGACTAGTATCAGTTCATGCCGTATTTTTTCAGTTTTTTACGCAGCGTACCGCGGTTGATGCCCATCATCAGAGCAGCGCGGGTCTGGTTACCACGGGTGTATTGCATCACCATGTCCAACAGGGGCTGTTCAACTTCAGCCAGTACCAGCTCATACAGGTCATTCACATCCTGACCGTTCAGTTGAGCAAAATAGTTCTTCAGTGCCTGTTTAACCGAGT
>OFCJ01001027.1_pt1 | contig 10928 bp, 9 predicted proteins | sample 1520791 | NCBI WGS metagenome assembly OFCJ01 (sample SAMEA2699027, study PRJEB24076) | metagenome | biome: Human gut stool | place: Spain | collected 2012-01-21 | reverse complement strand
CCAAAAAGGTTGACGGCATGTTGACTCCTTACATTCATGGACTGTCTACGCGCCACGCCGGCACGCAGAAGCACAAAACATTCCCAGTATACCCGTGCAACGGGCGCCTGTCCTACTCCTCGGCATGTGCCCCATCAAGCTCATAGAACTTGGTGGATGCCGGCAGGAACATCAGGTCGACGTCGCCGATCGGGCCCGAACGGTTCTTGGCCACGACGATACGCGTAACGCCCTCGTCGGGTCGATCGTCGCGCGAGGCTTCGGCCTCGTCGGCGGAGCGGTCCAAGAACATAACGATATCGGCGTCCTGCTCGATAGAGCCCGATTCACGAAGGTCGGAAAGCTGCGGGCGCTTGCCGGTACGGGATTCGACCTGACGCGAGAGCTGCGACAGCGCGATGAGCGGGATCTTGAGCTCCTTGGCCATGATCTTCAGACCACGCGACATCTCCGAAACCTCGACGGTACGGCTCTCGGAGCGGCGTCCCGGCGGAGGACTCACCAGCTGCAGGTAGTCCAGGATGATGATTGCCTTCTCCTTGTTATGGAGCATACGGCGGCTCTTGGCGCGAATCTCGGTCACTGTGGTGCCGGGCGTATCGTCAATCAGAATATCGAGCTTGGACAAGGTCTGCGTAGCCTCGTTGATATTGGCCCACTGCTCGGGGCTAATGCGGCCCATGCGGAAGTCACTGATCGAGATCATGGCGTAAGCGCAAATCAGACGCTGGGCAATTTCCTTGCCCGACATCTCCAGCGAGAAGAAGCCGACGGTATAACCAGCAGCGGCAGCGTTAAGTGCCAGGTTCAGAGCGAACGACGTCTTACCTACAGCAGGACGGGCGCCGATAATGATGAGCTGACCCTCGCGGAAGCCCATGAGCATGCGGTCGAGTGACGGAAAGCCGGTGGGCACGCCCGCCGCCTGACCACCGGCCTGGCACACTTCCTCGGCCTCGTTATAGGCCTCGACCATAAACTCGGTCAACGTCTTGTAGCTCGACTTGACCTCGCGCGCCGTAACCTTGAGCAGCTTGCTCTCGGCCAGCTCGACAACCTCTTTGGTGTCGGTGGGGGCGTTATATGCCAGCGCGTTGATCTCGTTAGTGGCGCCGATCAGCTCGCGCAGCATCGAGTCGCGGCGAACGATGGCGGCATGGTGCTGCCAGTTGACGAGCGACAGGGTCTGACCCATCAACTCCAAAATGTAGGCCTCGCCGCCCACGGCATCGAGCTTATTGATGCTTCGCAGGTAATCGATCAGCGAGATGGAGTCGATGGGAATGCGGCTGTTGTACATATCGACCATCGCGGTATAGATGGTCTTGTGAATGGGCCGGTAGAAGTCATCGGGCTGCAGCTCGACCTGGGCCTCTTCGACCACCTCGGGCGATAGCAGCATAGCGGCCAGTACATTGGCCTCTGCATCTTGGTTTTGGGGAAGACCCAACTTTGAGCCGCGGTCCTCAACCGTCAGCCCGGTCTCCCTATCGTCATATGCCATGAGCATCCTCATTCATATCGCTTGCGAGCATCCATAGTATCAGCCACGGTCCCAAAACGCGCCGCGCGCCGCCAATCATCACCGAACCAAACGGATGAACGGTCCTGTATATAGGACTTCGACGCAACGTTCACCATGACACTCACTCAGCGCAAAAAGCAAAAGGGCGCCCTGGTTTCCCAGAGCGCCCTTCTTAGAACAAGATTGTTGCGTTGCAGCAAATGCTACTCGGCAGCAGCCTCAGTCTCGACCTCGGCGGTCTCGGCCTCGGCGACCTCAGCGGCCTCCTCGACCTCAGCCTCGGCAGCGAGCTCCTCGGCGGTAACGCCGACGAGAACGACAACCTCGGCCTTGATCTCGCGGTACAGCGAGATGGCAACGGTGTGGGCACCGGCAACCTTGATGGGCTTACCGAGCTCGACGCGCTTGCGGTCGATGTCCATACCGAGCTGAGCCTTGATGGCGTCAGCGATCATAGCGGCGGTAACGGAGCCAAAGAGGATGCCCTCGTCGCCGACCTTGACGTCAACGGTGACCGTCTTGCCCTCGAAGGCAGCCTTGGTCTCGTTGGCGGTAGCCAGACGGACGGCCTCGCGCTTGGCGATGTTGTTGCGACGCTCGTCAAGCTGCTTGAGGTTGCCCTTGGTGGCGGCAACAGCGAGCTTCTTGGGGAACAGGAAGTTCTCAGCGTAACCCTGAGCGACCTCTACGACGTCACCCTCGCCGCCCTTGCCCTTGATCTCATCGAGAAGAATAACCTTCATGATGCGTCTCCCTTCTTAGCCGCGGTCGCGGTTGCCACGAGAGGAAACCACGGGGACGGTGTACGGCAGGAGAGCCATCTCGCGGGCGCGCTTGATGGCGTTGGCGATGTCATGCTGATGCTGCGTGCAAGCGCCAGTGACGCGACGGGGCTTAATCTTGCCACGATCGGTCATGTACTTACGGAGAAGCTGAGTGTCCTTATAGTCGATGAACTCAGTGTTCTCCTTGCAGAACTGGCAGTACTTACGACGCGGCTGACGTGCAGAAAAATCATTAGCCATGTCAAAATACCTTTCATTTGGCAACTTCGGCGAACCGAAGCCGCCTCTCACTCAAAAATAGGTGAACAACCCTTAGAACGGGATGTCCTCATCGTAGACGTCGACCGCGGGCGGCGTAGCCACCGGCGCGGCAGGACGTGCTGCGGGCGCGGGAGCTGCGGGGGCGTAACCGCCCTGGTCGTAGCCACCCTGGCCACCACGGGAGCTCATAAACTCGATCTCATCGACGATGACCTCAAGCTTGCTCCGGCGCTGGCCGTCGCGCTCCCAAGAGCTGTAGCGCAGCTTGCCCTCGATCGCGACCTTGTTTCCCTTTGCCAGGAAACGGCTCACGGCCTCGGCGCGGGTGCCGAACATAGTGCAGTCGACAAAGTTGGGATAGTCCTCCCACTCGCCAGTCTGCGCGTTGCGGCGACGATCGTTCACGGCGACGCCAAAGGACAGAACCTGGGTTCCGCCGGCGGTGGCGCGCAGCTCGGGATCGCGGGTGAGGTTACCGGTGATGTTCACTCGATTGATGCTCATAACTCACTACTTCCTCTTGGGGCACAAGCCCAGTCCAAAACGACAGTCTTACTCCTGGTCGTCGCGACGGACGATCATGTGGCGGACCACAGCGTCGGTGATGCGCAGGACGCGATCAAGCTCGGCGATCTGGGTAGGATCTGCGTGGAAGTTGATGAGGGTGTAGTCACCATCGGTGAGGTCGTTGATCTCGTAGGCGAGCTTGCGCTTGCCCCACTCGTCAACGGAGTCGACCTTGCCAGCGCCCTCAGCGATCGTGGTATCGATACGCTTCATAACAGCGAGACGAGTCTCGGGGTCGAGCGACGGGTCAACAAAGAACAGCAGTTCATAAGCCTTCATATTGTCACCTCCTCTGGGCAAATGTGGCTTCAGGTCGTGAAGGTGCGCCTGAAGCAGGAAAAGACTTGGTAATAATATCTTTCAACCTCCCAGGCCGCAAGAATATGCAGCTACAACCTCATGACCTCCACATATGCCAATGCTCGCACCACGTTTCATGCGCATTCCAACCAAATGCCGACCAAGAGCTTGACGGATTTGTGGACAAGATACGACGCCGCGGGGACAAGCTGAGCCAAGCCGCAGGTCAACGGGCACAAGGCCGTGGTCGCAAAATGCATACCAGTGGTCTAATGAATCGCCAAAAAGATTTTAAATTCGTTTGCTCGTGGTCTATAAAGTCCTTTTTTGAGCAATTCGCTTAGCATGATTTTGCTGGTCAGACTGCATGTGCCGCGCGTTTTAGGCACAGCGCGAGACACTGTGGATCAAAAAATGCTAAGTTTTCGGCTTGCACCTTACGATTCCTCGTGTATACTAACTTTCGCATTTAACGGAGAGTTGTCCGAGTGGCCGAAGGAGCACGATTGGAAATCGTGTAGGCGTCAAAAGCGTCTCCAGGGTTCAAATCCCTGACTCTCCGCCAGTTAATTCCAAAGCAGGCCTTTGAGCCTGCTTTGTTTTTACCCCACGCGGAGGGGTGGCAGAGTGGTTGAATGCGGCGGTCTCGAAAACCGTTTGGCCTGTATAAGGTCACGAGGGTTCGAATCCCTCCTCCTCCGCCATTTTGGTTGAGAAAGCTCCCAAGAATGGGAGCTTTTTTGTTATCGAAATACGTCTCGATCCCACGCTTCCCCAAACATGTACGTCAGCCTCAAAAAACGACATTTTTCGACATCTTTGGAGGCTGACGTACACGTTTGGATTGAGCTCACGGGAGCGGCACTATTCGGAAGGTGCCTCCTCGTCTCGCATGCTTTTCCAGTTGCGGATAAGTGCCTTGCGTAGTTCGTTTTGTTTTCTCTGGTACCCGGTGTCGGTACAGCGAGGCATGCCGAGTGCTTCGCGAATGTTGTTCATGGCGCGGTGAAAGGCGGGCTGGCTGCCGAACTGAGCCGAAGTGAGCGCAACGATTCGATATCCCATTTGGGAGAGAACGGCCTCTCGCTCCGCATCTGCTCCCTTGCGCTCGAGCTCATCGTGAAAACCGCCCTTATATTCGATACCGAGCGCCCTGCGCTTATAGGTCACGAGCGCATCGATTTTGAGTGTTCGAGCTTTGGCGCAATGCCAGAGACGTTGAGGGATCTCGAGCGGTTTGTTGAGTTCGATACCTCGGATGCCAACGCCGCCTTCGCTTGTTGGGAGTGAGAGGGCGATTGCCGAAGCGGTCTCCATAGGCGAGGCCGAGCGATCGTAGATGTGCCTGAGCGCGAGCCGTGCACGTGTGGCACCGGGTTTGCCGGGGTGCCGATCGAGCAGTTCGGTTATTTCATCCTTGGAGGTGGTGGCTGGTTGCTCGGTATAAGGGTCGGCGGGATTGAGCCTCATGCGATAATCGCCGCAAACTTCATAGCCATATTCGAGATATTCGATCCTATCCATCCACTCGGCAGCGAGCACGAAGGCGAAGGCTTCGTCGGTGATGAAGATTCCGGGCGTCAACTCGTTAATATGCTCGTAGGGAAGATTTTGTCCAAGAATGTGGCAAACGACGCCTTTGGTACGAATTCGCTCAAATTCGAATACAACCGCGATATCGATAGTCTTAAGCATATCGGACGGAATGCCGCAGTCGGTAAGGGCCTGTCGTATGCGCGCAACACGTTGCTGGGTGGAGATGCCTTGTGCGCCTATCTGGTAGTCGTGCCGCGCAAGAGACTGAACCAAATTCTGGGGTGCATGATGGACAAGCCATGCGGTTTTATGCGAAATGAGAACAGGGGTATCCATTGAGGGCCTCTCGCTCTGAACCGGTATCCAACTCTTATGTCCGTTGAAGTGGGGAAATATACCGGATGTGAGTAAATCAACTCACTCATGCTGTGAGCTCAATCCGAACATGTACGTCAGCCTCCAAAGATGTCGGAAAATGTCGTTTTTGGAGGGTGGCGTACATGTTCTGGACCCCTGGCATTCCAGCAACGCCATGCCCCCACCCGGTCCCGACCGTTTACCGAGCAATAGGGTCGCCACACCCGCCAACCATGTACTATGTACGGGCATTGTCTAAACCCGCAATCAGAAGGACCCCATCTTGCCCGTCGTCGCTGCCATAGCCATTACCTCACATGCCTCGGATGCCATGGTCGCTATTCCGTTTTGGCTCGAAATGTTCGCCGTCGTCGCGGCTTCAATCTCGGGTGTGCTGGTTGCGCGCGAGCACAAGCTCGACCTGGTGGGCGCGGTCGCGCTCGCGGTGGTCTGCGGTCTGGGCGGCGGTCTCTTGCGCGACATGACGCTGCAGGTGGGCAACGTCTACATCCTCAACCAGCCGATGGCGCTGCCGCTTTCCATTGCCACGGCAGCCATCATCTATATTTTCCCGGCAATCGTCGACAAACCCGAAAAACTCATTCCCCTGCTCGACATCATCTCGGTCGGTATCTACGCCGCCACTGGAGCAGACAAGGCGCTGGTCTACGGCTTTGCGCCGGCGGTATGCATCATGATGGGCTTTTTTACCGCGGTGGGCGGCGGCATGCTGCGCGACGGTTTTATGGGTGTGGTGCCGGGTATTTTCCAGCGCACCAACTTCTATGCCATCGCGGCTATCGCCGGATCGGCAAGCTATGTTTGCCTTGTCATGAGCGGCTTGGTCAGCAATGTCGTCGCACTGGTCGTTTGCGTCGTGGTGACCATGGGGCTGCGCTGGCTATCGCTACGCTTTGATATCAAAAGCCCCACCGAGGACGACATCGCACGCTTTTTGCACCGCAAAAAGTAGGTGGCGCGGCACGACCCTTCGAAATGCAACCGAGAGGCTCTTTTAGAGCGCCCGCGCGTTGGGTACCCTGTTAGGTATATGCCAAACACCTAACAAAAGGATCAACCATGGCTTTCAATCAAACCGCGGCGGCGCCGTCACACAAGATGCGTCGCTGCCTGCTTATGGCATTCGCGCTCATCGCGCTCGCGCTCACCGCTCTTCCCACGGCGTCATTTGCCGGCACGGACACGGCAGGCAACGTACTTGCAACCGACAACGACTCTAATCCGTCCGGCGTCGAGGGTGACCTGTACTGGGCCGGTCAGGCCCTCAACTTGGACGACGCTTCCATCGACCGCGACATAATTGCGGCAGGCGAGAGCCTCTCCATCCGCGACTGCACGGTGGGCGGCGCCGTCCGTCTGGCGGCACGCACCATCGACATTGCCAAGACCACGGTTGATGGCAGCGTGACCGTTGCTGGCCAGCATGTCGTTCTCAATTCCGACAGCACCGCTAACTGTTTCTACGCGATAGGCGAGACGGTTGCCTTGCGAGGCTCCACCAAGTCGGCAGCGCTCGCGGGCGATACGGTAACCATCGACGGCACCGTCGATGGCGATGTCGAGGTTTGGGCCGACAAGCTCATCCTGGGCAAGAACGCCCACATCACCGGCACCGTGAACGCGCACGTCTCAGAGGACCCCGAGCGCGCCGCGGGAGCCGAGGTCGGCGCACTCAAGATCGACCGCACCGAGAACGAGGATACTTCCACCGTTAACGATGTCACCGGCGGTATCGTCGCCGCGGCACTCTCGACCTGCTTTGTCGCCCTGCTGCTCGAGCTCGTCTTTCCGCGTGCGACTGCCAGCGCCGCCGGTATGCTCCACCAGCGCCCCATGTCCCTGTGGGTGAGCGGTCTTCTGGGCACGATTGCTATCGTCCCCGCCGTCCTACTGCTAATTATCTCTATCGCTGGCCTGTCGCTTGCCGGAGCCCTCATGTGCGGTGTTATCGGCATCGCATTGGTGTCGAGTGCCTTTTCGGGGTGCGCGCTCGCCCGCATGGTCGGACACAACCAGAACCGCTACGCCATGGCAGCCGTGGGCGGCATAATCGCAGGCGCCCTCACGGGGCTTCCCCTCGTAGGTGACTTCATCAGCGGCGTGGCCTTTGTCTTTATGCTCGGCTACGTTATCCAGATCATCTGGCGAAACGCCCGCCTCAAGCCGCAGCAGCCGGCTAACACGCCAGGACTCCCCACCGCTTAGCCACCAACCACCACAAAGGGGACAGGTACCTTTGTGGTGATACACAAACAAAGCGGGGCACCCGATCGCATTCGACCGGGTGCCCCGTTTTTCTTGGAGGGTTCTCTAGTAACTTTTTCAAAACCAATGATCATCAGGTCGATAGACCTGCGCGTCACTCGCTACGGAGGCAGTACACCATTGAGCAAGGGGGGCAACTATTTTTCACGGCGACCTCCTCCCCGCTTGATGACGAGCGCGACAACAATAGCTGCCACTCCGATGGCAGCCAAAACCGCCACCAGCACCAACGTTCTATCTCCCGTCGAGGGCATAAAGCCTCGACTTGCTTCTTTACTTGGGGCGTTGAGCAACGACAGCACGATCGAACCCGTCCCGGCATCGGCAGCATCAACCCGCAGGGGGCTTTCGGCCGATACGGTCACCTTGGGTTTAGCCGCCGCCACCTGCTTAACGTCCAGTCCCTCGGCCGTAACCGTCACCGTTCGTTTGCCCTCGAACGTCGCATATCCCTTGGGAGGCGCGACCTCCTCGGCGGTATAGACGCCCGCGTCTATACCACTCAATTCCACATGGCCATCCTCGCCCGTAGTGACGCACGCGTCGGCATTTGTCGACCACGTGCCGTCGGCCGTCAGGATGCGTCCGCGGTCATCGACGATGCGCAATTTGGCGCCCGCGAGCGGCTTGTCGCCCACGCTTGAGCGTTTGATGATGCTGAGCCCCCAGGTGTAGGCGGTCGCGTCATCGCTGGGCGTGCGGGTGAAGCCAGCGTCGCCGGACTGGTCGGCGAGGGGAGAGCGCGGGTAGCGCAGGTAGACCTCGTTGGGGTTGCCCTTGGTAGCGCCCCGATTGCAGTTGGCCCCCAACGGCGCATTGTAGACAGCAACCACGCGGGCGCCGGCGGCGAAGGCGTCGGCGCCGCCGAGCGCGGCGACCAGGTCGCCGGTGCGCACGGTGAAGGTGCTCCCCTCGACAGAGACCTTGCACTGTGAAGTTATGTCTGTCCACCCTTTAGCCGGCGTCGAGCTGACGTTGCCGTCCTCACATGCGACCGCATCGAAACCGCCCTCGGCGCCCGCCGCCACGTACACATGCATGCTCGCGGCGACCTTGGAGGGGTCGAGCCCCGCGCTCATGGTGTCGACGAACTGCACCGTATAGGTGTCGTAGGCGGTGAGGCCCGCCGGGACCGTAGCAGAGAGGCGCCAGTACAGGCCGTCGGCGACCGTGGCGTCGGCGGCCTTCTGCCAGGCGGCGGTGCCGTCCTCCAGCACGTGCTTGGTGACCTTGGGCGTCGCGGCCTTGGGCTTGACGGTGACGGCGCTGCCGCCCACCAGGGCCACGATCGGCGCGGTGCCGGCCTCGCCCTGGGCGATGGCGTCGTCGTCGGCGACGATGAACCAGTAGCCGCAGGGCAGCTCGGCCGCCGTGCCGGCGTTAAGGACCACAGACACGGCACCGGTGTTGCATATCGCTCTGGCGAGTTTTGTCGCCAGCGCGGTCGTCATGTGTCCGTCGGCATTCATCCATTCGGCAGCCACTTGTGCCGTCGAGACCGTGCTGTCGAGCCCCGCATCATGAAGCACGGGGAGAACGGCCTGGCGAACGCCATCATTCGCCCACGTTACGTCAGTTGCAATTTTTTGGTCAGTATCGGCGTCGTCGACAACGGTCGCCGAAAAGAGCTGGTACGCGTCATACCGCGTCGCAACCGTACCGTCCACCGTAATGGCTCCGGTGTCGGCAGCACGGGCCGTCCCAGGGGCAATCGCGAAAGAGAAGATGGCAACCATGGCTATCGCCATGACGGCCAACATGTGACGGAGCGGCTTACTCATGGCGATTGCCTCGATCCAAATCTCGGTGGCGGCGAGCATGCATCCACGTCGCGGCAAAGCACAGCATCGAAGCGCCGGCAAGATATGTCATAGTCAAGCCGGCTCCGCCCGCCTCAGGAAGCGTGGTCGAGTACTTGTTGGTAAAGGTCGGCGGAGTCTTGGAGTCACTGTCATAGGTGACTTCGGTTTCGAGTTTGTTCGTGCCATTAGTTACCTTAACCGTGACGTCGCGCGGGGTCGCGTCATAGGTGATGTGGTCCTTGACATTGTTCTCGGCGCCTTCGGGGACGACCTCGGAGATGGTGTAGGTATAGGTTCCTGCTTTGTTGTACTCTACGCTGAAGGAGACATTGCCCTCGGCGTCATTGGTCTTCGTCTGGAGTACTTTGCCCTCGGCGTCCTTGAGCTCGAACGAGAACTGTCCTTTCTTGAAGGTTCCGCCTTCAAGCACCTTCCTTGCCCTTATCGTCGCTTTACCTTCAAGGGGCGAATCGTACACCCAAATCTCTGCATCTGACGTTATCTCTGTATTGGCACCAAGCAAAGATTTCGCCGCATTCATGGCTTGTTCGTATTGCTCGTCGTCCGCGCCGCCCTTGAGCAGAATCCATGTTGGTTGGGCGGCGCGATATCCAGCAGGAGCCGCCGTCTCCTCAAGGCAGTAAAGCTTGCAGGAAGCCATGGCGTTCGAACTTGTTCCGAAAGTCACACTCCCGTCAGAGCCAGTCGTTTCGGTGGAAAATAACGTCTTTGCGCCATCAACACCGGCACCGCCCCGCGCCTCGTCCGTGTCAATCTCATAGAGCTTGAACGTAGCCCCAGCCAACGGCGCGGTAACGTCCTTTTCATCCACTTTGTGGACCACAATGCCGTACCCCGTTCCGCCTCCGGATGCGCCGGCATCTATATCATATTCACGCTCGTGTTTTTTATAACCGTCCGCAACACCTTCGAGCCGAGCCTCATTGGAAAGGGAAACCTTACCAGACTCACCGGACAGAACGTCATATTCGATTTTCAGGTACTTCTTGTCGGGAAGCTTCAACGTCAATCGCTGTTGCTTTCCGGCGCCCTCATCAACCAAATCGAGAGCTGTCTTGTATTGTTCTTTCGCCAACTCGCGCCAAGTGCCATTGTCACACTCAGACACGCTAAGCGACGAAGGCACAAACGTGCATTTGGAGTCCATCACATCGAACAGATCAAGATAGTCGGTTCCACTTTTTAGGTCCAATGCCGATTCGTTAACAAAAATGGTGTAGTGAATTCGCTTGCTATTACTTACCGACGCACCGGTCTTTGACAATACATTGTTCTTGATCTGTACGGTATCAGAGCCCGCCTTAAATTCTTTACCATCCGAGCTTGCGCTTGCCGAGTTCGTGAGCTCGCCGAGATTCTTTGACGTATCGACTACCGACCTTTTAACAGCAGTCGAATACGTCAGCTTTGCATACCCTGTATTATTGCCCAGCCTTTCCGTTGGTAACGTACAATTTTTTGCGCACTTTGACAGCAGGATAGCGTCCA
>OFCJ01000988.1_pt1 | contig 11577 bp, 9 predicted proteins | sample 1520791 | NCBI WGS metagenome assembly OFCJ01 (sample SAMEA2699027, study PRJEB24076) | metagenome | biome: Human gut stool | place: Spain | collected 2012-01-21 | reverse complement strand
AAGCTCTGTGATAGCGGGGGAACGGAACAAATGCTGTGCGATTCGCGCGGTGAGGAAGACAAGAATAATTCCTGCGATGGCTGCGCTGATGCGCCAGCCGACCGGATTCGTTGCTCCGAAGACGCGCATTCCCAAACTGATCAGCCACTTTCCGACCGATGGGTGAACGACATAACCACCATTGGTCGAGAGCCCGGAGTAATCACCCGAGATAAACATCGGGTCGTTATCCTTCGCCCAGCTTCCCTCATAGCCCAAAGTCATCAGGGAGTAGGCATCTTTAACGTAGTAGGTCTCATCGAAGACCAGAGTTTTAATTGTTCCAAGACCAGGAAGCCTGATGAGCGCTGCTAAAAGCGTCGTCACAAGAGTCGCAATCCAGCCGGCTTGCGCAGACATCGGGAAACGTGCCCACCTGGGAATGAGGACGGGCTTACGCTCGCGCTCAGTTACTTCAGGACTGGCATCGCACTTTTCACCTTCTGAGGTCAGGTCGAGCTTTTCGCCTTCAGCGCGCGTGTCGTTCTCATTGTTATCGCTGGTGCTATCAGGCTTTTCCTTTGCAGAGGAGGCCGTAGGATCCCCCTCTGTTGAGGCCTCGTCTGCCGATGCCGACGGGCTAGGCTCGCCTTCGTCGGCCTCGGGAAGAGGCTGGGGTTCAACAGCCGAGGAATCCTCGTCCGGAGCCAAGGAGGGGTCTTCGGGAATATCTGAATCGGAAAGAGTCTTGTCGTCCACCCGACCAGTTTACCGAGGCCCCTGCTCAACTGGAGTAGCACACCCAAAGGTGCGACGATTGACGCGTGAGTGAAGACCAGGATTACATTCAGGCCCCCGCGTCGATCCTTCTTGCGGCTACCCCAATTGGCGACGTGCGTGATGTTTCCGCGCGCCTGGCCCCCGCACTTGAGCAGGCAGACATTATTGCCGCAGAAGATACGCGCCGCCTCCTTGCCTTGGCCTCGAGAATGGGAATCCGACTGAGTGCCAAGCTGATGAGCCTCCACGATCACAATGAGTCTGCTAAGGCCTCGGCAGTAGTCGAGCAGGCGCGGGCGGGTGCTCGTGTCGTCATGGTCTCCGATGCGGGAATGCCGACGGTTTCCGACCCAGGGTTCCGCCTAGTTCACGAGGCCACGGCAGCTGGCGTCCACGTCAGTGTCCTCCCGGGGCCCTCGGCTCCCGTAACCGCGCTGGCCCTGTCTGGGCTTCCCTCCGATCGCTTTGCTTTCGAGGGTTTCCTTCCGCGAAAAACCGGAGAGGCAACGCGCTATTTGAAGGCTCTTGCGCAGGATCCTCACACCCTGATCTTTTTTGAATCACCCAAACGTGTCCATGACACCCTGATCCTCATGGCTGAGGTCTTTGGCGCCGATCGTCAAGCCGCACTGTGCCGAGAACTCACGAAAACCTACGAAGAGGTGATTCGTGGGAGTCTTGCAGAGCTGGTTGAGGCCACAGAAGGTGAAGTTCTGGGTGAGATCACCCTTGTAATTGCGCCCGGACATGCGAAGGGCAATGCGGATGACCATGTCGAGGCCGTGCTTGCCTTGGCAGCAGAGGGGATGCGTTTGAAGGATGCCGCTGCCGAGGTTGCCGAGGCCACGGGGCTACGCAAGAACGAGCTTTATCGCGCGGCACTCGCACGCACAAGCTAGGGGAGTGCGCACGAACTAGGGGAACGCTGCGAATAAAGCGAGCGGTACGAATCAGGGGAGTCTGCGCAAAATCAGAGGAACGGGCCCGAAGCAGGGAGGCAGATGCGAATCAGGCCTTCGAGGGGACCAGCTCGACTCCGGCCTCGGCCATGCGATGAGCCGCGAGCTCACCCAACTCAGGGCTGACGGGCTCAGTGAGATCAGTGAAGACTCGCACTTTAAAACCGTCCTTCACGCCATCCAACGCTGTTTCGCATACGCAGTGGGACTGAGCAAGGCCAACGACATCCAGCGAATCAATACCTTTGTCGCGAAGGAGATCAAGCAGGGGACGCTTCGTTGCCACGTCTTCGCCATCGAAGGCAGAATAAGCAGCCTCGTACATGCCCTTGTGAATGGTGACATCCGCATGGAGGTCAGCAAGGGCTGGGTGCAGCTCGGCCTCGGCAGTACCTGCAACGCCATGAGGAGGCCAGGTGTCGACGAAGTCGGGGTGGTCAGAGAAATGCGAACCCGGGTCAATATGCCAATCTTGCGAAGTCACGATGCAGTCGTAATCCGCTGCGTGTGCGGCAACGAAATCAGCGACGCGCTGAGCGCAGGCATTCCCACCTTCAACAGGAAGGGCACCGCCCTCGCAAAAAGTGGGTTGAACATCAACGATGATGAGTGCACGGGGCATTACATCCTCCCAAAGTATGAGCAGCGTGTACTTCGAGAATAAGGCAGGGACGACTCGAGCGCCAATAGGCACTAGACTAGGGGACCATGAGTCGTATTTTGTCTGCCGTTGCATGGCCCTATGCCAACGGCCCTCGCCACATTGGTCACGTTGCCGGTTTCGGAGTTCCCTCCGATGTTTTCTCTCGCTACATGCGAATGGCCGGGCATGACGTACTAATGGTTTCCGGAACCGATGAACACGGAACCCCCATTCTGGTTGCCGCTGATGGTGCCGGAATGAGCGCGCGAGAGCTGGCCGACCAGAACAACCGGCTCATCGTCGAAGACTTGGTTCAACTGGGCCTGTCCTACGACCTTTTCACTCGTACGACTGCTGGAAATCACTACCGCGTCGTCCAAGACATGTTCCGGACCGTCCGCGATAACGGTTACATGATCGAACAGGTCACCCGCGCGGCGATCTCGCCTTCGACCGGACGCACTCTTCCCGACCGTTACATCGAAGGTACCTGTCCGATTTGTGGTGCCGAAGGTGCTCGCGGCGATCAGTGCGATAACTGTGGGAATCAGCTCGATCCCACAGATCTAATCAATCCTCATTCCCGAATCAACGGTGAAACCCCCGAATTCGTCGAGTCCGTTCACTACTTCCTGGATCTTCCCGCACTGGCTGACGCACTTTCAGCATGGCTGGATGACCGTGACCGCTCGGGCACATGGCGTCCCAACGTCATTAAGTTCTCGAAGAACTTCCTTGAGGACATTCGCCCGCGTGCAATGACACGTGATATTGACTGGGGCATCCCGGTCCCCGGTTGGGAAGACCAACCCGGTAAGCGCCTGTACGTCTGGTTTGACGCGGTTATTGGTTACCTGAGCGCTTCTATTGAATGGGCACGCCGCACGGGGGATCCCGAAGCGTGGCGCCAGTGGTGGAATGATCCGGAAGCCCTGACCTACTACTTCATGGGCAAAGATAACATCGTCTTCCACTCGCAGATCTGGCCCGCCGAACTGCTGGGTTACAACGGTCAGGGTTCTAGGGGCGGCCAGCCCGGTGACCTTGGCGTGCTCAACCTGCCCACCGAGGTCGTCTCTTCAGAGTTCCTCACTATGGAGGGCAAGAAGTTCTCTTCTTCGCACGGCATTGTGATCTACGTGCGTGACATGCTCAGCCGCTACCAGGCAGATGCATTGCGCTACTTCATTTCAGCGGCTGGCCCCGAGTCCTCCGATGCGGACTTCACCTGGGCGGAATTCGTGCGTCGTACGAACGGTGAGTTGGTGGCAGGCTGGGGAAACCTGGTTAATCGCACCGCCTCGATGGTCCACAAGAAGTTCGGTGAAATCCCTGCGCCGGGAGAGCTCCAAGAAATTGATCGCGCGCTGCTGGATGCCATCGCTGCGGGCTTTGATGAGGTTGGAGACCTGATCCGTCACCACCGCCAGAAGGCCGCTCTTGCCGCTGCAATGCGTTTGGTTGGCGAGGCCAACAAGTACGTTGCCGATACTGAGCCTTTCAAGCTCAAGGCCCCCGAAGAACGCGAGCGTTTGGCGACCGTGTTGTGGACGTTGGCACAAGCCGTGGCCGATTTGAACCTCATGCTCTCTCCCTTCCTACCTCACGCCGCAAATGATGTGGATCGCGTGATGGGCGGCAGCGGTGAGATCGCTCCAATGCCCTACATCAAGGAAGTTGAGGAGTTGGACCCCGAGGTTCTTCCCGCAGACTTCGAAGGCCGTACGGGATACCCGGTTATCACTGGCGACTACACGAATGTTCCCACCTGGGAGCGTCACGGTATCGTCGTTGGTACTCCGATTGAGAAGCCGACCCCGGTCTTCCAAAAGCTTGACGAGGCCATTGTCGAGGAAGAACTTGCGCGCTACGCGGAGTCTCGCCCTGACGATGTGACGGGAGCCTGAGCTTTTAGCTGTTGATGAGTGTGTGGCCCAAGCCTTTTGGCTTGGGCCACACACCTTTCTTGGGGGTAAGGAAGACGGAAGAGGAGACTGCCCACTTTGCTGGGCGCGGCCTCGGGAAGGGCTAGAGCGCGCTGGGAAGAAGATCCTTGCATGACCTAGAAGAAGCATTAGCAACTTGAAAGCGATATCTACCGCAGCTAGCGCTTCTTACGTGTCATCACGGTACTGACTCCCGCAGTAATAATGAGGAGCACGCCCATCGCCGCCAAGGTCCCAATTGCCACCAGTGCAAGGTTTGTTGCCTTGACGAAGGCCATGGCGATCAGTGTGATTGCGGTGAAGATAATGATGCACGCCCAGAGAAGCTGCCCGATGCGCACGCCCCGATAGGGAGCTTCCTTCACGTCCTCGGCTGACCACACGTGAGCGGGAGGAACAATCGGGGTGCTTTGCGGCTCAAATGCGCGTTCCGAGGCCGGGGTAAAGTCGGGTGTCGGCCCTTCCGCCACGCCTGCTGCGGTGCCTGTCCAGGCTCTAGAAGCATCGGGCGCCTCGGCCTCGGTGCTGGTATCTGCCTCGGTGTCAGCCTCGGCAGAAGTTTTTTGGTCCACAATCGGAGCATCCGCGAAGGAAGGCAGCGGTTTTGTTTCATCGTTGCCGACCGGCAGGGGAGTGGTCTGGTCAAAGTCGTTCGTACTCATGACAATTCCTTTCAGTGCTGGCCGGCTGAGGGAGATTCAGAGGATGCGCTCGGCGAGGGCGACTGACTCTGGTTGGGCGAGGGGGAACTTCCCGTCGAAGGAGTAACGCTGGGAGTGGGAGTAGGAGTGGGAATCGCAGACGGCCAAGGATCCCGATCGACAGAATTCCCGGTTTCTTCGATGTCCAGGGTGACAACTTGGTTTGCATTGAGGTAAACAGTGATCCCCTGGCCTTCCTTCCAGTTGGGAGAGGTTAGAACTGTGGGGCTATTACTGTCGAAGCCCCTCCACTTATGATCGCCACTGAGATCAAGATCAAAGGTAATCGGTTGCTTCTGAGCGACGATGCGAATGGGCTGACCATCGCGAACTCGGATGTTCGCGTAAGGAATCACCTGAGCGTTAACGGTGATGTCCTTGGTGAGGCCATCGGGCGCATGAGAAAGGTCAAGCTCTAGATTGACGACATTGGAGCCGTTGGAACTTCCAATTGTGTCTGAGCGCCAATCAGCGTCGGTCTGAATGTTTCCCGCCACGGATGTGTAGTGCAATGGAGAGGTGGTGGAGTATGCCATGCCTCCCAGCAGCGCTGGAATTGCGAAGAACATGCCTAGTACCGACAAGATGGTGAGCATGACCGAGGAACGATCGCGAAGAGCGGCGATCAGGTGTGCAATGCCGACAATGAGCAGGCAGGCGGCCGCGCCAGTCAACGCAATCTGTATGCTTCGATCAACTTGAGTCGGGGTGCTGTATCCATTTCGGTAGAGCAGGAAGAAAGTTCCTGCCAGAGCGAGGAAGACCAGCCCGTAGACGCATAAGACCAACGCGCGAGGGACGACTCGAGAGCGGAGTGCGGGCTGCGTGGCAAAGGGCGCGAAACGTGTTCCTGCGCTTTGAGGAATTGTTTGTCCCGAGGCCTGGGGCTGAGATTCACCGGGGGTGAAGGGAGCCTGGACCGGTGGGGTCTGAACGGGCGGGGTTTGAACAGGGGACTGTGAGTGAGTCGTCTGTGCCGCTGAAGGCGGTGCAGGAGGTCAAGTGTAGTGGTCTGAAGATGTTGGGCCACCCTGCGTACGCCAATCAGGGGTTGTATCTGGCATGGTTTCTTCTCCTCGGGGTGATGCAGGAGTAAAGGGGGATGAGGCCGGCTGGGAGGATGGCTGCGCCGGTGGTGTCGCACTCCAGTACTGAGCTTGTGTGGGGCCAGTGCCAGTCTGCTTGGGCTTTGCAAGCAGAACTGCAATCACGACAATTGCGACGGGGAAGACCATAAACAGAGGAATCCACACGAAAGCGTGAAAGAGACCGAGCGCGATTCCTGAAGTCCCACCGCCAAAGACCGCTAAGAGGATTGCTCCGATGATCGCAGCATCGAAATTTCCCTTGAGCATTTCGTCAACGTGGATACGGCCATCTTTGGCCTCGGGAAGGAAAACCCACGCTAAGGAGTAGAAGACGCACACTACGGGGAAGAAGAGCGAAGCAACAACGACGGCAATTCTGAGGGATTTACCATCGCATCAATAGCGCTGAGCCAAACCTTGGCACACGCCTCCGATGACGCGTGGTTCTCCACGGAAGAAGCCGGAGTGACGCAACGAGTTCATGAATCCTTTGTTCATGATTCCACTGTGCCCGTATGACTGGCGAAAAGATATGGGGGGATGCCCTGATCGATCCCCGATTCTTTTCTCAGCCTTGCGCTTCTGCTCCCGATTCGTGTGAAGATACAGATGTGAGTAATGAGCAGCAAGTGTGGCAGTCGGGCGAACAGAAGCCCCGTGGGTATCAGTGGAGCCCACCCGAGCTGCGCGAACCCACACGCGTTCTGCATCGCTCCAGCGCGTCTTCAACCGATATGCCTCTGCCCTGGATTGGCGGGGTCTGTGCGGGAATTGCCTCGATGCTCGGGGTATCTGCCGGAATTATTCGCTTTGCATTCGTGGCCGCCCTGCCGGCTTTCGCGGTTCCGCTTTTCGTGTATCTCTGGATGTGGCTCACTCTTCCCGACGATCCCGGTGCTACACAAAGCGTCCCCGAACGTCTACGTGTTCCCCTGGCCTCGGCAGAAGAAATCGTTCGACGCGAACACGACCAACGCAACTTGCGCATGCTTTTGGTCGGATTGGCTTCGGTGGGCCTAGCCCTTGCAATTGCCTACCTGCTTTTTACGGGGATCGCGGGACTGCGTGATATTGCCGCAGCGGTCCTGGTCCTTGGTGGAATCGCGGCAGTTTGGACGCAGAGTACTCGCGCGTACTCATGGAAGAACCCGCTCTTTATCCTCATCACTCTGGCGGGCATGATCTTGGTTGCCAGCGGATTGGTGCTGGCCTCGTTCCGTGGGCAATCGCCGTGGGATATGGCGCGAGGTGCAATCCTAGGTGGCTCGCTGATCCTCTCCTTTGGAGTCGCGATCATTCCTCTTTGGGTGAGGACCTCCCAAGAAAACGCGCGAGCGAAAGAGCATGAGAAACGCGAAGCGGAGCGTGCTGACATGGCCGCACACCTGCACGATTCTGTCCTCCAAACACTCACCCTGATCCGCAATAACGCCGATAATCCAAGCTCCGTGCGAGCGCTGGCCCTGGGGCAGGAACGCGAGTTGCGCTCGTGGTTGTACACGGGGCGTGAAGAAGCAGCAGATTCCCTTGCCGAGGCCCTGCGCGAGGCGATTTCGACGCTGGAGACAACCTTTGGTGTTGAAGTCGGCGTTGTGACGGTTTCCGATATGCGCCCAGGCCCCGGTGAGCTGGCCATGGTTGCCGCTGCCTCCGAGGCCGTTTCCAACGCGATTCGCCATGCACGTCCGCCCGTGAGCGTCTACATGGAAGTGGGGCCGCAGCGCTCGGAGATCTTTATCAAAGACTGCGGAGATGGATTCGATATCTCTGCGATTCCCGAGGACCGGCACGGCGTGCGCAATTCGATTTTCGGCCGAATGGAGCGAGCAGGCGGGAAGGCTCAAATCCGCCATCTAGCCAGTGGAACTGAGGTCCATCTCTCCATGCCCGTAGATACACTTGAGTGACGATGACCGCTGAAGGAGACAATTCCATGACAATTCGGATTCTGGTGATTGATGATCACGCCCTGGTACGTGCGGGCGTGCGTGCAGAGCTCGAATCTAGTGGCGCCGATTTTGACATCGTCGGCGAGGCCAGTGACGTTGAGGGCGCCATCGCAGCCTGTCACGCACTTAAACCCGACGTCGCCCTCCTGGATGTTCACCTGCCGGGAGGAAACGGTGGCGGCGGCGCTGAGGTCGCGGCCTCGTGCGCTGATGTTGAAGGGCTCCGTTTCCTTGCGCTCTCGGTGTCAGATTCTCCCGAAGACGTTGTTTCGGTTATTCGTGCGGGCGCTCGCGGATACGTCACTAAGTCGATCTCGACTCCTGAGCTTGTCGAGGCCATCCAGCGCGTTGCCGCGGGAGATGCTGCCTTTTCGCCGCGCTTGGCCGGTTTTGTTTTGGACGCTTTCGGAGGGGCGAGTGCCCCCATTGCCGCTCATGACGATGAATTGGATTTGCTGTCAGCCAGGGAACAGGAAGTCATGCGTTTAATCGCGCGTGGATACCCCTACAAAGAGGTTGCCTCTGAGCTCTTCATTTCGATTAAAACCGTGGAAACACACGTGTCTGCCGTGCTGCGCAAGCTTCAGCTATCGAATCGAAATGAGCTCACTCACTGGGCGATGCAAAGGCATATTATTTAGTCTTTCAGGTGCCTTGCGGTGAAGTTCACCCGCGTGCTGGGCGCTTCATGGACGGAGTTGCGGGGTAGGGGCGATACCATGAGTAGTCCTTGCACCACGATGCCTTGGGAGTGGCGATCATGCACGCAATCGGCTTCGACCGCGATCAGTATCTAGCCCTTCAATCTGAACACATTGCGCAACGTCGCCAGCAGTTCGGTGGAACCCTGTACCTGGAGTTTGGTGGCAAGCTTGTTGACGACATGCATGCCTCTCGTGTTCTTCCCGGATTCACCCCGGATAACAAAATTGTCATGCTTGCCGAGCTTGCTGACGAGGCCGAAATTGTTGTTGCCGTCAACGCCTTGGATTTCCAGCGCCGCAAGATGCGTGAAGACCTGGGAATCACCTACGAAGATGACGTCTTCCGTCACATTGATATGTTCCGCGAATACGGGCTGTATGTGGGCAATGTTGTCATCACGCGCTGGAGTGATTCCAATGACCAAGCACATGCCTTCAAGCGCAAGCTCGAGGCTCGCGGTATCAAGGTCGCGCGTCACTATCCCATCGAGGGCTACCCCAATAACATCGATCTGATCGTTTCTGATGAAGGCCTAGGACGCAATGAATATGTCCATACGACCCGTCCGCTGGTTATTGTTACCGCTCCCGGCCCAGGTTCAGGCAAGCTCGCAACTTGCCTTTCGCAGCTCTACCACGATCACAAGCGTGGAATGACCTCGGGATACGCAAAGTTCGAGACCTTCCCGATCTGGAATCTCCCCCTGGATCACCCCGTAAACGTCGCCTACGAAGCGGCCACTGTTGACCTAGATGATGTCAATATGATTGACCACTTCCATTTGAAGGCTCATGGCGAGACGACGGTCAACTACAACCGTGATATCGAGGCATTCCCCGTCCTTCGACGCCTGCTCGAGAAAATCATGGGGGCCTCTCCCTACCAGTCGCCCACCGATATGGGCGTCAACATGGCGGGCTTCTGCATCAGCAATGATGAAGTCTGCCGCGAGGCCTCGAAGCAGGAAATCATTCGCCGCTGGTACAAGGCTTTGTCCCTAGAAGCGCGCGAGGATCTTCCGCCTGTACAGTCTGAGCGTGCGGCTCGCCTGATGACCGCAATGAACCTGACCAGTGCGGATCGCCCGGGTGTTGCTCCCGCGCTTGAGCGCGCACGTGAAACCGGATATCCCGCAGCCGCAATGGAATTGAGCGACGGGCGCATTGTCACTGGAAAGACCTCGGACTTGCTGGGGCCTTGCTCTGCGATGCTTCTCAATGCGATGAAGCTTCTTGCGGGTATTGACGATGATGAGAAGTTGCTTGCCCCCGAACAGATTGAGCCCATTCAAAAGCTCAAGACCGAGCACTTGGGCAGCCGCAACCCTCGCCTGCACACCGATGAAGTGCTGATCGCTTTGGCTGGATCCGCGCGCTCCAACGAACGCGCAGCTGCGGCCTTGAACCAGCTGTCGAAACTGGCTGGATGCGACGTGCACTCTTCAGTTCTGCTGGGCAGCGTTGATGAAGGCATTCTTCGTCAGCTCGGCATGAATGTCACCGCCGAACCCGTTCACGCAACCAAGGGCGTCTACCACAAGCACTGAAAATGGATCAGGATCACTCACTTCCCAATCTCGGCTCTTTCCTCGATTTCGGTTCCGATCAGGCGGAGGACCTTCCCCTCTACGACCCAAGCTCTTCAAGCAATGCTATGGGTGTGGGAGCGGGCTCTTCTATTGGTACCTCAGGCCAGGGACTGGCTCAATGGGCGCAGACAAGCGGCCACGGTGCGTGGGAGCAGCACAGTGGCCCTGAGAGCCTTTTGAAGGGCTTGAACGACCAGCAACGCGCAGCGGTCGAGCATCGGGGCGTGCCCCTGCTCATCATGGCCGGTGCGGGCTCTGGGAAGACTCGCGTTCTGACGCATCGAATTGCCTACCTTCTGGCAACTGGTCAAGCCCGCGCGGGTGAGATTTTGGCGATCACCTTCACCAATAAGGCAGCAGCTGAGATGCGTGAGCGTGTCGAGTCGCTGGTCGGTGGGGGAGCTGCGCGCAGGATGTGGGTGTCGACTTTCCACTCGGCGTGTGTGCGATTGCTTCGCGCGGAATATCGTGCGGCAGGTTTGCGCTCGACTTTCAGTATCTACGATTCACAGGACTCCCAGCGCCTGATCCAGATGGTGCTCAAGAGCGCGGATGTGGATATCAAACGATTCACGCCCAAGCTGGTGGCCGCGCGTATTTCGGACCTCAAGAATGAGCTCGTTACCTGGCAGGAATACCGAGATACCGCGCCGAATGACCCGATTTCTCGAGTTGTCGCTTCGGCCTACGAAGAATATGAGAAGCGCCTTGCGCAGTCCAATGCCTTGGACTTTGACGACCTGATTTCGCGTACGGTACGCCTACTCAAAGACAACCCGGCGATCGTCGAGCACTACCACCGTCGCTTCCGCCATATCCTGGTTGATGAGTATCAAGACACCAATCATGCGCAGTACGTGCTGGTGCGCGAACTGGTGGGCACCGGGGACGATGGGGTGGAGCCGGGGCAGCTGACGGTTGTCGGTGACTCGGACCAGTCAATCTATGCTTTCCGCGGCGCGACGATTCGCAATATCGAAGAATTTGAGCGAGATTTTCCGGGGGCGCGGACCATTTTGCTGGAACAGAACTATCGTTCCACCCAAAATATTTTGTCCGCTGCCAACGCTGTCAGTGCGCGAAATGAAGGCCGCCGCGCGAAGAACCTGTGGACGGCATCGGGGGATGGCGCGCTTATTACGGTTGACGCAGCGGATTCTGATCGCGACGAAGCACGTTTCATCGTTTCAGAGATGGAAAAGCTGTCGGCAGCCGGGACCCGCTGGGCAGATATTGCCG
>OFCJ01000984.1_pt1 | contig 11614 bp, 12 predicted proteins | sample 1520791 | NCBI WGS metagenome assembly OFCJ01 (sample SAMEA2699027, study PRJEB24076) | metagenome | biome: Human gut stool | place: Spain | collected 2012-01-21 | reverse complement strand
GAAACAAATACCTGACACTCCTTATACAAATACATTGTTTGTGCCAACAGAATTAACCACGATTTCGCCGCGGTCGAGAGCGTCGTTCACAACCAAGGACACATCGCACATCATCGGTTCGATGCGCTCTGCGAAAGACAGAAGGTGATCGGTCACTTCGGCGGGGTCCAGGGTCGGTAGGCCCACGGCCTCGAAAATCGTGTTCTTGGGAGCCAGAGCGGCTTCAACCTTGGCGCGAAGAGCCTCGGGGTGGAAAAGATCCTGAATACGGATGCCTATGCGGTTCATCTTGTCGGCATAGGTCGGGCCAATACCGCGACCTGTCGTACCGATCTGATTGTTGCCGCGAGCACGCTCATTCGCCTGATCCATCAGGCGGTTATACGCGGGAATGATGTGTGCATTAGCCGAAATGAGCAGTCGTGAACAGTCCACGCCACGGCCTGAGATCTCGGCAAGCTCCTCGAAAAGAACATCGAGGTCGACGACGACACCATTGCCAATAATCGGGGTGACACCCGCAGAGAGAATACCCGCGGGAAGTAAGTGAAGCGCATACTTTTCGCCGTCGATAACAACCGTGTGACCTGCATTGTTACCGCCGTTGAACTTAACGACGTAATCAGTGTGTTGTCCCAGCTGGTCGGTAGCTTTTCCCTTGCCTTCGTCGCCCCATTGGGCGCCGAGAACGATGACGGCGGGCATGTTTTCTCCGTTTTTCAATGCATTGCGGGTATGAAGTTGTTGCGTGCGCAGGGCGCAACGGACTTAAGTTTAGCCGAGGATCGCGTGAGGTGAGAGGGACCTTCCGGGCGAGGCCACTAAGTAGCGACCTCGGGGCATACGCAGTTTTCTCAGTCGTCGCTTAGGCCGCAACGGGACCCTGGAGCAGCAGGCCAACAACCCATAATGTCGCGGCGCTCAGAGCGGCAATCAATTCAATCGCAATGGTCCAACCAAAAGCCTTGAGTGCAACAATCGTGGCCTTCCAAGCCTTCTGGGTGTCCTGGTTACGCAGATATTCCACAATGAAAATGGCAGCGATCATGCCCAGAATTAGCCCCAGAGGCAGGCCAATAAACCAGCCGACGAAACCGCCAATCCCTCCCCACACCAAGGTGGATTGGGGAATTCCTGCCTTGGTCATTCCTCGGGCGGGGATGATGTATTTCAGGATTGTTCCCAGAATCAAGATCGCAGCGGAAACAGCAAAAATGATCCACGCGCTGCGTGTCCCGGTCATCCATGCCCACACCAAAATCGCACCGCCAACGAAGGGTGAAGACGGCCAAACTTGGACAACGGAACCGATCACACCAAAGAGGATGACGGCTGCGATGATCAAGACTGCTGTGAGACTCATGAATGGATCATAGCGTTTTTGAATTGAGAATTTTTCACGGCATTATTGACGTAGCGCCCCCAGCGAAGGAGTGAAGGATGGGTTTCATTAAACACAGAGATCCCAATAAACATCCCGGTTTTCTTACAACGTCAGTCGCTCGCTATTCAGCGATGTACCCAGTCAATGAATCGCCCGAGCACGCTGTGGGACGCTGCCTTGACTTTTGGAATCGTTTCGGCGCACGCGGCGAAACCCCCGGCTATAGGGAAGAGCTTGCCCTTCACGGGTGGACGGGCACCGAGATCATTATCGGCTCGGACCTCAAAGAGTTGCTATGGTCGGGAATTTCTGATGATTGGGTGAACATCGCGCCACGTTTATTCCCGCAAAAACTCAAGCGTTCGATGCTCGGGAGGAACCGGGTGCTGGTTGCCGCGCGCCGCGCATCCGCAGAGGGTGAGTTCTTTACAGAGCTTTACTGCACCCCAAGCGACATCATCGCGAATAACGACTCGATTCTGAACGATGTTTTATACGTGACACTGCACCAGTTCGAAGAGGAATACCGAAACGCTGGTCTCTTGCGCGGGGGTGCAACGTATTTCTACGCTGCCGACCTGCCGAAAGACCACTTCTTAGAGACGCAAAACATCTACTGTATCCGCAGGGATGTCAAGCGCCGACGCAAAGGCAAGATTTAAGGAAATGCTCCCTGCCTGAGGCAGGGAGCATTGTTTCCACTGAGCGCTGCTCTCGCTACTTTTCTGCGCGAGCGCGACGAAGTGAATCGACCTCGTACAGGGCAATTCCCGTTGCTACTGCTGCGTTCAGCGATTCAACCGAGGACGCAATCGGAATTGAAACGATTTGATCGCAGGTCTGGCGAACGAGGCGAGAAAGACCATTACCTTCAGCACCCGTAACGACGACCAGCGGTCCATCCGCCAGCTTCAGGTCGCGCAGTTCAGTGTCGCCGCCACCATCGAGTCCAACGACGAAGAAGCCGGCCTTCTTGCAGTCTTCGAGCGCACGAACTAGGTTCGTTGCACGCGCGACGGGCACGCGAGCTGCGGCACCGGCCGAGACCTTCCACGCAGTGGTATTCACACCCGCACTGCGACGTTCTGGGATGATCACACCGTCAGCGCCGAAGGCACCGGAACTACGCAAAACAGCACCCAGGTTATGCGGATCGGTGACCTGGTCAAGCGCTACCAAAAGTGGAATACCCAGCTGCTGCAAAGAGCCCGCAATGAGATCCTCAACATCGCGGTATTCGTAACCGCGCACTTCGATGGCAACGCCCTGGTGCACTGCGCCATCGGTGGCAACATCAAGGTCACGGCGCGTCACTTCGTAGACGGGTGCGCCCAGTCCCGAGGCCAAGCGGACAACTTCCTCAACGCGATCGTCTTTAACGTTATCGAGGACGAAAACACGTTCGATCGGCACTCCCGCACGCGCGGCCTCGGCAACGGGATTGCGACCGGCGATGAGTTCATGTCCCTCGGCGATCTTGATGGAAGATTTCGCGCGAGCGCGTGCAATTGCGGCTTCCTGGGCCTCGCGAGCTTCACGCGCTTTCTTACGCTTGAACGCGGGATGGTAGGTTCGGTCTTCGGCCTTAGGGGTTGGACCCTTACCTTCGAGGCGACGGCGCGAGTGACCACCGGTGCCGACCTTCGGGCCCTTCTTCGAGCCAGGCTTCCTTACGGCGCCGCGACGTCCATCATTTCCAGCCATCGTGTCTCCTTGTTTCTTCGTGAACTGACACAAGCATACGGTGTCGGGTACGCATCGGGGCGGCTAGGGCGCGCCCTAATCGATTTCGCACCCAGATGGGTATTCACATCCGCAAGCCGGCCGAATTATGCAAGGCTCCAGGTTGCTCCGTCTTTTCCATCGGCAACCTGAACACCGGCTTCGGCCAGCCGATCACGGATTTGATCGGCAGTAGACCAATCCTTGTCAGCACGCGCCTGAGCACGCTGCTCAAGCAATGCACCAACAAGCACGTCAAGCGCATGCTTTTGCGGGTCCTCAGCCGCTTCTCCCGAGGCCGATACCCCCGCCCCAGCATTTGCCCACTGGGGTGATGCCGGATCCAGCCCGAGCACATCGAGCATGGAGCGGACCAGGATCTGCTGGCGCTTAATCGCTTGAGTATCCCCTTCAGTCAAAGCAATATTGCCCAGTTTGAGCTGCTCATGAACCGCTGCCAATGCACCGGCAACATTGAGATCATCATCCATGGCATTGGTGAAGGCTTCGGGGAGTTCAGCCGGAGTCAGCTGAAGTTCTTCCGGGCTTACTGCACCAACGGCCTCGATTGATCGAGTAACGAAAGCCGAGAACTTTTCCCAGGCAGAGTTTGCATCTGGGAGGGTATCAGGCCCCCACTCGATAGCACTGCGGTAATGCACTGTTGAAAGTGCCCAACGCACTGCAGCCGCGGGGAAATCCTGTGTCAGAGTCTCAATTGAAAGAACATTTCCCAAAGACTTCGACATCTTTTCGCCCTTGGTGGTCACCCAGGCGTTATGGACCCACAACTGCGCGAAATCCCATCCCGCAGCGTGCGATTGCGCCTGTTCATTTTCGTGGTGAGGAAAGCGCAAATCGATGCCACCACCATGAATATCAAAGGTTTCACCCAAGTAGCGGTAGGACATCGCAGAGCATTCGAGGTGCCAACCTGGACGTCCTCTCCCCCAGGGCGAATCCCAGGATGCGGTTACGGGTTCCTCTGGTTTTGCGGATTTCCACAAGGCAAAGTCACGCGGATCCTTCTTCCCGGCCTCGGTCGCGGAATCAATCTGCGATTCGTCTTCGGTTGTGCGCATGTCTTCAAGGCGCTGGTGAGTAAGCGAGCCATAGTCCTTTTGCGAGGCCACCGAGAAGTAGACGTTTCCTGCACCATCGCTGTAGGCGTGGCCGCGATCCACCAAACGCTGGATCAGAGCAATCTGCTCTGGGATATGTCCGGTCGCACGCGGTTCATAGGTGGGGTCAAGCACACCGAGCTTGTGATAAGCCTCAGTAAATTCGCGCTCATAGCGCTGTGCCCATGCCCACCAGGGAACACCGGCTTCTGTTGACTTACGAAGGATCTTGTCATCAATATCCGTGACATTACGGATGTAGGTCACCTCAAGACCGCTGCGCTTAAGCCAGCGAATCAAGGAATCGAAAGCGACCGCAGAACGCAAATGCCCAACGTGGGGAGAACCCTGAACGGTTGCACCACACAGGTAAATTCCCACATGTCCGGGCACCACTGGATTCAGTGGCTGCAAGCGTGCGGTTTTCGAATCGTACAGGTGAAGTCTCATCCCTTCATCGAAAAGGGTGCCACCTTCATTTGGAGACCGGTTCGGCTTCCGGGACCGTGTAACGAAGAAATTAGCGCTCTGGCTTGACCTTGGTCCGAATAAGCTCTTTCAAGGCATCAACGTCGCGAGGCAACTCAACAACCCTCTGCTCGTGCCCTTCGATATCCGCAAAACGGGGCGGTACAGGTGGGACAAAGCCAACGGCCTCGGCAATGGTTTCTTCGAACTTCACGGGAAGCGCAGTCTCCATCACCGCTACGGGACCCTTAAGTTCCCCGCGCAATTGGCGAGCAACCTGCACCCCATCGGCGGTGTGCGGATCCAAGAGGTAGTGCGATTCCTCCCAGGTGCGCCGAATTTGGGCCAGCCGATCTTCGTGAGTGGACGAGGCCGCGCAGAAGCCGAAGTTCTGCTGGAGTTTTGCGAATTCTTCGGTTTGAGAAAGGTCGAAATAACCCTGAGTGGCAACCTGGTTGAAAAGATCGCGTGTACGTGCGGCGTCCCGTCCAAGGAGATCAAAAATAAAACGTTCGAAGTTCGAGGCCTTCGAGATATCCATCGAGGGCGAGGAAGTCGCAAGAGTATCTTCACTGCTTCGAACCCGGTATACACCTGTTCGGAAGAACTCCTCAAGAACGTTATTTTCGTTTGTCGCAACGACCAGAGCCCCAAGGGGAAGCCCCATTTGGCGGGCAATATGCGCTGCGCAGATGTTGCCGAAATTACCACTGGGAACGACGACATTGAGGCGCAGGTCAAACTTGCCTGTCTGAATGCGAATGCGCAGCCAGGACGCAATGTAGTACACAACCTGTGCCAACAAACGGGCCCAATTGATGGAGTTAACCGCACCGATATGCCACTGCTGTTTGAAGTCGGCATCGATGTTGACGGCTTTAACAAGATCTTGGCAGTCATCAAAAACGCCGTCGACTGCGACATTGACGATGTTGTCAAGGAGGGAGAACATCTGTGCGCGCTGGAAAGGAGTCATACGTCCGGCCGGGGTGAGCATAACGACGCTGAGGCCCAAGCGGCCTCGGAGCGCGTATTCCGCAGCGCTTCCGGTGTCACCCGAGGTTGCACCAACGATGGTCAGCCAATCACCGCGTCGTCCCAGCTCATATTCGAATAGCTCACCGAGAAGCTGCATTGCCATGTCTTTAAATGCGGCCGTAGGGCCATTAGACAGGTGGGCAAGCCAGAGGTTTTCTTCCGCGCTTACACACGTAACCGGGACGATTTCGGGGTCCGAAAATACGGGGGTGCGGTAGGCGCGAGTGCAGATACCTTCAAGATCCTCACGCGGAATGTCATCAATGAAGAGCGACAGCACCTCAGCAGCAAGCGCGGCGTAGCCGTGCTGAGTAAGCACATCCTGCCAACGATTCAGCTGCTCAGCACTGAGCTGAGGGTATGTTTCGGGCAGATAGAGCCCGCCGTCCGGCGCAAGACCTGCGAGCAAAATATCGCAGAAGGAGGCGGAAGCGGCCTGGGGATCTCTGGTCGAAATGTAACGCACGCTCTCACCCTACCGTGAGCGGATGGCCGGGGAAGGATGAATCGTTTCATCTGAGACGCTTTGAGGCGGGGGCAAGAAAGTGGACGCAAATGCCCGCCGGGCGATTTAGGCTACTGGCATGAGTGAAATGTCTTCGCTTCCTTTCCCCTACCGGGTTGGGCAAGCAATTGATGTCCATGCATTCGCAGATCCGCAGTCAGACTACGGAGAGAAAACGCTGTGGCTTGCATGCCTTGAATGGCCGGGAGAAATCCCTCTTGAAGGGCATTCAGATGGCGATGCTGCTGCACATGCCACCTGCGACGCGCTCTTGGCCGCCGCAGGGCTGGGAGATCTCGGAACAAACTTCGGAACCGATCGCCCCGAATGGGCAGGTGCGTCAGGGAAGGCATTTCTTGAAGAAGTCCGCCGAATGCTGACAGATGCCGGCTGGTCCATTGGGAACGTCACGGTTCAAGTCATTGCAAAGCGTCCACGCATGATGAAACGCCTCGAAGAAGCCTCGCTGGCAATGAGCCAGATTCTTGGGGCCCCCGTCTCTGTTTCAGCAACAACAACTGACGGCCTCGGGTTCACCGGCAGGGGTGAAGGTATCGCTGCAAGTGCCACAGCTCTGATCTATCGCAAGTAACAGCGCACTTCACGTAAGTTTCACGCGCAGAAAGCAAGGCGAAGCCTGAGCTCTTCTTGTGCCTGCTCTAGAGCTACTTCCTCGAGCTACTTCAGAGAATCCAGCTTTGCCTTTGCCGGGTGAACAAAGAGTGTCATCACCAATCCCAAGGCGAGGATCAAGATGATGCCAAGGATTCCCCAGTAGGTGTAGTCCGCACCGGCAGGAGTCCAATTGCGACCAAACGCCAGGAAGATGCCGTACATCGCTGGCGCAAGGAAGGACACCGCACGACCGGTGGTCGCATACAACCCGAAGACCTCACCTTCACGCCCCTCGGGGATCATGCGTCCAAGGAAAGATCGCGATGCAGACTGAGTTGGGCCGACGAAAACACAGAGGGCCAGACCGAAAGTCCAGAAAATAATCTTTCCGCCATTGTGCAAGAAGAAGACGCTCATGCCTGCAATCACCATGCAGCTCAGCGAGATCACAATAAGGCGTTTCGGTCCAATGATGTCGTCCAAGGCACCCATGGCGATAGTGGCGATTCCTGCGACAACGTTTGCCGCAATCGCGAAGATAATCACTTCGCCCGAGGAGAAGCCAAAGGCCGTTCCCGCAAGGATCGCACCGAAGGTGAACACACCCGCTAGACCATCCCTAAACACTGCAGAGGCAGCAAGGAAGAACAGAGTGTGCGGCGATTCCTTCGCCAGGGACTTCACCGTGCTCCAAAGCTTTCGGTAAGAATCCCACAGAGTTTCGTGCTCACCGTGGTGCTCGTCAATATGCCGAGGCTTCACGGGGTGAAGCATCAAAGGCAGTGCAGACAGCAGCATCCACGCTGCAGCAATCACCATTGAGACGCGAATGTGCAATCCATTCGCGTGAGTAATTCCAAACCATCCAACCTCGGGGCTGATTAGTCCAACGTAGAGAATCAGCAGCAAAACAATGCCGCCGACGTAACCCGATCCCCATCCCAGACCGGAAATACGGCCCATGTTTTCTTTGGTCGAGAGGTGGTTGAGCATCGCGTTGTAATTGACCGATGCGAATTCGAAGAAAATATTGCCAATGCCCAAAAGCGCAATGCCAAGGAAGAGGCCTCCGCGCGGCCCCAAGGGTCCTTCCGGAGCGACAAAGAACATCAGCGTCAGACAAATAACGACCAAGATCGTGAACACTGTCAGGGCAAGACCGCCTTTTCCGCGGCGATCAGCGCGTTGACCGGTAATCGGCGCGAGAAGCGCAATGATGATGCCCGCGGCAAAAAGACCCCACGAGAGGTAATCACTAGCAGTTCCCTTATCGGTGAAAGTCCCATCGCTGGTCAGGTAGACCGAGAAGACGAAAGTCGTTGCAACAGCATTGAACGCTGCCGAACCCCAGTCCCATAAAGCCCATTCAATGACCGGCTTCGTCAGAATCGATGTTTTCTTCTTCTCCGAAGGTGTCATCGATTGGGGGGTCGTCGATTCACTCATGTTCACTCCTTATATGCCTACCACCGTAGGCCTACCAGTGAAACTATCACGGAGAAGCAACGAAAAAGAAAAAATACAAGTAAGGGTCGTCACGCCTGAGCGTCTTCGGCAAGGATCGCACGCGCAAAAACCAGATCAATTGGTGTCGTAATCTTCAATGCGCGACCTTCACCGGCAACAATGCGAACGGGAATTCCCGCCTGCTGAGCAAGCCCGGCATCATCAGTAAGCGCTGTGGCTTCGCTATTCGCCGAGGCCGCAGCACGCCGATGCAGCTCGCGGATCACTTTCCAAGGGAAACCCTGCGGGGTCTGAACTGCCACCAAACCGGCGCGATCAACCGTCGCCTCAACATAGCGCGCGCCCTGCGTTTGTCCTGCCGAGGCCTCGGGAACCTCATGGAAGCTCTTCAGCGTATCTGCCACCGCAAGGCCGGGGATCACCGCCTGCTCACCCGCGCGAACAGCATCAATCACGCGAGAAACCAACTGAGGGGAAACCAAAGGACGGGCTGCATCATGAATCAAAACGGGACTGTCATCACTCAAAGCGTCCGTTGTCTGGGTGAGCGCCTCGAGTCCGGCCGCGACGGAAGCCTGCCTGGAGCGGGGCGAACCCGGAACGACTCGTACAATATCGCGAAACTCGGCAGTATCAAGAAGTGCCTGGAACTCATCAAAATGATCTGGAGGCGCTGTCACAACAGCACAATCAACGCCACCGGAATGAAGGTTCCTAAGCGCGTGCTCCACCAAAGGCATTCCGTCGAGGTCAACCAAAGCTTTCGGGCGATCTAAACCCAAGCGCGTACCCGATCCGGCCGCAGTAATAACCGCGAAAACCTGAGCCGGGGATGTTGAGGTCACTCTTGTTCCGCGTCTTCTTCCGGGAGGTCATCCGCGATTGCGAGGGATTCATCGTAGCCCTCAGCCAAGACCTCGTCGAGGCGCGCAGCAGCAGCGGTCTTATCGATATCGCGAGCAAGTGCAAGTTCGGAGCTGAGGATCTGGCGCGCCTTCGTCAGCATGCGCTTCTCTCCGGTGGAGAGCTTCTTCTGATCATCACGGCGAGTAAGATCTCGAACAACCTCAGCAACCTTGACGATATCGCCTGTCGCGATCTTCTCTTGGTTGGCTTTGAAACGACGCGACCAGTTTGTGGGCTCTTCAATGTAGGGAGCGCGCAAGACCGAGAGCACCGTCTCCAAACCGTCTTCGTCAACAACGTCGCGCACGCCGACAAGATCAACGTTTTCAGCGGGTACCTGAATGGTGAGGTCACCCTGGCTTACGCGCAGAGTCAAATACGTCTTCTCTTCGCCGCGAATAACGCGGGTGGAAATTTCCTCAATCTTCGCGGCGCCGTGGTGAGGATAAACAACGGTCTGACCGATCTCTATATTCTATCAGTTCACGTACTTTCTGCGCCTTTGAATGGTGAACAGCTGTGCATGGACGCGCGTGGGACTAGAAAGCCCTGCCCATCAAACTCACGGTCAATTTTCTAGAGGGACCGCTTTCTAGAGGGCCAGCACGATCTCAACAAAACGCAAATGCGGCGGTCCCGAAATTCGGGACCGCCGCACCTATTGCAGAAATTACTTACCTTGGTTGGCGACCGCGGCGATCTTCGCTTCGGCCTCGGGATCCAGGTAGGTGCCACCCTTCTTGACGGGCTTGAGGGTTTCCTCGTCAAGCTCGTACACCAGCGGAATGCCGGTGGGGATGTTGACGCCGGCGATGTCCTCGTCGGAGATCTCATCCAGGTGCTTGACGATCGCACGCAGAGAGTTGCCGTGCGCGGCGATCATAACGGTCTTGCCGGTCTTGATCGCGGGAACGATGGTCTCATCCCAGTAGGGCAGCAGACGCGCGATGACGTCCTTGAGGCACTCGCTCATCGGAACGGGCTCGCCGGCGTAGCGGGGATCCTGATCCTGCGAGAATTCGGAGCCAGCCTCGATGGCGGGCGGAGCCACATCGAAGGAACGGCGCCACAGCATGAACTGCTCTTCGCCGTACTCGTCGCGGATTTCCTTCTTATTCTTACCCTGGAGTGCACCGTAGTGACGCTCGTTGAGGCGCCAGTTGCGCTGAACCGGGATCCAGTGACGATCAGCAGCGTCAAGTGCCAGGTTCGCGGTCATAATCGCGCGACGCAGCATCGACGTGAACAGGAGGTCCGGCAGAACACCGGATTCCTTAAGGAGCTCACCACCGTGGGTTGCTTCCGCGCGGCCCTTGTCCGACAGCGGAACATCCACCCAACCGGTGAAGAGGTTTTTTGCATTCCATTCGCTCTCGCCGTGGCGGAGCAGCACCAGTTTGTAGGTCATGCACATATTCTTTCATTCTTTTCGCATATGTGTCACGGGACCTGCGTCACGCATCCCGCATTATTCCCCTGTTTCTCGCAGATGAGAAGAAAAACAACAACAAAGCGCCACTTTTCCGTACGGCGACCGCTAAGATTTCCTCCGTTCCCGGCGTAACCGTTGCCCCCGCTGTGTGTGACGGCTCCGGATTGGTGACCAACGGCGGTAATACCGTACTTGGCGGCGACGGATCAGGTGTCTCCAATAACGGCGACAAGCAGGTCGTAACCAACACGAACTCCGATGGTTCAGACAACCCCGCCGGTCGTCAAGCGAACCGCCGCGTGGAGATCTTTATTCCCGCATTCTGACAGTAAGTGGCTGGGGCACACCTTTTCTGTGCGCTCCAGCCACTTTACTTTCCTTCCACGAGAAAGATTGATCAATGACCCACACGACTTCATCACGCACTGACGAGTCTGACCATCGATGGGTCTAACAACTCTGTCAACCTAGAATCCGCAAAGAAAATTACTTTTACGGGTTCTCAAAACGTCGTACACTACACTTCAGGTGACCCCGCCATCAGCAATTCCGGTACGGGTAATTCCGTCTCGGAAGACTGATAGGCACTGAATTTAATTTTCAGTAAGGAAGCTGGGGTACATAGCTACCCCAGCTTTTTGCGCTTAATGTCGACTGTTTAATTTCAACCGAGGCCTCGATGAACCCCGAAATGACAAGTGGAACTCACCCCGCAGATCAGGGCGATGCAGGCTACGATAAGGCCCTCAAAAACCGCCACCTACAGATGATTGCAATCGGCGGGTCGATTGGTACCGGCCTCTTCCTTGGTGCAGGCGGGCGCCTTGCGCAAGGAGGTCCGCTTCTTGCTCTCGCCTACGCGGTTTGTGGAGTTTTTGCCTTTCTCATGGTCCGTGCACTCGGCGAGCTCGCAATCCGTCACCCCTCCTCTGGAGCCTTCGTCTCTTACGCACGTA
>OFCJ01000976.1_pt1 | contig 11746 bp, 10 predicted proteins | sample 1520791 | NCBI WGS metagenome assembly OFCJ01 (sample SAMEA2699027, study PRJEB24076) | metagenome | biome: Human gut stool | place: Spain | collected 2012-01-21 | reverse complement strand
AGATGCGTGATCTGATCCTTCAACTCAGCAAAAGTTCGATTTATTCAACAAAGCCGCACCAAATACGAAAAACCCCGACAGGATGTCGGGGTTTTTTTATTAACTATCTAAATCAAATTTCCACATTAAAGAAAACTTGGTAAACCTTTAGCAGGATCTGTTTCACGTGCCGCTTGAGCATCTGCTACAGTCATACCTAATGCCTTAGCAACGCCTTGCCCATAAGCTGGATCGCAAGCATAACAGTTGCGGATATGACGGTATTTGATGAAATCTAGCGCATCACCCATCGCTGCGGCCGTGTTATTAAACAATGCTTGTTTCTGCTCATCATTCATCAAATTGAACAGGGCACGGGGCTGGCTGAAGTAGTCATTGTCATCTTCACGGAAGTCCCAGAAATCAGCATCACCGGTAATCTTTAATGCTGGTTCTTTAAACTGAGGTTGTTCCTGCCACTGGTTAAAACTGTTCGGTTCATAATGTGGCAATGAACCATAGTTGCCATCCATGCGGCCCTGACCATCACGACGATTAGAGTTTACAGGGCAGCGTGCAGCATTGACCGGAACCTGTGAATGATTTACACCAACACGATAACGTGCTGCATCAGCATAGTTCACCAGACGTGCCTGTAACATACGATCTGGTGAGTAGCTAATTCCCGGTACCAGATTGCTTGGTGCAAAGGCAGCCTGTTCTACATCCTGGAAATAATTTTCCGGATTGCGGTTCAGTTCGAATTCACCGACTTCAATCAGTGGATAATCACCTTTCGGCCAGACTTTGGTCAGGTCAAATGGATGATAAGGAACTGTTTCAGCTTCCAGTTCCGGCATGATCTGAACGTACATTTTCCATTTTGGATACTCACCACGCTCAATGGCATCAAATAAGTCAGTCTGACTACTTTCACGATCTTTAGCAATCAAATCTGCTGCTTCAGCATCGGTCAGGTTCTGGATGCCTTGCTGGGTACGCATATGGAATTTCACCCAGAAGCGTTCATTTTTGGCATTGATAAAACTGAAGGTATGGCTGCCAAAACCATGCATATGACGGTAGCCAGCAGGAATACCGCGATCCGACATCACAATGGTCACCTGATGCAAGGCTTCAGGCAATAATGTCCAGAAATCCCAGTTATTGGTGGCACTGCGCTTGTTGGTTTTCGGGTCACGTTTGACTGCTTTATTCAGGTCAGGGAACTTACGGGGATCCCGCAGGAAAAACACCGGGGTATTATTGCCGACCAGATCCCAGTTGCCTTCTTCAGTATAGAATTTCAGGGCAAAACCTCGAATATCACGTTCTGCATCGGCCGCGCCACGTTCACCCGCCACCGTTGAGAAACGCGCAAACATTTCAGTTTTTTTGCCGACTTCAGAGAAAATTTTAGCGCGAGTATATTGGGTAATATCATTGGTCACGGTAAAGGTACCAAAAGCACCTGAACCTTTAGCGTGCATACGACGCTCTGGAATCACTTCGCGGACGAAGTTTGCTAATTTTTCATTCAACCATAAATCTTGGGCAAGTAAAGGTCCACGCGCACCTGCCGTCATACTGTTCTGATTATCGACCACAGGGGCACCAGCTTCAGTAGTCAGGTGGGTAACAGGACATTTTTTAGGGTCTTGACTCATACTATTAACTCCCGTTTCTTTTAATTTAAATTTACTGAAGAATTTAAGATTTTCAATCCTATCTTACCCTTTACTTGCTTATTAAAATGTTAAACGAAGGATATGTTTGAAAATTTCTTTTTATTTAACATAAAATCTCTTGGCCGCCCCCCCAGAAAGGCCCTCAGCGCGTTTCTGCCGCATCAGGGCCGTTTTGGGTACCTTTCCCTGCCTGTATCGTGAAAAAACGCCCCTGATGATTTTGGCGCAGCTGCATGGCTATGCACGCGAGTGAATGGTCGGGGGTTTCGCGCGGAAGCTGTCACCAAAGGAGGATTTCCGGTGATTAACTCACCCGATAACGGTGAACGGGTGCACAGTTTACTGTGCGGTCGTGAGGCGTTGGCCAAGCCGCCAGGCGCGGCAGGAATATCGCCAAAGGGGTCGGATTTAACGAGCCTGATTAGTGCTGATTCCCACAAACGGCACGTATGAGACGACAATAACTCAGTCCGCCTGGTGCTGATTATTCTGGCCGGTTTTGTAATCTGAATGTCATGTACATGCTCCAACAGGAAATGGCGTGACGCTCAATACTTCTCAGGTCAGTTACTACGGCACTGTTGCAAAGTTAGCGATGAGGCAGCCTTTTGTCTTATTCAAAGGCCTTACATTTCAAAAACTCTGCTTACCAGGCGCATTTCGCCCAGGGGATCACCATAATAAAATGCTGAGGCCTGGCCTTTGCGTAGTGCACGCATCACCTCAATACCTTTGATGGTGGCGTAAGCCGTCTTCATGGATTTAAATCCCAGCGTGGCGCCGATTATCCGTTTCAGTTTGCCATGATCGCATTCAATCACGTTGTTCCGGTACTTAATCTGTCGGTGTTCAACGTCAGACGGGCACCGGCCTTCGCGTTTGAGCAGAGCAAGCGCGCGACCATAGGCGGGCGCTTTATCCGTGTTGATGAATCGCGGGATCTGCCACTTCTTCACGTTGTTGAGGATTTTACCCAGAAACCGGTATGCAGCTTTGCTGTTACGACGGGAGGAGAGATAAAAATCGACAGTGCGGCCCCGGCTGTCGACGGCCCGGTACAGATACGCCCAGCGGCCATTGACCTTCACGTAGGTTTCATCCATGTGCCACGGGCAAAGATCGGAAGGGTTACGCCAGTACCAGCGCAGCCGTTTTTCCATTTCAGGCGCATAACGCTGAACCCAGCGGTAAATCGTGGAGTGATCGACATTCACTCCGCGTTCAGCCAGCATCTCCTGCAGCTCACGGTAACTGATGCCGTATTTGCAGTACCAGCGTACGGCCCACAGAATGATGTCACGCTGAAAATGCCGGCCTTTGAATGGGTTCATGTGCAGCTCCATCAGCAAAAGGGGATGATAAGTTTATCACCATCGACTATTTGCAACAGTGCCCATTTTTGTTGGTCAATGCTGTTTTTAAGTTTTTTAAAAACAAAGAATTAACAAAAAAGGATTAAAAATCACCGACCGGTAGACATCAGGCGACTGATGCGATCAAGATCACACAAATGTCGCCATTTAAAGCGTAGAAAGGTTTGAGCTTTTTCTTGCCACTCGCCTCTGAGGGGCAAAACCCACGATAACTTCAAACATTTTCACCCGATGACAGGAGTTGGCATCAATACCCTATGACTTGCAACGCTGGGAGGAACACATGACATATGCAACGATCAATCCCTTCACGGGAGAGCTCATCAAAGAATTTCCCAATGCCACTGATGCCGAAGTCACAGAGGCAATTGAATCGGCCCACCAGGCCTTTTTGAGTTGGCGCAATACCTCTTTTGCCAACAAGGCTGAAATACTCAATCGGGCTGCAGCCCTGCTCAGAGACAGCAAGCGCCGCTATGCAGAGCTGCTGACCCTAGAGATGGGTAAAGTCATTGGAGAGGCCGAGGCCGAAGTAGAACTGTCGGCGCAGATCCTCGAATACTATGCCGAGCATGCCGAGAGACTGCTGGCACCGCAGAAACTGCCTGTGGCCGATCCCGCCGAAGGGGAAGCGCTGCTGGTCAATGAACCTCTTGGGGTCTTGCTGGCCATTGAACCCTGGAACTTCCCCTATTACCAGATAGCCAGGATCTTGGCTCCGCAACTTTCTGCCGGCAACACCCTGCTGCTGAAACACGCTTCCAATGTGCCTCAGTGCGCCGCCGCTTTTGAGAGCCTGATGCGGGATGCCGGACTGCCACAGGGCGCCTTCCAGAACCTGTATGCTACCCGGGATCAAGTCGAGCAGATCATCAACTCACCCAAGGTACATGGCGTGGCTCTGACCGGCTCTGAAGGTGCAGGCGCCGTTATTGCCTCTCAGGCCGGTAAGGCGCTGAAAAAATCCACTCTGGAGCTGGGCGGCTCTGACGCCTTTATCGTGCTGGAAGATGCCGAGCTTGAGAAAACCATAGATTGGGCGGTATTCGGCCGTCACTGGAATGCCGGTCAGGTATGTGTTTCATCCAAACGGATGATCCTGGTGGAAGCCATTTATGACAAGTTTATGGAAGGCTATACCAAAGGCGTAGCCGCGCTTAAAGCCGGTGACCCTATGGATCCGAACACGACTCTGGCGCCCCTGTCTTCCCAGGGTGCTGCCGATGAAGTGAAGCAGAAAATTCGTGAAGCGGTTGAGCATGGTGCCACAGCTACCGAAGTTGGTCCCAAAGTGCCGGAGCAAGGCGCTTTTGTACAGCCGACCATACTTACCAATGTGACCCCGGACAACCCGGCTTACTATTGGGAGTTCTTCGGCCCTGTCTCCATGATCCTCAAGGCAAAGGATGAACAGGAAGCGATTGCCATTGCCAACGATTCGCCCTTCGGCCTCGGTGGCTCTGTGTTCACCGCCGATGAACAGCGCGGTCTGGCGGTAGCCAAGCAAGTCTCTACCGGGATGATGTTTGTCAACCACCCCACCATGGTTAAGGCTGATTTGCCCTTTGGCGGCATCCGCCGCTCCGGCTATGGTCGTGAACTGATCGACTTAGGCCTGAAAGAGTTCGTCAACCACAAGTTGATCAACGTGGTGGATATCAACGCTCCCTTCTGATCGCGCTTGAAGCATATTTAGTTCTATAAAGACCCGAGCACCTGGCCGGGTCTTTTATCGCCACAGTCAAATCGACTGGCAAACTGACTGGTGTTGGCACAAAGCACAGAACGCGGCTGCGCCAAAATGGGAATAGCCAATGGTATGCCCTTGTATTCAATACCTTGTCCATGTCATCTTAACCGATACCTAATACTCAAAACCGTGTAATTCATGTCCGGACTGGAAAAGAAACTGCCACCCCTGGCGCTCTTGCTGCTGTTTGCGCTACTGTTGCAACTGACATCCTATTACTTACCCTCTTCAAACCTGCATCCGACCTTTAGTTTGGGGCTCGCTGTTTCTCTGTTGACTGCTGGGCTGGTTATTCCTTTGGCAGGAGTACTGAGCTTCAAACGCCATGGAACCACGCCGGATCCCAGGGTGCCGGAACAGAGTTCGGCCTTGGTGACCTCAGGTATTTACCGCTGCTCACGCAACCCCATGTACCTGGGGTTTGTACTCTTGCTGCTGGCACAGGCCGTCTTTCTCAACAGTCTCTGGTTACTCCCGATTTCAGATAATAAGTGCGACATTCATGGAAAGGTGTAGAAGAGGAAGCCAACTGCTAAGGAAGGTGCGAACAAGTCCCTGATATGAGATCATGTTTGTCATCTGGAGCCATGGAACAGGGTTCATCATGAGTCATCAACTTACCTTCGCCGACAGTGAATTCAGCAGTAAGCGCCGTCAGACCAGAAAAGAGATTTTCTTGTCCCGCATGGAGCAGATTCTGCCATGGCAAAACATGGTGGAAGTCATCGAGCCGTTTTACCCCAAGGCTGGTAATGGCCGGCGACCTTATCCGCTGGAAACCATGCTACGCATTCACTGCATGCAGCATTGGTACAACCTGAGCGATGGCGCGATGGAAGATGCTCTGTACGAAATCGCCTCCATGCGTCTGTTTGCCCGGTTATCCCTGGATAGCGCCTTGCCGGACCGCACCACCATCATGAATTTCCGCCACCTGCTGGAGCAGCATCAACTGGCCCGCCAATTGTTCAAGACCATCAATCGCTGGCTGGCCGAAGCAGGCGTCATGATGACTCAAGGCACCTTGGTCGATGCCACCATCATTGAGGCACCCAGCTCGACCAAGAACAAAGAGCAGCAACGCGATCCGGAGATGCATCAGACCAAGAAAGGCAATCAGTGGCACTTTGGCATGAAGGCCCACATTGGTGTCGATGCCAAGAGTGGCCTGACCCACAGCCTGGTCACCACCGCGGCCAACGAGCATGACCTCAATCAGCTGGGTAATCTGCTTCATGGAGAGGAGCAATTTGTCTCAGCCGATGCCGGCTACCAAGGAGCGCCACAGCGCGAGGAGCTGGCCGAGGTGGATGTGGACTGGCTGATCGCCGAGCGCCCCGGCAAGGTAAGAACCTTGAAACAGCATCCACGCAAGAACAAAACGGCCATCAACATCGAATACATGAAAGCCAGCATCCGGGCCAAGGTGGAGCACCCATTTCGCATCATCAAGCGACAGTTCGGCTTCGTGAAAGCCAGATACAAGGGGTTGCTGAAAAACGATAACCAACTGGCGATGTTATTCACGCTGGCCAACCTGTTTCGGGCGGACCAAATGATACGTCAGTGGGAGAGATCTCACTAAAAACTGGGGATAACGCCTTAAATGGCGAAGAAACGGTCTAAATAGGCTGATTCAAGGCATTTACGGGAGAAAAAATCGGCTCAAACATGAAGAAATGAAATGACTGAGTCAGCCGAGAAGAATTTCCCCGCTTATTCGCACCTTCCTTAGGCCATGGTCCGCTATGCGACTGAATAGTCAGGTTTGAGCTTAAATCAATTAACATTTGGATGTACAAACAGGTTGGGTGGTAAACAACACAACAGCCGAAACCTGAAAAATCGAAATGGAAGAGTGAATATTAAGTTTATGTAAACCAGATTGACGTAAGTATATATAGATGAGCTTTACGGATGAATCAATGAACTAAATAACACGCCTTTATCAATTTTAAGATTAAACACCTGGGCTATAGCTGGTTATATGGTACTTTCAAAGACTTTGACGGTACATTCACTTACGATGAAGCTAACCCGGCGTCGGACAAAGTCAGTGTCAAAATTGCAATGGGTAGCGTCGACACTAACCATGCTGAACGTGATAAGCACATTCGTTCAGCCTCTTTCCTGAATGCTACAAAATTCCCGGAAGCCACCTTTGTTTCCAAAGAAGTTAAAAAGAATGGTGAAGGCCTCGATATCACCGGCGACCTTACATTGAATGGTGTAATGCACCCGGTAACGCTGGATGCGAAACTCATTGGAAAAGGCGATGATCCGTGGGGTGGTAAACGCGCAGGTTTTGAAGCAACCGGCAATATCCACCTTAAAGACTTTAATATCACCACCGACCTTGGACCGGCCTCGCAGGACGTTGAGCTTATTATCTCTGTCGAAGGTATTCAGCAGTAGTTTAAAGCTCCGGCACCCAGTGCCGGGGCATTTACTTCACGTCAGGCAGGTTGTTTCTCTGGTATGATGCAAGCACATCATTAAGCCCATCCAGGACCTTTCTATCCATAAACCGCATATGGATGTTTCCGTTTCCATACACAATAAATTTAATATTTAAATCCGTGTCGATATAGTCAACTTTTTGATAATCATTCTTCTCTCGAAGAGCAAAAAGCTTAGGAACGATAACATCCTGCTGGCTGTAGGATAGCCCTTCTATGTACCGGGAAATCCTGTAAAGGTCATTGAGGCTGTTCAGGTCTCGATCCGTTTCGTCAAGGTAGTGTACATCCTTCTTGAACCCGTTTTTTATGACCATATTTTCATTGATAACAAAGCTTCGGGCGTTCTTTTTAAAATCATGGCTCAGATTACCCAGGCATGAAACCAGGCCCTCGCAGAGTATGTCTGCCCGATTATTAACCGTATGAGAGACTTTCTCTCTTGCTGCCTGAATCGTCATAATGGGCGGTTCTGTTATCAATTCGTCAATAAATGATTTCAGTTGAGGTGCATTCCAGTAAATATTTAATGATGTTCGGTCTATGAGTTTCTTCCATGATTCTCTGTCAATCAAAACTCTCGCCCTCTCTATCTGGTTATCTAAATGGGCTGGGTTAAAGCGAACATATGCAATTCTGAGCTGATCAATAAGGGAGATGCCCATCAGTTTTTCCGTTTCGGATATGGCAGTTAATCCATTAATAAAGAGATTCATTGCCATGTCCCGCTCAGACACAACGCTTTCTACAAGATTCGTTTCTTTCAGTTCGTGGGAAGTCATATTGTCCCCTTTTTTTAAAGGATGACATATTAGATCGCTTCGTCAATACCCTGTTTTAAAGGCACATATTCATATAGAGCGAGCGCGGGATTTTGACCATAACATTGCTGTCGTTGAAGAAAAGTAACTTTCTGGCGGGTATCGTTAAGAGAATGATGACTGGGTAGGAGCATTGAAGCAATGATTCAATCAAGAGTGGCTTTGTTATCAAAACCACCCAACTATTTTATCGGCAGGCCAGATTAGATTGAGATGTCAGAAGGCCACATGAAATATTTCTCTCCATTTTTTCTGTAACGATTAAGTTTACTTTCACCGCCAATAGATACCCCTAACGGTGTCAATTCATACTTACCATCATTATCTTTGAGGTATCCCGCTGTGATCAGCTTCGTATACATGTCGGATAACCCCATCTTGTGCTGTTTTGATAAATTTGTGGTGGTTAATTTATTTGCAGGCTCGGCATTAGCTTCATCGTCTTTGCCTGCGCTGTCATCCAAATCAGTGGTTTTATCATCAGTAGATACGTGAGTTTTATCGTCACTTTTTGTGGATGATTTCGAAACATCTTTTTTCTGTTCCTGATTTTTTTTCGAATCAGAGTCAGCGGTTTGCAATGATGCTGGGGATGGAATGTTTTCAGTGCTGATCCGGATTAAACGCTGGGCCTCTGTAATAGAAGCATTGAATGCTTCCCGGTCTTCATCTTTAACAATTAACACCCCCAGTTCATGGTTATTGATTTGGCTAAAATCATACAGATTAAGGCTGCATATCAGGCTCTGGCTTTCATTAGCATAAAATTTAGCGTGAAGGTTCTGGCAGAAACTCAGTCGAACGTAGGGCAAACTGACCAGCCATTCATGGTCTTTTGGGTTGAGTTCAGATTTACCGTAGATGATACGAATATCTACCTTCATACGGTTTTTATCTTCAATAAGCTCCTTAATTCTGGCGCTGAGTTTCAGGTAAGGGCTTATCAGGATAATGCGCTCTTCGGCATTCGCGATGGTTTGCTCTACGTGATAATTCAAACCCGTTGTATTGAGAATCTGGACCATAAAAAACCTCGGTTTTTCTGTAATTTCTGAATGACAGCGACAAAATAAAAGTTACTTTTTAAATGGCCGCCGGTTCGATGCCTTAAAGGATGAAATGTCACTCAGTGCTTAATTATTTGCTTTACGCCACTGGCGTGGCTCTACCGCGTGTGGGTCAGACCATAACCCTTTACCTGCGTTACGTGCATTTTGCTCAAGAGAACCATACTGAGGAACCGTAAGCCGCCCCTGATAACGATATGCCCATGCCATGCCTTCTGCGACCATAACGGCATTAAGATCCTGGTTATTCAGATAGAGGGTACCCAGCATACGGCCATACACGTCCTGCCCGTGGTCCTCAATAACGACAACCTTGTTTGCTGCCAGCTGTGTCATGGCTTGCTTTGCCTTCTGGCCGAAGGCCTGCTTACTCTCCGGGGCATCAATCCCATAGAGCCGCACTCTGGTATTTGTAGCGCCGTCATAAACCTGGACAGTATCGCCATCAATAACTCGCACAACTTTCCCTGAAATGGTTTCAGCACAGGAAAGCATCGGCACAGATAAAATAAATACAGACAAAGGGACAATGGTAAATCTGGTCATCGGGATATTAATCATTTACTGTCTCTGGGTTATAATCATTCATTGTGAGTTGAACGGGAAAAATTACAATGAATTTGAAAGGTTACTTTCGAAGTATAGGTTACTTTATTAATTACATGCTATTGTGTCAATCCATATGAAAATTAATGCCGAAAGCGAATAAAAAAGTATATCAGCTCAGGAAAAGGGGGGGCTTATGTCTACTGTAAGTGATGTGATTGTATCTTATGGAGTGGACAGTAAAAGGTATTCAAGAGACTTCCAGACCAAAGAGGAATTTAAAAAGAGCTGGTATGCCGTTTTATCTCGTGCGCACGCTTCTGTAGACGCGAAGGTAAGCTGTTCCTGTAAGGGAAAAGGCCCAAAATTACTTGCCGTAAAATATCATACAGCCGGCGATACGTATTTTCTGGCACGGTATCCGAATACAGGTAGCCAGCATTCTCCTGATTGTATTTTCTTCACTCTGGATAAAGATAATTCAGGGTTAAAATGCTACACACAAAGCGTGGTCAAAGACCTTAAAGATGGTGGCTATGGTATCAGGCTCGACGTGGCATTAGCCTCATCTGACTCGCAATCAACGTCGATCGTGCCACCAGATAACAGGAATACCCCCGGTGGGGTCTCGCAAAATAGTATGTCACTGTTAGGTTTACTCCAGTTCCTTTGGGATGACAGCGGCCTGAATCGCTGGTATCCAAAAATGGCCGGGAAACGTAATCCAGCAAAGGTATTCAACCTTCTAACCAGTTCAGCGGAAAAAATAAAAGTGGCCTCACTTCCACTGTCCTCTCATTTACTGGTTGGGGCATATCCATCGACTCCCCAGGTAGCCAGGAATATAAAAATGACAGAAGAGGTTCTGATTAACAAAGAACGTCTCATTTGCGTGAATGCACTGTCAAAATATAATCCTGAAAAGCATTCCAATGAATCAAAACGTCTCCCGCTTAAGTATTTTTCTGGTGTTCCGGTCGTGCTCATGAATACAGAAGACTGGACTCTTCTGGAGAAGAGATTCCCCACTGAAATAGCAAACTGGAGGGCCGGAGGCAACGTCATCTGTATTGCTATAGGGGATTTGGGGCAATTTAAAGGGAAAGATGCGTACTATCTCAAAACCCTCCAGTTAGCCCTGATGACGGTTGATGATAACTGGATCCCGGCTGATTCAAGCTATGAACTGACCATGCTTAATTATCTACATAAACAGGAAAGATCGTTTATCAAACCCCTTCGATATGACGCCTCAAATAATGATGTATTCCCTGATTTTTGCCTGACAGATACAGGGGGCCATGAATTGTTTCCTATTGAGGTGTTTGGTATGGAATCCGCTTCATATCTGGCGCGGAAGGCGATCAAAGAAAGTTACTATAATGAGCGATATGGTAAGAATGGCTGGGCCTCCTGGGTTGCACCGGCTGGCCCCCTTCCCCAACTCCCCACCAAAACCAGAAGTTAACGGCTGAACAGATAAAGGGCTTCGGCCCTTTTGCTCCCCCCTGACTTTCTTCTCAAACCATGACTGATGATTTTTGCTCAGGAAATGTTCACTTTAGGCTTCGTGCGCTACGTAAAATCTGACGCACTCACCCCTTCATTTTTTCTCAGATTTCATGTAGCGCAACCTGGCTGAATTTAGACGAAAAAGTTACTTTTTTGCCCCCATAGTTAGATGCACAAAACCGCTCTCCTTGTTTTTACCGTTTTTTAACACTTGGAATAATCGTTATTATTCTAACTGTAAATAGGATGTTGCATACCTCTTGAAGCGATGGAAAAATGAGCATACTTCTCATTATTCCTGAATCAATACGTTTTTATTGTTTTTATAGCAAAATAATGAAACCTCATTTTATTTATTATGTATCAATTTTATAATTAATTGATGTTATTTTATTGCTATTGATATTTACCACGGTAACTATAAGCAATGGAATTAAACCATGTTCATCTAAATGTGACAGTGTCACGTTTCATGCATCTGGCGAGACCCATTTATCGGCTTTGTTGAATAAATCAGATTTCGGGTAAGTCTCCCCCGTAGCGGGTTGTGT
>OFCJ01000948.1_pt1 | contig 12045 bp, 9 predicted proteins | sample 1520791 | NCBI WGS metagenome assembly OFCJ01 (sample SAMEA2699027, study PRJEB24076) | metagenome | biome: Human gut stool | place: Spain | collected 2012-01-21 | reverse complement strand
GTGATGTAGAATATCGTTTTCCGGCTGTTAGTATGCTTGCAACAGTACCGGTTTCTGTTTATCAAGAAATGGAAATAAAGTTGAAAAAGGAAATAGTCTTTAATATAACGGAAAAAGGAAAAAGGTTCAATTATATTCCTTTTGTGTGGGCTCATACTGTGAAATAGAATACTAATATTAAAAAATGGTGTGTAATAATAAGAAAAACAGTAAGTTACTCCCGTTTTCGTCGTCAATTGTATTTTCGAGGGAATGCTTAAAGATGTAAAAAGGCAACTAATTCATAGCGAATTAGTTGCCTTGCATTTTCTTATTTTAGGAATATCCCTAAGTCGATCATTTGGATATCCTTAGGCTTTATGCCTTTTTATACGTTTTTTACTTTAATCAGATACTCAGCTATCTGTACTGCGTTCAATGCCGCACCTTTCTTGATCTGGTCACCTACAATCCAGAAAGTCAGTCCGTTTTCGTTCGTCAGGTCTTTACGGATACGTCCTACGTAAACCGGATCTTTACCTGCAAGGAACAACGGCATCGGATATTCCTTTTCTGCCGGATTGTCCTGAAGAACCAATCCTTCGCCCTTGGCGAATGCTTCGCGGGCTTCTTCTACGGAAATCGGACGTTCTGTTTCTACCCAAATGCTTTCAGAGTGAGCACGTAATGCAGGAACACGTACGCAAGTAGCACTGACTTTGATATCGGAGTGCATGATTTTGCGTGTTTCGTTGAACATCTTCATTTCTTCTTTGGTGTAACCATTTTCGGTGAAGACGTCAATCTGAGGAATCAGGTTGAATGCCAACTGATACGCGAATTTTTCCACGGTAACAGGTTCGTTAGCCAATACTTGGCGATATTGTTCATACAATTCGTCCATGGCAGCAGCACCCGCACCACTTGCTGCCTGATAGGTAGACACGTGCACGGTTTTTATATGAGAAAGCTGTTCGATGGCTTTTAGTGCAACTACCATTTGGATAGTCGTACAGTTCGGGTTGGCGATGACGCCGCGAGGACGTTCCAATGCGTCTTCGGCATTTACTTCAGGCACTACCAAAGGTACATCGGCATCCATACGGAATGCACTGGAGTTATCGATCATCACAGCACCATACTTGGTGATTGTTTTTTCGAATTCCTTGGATGTTCCTGCTCCGGCAGAAGTGAAAGCAATGTCTACCCCTTTAAAGTCATCGTTGTGTTGTAAGAGTTTCACCTCGATCTGTTTACCGCGGAAAGTATAAGTTGTTCCGGCACTACGTTTAGAACCGAACAAAACTAACTCGTCCATCGGGAAATTTCTCTCATCGAGCACGCGCAGGAATTCCTGTCCTACGGCTCCGCTTACGCCAACAATAGCTACTTTCATCTTTTTCTTTTGTTAAATTGTGAATATTGAATTTCTCTCCTTATCCTGTCGAATAGAAAAGATTTGGCTGCAAAATTATAACAATTTAGCATATAAACATCGCTTTTGAGAGAAATATTTCAGTCTTTCGGTGGATTTCTTTAACCTTACGTATAATCAAGTGTAGTTGTTGGACGGGATAAATGCACCAAAAGGAATGCGTTCTCCGTCGCGATGCGAATCGGATTGGTTTCGTAGCCTGATAAGATTATCTTTATTGCCTAATATTACTTCGTTCCACTATAGTGTAACGCAAAGATAACTATAGTCTCCCTTGCGTTCCACTATAGTTATCCGCAAGAGACACTATAGTGGAACGAAATAAAAGTGCCTAATGAAATAGATCTTGATAGGTAAGCGGGGGAAAAGAAGTAGTAAGGTGAGTAATTGACTACTGAATAATACGTCTGGACATTCATTGTGATTCTGCAAACTTTTTTGTTCCTTTGCATTGAATTCCTAAAGCCACAGCCTATGAACCTGTTTGATTTTAATTTAACCTTACCGATTACCGACCCGACTTGGGTATTCTTTTTGGTACTAATTATCATTCTCTTTGCTCCGATGATCCTCGGACGTCTTCATATACCTCAAATTATAGGTATGATTCTGGCGGGTGTATTGATTGGCGAACACGGTTTTCATGTGCTCGACCGTGACAGCAGTTTCGAACTCTTCGGCAAAGTGGGATTATATTATATCATGTTCCTTGCCGGGCTCGAAATGGATATGGAGGACTTTAAGAAAAACCGGACGAAAAGTGTTGTGTTCGGCTGGCTCACCTTTCTGATTCCGATGGCGTTGGGAATATGGAGTAGTATGAGTATGCTGGGTTATGGCTTTCTCACGGCGGTGTTATTGGCAAGTATGTACGCTTCTCATACTTTAATAGCCTATCCTATTATTAGCCGTTATGGATTGTCGCGTTTGCGCAGCGTCAATATAACCATTGGGGGAACGGCTGTCACCGTCACCCTTGCTTTGATTATTCTTGCCGTCATAGGTGGTATGTTTAAAGGCACTGTTGATGGTTGGTTCTGGGTATTTCTTGTGGCAAAAGTGGCTTTTCTCGGATTCCTGATTGTTTTCTTCTTTCCCCGTATCGGGCGTTGGTTCTTCCGGAAGTATGATGACAGCGTGATGCAGTTTGTGTTTGTACTGGCAATGGTTTTCCTTGGAGGAGGGTTGATGGAATTCGTGGGAATGGAAGGAATTTTAGGCGCTTTCCTGGCAGGCTTGGTGTTGAATCGTTTGATTCCTCATGTATCTCCTTTGATGAACCGCCTGGAGTTTGTGGGAAATGCCTTGTTTATTCCTTATTTCCTGATTGGCGTCGGGATGATTATTGATGTAAGGAGCCTGTTTACCGGAGGTGAAGCATTGAAGGTGGCTATTGTAATGACAGTAGTGGCGACTTTTAGTAAATGGTTGGCTGCCTGGATCACGCAGAAGATATACCGGATGCAGTCGAATGAGCGGAGCATGATATTTGGCTTGAGTAATGCGCAGGCTGCGGCTACACTGGCAGCAGTACTGATCGGCCACGAAATTATTATGGAGAATGGAGAACGCTTGTTGAATGATGATGTATTGAACGGTACGGTAGTGATGATACTTTTCACTTGCGTCATCAGTTCTTTGGTGACCGAACGTTCGGCCCGCCGTTTCGCTCTGGATGAAAATGTGCAAGCGGAAGAAGAAGCTAAACAGATAAATAAGGAGCAGATCCTGATTCCGGTCGCTAATCCGGAGACGATTGAAGATTTGGTTAATCTGGCTTTGGTGATAAAGGATGCCAAGCAGAAGAATGCATTGGTTGCATTGAATGTGATTAATGATAATAACAGTTCGGAGAAGAAAGAGCAGCAGGGTAAACGGAATTTGGAGAAGGCTGCCATGATTGCTGCTGCCGCCGATGTGCCTGTCACGATGGTGAGCCGTTATGATTTGAATATTGCTTCGGGGATTATCCATACGATTAAAGAATATGAAGCTACGGATATTGTGATCGGTCTGCACCGGAAGGCCAATATTGTCGACTCTTTCTTCGGACATCTGGCTGAAAGCCTATTGAAAGGTACGCATCGTGAAGTGATGATTGCCAAATTCTTGATGCCGGTTAACACCCTGCGCCGAATTAATATTGCCGTTCCGCCAAAGGCTGAATATGAATCGGGTTTCTCAAAATGGGTGGAACATTTCTGCCGTATGGGAAGCATCCTCGGCTGTCGGGTGCATTTCTTTGCCAATGAACGTACATTGATGCGCCTTCAGCAACTGGTGAAGAAAAGACATGCAGGTACCCCGACAGAATTTTCCATCCTGGAAGAGTGGGAAGATCTCCTGTTATTGACAGGACAGGTGAATTATGACCACTTGCTGGTGGTTGTTTCTGCCCGTCGCGGGTCTATCTCTTACGATACCTCTTTTGAACGTCTGCCGGCGCAACTGGGAAAATATTTCTCTAATAATAGTTTGATTATCATCTATCCCGATCAGTTTGGAGAACCGCAGGAAATTGTGTCATTCTCTGATCCTCGCGGGCATAATGAGTCTCAACATTATGAGAAAGTGGGTAAATGGTTCTATAAATGGTTAAAGAAAAACTGATGGAAAGATACGACTGGCAACAGAGAACAGCACTCCTGTTAGGAGAGGAAAAGATGGAACGCATCCGGAACGCGCACGTATTGGTCGTGGGATTGGGTGGAGTGGGAGCTTACGCCGCCGAGATGATCTGCCGCGCAGGAGTCGGACGGATGACGATTGTAGATGCCGATACAGTGCAGCCTACCAATATGAATCGTCAGTTGCCGGCCATGCATTCCACACTGGGAATGTCGAAAGCGGAAGTATTGGCTGCCCGTTATAAAGATATAAATCCGGATATCGAATTGACCGTTCTGCCCGTCTACCTGAAAGATGAGAATATACCGGAACTGTTGGATGCCAATCAATATGATTTTATAGTAGATGCTATTGATACGATCAGTCCGAAATGCTTTCTGATTTATGAGGCGATGAAACGTCGTATAAAGATTGTTTCCAGTATGGGAGCAGGAGCGAAGAGTGACATCACCCAAGTTCGTTTTGCCGATCTTTGGGAGACGTATCATTGCGGTTTGAGCAAGGCGGTACGGAAACGCTTGCAGAAGATGGGGATGAAACGGAAACTTCCGGTAGTGTTCAGTACGGAACAAGCCGACCCGAAAGCCGTGTTGCTGACGGATGATGAACAGAATAAGAAATCGACGTGTGGAACAGTCAGTTATATGCCGGCCGTGTTTGGGTGCTATCTGGCTGAATATGTCATTAAACGATTATAAAGGCTATTATGATAAAACTAGAAGGTATAACGAAGAGTTTCGGCTCATTACAGGTGTTGAAAGGCATTGATCTGGAAATCAACAAAGGAGAAATTGTCAGTATCGTAGGTCCGAGCGGTGCCGGTAAAACGACTTTGTTGCAGATCATGGGCACTCTCGATGAACCGGACGCAGGTACGGTGCAGATTGACGGAACAGTAGTAAGCCGGATGAAAGAGAAAGAACTATCTGCGTTTCGTAATAAGAATATCGGTTTTGTTTTCCAGTTTCATCAACTGTTGCCGGAGTTTACGGCATTGGAAAATGTGATGATTCCCGCTCTCATTGCAGGCGTTTCTTCTAAAGAGGCAAATGACCGTGCCACGAAGATTCTGGATTTCATGGGACTGGTTGACCGGGCTTCTCATAAACCGAATGAACTGTCGGGAGGTGAGAAACAACGGGTAGCGGTAGCGCGGGCTTTGATTAACGACCCGGCAGTTATTCTGGCAGACGAACCATCCGGTAGTCTGGATACACATAATAAAGAAGATTTACATCAACTGTTCTTCGATTTGAGGGACCGTCTGGGGCAGACTTTTGTCATTGTGACGCATGACGAGGGACTTGCCAAAATCACGGACCGGACAGTCCATATGGTGGATGGTATGATTAAAAAATATTAATTAGAGAACCTAACTTCTAAAAATGTATACCAAAAAGGTAGAGCCTTGCAAGTGTTCTATCTTTTAGCTATATATTTATAGTCGCTTCTCTACGGAAGTCTGTGAAGATGATAGTAGAGTGTTTGTTTTGTTTGTGTGTGATGCATTCTTGTCTGGTGTGATAGGAATGCATCTTTTTTTATTTATTATAACAAATGTAGGGCTCGATCCGTTCAAGATCAATAGGAGTGAACTCCTCATAAAGGGATAATTGCTTCAGACTTTTTAAGATTCCTTTCTTTTTCCGATATTCTATGATGACCTTCGCTTGATAGTAGTTTATGTATGGATGACGCATCATTCGTTCCATACCGGCTTTGTTTAAATTGATACGGTGTATCTGATCGGTGTCAATAGAAAACCACGGGCGGAGCCTTTCTGCTTTTAGATGAATCTCCTGTAACTGCTCTATCCGGCAAAAGCCTCCCAGCCGTTCGCGGTAATTTACGATCATCCGGGCAATAGTGCTTCCGACTCCCGGAATCTTTTTAAGTTCTGTGGTATCAGCAGAGTTGAGGCTGACGACAGTTCCCGGTTGGTATTTCACAAGTGTGTCCCGTTGTATGCTTTGTACGGTTAATAACCGTATTGTATCTTTATCTTTCGAACTGAAATCTTCTGTAATTTGGATATAAGGATGAAGAGTCTGGTATTGTTCTTCTGTGAGTCCGTATATCTTCCGAAAATCCTCCGGATGGCGGAATTTGCCTTGTTTATGGCGATAGTGCAGGATATTCTTTATCATCCAGGGTGGTAATCCGAGCGAAAGGAAAGTGGTGGAGTCTGCGGTGTTCGGATCGAACATCGTAAGCTTGATTTCCCTTTGAGGGGTTGATGGAAAAGAATGACCGGACTTTGGGTGAGGTTTTGTTTCCCGGAGGGAGGAAATAAAGTCATTATATTCTTGATCGGCTTTCTCATTCTTTGTGCAGCCGGTATCTTCGGCACGAGTGAAAAAGGCAAAGAGTTCAGGAGCTGCATATACTCCTAAAATAAGAACGACAAGGACGATAATGCCTTGTCGTTCGGTTTTAGTATAATAAAGGAAGTCTTTCAACATTATAGCTTGATTAGCCCAAGTTCATTGATAAATATCAGTGAGATGGCGATTGGTGCGATATATTTTAATATAAAGATGATAAGCTTGTATACCGGTATCTTTAACGAGCCGTCATTGGTAATCTCTGACCATACAATCTTTTTATCCAGATACCATCCGGTAAAGAGGGAGATACACAGTCCGCCAAGTGGTAACATGATTTTAGCTGTTACAAAGTCGAAGAGATCGAACATTCCCAGTCCGAAAACGGTGAATCCTTTCATGACTCCCAATGATAATGAACAGAATATTCCGAGGAAGACACAACCGCCTGTGACTAACCTTGCTGCTTTTCCACGGGAAAGATTAAACTCCTCGTGAAGATAAGCGGTTACTACTTCGTGCAAAGAAATGGTAGAAGTTAAAGCAGCCATCGCCAACAATGCGTAGAACATTACAGAGAATATGTATGCTAATACGGGAACTCCGCCAAATGCCTGTTGGAATACATTAGGCAGCGTGATAAAGATGAGACTGGGACCTGAATCCGGTTGTATGCCAACCGAAAAGGCTGCCGGGAAGATGATAAATCCGGCTAGTATTGCCACAAAAGTATCAATGATTCCTACACTGAAAGCTGTTTTAGTCAGGTTGGTTTCTTTACTGAAATAAGAGGCGTAGGTGCAAAGGCATCCCATACCCAGACTCAAAGAGAAGAAAGCCTGTCCCATAGCACTTAAAAACACATTTCCGTCCACTTTGCTAAAATCGGGTTTGAGCAGGAATTCAATACCCGCACCAGCTCCCGGCAGAGTGACCGAACAAACTACCAGTATGAGGATAATGATAAACAAGGTAGGCATCATGATCTTCGAAGACTTTTCAATCCCCTTTTCTACTCCTTTCACGATGATGAAATGAGTAATCAATAAAAATGCTACCAGCCATACGACCGGTCGCCACGGGCTACTGGAAAATTGTTGGAAAGAAGAGATAAACTCTCCGGAGTTTTTTCCGGCAAAGCCATTGGTGGCAGCCTCAAAAATATATTCAAGTGTCCATCCTGCTACTACTGCATAATAACTAAGTATAAGAAAACCTGCTAATACTCCCATGCGTCCTACCCAACGCCAATGCGTTTCCGGAGCTAGTGTTTGATACGCTCTTGCAGTGTTGGCTCTTGATCGGCGTCCTATCAGGAACTCGGCAATCATAATAGGCAATCCCAAGAGAAAGATGCAACCTAAATAGATCAGTATAAAAGCGGCACCTCCATGATTTCCTGTTTCGTATGGAAACCTCCATATATTACCCAACCCGACTGCAGAACCGGCAGAAGCGAGTATAACCCCTAATTTGCTGCCGAAGTTCACTCTATCAATTTTTGCCATAGATCTTGTTTTATCTTACAAATCGTTATAAAATATACGAGTTAAAGTGCAAATATAGAAAATGATACTTATATTTGCACGAAAATTGTAATATTATTTAGATATGCTATCTTATATTAAGAAATATCCTATCTCGCTTTTTATCATTTTGACAGTGATTTATCTGTCGTTCTTTAAACCGCCTAAGACGGATTTGAATGAAATTCCCAATTTAGACAAACTGGTTCATGTTTGTATGTATTTCGGTATGTCGGGGATGTTGTGGCTGGAGTTTTTGCGTGCACATCGCAGGGATCATGCTCCGATGTGGCATGCGTGGGTAGGTGCGTTCCTTTGTCCGGTGCTTTTCAGCGGTTGTGTAGAGTTGCTGCAGGAATACTGTACTACTTACCGGGGTGGTGACTGGTTGGATTTTGCGGCCAATACAACAGGGGCGATTCTGGCTAGTTTAGTGGCCTATTATGTCGTACGGCCGAGGATGAAAATAAATAGTAAAAGCAACCTATGAACAACAAAGGTGAACGATAAGCCGTGAACGATGGCAAATAATAAACGGTGAATAATGGATATGATATAGTCAACCATTATTCACCGTTTATCATTTATCATTTGAAGTTTACCATTCCGGCTTTATAGAAATTCTACCGTTGAACTAAGCTTGATTCCATTGGAACCTTTAATAAGAATGGTATATCCTTTGGGTTTATCTTCTTGCAAATCCTTTATAACTTCCTGCACATCTGCATAAGTTTTAAAAGTATGTTCACTTGCGGCAAACTGTTCTCCCACGAGCCATACTTTCTCAAAATCACTTTCTTTGATGTAGTCAACGATTTTCTGATGCTCGGCCGGGCTATCAGCACCCAGTTCGCGCATATCTCCTAATATGAGCATCTTGTGAGGGACTGTCATGTTCCGGAAGTTTTGCAAGGCAGCCATCATGCTGGTTGGGTTTGCGTTGTATGCGTCAATGATAAGCGTGTTATCTTCCGTCTTTTTAAGTTGGGAACGGTTGTTCTGTGGCGTATACTCTGCCAGAGCTTCATCGATCTTCTTTGCTTCCACTCCGAAGAAACGTCCGATAGTGATTGCAGCCAGGGCATTCGGGAAATTATATTCTCCGATCAACTGTGTACAGACTTGATGGAGTTCACCGTCTTTACCGGCTTTCCATTCGAAAGCAAGATAAGGCGAATTGCCGGTAATCCGGCCATTGACATAGAGATCATCTTCTGTTCCATAAGAAATCAGGTTCAATCCCTGTGAGATATTCATCAAATAGGGGTTATCGTGATGGATAAAGGTGATGGCATCTTTCTTGCGGAGGAAATCATAAAGCTCTCCTTTGGTCTTGATAACTCCTTCGAAAGAACCGAATCCCTCCAGATGAGCTTTGCCTACGTTAGTGATAATACCATAATCCGGTTCGGCTATTTCGCAAAGAAACTTAATTTCCCCCGGATGACTGGCACCCATCTCAATGACGGCAAGGTCATGTTCCGGTTTCAATCGTAGCAGGGTAGTCGGTACACCGATATGGTTGTTGAGATTACCTAAAGTATAAAGCACATTATGGTTTTGGCAGAGAACACTGGAAATTAATTCTTTGGTAGTTGTCTTCCCATTAGTGCCTGTAATGCCAATCACTCGCGTTCCAAGTTGGCGGCGATGATAGTTGGCAAGCTGCTGCATGGTTTGCAGGCAGTCGTCTACGAGTATATATCGTTGATCGCCTTCTATGGCATACTGTATTTCATCGATAATGGCAAACGCGCATCCGGAGTCCAGTGCTAATTTGGCAAATGCATTACCGTTGAACGACTCACCTTTCAAGGCGATAAACAAAGAACCGTCCGGGCAGTTCCGGCTATCAGTAGTTACTGATTGGCAATCCAGAAAAATCTGGTAAAGAGCAGAAAGTTTCATAACCTGATCTTTTATTTAAAACGTTGCAAAGATAGGCTATTCTTTCGGATTTAATGGGAGTTCGGACAGTTTTTTGCTTAGGCATATATCAAAGGAAGAGTCAGGATCATCCGGCATCCTTCTGTGTAAGAAGTGTCGATCCGGAGGCTGCCTCCTAACTTTTCGGCAATACTCCGGCATATCGGAAGTCCGAGCCCGGTGCCCTGCGTGAAAGAGTTCATTTTGTAGAAACGTTCAAATACTGCTTCCTGTTGGTCTTTCGGGATGCCTGTTCCTGTATCGGTGACGCTGATTTCAATTTTCTTTTCTGCTTCCAATACGGAATAAGCGATGCGAATACTGCCACGAGTCGTAAATTTAGCGGCATTATGTGCCAGGTTGTTCAATACTTGTGATATACGTTCCGAATTACTGCGTATGAGCAGGCTTTCTCTTTCAGGTTCGAATAAAACCTCCACATCTTTCTGCGTGTTATCTTTGGCAACTTCAGATGCAAGTTGACAGATTGCATGAAGGTCTGTTTCGGCGTCAGTGGGCAGTTGTTCATATTGATCCAGTTCGGATAGCGTGAGCACATCAGTCACCAGTCGAAGCAAGTCGTTACTGTTGCTTTTGATGATATTGACAAACTCCTGTGTTTCCGGACTATTGCTGTAATGGTCGCTTAATACCTGCGAGAAGCCTGAACAAGTGGCCAGCAGCGAATTCGCCACCTTATTAAATGTTGTTTTCATCCGGCTGCTTGCCTCCGCTATATCTTTGGCTTTACGCAATTCTTCCCTCGATACCATAAGTTCTTCATTCCTTGTTTTAAGTTCGGCTTCCGAAACTTTCAGTTTGCGTTTCAGGAAGTTTTCTCTATAAAGGAATATGAATAAGATACCTAATAAAATAATCAATGAAATAATCAAGGTTGTTTTATTATGCAACTCCTTCTCTTGTGCCTGAAGCATGAGTTCTTTCTTTTCGGCATTGAGCTTTTCTACATTTAATAAGGTGGCGAATTCGCTGCTGGCCACTTGTTCATTGGCTATTTTCAAAGAGTCATCCGTGTTGATGTACATTTGCAGATATTTGACTGCCAGGTTCATATTCCCCATCTTTTGGTAGATTTCTCCCTGTGTGCGGTAATGGATGCTGCTAAGTATGCTTTCGCTTAAACGACGTTCTTCTTTTTCCTGCATTTTTGCAGCTTCCAGCGCTTTCGGATATTGTTTGGTCTGCTGGTAGTATAAACATTCTATATTATACAGTCTCTTTTTGATAGACTCCAGTCTTTTGTCCTGTTCAAATGCTGCCTGACACTCCTTCAGTAATTTTTCGGCAGCTTGAAAGTCGCCGAACTTGCTGTAGTAGTTTACGAATTCCAACTTGGCAGATATTTGTTGCGTAGAGGAATTGGCAGTTGCAATGGCTTTTTCTACAGCAGCCAATGCTTCTTTTTGCTTTTTCTGGTTGATGTAATAGTTGGCTATCTGGGCATAAGTCTGGGAGATGTTGTAGTTTTCGATCTTGTATTTTTCAGTCAGCTCGATTTCTTTCAATCGCCACTCGAACGCCATCGAATCGAATCTTTTGATGGTGTAGATTTGCGACATGATGTTATAGCAACGGGAGAGGCCGGTCTTATCATCCTCTTCTTGAGCTTCTTTTAACATGTTTTGCACTTCATAAAGTGCTATGTTCGTTCTGCTTGTTTTTAGGTAATAGGTGATTAATCTGTTAGCCCATGCGAAGTAATAGTATTTAGGCTGATGAGTGGCCTTGGCGAATTCTTTTACTTTGTTGGTATAGTGGATTACGCTATCTTCATTGGTTCCCTGGAAATAATAATAGTCCAGTTGAGTGGCTATGGCTACTGCCTGCATTCGTTCGTCCTGCCGTTCGCCGGCCATTCGGAATAAAGTGTCGGACATATTAAGTACAACAGGCTCTAATAAGTATTCTTGACAACGTTGATAATATTCATAGAGAGTAGAGTCAACATTGAAAGTTTCAGCCTCTTTTTGAGCTTTAGCAGTAGTGGTAAAGAACAAAATGAGGAAAAGAAATCCTACGCGAAATAGGGTTAATCGGCTCATGGTATGAATTTTTCGGGTTCTTCTATAGTTTGCAAATATACGTTTATTTCTTCTTTTTAGTACGAATACTTGCTTTTTTTATCTACATTTGTAGGCGATCTAAAAGGAATGTTGTCAATGATGAAACCTATATCTTCTATTTATATAAATGTAAAAGGGCGGTT
>OFCJ01000947.1_pt1 | contig 12059 bp, 9 predicted proteins | sample 1520791 | NCBI WGS metagenome assembly OFCJ01 (sample SAMEA2699027, study PRJEB24076) | metagenome | biome: Human gut stool | place: Spain | collected 2012-01-21 | reverse complement strand
CGTGCCGACCACGTAAACGCCCTGTGGGATATCATCGACTGGGATGTGGTTGAAAAAAGAATGTAATCAAATTTACAAGCTAAACTATACTTATGGAAAAGGTCGTTGTGTTTTTCACAGCGACCTTTTTTACAGATTAAAAAGAAACAGACTTTTATTGTATATCAGATGCATTAGTTGTATTTTTGCAACTCATAAAACAACATAACAAACAATTATGATACTGTATAAAAGAAAAAAAATACGATTTATTGTCTCCATTGCTGTACTCCTTTTCCTCCCCCTTTTCGGCAATGCTGCCACCACAGAAGAATCTGAGGAAGAAATCCTGTTTATCACCTCTTATAATTCTGACACTAAATATACCTACGATAACATCAGCACATTTATAGAGACCTACACCCAATTGGGAGGAAGATATTCGACCATGGTAGAAAATATGAATGCAACAGACTTAACGCAGGCGCATCAATGGAAAAAAACATTGACCGATATTCTGGACAAACATCCGAAAGCCAAATTAGTTATTCTCCTGGGTGGTGAAGCATGGAGCAGTTTCCTCCATCTCGAAGATGAAAAGTACAAGCAGCTTCCTGTTTTCTGTGCAATGGCATCACGCAACGGAATACGTATTCCGGAGGATTCGACCGACATCCGAAGCTATAATCCCGAAAGCATTAACTTAATGGAACGCATGAAGGAATACAACGTAAGATATTGTAGCACATACGAATATGACATTAAAAAAGATATTGAAATGATACAGGATTTCTATCCGGAAACAGAACACCTTGTATTTGTATCGGATAACACATACAACGGACTTGCCGAATTGGCATGGTTCAAGAAAAACCTGCAACATTTCCCACAGTTGTCTATCACCTACGTCGATGGCCGCATCCATACACTCGATATGGCTGCCAGTCAATTGCGCAATCTTCCCAGAAACACAGTCATGTTGCTTGGCATCTGGAGAATCGATAACCGGGGTATTACTTACATGAATAACTCCGTTTATGCTTTTTCCAAAGCCAATCCTCTCCTGCCTATGTTCAGCATGACTTCCACTGCAATAGGTTACTGGGCTATCGGAGGATATGTCCCGCAATATGAAGGAGTGGGACAAAGCATGGGAGAATATGCCTACCGCTTTTTAGACCAGAAGGAAACTGATATCAGCAGTATCAATATCTTACCCAACAGATATAAATTTGATGCGAAGAAACTAAAGGAATGGGGATTTGAAAACAAGAAGTTACCTGTTAACTCAATGGTAATCAATCAGCCCATCCCGTTCTTTGTGGCCTATAAGACAGAAGTACAATTCATCCTGATTATATTTCTCGTATTAGTAGGAAGTCTAATGATTTCGCTGTATTACTATTACCGGACTAAAATCCTGAAGAATCACCTTGAAAGAACTACGAAACAACTACGGGAAGATAAAAAGAAGTTGGAAGAGTCTGAAGTCGAATTGCGTGATGCTAAAGAGCGCGCCGAAGAAGCTAACCAACTGAAAAGTGCCTTTGTTTCGAATATGAGCCACGAGATACGGACTCCGCTAAATGCTATTGTCGGTTTCTCCAGTCTGATTATCGGTTCGGTAGAGCAGAATAACGAACTGAAAGAATACGCAGATATTGTCCAGACCAACTCCAATCTGTTGCTCCAACTGATTAGTGATGTACTGGATATATCACGCCTGGAATCAGGAAAACTGCAATTCAACTATGAATGGTGTGAGCTGGTGAACCATTGCCAGAATATGATTACTCTGACCAACCGGAACAAGACAATGGATGTAGACATTAAACTGCAAATGCCTAAAGAGCCTTACATGCTCTACACAGATCCCTTGCGCCTGCAGCAGATTATTATCAATCTGCTGAACAATGCCTTGAAATTCACTCCTGCCGGAGGAAGTATTACGCTGGATTATGAAGTGGACGAAAAAAAGCAATGTATGCTGTTCTCGGTAACTGATACCGGCACCGGAATCCCCGAAGATAAACAGGAGCTGGTATTCCAACGTTTCGAAAAGCTGAACGAGTTCGTACAGGGTACAGGATTGGGACTGGCTATCTGCAAACTGACCATCCAATATATGGGAGGTGATATCTGGATTGACAAGAATTACAAAAATGGCGCCCGATTTATCTTTTCTCATCCTATCAAAAAACAGGAATCAACAGAAAAATGAAAAAAAATCGAATGATTTAGTGTTTTTCTGTTTCTTTTTCACTTACTTTGTCCCCGTAAAGACAAAGGGGTGCCCCATGAGGGGCTGAGATTATACCCTAGGAACCTGAGGCAGTTAGTACTGACGTAGGGATTGTGTTTCTTCTTATCGCCTTTCCATTCAAGCACGCTCTTTGTATTTACTTTCAACTTATTTATTCTGATAGGACAATGAAAGTACAAGTGAACAACAAAGAGGTGGAAATTGCTCCCGACTCTACCCTTACACAACTGACAGCACAGCTCGAACTTCCGGTTCAAGGCATTGCTATCGCCGTAAACAACAAAATGATTCCCCGTACCGAATGGGAGGGTTTCATATTGCATGAGAACGATAACCTGGTGATTATCAAAGCGGCTTGCGGAGGATAAGGGAATGGTCAGCCTACAATTTATCACGCATCAGACCGAACGGTATTCGTACCTCGAATCGGCACGTATGGCACTCGAAGGCGGGTGCAAATGGATCCAACTACGCATGAAAGAGGCTCCTCTCGAAGAAGTGGAGGCAGTAGCCCTGCAACTGAAACCGCTTTGTAAAGAGCACGAAGCAATCCTGGTTCTGGACGATCACGTTGAACTGGCGCAAAAGCTGGAAGTGGACGGTGTGCATCTGGGCAAAAAGGATATGCCTATCGACCAGGCCCGCCAAATTCTTGGAGAGGCTTTCATTATCGGCGGCACTGCAAATACATTCGAAGATGTTGTACAGCACTATCGTGCCGGTGCCGATTATCTTGGCATCGGTCCTTTCCGGTTTACTACCACCAAAAAGAATTTAAGCCCTGTACTGGGATTGGAAGGCTATTCCTCCATCCTTTCACAGATGAAAGAGGCGAATATCGAAATCCCCGTAGTAGCGATTGGAGGAATCACTTATGAGGATATTCCTGCCATACTTCACACAGGAGTAAACGGGATAGCCCTGTCGGGAACCATTCTCGGAGCGGATAATCCGATAGAAGAAACACGTAGAATCCTGAATCATGCGTAAAGCAATGATGTACAATCAGTAATTTAATTTATAATATATATAGAATGGAAAAGTTAGTAATTGCGGGACGCGAATTTAACTCCCGTCTTTTCCTGGGAACAGGAAAATTCAATTCCAATGAAGTAATGGAACAAGCTATTCTGGCTTCAGGCACGGAAATGGTTACTGTTGCCATGAAACGAATCGACATGGACAACAAAGAGGATGACATGCTGAAACATATTATTCATCCGAATATTCAGCTATTGCCCAATACTTCCGGTGTACGTAATGCAGAGGAGGCTGTTTTTGCAGCACAACTGGCTCGTGAAGCCTTTGGAACAAACTGGCTGAAACTGGAAATTCACCCGGACCCACGCTATCTGCTCCCTGACTCTATCGAGACACTGAAAGCTACGGAAGAACTGGTAAAACTGGGTTTTATCGTGTTGCCTTATTGTCAGGCTGACCCTGTACTCTGCAAACGTCTGGAAGAAGCGGGCGCAGCTACCGTTATGCCGCTCGGTGCACCAATCGGTACCAATAAAGGATTGCAGACCAAAGAATTCCTGCAAATCATTATCGAACAGGCAGGTATCCCGGTAGTCGTAGATGCGGGTATCGGTGCACCCAGTCATGCTGCCGAAGCAATGGAACTGGGAGCTTCCGCTGTATTAGTTAATACCGCAATAGCCGTTGCCGGAAATCCGGTAGAAATGGCAAAAGCATTCAAAGCGGCTACAGAAGCCGGAAGACAGGCTTACGAAGCAGGATTAGGATTACAAGCCGTCGACTTCGTGGCAGAAGCAAGTTCACCTCTAACGGCTTTTCTTGATTAAAAACGAATAAACTATGGAACAAAAAATAAAATTCCCCCGCTCGCAGAAAGTCTATTTACCCGGTAAACTTTATCCGAATATCCGTGTAGCGATGCGGAAAGTGGAACAAGTGCCCAGTGTCAGCTTTGAAGGCGAAGAAAAGATAGCAACACCGAACCCGGAGATATATGTATATGATACCAGCGGACCGTTCAGCGATGCAGATATGAGCATTGATCTTAAAAAAGGACTGCCCCGTATGCGTGAAGAATGGATTGTAGGCCGTGGTGATGTGGAACAACTTCCCGAAATTACTTCGGAATACGGACAAATGAGAAGGGACGATAAAAGTCTCGATCACTTACGTTTCGAGCACATCGCTCTGCCCTATCGCGCTAAAAAAGGAGAAGCAATCACTCAAATGGCATACGCCAGAAGAGGGATTATCACCCCTGAAATGGAATATGTAGCAATCCGCGAGAACATGAATTGCGAGGAATTGGGAATTAAGACCCACATTACTCCAGAATTTGTCCGTCAGGAGATTGCAGAAGGACGTGCTGTATTACCGGCCAATATCAACCACCCGGAAGCTGAACCGATGATTATCGGACGCAACTTCCTTGTGAAAATCAATACGAATATCGGAAATTCGGCTACTACCTCAAGCATAGATGAAGAAGTGGAGAAAGCATTGTGGAGCTGCAAATGGGGTGGCGATACCTTGATGGATCTTTCCACAGGAGAAAATATCCATGAAACACGCGAATGGATTATCCGTAATTGTCCCGTACCCGTCGGCACGGTTCCTATTTATCAGGCACTTGAAAAGGTGAACGGCATAGTGGAAGACCTCACCTGGGAAATCTACCGGGATACATTGATTGAACAATGCGAACAAGGTGTAGATTACTTCACCATTCATGCAGGGATCCGCCGCCATAATGTTCATCTTGCCGATAAGCGGTTGTGCGGTATTGTCAGCCGTGGAGGAAGCATAATGAGTAAATGGTGTCTCGTACACGATCAGGAAAGTTTCTTATACAATCACTTTGATGATATTTGTGATATTCTGGCACAATATGATGTAGCCGTTTCTTTAGGCGACGGACTTCGTCCGGGTTCTATCTACGATGCGAACGATGAAGCGCAGTTTGCCGAACTGGATACCATGGGAGAATTAGTGCTTCGTGCCTGGGATAAGAATGTTCAGGCATTTATTGAAGGCCCCGGACACGTTCCGATGCATAAAATCAAAGAGAACATGGAACGTCAGATTGAAAAATGCCATGACGCCCCATTCTATACACTCGGCCCGTTGGTGACGGATATTGCTCCCGGATACGACCATATCACTTCTGCTATCGGTGCCGCACAAATCGGATGGCTGGGTACGGCTATGCTTTGTTATGTCACTCCGAAAGAACACCTTGCCTTACCCGACAAAGAGGATGTACGCGTAGGAGTCATTACCTACAAGATAGCCGCTCATGCCGCTGACCTGGCAAAAGGACACCCGGGTGCACAGGTACGAGACAACGCATTGAGTAAAGCTCGCTATGAGTTCCGCTGGAAAGATCAGTTCGACCTGTCTCTCGACCCGGAGCGGGCGCAGACCTATTTCCGTGCAGGACATCATATCGATGGAGAATATTGTACGATGTGCGGACCTAATTTCTGTGCAATGAGATTGTCACGCGATTTAAAGAAAAGCGCTAAAACCAACAAATAATGAGTGGGGAGAAACAGAAAGTCAGCCCACTGACCGAACCTGCCCTCCCCTCATTTCAATTTTCAATTTTTAATTCTCAATTTAATAAGAATGTTCTCCGACGAATTAGAAAAAATATCCTGGGAAGAGACGACAAAAGCCATCTATTCCAAAACAGATGCCGATGTGCGCCGTGCATTAAGCAAAAAAGAGCATCTGGATGTCAACGATTTTATGGCATTGATCTCACCTGCCGCCACTCCCTATCTGGAAGTGATGGCCCGCCTCAGCCAGAAATATACGATGGAGCGGTTCGGCAAAACAATCTCTATGTTTGTGCCGCTCTATATCACCAATTCATGCACCAACTCCTGCGTCTATTGCGGTTTCCATATCAGTAATCCGATGAAAAGAACGATTCTGACGGAGGAGGAAATCATCAACGAATACAAAGCAATCAAACGGCTGGCTCCTTTTGAGAATCTTTTACTCGTGACAGGTGAAAATCCGGCAGCAGCAGGTGTACCTTACATCGCCCGTGCTCTCGATCTGGCAAAACCTTATTTCAGCAACCTTCAGATTGAAGTGATGCCCCTCAAAGCGGAAGAATACAAAGAACTCACCCATCACGGGCTGAACGGAGTCATCTGCTTTCAGGAAACTTATAATAAGGCGAACTATAAAAAGTATCACCCGCGAGGCATGAAGTCCAAATTCGAATGGCGTGTCGATGGATTCGACCGTATGGGACAGGCGGGTGTCCATAAGATCGGCATGGGTGTCCTGATCGGTCTGGAGGAATGGCGGACAGATGTGACAATGATGGCTTACCACCTCCGCTACCTGCAGAAACACTACTGGAAGACCAAATACAGCGTCAACTTCCCCCGTATGCGTCCATCCGAAAACGATGGCTTCCAACCCAATGTTATCATGAACGACCGGGAACTTGCACAGCTTACTTTCGCCATGCGAATCTTCGATCATGATGTAGATATCTCCTATTCTACCCGTGAAAGCGCCGAGATACGAAATCACATGGCAACACTGGGCGTGACAACCATGAGTGCCGAAAGCAAGACAGAACCGGGCGGATATTACAGCTACCCGCAAACACTGGAGCAGTTCCATGTGAGTGACGAACGGAAAGCGGTAGAAGTGGAACGTGACCTGAGGAAATTAGGACGTGAACCGGTCTGGAAGGATTGGGACCAGTCTTTTGACTTTAAAAGATAAAACGATGCGATACGACAGGCAAATGATCCTTCCCGAAATCGGAGAAGACGGTCAGCAGAAACTGAAGCAAGCAAAGGTTCTTATTGTAGGCGTGGGAGGGCTAGGCTCTCCCATAGCCCTCTATCTGACCGGAGCAGGAGTAGGCTGCATTGGACTGGTAGATGACGATGTAGTCAGCATCAGTAATCTGCAACGGCAAGTGCTCTATTCGGAGAAAGAATTAGGTAAACCCAAGGCAATATGTGCCGCCGAACGACTTTCCGCACTAAACAGCGAGATAACTATCCGGACTTATCCAATCCGTTTGACGGAGGAAAACGCACAGGAAATTATCAGTCAGTATGATATAGTAGTAGATGGCTGCGACAACTTTTCTACCCGCTATCTTATCAATGACATCTGTGCCGAAATGGGGAAAGTGTATGTCTATGGAGCAATCTGCGGCTTTGAAGGTCAGGTATCCGTTTTTCATTACGGAGAAGAGAAAAAAAGTTATCGGGACTTATATCCGGACGAAGAAGAAATGAGGCGAATGCCTCCGCCTCCCAAAGGTGTAATGGGCATTACTCCTGCGGTAACAGGAAGCATCGAAGCAACGGAAGTGCTGAAGATTATCTGTGGATTTGGCGAAGTATTATCAGGTAAACTATGGACTATTGACTTGCGCACATTGCAATCTAACAAATTTTCACTATAAACGTTGGTTTCTGAAATAGTTAATTAGTAACTTTGCTAAACTTTACAACTTTACACAGGAAATGAAACTAATTGTAGTTACCACGCCCACGTTCTTCGTTGAAGAAGATAAGATCATTACCGCTCTTTTCGAGGAGGGACTGGATATTCTACATCTCAGAAAACCTGAGACACCGGCCATGTATTCCGAACGATTACTGACGCTGATTCCGGAAAAATATCATCGCCGCATTGTGACACACGAACATTTTTATCTGAAAGAAGAGTTCAATCTGATGGGTATCCACCTGAATGCACGCAATCCGAGCGAACCGCATGACTATGCCGGACACGTCAGTTGTTCCTGCCATTCCGTAGAAGAGGTGAAGAACAGAAAGCATTTCTATGATTACGTTTTCATGAGTCCCATTTACGATAGTATTTCGAAGGTTAATTACTATTCTACTTATACGGCAGAAGAACTTCGTGAGGCACAGAAAGCTAAGATCATTGACTCAAAAGTAATGGCACTTGGAGGTATTAATGAAGATAATCTACTAGAAATAAAAGATTTCGGATTTGGAGGGGCTGTTGTACTGGGGGATCTCTGGAATAAATTTGATGCCTGTCTGGATCAGAATTATCTGGCTGTGATCGAGCATTTCAAAAAGTTAAAGAAATTGGCGGACTAAGAAATATCGATTCGAATATTATATACAATCATAAATAAAGAAACCGCTGTAAGTAATCTTTTACAGCGGTTTACTTTTTAGTAATTTTCTTATCAGAATTTATATCCTAATACAATAGAAAAGTTTGTATTTTTAGGATTACCTATTTTTTCTACATCTACTAAACCAAATTGACCATCCAATCCTACAATAACCTTACCTAATTCCAAAGCTACTCCAACACCAAGACCGGCATCAAAACGTTTTAAAGCATCATCACCAAATGTATCATACTTACGTTCCGTATCATTCCCCAAATCAATTTTGGTTTTACCAGCAATACCACATGCCAAATAAGGACCAGCATTAACCACAATATTTGTATTATCCGCAACATTAAAACGAGCAGCAGCCATAACTGGTAATTCCAAATACATTGCATTTATGCTATTACCATCCTTTTTTGCTCCTTTAGTCGACAAAAACAATGATGGCTGTAATGACCAAGTATTATCAAAAGCATATTCAAAACCACCTCCAAGTTTAAAGCCAATCTTTGCATTCAAATCAGCATCACCTGTATAATTACTAATGTTCATTCCTACCTTAGCATTCCAACCTGTAATCTGTGAAAAGCCAGCAACTGAAATCAGCGCAAATAAAATAAATAAAGCACTCTTTTTCATAATTCTAAAGTTTTAATTAATACTATAGTTAAATCATCTGTTTAATTAACAATGCAAATATATGATTGATATATATATCAAACAACTTTTTCGTTAACAAACGTGTAAAATATAGAGATTACACACAAAGAAAGGGAATTCCCTATTTCAGAGAATCCCCTTTCCTATTTTTTTATTATCTACTACCCGATTAGAAATTGTAGTGGAAACCAATAGACAAATCTTCGCTAGTCAACATCAGACCGAAAGAATCTCCGGAAGTGTTCACATTCTTACGATATCCCAAGAAACCATACTTGGCGATAAAAGAGAAATGATCGTTCAGTTTAACAGCGATACCCGGTCTCAAACCGATCTGACCTGCTTTAGTGGTATCACCATCTTTGATTTTCACGAAACCAATAGCAGCAGTTCCGTCCAGGAACAGACGTACAGCATCATTCTGATAGTAAGACCAACGGATGTACGGAGCAACAGTAACTGAATTTGCAGTCACTTGTTTCACATATTCGTGTGAATAGTTCAGTTCAGCACCCAATGCCCATGTTTCATTAAAATTGTAGCCGATTTCCGGAGCAACTTTAAAAGAAGTAGTGTTGCCTGTGCTGTTACGCCATACGTTCAATGATCCGCCTACGTAAATGTCCTGTGCTTTTACAGCGATAGTTGCTAACATTACAACTACCAATAATAAACCCTTTTTCATCTTCTTTCTTTTTAAGTTATAAAATAAAAACATGTTTTGTTTTCGGGGGCAAAATTAAGCTACTTCTTCATCTTAAACAAATATTTAGTTAGTTTTTTATAATAATCACCAAACAAATCATTATTAATGGCTGATTATCAGAGCTGAACAAATACAATTAAAAATAACATCATCCAACAAAAAAGGCTGTAATCATTCTCTCACGAGACGATTACAGCCCAATTATCAGAAAGTTAACTTTCTAACCAGTTTATCTTTCTATCCTTCAATTGCTGCCTGCGCAGCTGCTAATCTTGCGATAGGCACCCGGAACGGAGAGCAACTAACGTAATTCAAACCTACTCTATGGCAGAACTTCACTGAAGACGGTTCACCACCATGTTCGCCACAGATACCGCATTTCAAATCCGGACGGATAGCACGGCCCTTTTCTGTAGCCATACGTACCAACTGACCTACACCATTCTGATCGAGCACCTGGAACGGGTCTACTTTCAGAATCTTCTTTTCCAGATAAACCGGAAGGAAAGAAGCGATATCGTCACGAGAATATCCGAAGGTCATCTGAGTCAAGTCATTCGTTCCGAATGAGAAGAATTCAGCAGATGAAGCAATACGGTCAGCAGTCAGAGCTGCACGAGGAATTTCAATCATAGTACCTACTTTGAAATCAATGCTGTCGCCCACTTCTTCAAACAACTTGGCAGCCTCTTCACGAATCACCTTCTCTTGTTCCTTAAATTCGTACAAGATACCGGTCAACGGAACCATGATTTCAGGATGTGTCTCTACTCCTTCTTTCTTCAGTTCAAGAGCAGCACCCAAGATAGCACGTGTCTGCATCTGAGTTATTTCAGGATATGTATTTCCCAGACGGCAACCGCGGTGACCCAACATCGGATTGTGTTCACACAGCGATTCTACACGTTGCTGGATATATTGCAGGCTTACACCCATCGTATCAGCCATTTCCTGCTGTCCCTTCGTATCATGAGGAACAAACTCATGCAAAGGAGGATCGAGCAGACGAACAGTCACCGGACAACCGGCCATTGCTTTAAAGATGCCCTTAAAGTCGGCTTGCTGATACGGAAGAATCTTAGCGAGTGCTTTACGACGTCCTTCTGCATTTTCTGCCAGAATCATTTCGCGCATTGCCTTGATCTTTTCACCTTCGAAGAACATATGTTCCGTACGGCAAAGACCGATACCTACTGCACCAAAGTTACGTGCTACTTCCGCATCGTGAGGAGTATCCGCATTGGTACGTACTTGCAGACGGGTATATTTATCTGAGAGTTTCATCAAATCGGCAAAGTCTCCGGAAAGTTCGGCAGCCTGAGTTTCTACCTTACCATTATATACTTCGCCCGTACTACCGTTCAAAGAAATATAATCGCCTTCTTTCAGATGTACACCGTCAATTTCTACTGTACGGGTCTTATAGTCGATATTCAATGCTCCTGCACCGGATACACAACATTTACCCATACCACGAGCTACCACAGCAGCATGAGAAGTCATACCACCACGAGCTGTCAGGATACCCTCGGCAACTGCCATACCGGCCAAGTCTTCCGGAGAAGTCTCGATACGTACCATTACCACTTTCTTTCCGGCAGCATGCCATTCGGCGGCATCATCAGCGAAGAATACAATCTGACCGGTTGCAGCGCCCGGAGAAGCCGGAAGACCGCGAGTCAGCACTTTCGCCTGTTTCAAAGCGGATTTATCGAATACGGGGTGAAGAAGTTCATCCAGTTTGTTAGGTTCTACACGCATCAAAGCAGTCTTTTCATCAATCATGCCCTGACGGAGCAAGTCCATTGCGATTTTCACCATAGCCGCACCGGTACGTTTACCGTTACGAGTCTGCAGGAACCATAACTTACCTTCCTGCACGGTGAATTCCATGTCTTGCATATCTTTATAGTGGTTCTCCAATTTAGTCTGCAATGCATCCAGTTCCTTATAGATTTCCGGCATAGCTTCTTCCATTGAAGGGAATTTCGCAGCACGAATATCTTCAGTCACACCTGCCAGTACAGCCCAGCGCTGAGAACCAACCTTCGTAATCTGTTGCGGAGTACGGATACCGGCTACCACATCTTCACCTTGTGCGTTGATCAGGTATTCACCGTTGAAAAGGTCTTCACCTGTACCGGCATCACGAGAGAAACAAACACCCGTTGCAGAAGTGTCACCCATATTACCGAATACCATAGCCTGTACGTTTACAGCTGTTCCCCATTCATCAGGGATACTTTCCATCTTACGATAAAGGATAGCACGTTCATTCATCCATGAATCAAATACGGCACAGATAGCTCCCCAAAGTTGTTCGT
>OFCJ01000943.1_pt1 | contig 12146 bp, 13 predicted proteins | sample 1520791 | NCBI WGS metagenome assembly OFCJ01 (sample SAMEA2699027, study PRJEB24076) | metagenome | biome: Human gut stool | place: Spain | collected 2012-01-21 | reverse complement strand
TATCATACGCATTGTCAAAGTGGATCAGTGTAGAAAGCGCATCCACAGGCTCACCGTTCAAGAGGATATCCAACTTCACCAGTTTGGAAGTACGGAAACCATTCGGATGATAATCAAACGAAGCATACCCTTTAGAAATACTCTTCAACTTATCATAAAAGTCAATCACAATTTCTCCCAAAGGCATATTATAATAGATTTCCACCCGGTTACCGGAGATATATTCCTGTTTGATCAATTCACCACGTTTACCCAGACAAAGCGTCATGATAGGGCCGATATAATCGGTAGTAGTAATAATAGATGCTTTGATATACGGCTCTTCGATATGGTCAATCATCGTCGGGTCGGGCATACCACCAGGGTTATGCACTTCCTTCATATTACCTTGTTTATCATATATATGGTAAGAAACGTTCGGCACCGTAGTAATCACATTCATATCAAACTCACGGTCCAAGCGCTCCTGCACAATCTCCATGTGGAGCAATCCGAGGAAACCACAACGGAAGCCAAAACCCAAAGCCAACGAAGATTCCGGCTGGAAAGTCAAAGACGCGTCATTCAACTGCAACTTCTCCAAAGACGCACGGAGATCTTCAAAATCCTCCGCTTCAATCGGATAAACTCCGGCAAACACCATCGGCTTCACTTCCTCAAAACCGGCAATAGCCTTTTCACACGGACGGGCAATATGCGTAATGGTATCTCCCACTTTCACCTCTTTGGAAGTCTTGATACCGGAAATAATATATCCTACATCTCCCGTACGAAGTTCGTTACGAGGCACCATATCCATTTTCAACACCCCTACTTCATCGGCGTCATACTCTTTTCCCGTATTGAAGAACTTCACCTTGTCTCCCTTGCGAATCATACCGTTTTCGATCTTGAAATAGGCTATAATTCCGCGGAAAGAATTAAATACAGAGTCGAAAATCAAAGCCTGCAACGGAGCCTCTTCATCTCCTTCCGGATGAGGAATCCGCTCAATCACAGCCGCCAGTATCTCTTCCACTCCCATCCCCGTTTTGCCGGACGCACGGATTACTTCCTCCCGTTTGCAGCCCAACAATTCAACGATCTCATCTTCCACTTCTTCGGGATTGGCGCTCGCCATGTCACATTTATTAATCACCGGAATAATCTCAAGGTCATGCTCAATAGCCATATACAGATTTGAAATCGTCTGCGCCTGCACTCCCTGGGAAGCATCGACAATCAGCAACGCACCTTCACACGCAGCAATAGAACGCGATACCTCATACGAAAAGTCCACATGTCCCGGGGTGTCAATCAAGTTAAGGATATACTTTTCACCCTGATAAGTATATTCCATCTGGATAGCATGGCTCTTGATAGTGATCCCTCTTTCCTTCTCCAGATCCATATTATCAAGCATCTGCCCGGAAGTAACCTGAATGGTATGTGTAAACTCCAACAAACGGTCAGCCAAAGTCGACTTACCGTGGTCAATATGAGCAATAATGCAAAAGTTGCGTATATTCTTCATTCTGAATTCTTATTATTTTATCTTTTTGGTGTGCAAAGATACGTAAATGGCGGAATATAAAAAAATGCGTTGATAACATTATAATCATGTACCAACGCATTTTTTTATTGCTTAAGTGAGTTACTCGCTTAGATCAATTTGATGAAGAGTTCACCTTCAACTTCTTCCACAGAGACTTTGTCTTCTCTCAATAACCAGCCAAGGCCGAGAAACAGATCTTTGTCAACCAATTTAGTTGCTTTTTTAAGCTGCTTGGCAGTCATTCCTTCTGTTTCGTTCAGTGCATTCCAGATAGTACCTGCAATTACACCAGCTTTTTCTTTCAACATTTGCTTTGCAATTTTAGTTAGACATGCTTAAAATCTTTCCAGTCAAAAGACTTTCAGATTTTATTTCGGAGGCAAAGATAGTTATTTTTATGTTATATAACACTTTATTGAGCACTTTTTTACCGTTTTTGTAATAAAAAAGCATTTTAGGAGCTCATTTTGGATGCTTTTCGAGATATTCAGACCAAATTCTTGCCGCTTCTTCAACCATTTTTGCACAGGGACGCTTGCTATAATATTGAGCAGTACGCTCTTCCGGAATAGTGGAGACGGGCTCTTTTTTCTTTAATCCCAACAATTCGCCACAAATCAGCGAGCCGTTACGCTTCTTAAATTCAGCCGCCAGTTCTTGCACTACCGCATAATTGGCAGCTTTACCTTCCCGGTCAGTTGCTTCCGTAGCACCGGTTTCCAAGCCTGCCACCAGAAACATGCCGCAGGCAGCTCCACACGTTTCACGCATTCGTCCGATGCCCCCGCCAAAAGAAGCACTCATACGCAATGCCTGTTCCTGTGTAAATCCATACATGTCCGCAAAAGCCGCTACCACCGACTGTGAGCAGTTATATCCACTCTTAAAAAGCTCCACTGCTTTCTGTATTCTATCTTCCATAAACTATTTTGCATTTTTATTTTGTACAAAAGTATAAAAAAGTATCTTTGTATCAGATAGGGCGTAAAGATTAAAATCAAAAAAAAGAAAATATGAACAAAACTATTTCATATAAAGAATCGACAGCCATTGCCATCCAAGCTATGATGAGCGCAGCCAGAAAGGATGAATATGCCGATAGGAAAAGAAAAAGTAATTTCCCTCAAAACAGAAAGAAACGTGATGTCACTCTCAAGGACATACGTGAATGGAACAAAAGAAGGAATTATATAGAAGATACAGGAATTACAATCAACGCGATGATGGAATCAGCCGTCAAAGATCCGTATGTAGATCTGAATCCACCATCCAAATTTTAAAAAACTAAAATATATATGGCTACAACATTTGACATCCAACTACCTCATTATTCGCGCGGATTTCATCTAATCACGCGCGATATTGTCTCACAGCTACCCCCACTTCCTGAAAGCGGTCTGCTGGTAGTCTTTATCAAACACACTTCTGCCGGACTGACTATCAACGAAAATGCAGATCCGGACGTACGACATGACTTTCAGACGTTTTTTAATAAACTTGTCCCCGACGGTGCTCCCTACTTCATCCATACCCTTGAAGGCCCTGACGATATGAGTGCCCATATAAAAGCCTCCCTGATAGGAAGCTCGGTCACCATCCCCATCAAAAACCACCGTTTGAACTTAGGTACATGGCAAGGCGTCTACCTCGGCGAGTTTCGCGACGGAGGAGACACCCGTAAATTGAGTATTACCATTCTATAATATTTCCAGAGCCATCGGACAATGGTCGGAATGTACGGCCTCATTCAAAATATACGCCCGTTTCAACAGCGGGCGTACCGGCTCACTGACCATACAATAATCAATTCTCCAGCCTTTATTCTTGGCACGCGAATTAAAACGATAGCTCCACCAGGTATATTCCTGTTTCTCCGGACAAAGCGTACGGAAAGAGTCCACATATCCCGCAGACAGGAAACGCGTCATCCATTCCCGTTCTTCAGGAAGGAAACCACTGTTGGTCGCGTTCCGGACAGGGTCATGAATATCAATCGGCTCGTGACAGATATTATAATCGCCGCAAAGAATCAAGTTGGGACGAGACTTCTGCAACTCCATCACATATTTCTGGAAATCTTCCAACCAGACCATTTTAAAGGCCTGGCGTTCATCTCCGCTCGTTCCCGAAGGATGGTAAACGCTGACTACCGACAAGTCTCCGAAGTCCGCACGGATGAAACGTCCTTCATTATCGTATGCTTCCATTCCCATCCCATATTCCACATGGTCCGGTTCCCGCTTGGTAAGTATGGCCACTCCACTGTATCCCTTCTTCTGCGCCGAGTATAAATAAGACTTGTAGCCCAATGCTTCAAACACTTCTCCCGGATATTGGTCCGGTTGCAGTTTCGTCTCTTGCAGACAAAGAATATCAGGATTCTCCTGTGCCAGCCATTCCGGTAACCCTTTAGATACGGCTGCACGTAGTCCGTTCACGTTATAAGTAATAATTTTCATCATTCTATATTTATAAGTTCATGTTCATTTTATGAAAACAAAAGCATAATGTTCAGTACCGAAACGATAATAGCAATCGAGTACAACACGAACGTACTCCAACGACTATTGACATAATCGCCCATCACCTTTCGGGAAGACGTCAGTCCCACCTGTAAGAACACGGTGAAAGGCAATTGAATACTAAGTACCATCTGCGAAATAATCAATCCTTTAAACGGATCTCCAATAAAGAAAATCAGCAATAAGGCAATTCCCAAAGACAAGAGAACTCCCACCTGCGAGTGACTGTCCTTGATATGATAAGACTCGCCGAAAATACCTGCAAAAATAGAACCTGCCGCCATTCCGCTCGTAATAGTTGACGAAATGCCCGCCATCAGCAATGCCAATGCAAATACGATTGCCGCATTACTTCCCAATAAAGGTTCGAGTAAAGACTTAGCCTGTTGCAGTTCCTCGACCTGAATACCGCTTTTAAAGAAAGTGGCGGCCGCCAGCAGAATCATGGCACTGTTAATCGCCCAACCGACAATCATTGAGAAAAGAGTGTCAAACAACTCATATTTCAATACCTTCTTAATAGAAGCATCATCTTTCTTATTGTACTCGTGACTCTGTATCACCTCCGAATGAAGGAACAGATTATGAGGCATCACTACCGCTCCCAACACACTCATGATAATCAGCATACTGCCTTTCGGGAAAGAAGGAGTCACCCACCCCGCCGTTGCAGCCGGCCAGTCTATTTCCACCAGAAACAATTCATAAATAAATGAAAGCCCAATAACAGAAACGAACGCAATGATGGAACGTTCTATCTTTTTATACGAATTAGTGAAAAGCATGATGGAGACAAAAAGCGTAGTCAATACAGCTCCCCATATAATAGGAATATCCAATAACATTTCCAACGCGATGGCACCTCCCAGAATTTCCGCCAGGGAAGTAGAGATCGACGCCAGTACTGCTGTGCCAAGAATAGGTCGTGACACCCATTTAGGAGTGTACTTAGTGGCCGCCTCCGAAAGACAAAGTCCGGTAACGATTCCCAAGTGAGCAACGTTGTGCTGAAGGACAATCAGCATGATAGTAGACAAGGTAACCACCCAAAGCAAGGAATAGCCGAATTCGGAACCGGCGGCGAAATTAGAAGCCCAGTTTCCCGGATCAATAAATCCTACAGTAACCAGTAGCCCGGACCAATATATTTAAAAACATCCAGTCCACCCAGATAGCGTTTATGATCTTTGCGTCTTAAGTCTTGAAAAATATTCTTCATTTTTGCATAATAGTTTATCCAGTACAAATATACTTATAAATAACGAGTGAGAATCAATTTTAGTTCAAAATACCGACCAATAAGTAGATGACCTATGGACACAGATGATACACTAATTATGAGAACATTATTATAAAAGGGTTGAGTAAGGACTACTCGAGAAAAGGAAATAAGGACTTTCTGCAAAAAAAATGACCTCCGACAAACCAATTGCCAGAGGCCACAAATCAATATATAATTTACATAAATGAAGATCAATCAATATCCCATCTCATGCAATGCATGACATAATTGATCGGGACAAGATGTCGGCCTGCCACCACAACGCACTCCTTCAAGTTTTGCGATCACCTCCTCCACCTTCATTCCTCTCACAAGGCGGGAAATACCTTGAAGGTTACCATTACATCCTCCCCAGAAAGCAACTTCCTTCACCACTCCATCTTCCACATTCAGTTCGATATTCGTGCTGCAAGTTCCCTGGGTCTTATAAACATATTCCATAACCTTACTTTACTCTTCACCCTCTTCCGGTTGCATGTTGGTATAGACAGTCTGCACGTCATCAAATTCTTCCAGACGTTCGATCATCTTATCCAATGTTTCGCGTTGTTCCGGAGTAACCTCTTTCAAGTCGTTCGGGATATAAGTAAAGTCTCCACCGACATCTTCAAACCCACATTCTTCCAAATGCTTCTGAATAGCGGCGTAGCTCTTAGGATTACCATAGATAGTAATTGTTCCCTCTTCATCATCTTCTTCATATTCATCTTCCACGTCATAGTCGATCAGATCGAGAATCAGTTCTTCCATATCCAATCCGTCTTTCTTCTTGAAAGTGAACACACATTTGTGGTCGAAAAGGAACGCAAGAGAACCCATTGTACCCAGATTGCCACCGAACTTATTGAATACCGAACGAACATCAGCCACCGTACGAGTTGTGTTGTCTGTCAATGTGTCTACAAACACAGCAATACCGTGAGGGCCGTATCCTTCATAAGTCATGCTCTTGTAGTCGCTCTGGTCTTTACCCAATGCGTTTTTGATAGCACGTTCGATATTGTCTTTCGGCATATTCTCACGCTTACAAGTAGCGATTACCGAACGCAATGTCGGGTTATTTTCAGGTTCCGGACCACCAGCCTTCACAGCAATGGCAATCTGTTTACCCAGTCTTGTAAATGTTTTAGCCATGTGGCCCCACCGTTTCAACTTTGCGGCTTTTCTATATTCAAATGCTCTTCCCATTGGTTTATATTTTTAGATTGAAATTTAAAGTTTATCTAAGTTTAGCACCCAGTTTATCTTCCAGATTCTTCACCAGTTTCGACATAATCTTATCAATCATCTTGTCGTTCAGAGTCTGGCTTTCATCCTGAAGCAGGAAGCTGACTGCATACGATTTCTTGCCCGGTTCCAGGTTCTTGCCTTCATATACGTCAAAGAGTTCCACTTCTTTCAGCAACTTTTTCTCCGTATCATAAGCGATCTTCTCGATTTCGGCAAACTGCACATTCTTGTCAAGCAACAATGCCAGGTCACGTTTCACGGCCGGGAACTTGGATATTTCCTTGTAGCTGATCTTCACCGAACGGATCGCTTTCATCAGCTCCTTCCAGTTCAAGTCAGCATAATATACTTCATTGTCAATATCAAATGCCTTCAGCAGTTTCTTAGTCACCACGCCGAACGATGCGAGACGCTTGCCTCCCTTGGTATGTACAGAAAGTGCCGCAGCAAAAATGTCATCAGTCAGATTACCTACAACCAGATTGTGCAAATCCAGTCCCAAGCGTTTCAGGATATTCTCCACGTAAGCTTTCAGTTCATACACCGAACTGCTCTCATCCGGATGTGCCCACGAGTTAACCACCTTCTTGCCGGTCACCCATAAGCCCAGATGATAGTCTTCCGTATAAGGAGCCAACACCTTTTCCGGATTCTTCTTGTCGGCATCGAAATAGTAGCAGTTACCGAATTCAAAGAATTTCAGATCCGCATTCTTACGGTTGGCATTATGCGCAATGCTTTCCAGTCCGCCGAACAACAAAGTCTGGCGCATACAGTTCAAGTCCGCACTCAACGGATTCAGCAACATCACCAGACGGTTGGACGGATAAGCTTCCAGTCCGTCATAATAAGCGGCGCGAGTCAGCGAGTTATTCAATATTTCATTGAATCCGCAACCCACGAGTTGCTCTGCAACCAGATTCTGCAATTTATTTGATTTATCATTTTCTCCTTTTGTAGTCAGGCTCGACTTCAGCGTAGACGGAATTTCCACATTATTATATCCGTAGATGCGGAGAATATCTTCGATTACGTCACAATCACGCTGCACGTCCACACGATAAGGAGGAACCGACAATGTCAGCCCTTCGGCAGTTTCGTTGGTGATCTTCATTTCGAGGCTGGTTACAATACTCTTGATTGTTTCCACCGGAATCACTTTACCTACCAGTGAATGCACCTTCCCGTAATTCAGTTCCACTACGAAATCCTTCGCAGGAGCAGTAAACACATCTTTAATTTCAGAAGAGATCGTGCCTCCTGCCAATTCTTTCACCATGATAGCAGCCAGTTTCAGGCAGTATATCACTCCGTTCGGGTCGATACCACGTTCGAAGCGGAAAGAAGCGTCCGTATTCAGTCCGTGACGGCGGGCAGTCTTGCGCACCCATGTCGGGTGGAAATAGGCGCTCTCGATGAACACATCCGTCGTAGCTTCGGTAGAACCGGAATCCAGTCCGCCGAACACACCGGCAATGCACATCGCTTCTTCTTTATTGCAGATCATCAGGTCGCGTTCGTTCAACTTGCGTTCCACTTCGTCCAGTGTGACGAACGGAGTACCCTCGGGCATTGTCTTCACAATCACCTCGTTGCCTTTTATCTTGCCTGCATCAAAGCAGTGCAACGGCTGACCGAAAGCATGAACGATATAATTGGTGATATCCACTACATTATTAATAGGACGCACGCCGATCAGACGCAGTTTATTCTGCAACCATTCGGGGCTTTCCTTCACGGTCACTCCTTTCACGGTCACACCGGCATAATGCGGGCAAGCCTCGCTGTTCTCTACTGTCACTTCAATATCCAGGTCGTGGTTTTCCACCTTGAAGGCGTCTACCGAAGGACGTTGCAGAGTAGCCTGTTTGCCGTTCTGAATGAGATAAGCATACAAGTCGCGGGCTACGCCATAGTGTGAGCACGCATCAGCACGGTTGGGCGTGATGTCCACTTCGAGCACGTAGTCGCTCTTGATATTATAATAATCCTTGGCGAGCGTACCCGGAACAGCTTCTGCCGGCAAAACGATAATGCCCGCATGGTCCGTACCGATACCGATTTCATCTTCGGCACAGATCATGCCGGTAGATTCCACCCCACGGATTTTTGATTTTTTGATCGTAAAACATTCGTCACCGTCATAGAGTTTCGTACCTAAGGTAGCCACTACTACTTTTTGTCCGGCAGCCACATTCGGGGCTCCGCAAACGATTTGTACCGGTTCGCCGTCTCCCAGGTTGACAGTCGTAATGTGTAAATGATCAGAGTTAGGGTGTTCAACGCAAGTCAGCACTTCGCCGATTACAAGCCCTTCCAAACCGCCTTTAATGGTTTGTACTTCTTCCACACCACCTGTTTCCAGGCCGATTGATGTCAGCGCAGCCGCCGTTTCATCAGGCGTCAAATCGAAGTTGACATACTCTTTCAGCCAGTTATAAGAGATATTCATATAATTAATTTTTTATTGTTTCTCAAAAAGATTTGCAAAGTTAATAAGTTTTTTCGGTTGACCGAAAAGGTTTGAAAGAAAATTGAGAGTTATTTCACCACAGAGTAACACTGCCTGCCGCATGGTTTCCCCTCTTTCCGGAAGAAGAGGTGGCTGAAAGCCGGGGTGGTAGGTAGAAACATGGTATATTCCTTATTTTAAAAAAAGGTAAAATCATTATTTTTCCTACCACCTCCCCCTACGGGTACTCCTCCTTCCAGAAGGAGGAGAAACTATGCAGAAAACTTATCTACAATAGTAAAAATTATAAAGTAACGACTAAAAAGGCAACGGCCCGTCTCCTCCTATCGGTGTCGCAAACGGATTCCCCGACTGCGGCTCAAAATCGGGTGCCGGCGGCGGAGGGACAGAACCAACACTATCGCGATTCATCTTCGACCCCAGCATAGGCCCGACAGTCTCGCCCGGCATCGGAATAACCATATCGTCCTCCGGATTCGAGAAACGGGTAAACTCACCCTTGAACCGGAGTAGCACCTCGCCTACCGCACCGTTACGATGCTTGGCAATCACGATTTCTGCCATACCACGGAGGTCGTTACCACGATCGTCCTGGTAAATCTTGTAATATTCCGGACGGTGAATAAAGCACACCATATCCGCATCCTGTTCAATGGCTCCCGATTCACGAAGGTCACTCAACTGGGGACGTTTTCCGTCGATACCTTCACGGCTCTCCACTCCACGATTCAACTGTGACAGTGCGACGATCGGAATATTCAACTCTTTCGCCAATCCTTTCAACGAACGAGAAATCGTACTCACCTCTTCCTGACGGCTGCCGAATGCCATACCACTCGCGTTCATCAGCTGAAGGTAGTCGATAATAATGATTTTCACCCCGTGTTCACGTACCAGACGACGCGCCTTTGTCCGGAGCTCGAAAACCGAAAGAGAAGGAGTGTCATCCACATAAAGCGGCGCATCCAGCAGGTTTTTCAGTTTATAGTCCAACTGCTGCCATTCGTGTCCGGCCAACTGCCCGCTCTTAATCTTTCCGCTCTCGATTTCACAAACATTCGATATCAAACGGTTGACCAGCTGGACATTACTCATTTCAAGAGAGAACAGTGCTACCGGATTCCGGAAGTCCACAGCGATATTCTTGGCCATGGAAAGCACGAAAGCCGTCTTACCCATGGCGGGACGGGCGGCAATAATAATAAGGTCCGAATTCTGCCAGCCGGAAGTCATCTTGTCCAGTTTCGTAAAACCACTCTCAAGGCCACTCAAACCGTCGGTTCGTGCCGCAGCCTTCTGAATCAGTTTGTAGGCTTCGTCAATGACCGGATTAATCTGCGTGTAATCCTTCTTCATGTTCTGCTGCGAGATCTCAAACAGCTTGCCTTCCGCTTCCTGCATCAAGTCGTCCACATCCAGCGTTTCATCAAAAGCCTTGCTTTGAATATTACTTGTAAACGTAATCAGTTCGCGTGCCAGTGACTTCTGCGCAATGATACGCGCATGATACTCAATATGCGCCGAAGAAGCCACCTTACTGCTCAGCTGGGTGATATAGAAAGGACCTCCCACTTCTTCCAGTTCCCCGCGTTTACTGAGCTGTTCTTTCACCGTCAGGATATCCACCGGTTTCTGATTGACAGCCAGGTCGGTTATAGCGGAATAGATTAACTGATGTCGATGTTCATAAAAAGATTCAGGACGAAGGATCTCACTCACTAACGAATAAGCGTCTTTCTCAATCATCAAAGCTCCCAATACAGCTTCTTCCAACTCAGGTGCCTGCGGTTGGATACGACCATAATCATTCACCGGTTGTACTTTAGCAGACTTTGTGTTACGGGTATTTCTTTTCTGTTCGGCCATTAGGATTGTTTCTGTTTTTACGATTTATCATTTTACGATTCGATTGGGGCGGTCTTTTCCGACAGGCCCTCTTTCAATCGGGACGACAAAGATAAAATATAATAATGAAGAATGAATAAGGAAAAATGAAGATTTTAGTAACTTTGCCCCCGAATACATAATCGTAGCATAAAAAATAGATAACACCATGATTACTTTCCCGAATATCAAAATAAACCTGGGGCTGTCCATTACGGAAAAACGTCCTGACGGATACCATAATCTGGAAACTGTTTTCTATCCCGTCGCTCTCGAAGACGCTTTGGAAATCAGAACCAATCCCGAAGCCCAACAGAAATTCACGCTCCACCAGCACGGAATGGAAATAGCCGGCAATCCGGAAAATAATCTGGTAGTAAAAGCTTATTTGTTATTAGACAAAGAATTTCACCTGCCTCCTGTCGAGATTCATCTGTACAAACATATCCCTTCAGGAGCCGGACTGGGAGGCGGTTCGTCGGATGCCGCCTTTATGTTGAAGTTGCTCAATGAACATTACAACCTCCAATTGTCCGACAACCAACTGGAGGACTACGCCGCTACCCTGGGAGCCGACTGTGCCTTCTTCATCAAAAACACACCGACTTACGCCGAAGGTATCGGAAATATCTTCTCCCCGATAGAGCTATCCCTGAAAGGTTACCGGATTATGATTGTGAAGCCGGATGTTTTCGTATCCACCCGGGAAGCCTTCGCCAATATCCGCCCCCACCGTCCCGAATATCCGGTCAGAGAGGTTATCCGTCGTCCGGTCGCAGAGTGGAAAGATACATTAATCAATGACTTCGAAGCGAGTGTCTTCCCGCAATACCCCGTTATCGGAGAAATAAAAGAAGAGCTCTATCACCAGGGAGCAATCTATGCCTCCATGAGCGGTTCGGGTTCTTCCGTATTCGGCTTGTTCGCCGCCGACACCACACTGCCGGAGATAGATTGGGGGACTAATGCTTTTTGTTTTAAAGGTACGCTAAGCGAATAGTCCTTCACCAACATAGACTCTTTTGCAAATCTTAGAAGCCCAACTTGCAGCGGGTTGTATATTCAACACGTTTGATACAAAAATACTCAATAGGGTTCTTCTTCAAATTTGGTGGTAAAATTAATTAGGAAAATAATAATTTGATAGTTTATAGTCGATAGTATTCAATAATAATTTGATAGTCGATAGTATTCTCCATTCTCCTCCTTCGGGAAGGAGGA
>OFCJ01000941.1_pt1 | contig 12241 bp, 7 predicted proteins | sample 1520791 | NCBI WGS metagenome assembly OFCJ01 (sample SAMEA2699027, study PRJEB24076) | metagenome | biome: Human gut stool | place: Spain | collected 2012-01-21 | reverse complement strand
TTTACACTCGGATATTTCTGATTAGTTTTGGTTGTTCTATGGTTATAAATACATAATCCGACTTCACTGTTGATACCTGTGCGGCAACTCTTCGTTATTATTATATTATTCCGGAAGAAGCTCGTGGCAAAGATGTACAGTTTTCATTTTCGGTTAAAGCCAGTAACGGTCAAGTTGCGGAATACAAATTAGGTCCGTATAAGATTTCAAAAATGGATATGGCCAAAAATTTGTCAGTGACTAATGATAAATGTTATCTTTCATTCTTGAATGAGGGAGAGGCCGTGCATATTTATTCAAAAGCAGATTTGCAGGCTAACCCTTCGTTGGCTGCGAAAATTGATATCATGTATGCGTATAGTGAAAAATCGGATTTGTCACATGCCTTCTATACTTCTTCTTCTCCAAAAGAATATATGGGTGGAACAGAACTCCCTTCCGGTTTTGTCAATAATACCAAGATGATCAAAGTTTATGGCTTACAAGATCGACAACTGTCTGACTTGCAATACAGCAAATTTATTGATGATTTGGATTTTGAGACAATCGATATGTCTAAATGTACGAACTATATCTTGGGATTAAAAGAAGAGGCCGGTGCGTGGGTTGAGACGGCTGACGGTAAATATAGAGCATATGTTTATATTAACAAGGCTTCTGCGAGTGAGGTGACTGTTAGTGTCAAAAGGTATAAAATGTAAGTTCTATTGATGAATTGATAGGTTGGTAAGTTGCTGAATTCAGGTTCTTCGACTTACCAACTGATTACCCTTAATTTTGTTTTTTTAGTCTATTCTATTATATAAACCAATATATCATGAGACATAATATACGATTTTTATTGATAGTGACTATGCTTTTGCTGGTGACCGGTAGCGGAACTGCCCAAAAGTTTGTACATCCCGGAATAGATATGAATTCAGCAGACTTGGAGTATATGCGTAACCAAGTTTTGGCGGGAAAACAACCTTGGAAGGATGCTTATGATTTGTTGAAGGAAAAAACGCCATTGGATTTTCAAGTAAAACCATTTGCCCATGTGATCAGTGGACCCTATTCCCAACCTGATATAGGAGGAAAGGATTTGTCTCAGTCGGCACGTATGGCGTATAGCTGTGCCGTCTTATGGTATATTTCAAGAGAAGAGTGTTATGCTGAAATAGTGATAGATATTATTGAGAAGTGGGCCAATACTTTACGCAGTTTCGATGAGAATAACGCCAAATTGCTTGTGGCATTGACTGGTTATGAGTTTTGTAATGCTGCCGAGATTTTGCGCTATAATTATCCTGGGTGGAAAAAGATAGATACGGAAAATATGACACGATTGATGATGTCGGCTTTCTATCCAACTATTCGTTATTATTTTCCTGTTGCAAACGGTAATTGGGATGGAGCTATTATGCATACCTTGCTGGCCATTGCTGTTTTTACTGATAATAGGGAATTATTCGATAATGCAGTCTATCATTATCTGCATGCTAATGCGAATGGCAGTCTGATTAAGTATATTTATCCTACCGGCCAGTGCCAGGAGACCCGTCGGGATCAGGGACATGTCCAAATGGGACTTTATGAATTTTCAGGAGCGGCACGTATCGCTTATACACAGGGGGTGGATCTGTTCAGTGCTGCGGATAACAGGTTGGCTTTAGGTTTGGAGTATTCTGCACGTTTTATATGCGGTGATTCTGTTTATGCTTATGGCGTTCCTTCGCAACGGGAACGGTTTAAATATCGTGCACGATTTGAACATTGCATCGATCATTTTACGGCAAAGGGAGTCAACATGCCTTACCTGAAAGAATTATGTAGTCGTACTAACATGAACAATCCGGCAAATGCCCTATGGAAACTGACTGCATTTCGTGAAGAGTTTCGGCAGAAACCTTATGAACTTATTGATATTCAGGAAAGTAAGATCGCTTATCATGCAGGTGCGACATTGGAACAGGCTCAGCCGGTGGGGCATTCTGTGATCGAAGTAAATAGCCGGGAAGATCTTCAAGCAGTATTGAATACGAATGCCGGTTCTGGCAAAACGCTTTTTTTACGTGCCGGTGAATATCGATTGAAACAATCCTTGACCATTCCTTCTGATATACATATCTGTGGAGAAGGGCGGAGCACAGTCTTGATTTGTGAACCGACGATCCGGACGGCAGCTATCTTATTGGGTGATTTGGATGCAAAAAATATTACGATAGAGAATCTTGTAGTGGATGGTTCCAAAGAACATCAGGAAGCTTATGATCCGAATTCCGGACGTTTCTACAGAACCGGGCGTTATAGTAATGCCTTGGCGGGAATTTCTATGAGAGGAGAAGCAGGACATGCTTTCAGCAATATTAAATTGAAAAATCTGACTGTGATCAACTTTTCCAGATCAGGAGTTTATATATCGGATGCGGAAGGAATCGAGATCGACCATTGCGATTTTACGGAAAATGGTGCACATGTCGTTCCCGGTCCAAGGCTACAACATAACCTGATGATCCAACACTCCTCCAATATTATGATAAAGGATTCACGATTCGATACTTCCATACGTGGTTGTGGATTGGTTCTTGATCATTGTAAGTCATTAAAGGTCGAAAATTGCGAAATTGCCAGAAATGGTTGGCATGGCCTGTTGATGGCCGAATGTCATAACGGCAAAATCGAAAATTGTCTGGTTGAAGGGAATGATGGATGTGGTTTTATGGGTGAATATCTGCATGATGGCTCTAACTTGATTCAAATTAGGCATAATAAGATTCAGTATAATAATGAGTATGGCATTCGGGCATTTGGCATGAAAGAAACAGATATAAAAGATAATCTTTATAGATGGAACGGTAAAGAAAAGCGGCAGGAATGGCTTTCTTCTGAGAAAAAACTGCAATTGGAACAATTATAATGGACAAATGATGAAAACGATATATAGTATAATTTTAGTCTTGTTTGCCAGCTTATCGGTTTGGGCAGAGAAATATCCGCATATTCTTGTCAAAGATGAGGATAAAGTGGCTGTGTTAGATAAAATAGAGAAACAGGCTTGGGCGAAACATATTTTCAATCAGACAAAGGAACGGTTGGCTGTCTATGTGGAAAGGCATCAGGCAGAACCGGATTGGATTTTGGACCGCTATTTGATGAACAGGATTCCCGGAAAACGTTATACCCGTTTTATATCAGATAAAGAAGGTACACAATTGATTGGTTACGAAGGTGACGCTCCGGTTCCGACTGTACGGGTATCACCACATAAACGTGCTCCGATCACACCGCAAGGCCGGGCTTATGTTGTTCCTGAAATGGAGGATATTGTCCCGAATGATACGTCTATGACAATGAATTTGCTGAATCCGGACACTCAGAAATATGAATGTGTGGACCCACAGGCATATGTGGGCACTATTAACGGAAGAATCAATGCATTGGCTTATGAGGCTTCTGTCATTTATTGGCTGACAGGAGAAGAAAAATATGCTAAGTTTGCTGCCGATATTTTGAACCAGTGGGTAAGCGGAGTTGTCTATCAGGAACCGATTGACGGCCCTGGACGTACCGGCTTTTTAGATATCCAGACGTTGGGAGATGAGAAAGAGAAGCCGTTGATTTTGGCTTATGATTTCTTGTATCCTTATCTGGTAAAATATAAGTATCCTTTGGAAAATTATGACAAAGCTTTTGAAAAGGTCGCTTGGGGGTTGTCGTTTAGGGGATATACAGGGAATAACTGGTTTGCCCCTGAAAGTTCGACTTTGGTCGCAGCAGCGTTATCATTAAAAGATGCACAGAAAAGGAATTTTTATTTGGATTTTTATTTGAACCGGGATACGGTTGTGGATGGTTGCGGACAACTAAGCCTACCTTCCGCATCCAAGTTGTGGTTTACACCGGATGGGCATTGGAAAGAACCAGGAGGTTATCATAATTATCCGGTATCGAAGTTAATAGAAGCTGCACTCATGCTTGAAAATAATGGCTATCAGATTTTTAATCAATATCCTATTTTGTTGAACGCTTCTTATGTTATGTTGAAATATTCGTTTCCCGACTTAACCGCTTCCGCTTTTGGCGATACGGGAAGACCGCGCCAAAGCATGGAGTGCTTGGAGAGTGCTATTCTGATGGCCGACAAATATCAGCTACCGATTCTTCCGGATTTGTTGAATGCTGCCATGATTTTGGAACAGGCAGGACAATATGACCGTTCAAAATCCGGATTGACTGGATTGTTATGTTATTTGCCTGAATTACCGAAGGCTAAGAGTGTTGATAATCATCTTTGGAACAGATCGGAGAAGTTGGATTTTGCATCTTGTTATCTTCAGCGAAATGGAATAGATCCGCAGAATGGGTTAATGTGTGTAGTGCAGGGAGCTACTTATAATCATAATCATTCCAATGGTATGAGCATGGAGTTATATGGAGCCGGGACTGTTCAAGGTATCGATCCGGGTAATGGACCTACCTATGAACATCCGATGCATGTTAATTATTATACACAATGGGCGGCTCATAACACGGTTGTAGCTGCAGGTGCCTCTACTTCGGTAACTCCGTTTAGAGGTGGAGGTGGAACGAAAAGGATAGGACAGGTTGAATTGGTATCGATGGAACCTTCAGTTGGTGAAAAGGCTATATCTGAGGAGTTTTCGTATACATTGACAAAATATTATGATGGTTCGACAAAAACGAATCAAGACCGTTTATTATCGATTCTTCGTATCGATGAGAAACATGGCTTTTATGTGGATTTTTATCGTTCCGATAATGCGATCAGTAATGATTATTTGTACCATAATATAGGTGATAGTGTGGCTCTTTATACACAAGACGGAAAAGTACTGAAACAAGATGAGGTTCTTTCTTATCCTTGTGTTGGGGAGGATCATCCGGGGTTACGGTATTTCCGTTCGGTACGGACAACCGGACGCAATGAAAGCACGGTTGTCGCTTTATTTTCTGCAAAACTATTAAACACAGGAACAAGCTACATGAAGATGTGGATGCCGGCATCTTCAGATGTTTCTTATTTTACAGCTTTAGCACCCAGTGCGAAAACCGCTTCATCTCCTTATCAAAGCAAACCTTCTCTTGTTGTTACGATGCGGAAAGAGAAACCTGCTGTGGAAGAACCGTTTGTTGTTGTTTATGAACCCATATCGGATAAGTTATCCACTGGTTTAATTGAGTCTGTTGACCGGATAAAATTGGATTCATTGGGAAAAAAAGGTTGTGCTATTAAAGTAAAGACAAAAGAAGGTGATACTTTTACATTAGTTAATATTTTGAAAGATGGACCTGTCATATTGAATAATCAGAAATGTTGTGGTGATTTTGCTATTTTTGCAAAGCGGAAAGGAAAAAATAGTGTGTATGTGGGAAATGGATCCTTTGTAGAAAATAAGGAATTTAAGGTTGAGTCGGAGAATCGAGGTAGTTTTTATATGGAATATGATCAAACCTCACTTCTTGTCCGTTCTAATTGTCCGATAAAAATACAAGCGAAGAATGGGATGTTGAAAGAACCTTTCTATTTGACTGGAGGCGAGAGAGTCTTTAAGATGAAGTGATTGAAAATAGTACCATGAAATAATAGGAATGTTATGAGAAAAGTAATTATTGGAATATTGATGTCCTTTTGTTTGTTTGGCATGTACCAATCGCTATGGGCGAACCATAGCATGCATCCATTAAAACAAATAGCCTTTGTGAAAAAAATGATAGGACGGAAACAGGAACCGTATCATACGGCGTATGTGCAATTGATCCGTTATGCAGATTCCATTCAACAGGTCACTCACCATGCACGAAATGACTTTGCTGTTCCCGGTTACTATGTGAAACCCGAAGAGCACCGGGCCAATTCGTTGGCGTTGCAACAGGATGCTTTTGCCGCTTATTGTTCTGCACTGGCTTACCGGTTGTCGGGAAAGAAAAGGTATGGAGAAAAAGCGTGTTATTTTATGAATGCATGGGCTACCATTAATAAGAAATATTCGGAACCGGATGGACCATTGGTGATGAGCTACTCCGGGTCGGCATTTTTAATGGCAGCTGAGTTAATGGATGATACGTCGGTATGGGACGCCGATGAGAAGCAGCTTTTTAAGGATTGGGTGACGTCCGTTTATCGGAAAGCGACAAATGAAATTCGTGAACGGAAGAATAATTGGGCTGATTGGGGACGTCTGGGCTCTTTGTTAGCCGCTTCTTTTTTGGATGATAAAGAGGAAATCGAACGTAATATCAAGTTGATTAAAGGTGATTTGGGTGATAAGATCGCAAGTGACGGTCACATGCCGGCAGAAGTGGTTCGCGAGAAGAATGGTATTTGGTATACCTATTTCTCGTTGGCTCCTATGACTGCTTCTTTTTGGGTCGCCTATAATTTGACGGGTGAGAATCTGTTCTTATGGGAACAGGAGGGAAAGTCGGTCAAAAAGGCATTGGACTATCTGCTTCGCTATCAAAAATCTCCATCTGAATGGAAGTGGTATGAAGGACCGAATGTTGGGACGCATGCCACTTGGCCGGACAATTTGCTGGAGGTTATGGCGGGTATATATGGGGAAAATAGCCGCCCTCATATTTATCCGGTACACCATTTTGCATGGGTTTTCCCGACATTGATGCCACTCTCTTTAAGTGGGTATAATCAGGGAGGTCAATCGTTTGTAGCTAAAAAAGATGCCGATATAGAGAAACTTAGAAAACGTTTTGCCATGCAATTACTAAGCGCTTTGGTTTCTGACAGCCGGATCAAGACATTGCTGGAAACACTTCAGCCGGATGGAAGTTGGCCGGGGATAGACTATGTCGATACTACCCGTACGGCTTTCCAGCATGAACGGCATCTCAGCAATATGTTGGCGTTAAGCATTGCTTATCAAAAGAAAGGGTCTCCTTACAAAGGAAATAAACAGGTAAGGAAAGCCGTTCATCAGGCATTGGCTTTCTGGTTGGAAAATGATTTCATTTGTGAGAATTGGTGGTGGAACCAAATTGGTACGCCTAATACGATGGTGAGCCTGTTATTGATACTCGACCGGGATTTGTCTCCGGAAGAATCGGAACGGATGTTGAAGATAGCGGAACGTGGGAATATCAATGCTTGGGGAGCACGTCCCAGCGGTGATCGCATAAAGATCGCAGGTTTGCAAGCGAAAGCGGCTCTTTTTAAAAGAGATGTCCAAGAGGTTGCCATGCTGATGAAAGTTATAGAGGGAGAAATAAAATTCTCGACCGAAAGAGGCATGCAACATGATTTTAGCTTCCATCACCGGACGGATTGGGTGAACAACACACTTTCTTATGGGTCAGGTTATGCCAGTGCTTTTATAGAATGGGCTTCGAATGTGGCGGATACGAAATTCCGTTTTTCGGAACAAGCTGTCCGGTTATTGATTGACTATTATTTAGACGGCATTTGCAAACAGATGGTTTATGGAAGGATTTCGGATCCGGGTATCTTGAACCGGGACATCACCCGGCCGGGTGAAGAAAGGGTGTGGAGCCCTTCCGATCCTGAAAAGTTGAGAAACCTGACTGATTACAGGCAAGCGGAATTGGATAATATCATCTGTTTAAGAAAAGGGGATTCCTCCTGCCGGCCGGGCTCTTTTGCCAAATTCTTTTGGAGAACGGATCATTTTGTGTTCCAACGTCCTGACTTTTATACTTCTGTCAGAATGTATTCTACCCGCAATGCCAATATGGAAGAACCGTATAATGGGGAAGGGTTGATGAATCATTTTAGAGGCGACGGGACAAATTATCTTTCTGTCAGGGGAGATGAATATAAAAGATTGACACCAGTTTATGATTGGATGAAGATACCAGGGGCAACGATTGTGCAATTGGATAAGATGCCGGGTGAGAATGAAATTCAGAAATGGGGGTTGACCGATTATGTCGGGGCGGTTACAGATGGAACATATGGGGCGGTTGGTCTCGATTTCAAAAGTCCGCACACAGGTTTAGCGGCCAAGAAAGCATGGTTCTTCTTCGATAAAACATACGTTTGTTTGGGGACGAACATATCCAGCCGGATGAAGAACCAGGTTTTGACAACTGTCAATCAATGTCTCTTGAACGGGCAGGTGACCGTAAGCGATGCTGACGGCATTCATCCGCAAGAACGGGGTTCTCGTATGAAAAAAGAGGTACGATGGGTGGTGCATGACAAAGTGGGCTATTATTTCCTCAATAAAGAGAATGTCATATTACCAATCAGCGTACGGAAGGAAGCTGGAAGATTGCTAACCGGCAGACTACTACACCTACAGACATTATTCAGCAAGATGTGTTCACCCTTTCTGTCGATCACGGTAGCTATCCGAATAATGAAGGTTATGCCTATATGGTCGTTCCTTCCGCCGATCCGTTGTCTATCGAGAAACAGGTAGAAGAGGAAGGAGTGGTTGTTTTGGCGAATTGTCCTGATGTGCAGGCTGTCCGGCATGACGGATTAAATATGGCTTATGCGGTATTTTATAAAGGTGGAACGCTTCGGATCCATGACAAGATCGTGGTGGAGATGGATGCTCCCGGAATGTTGATGGTGAAATATAATGATGCCGGTGAAATACTTGCATTGGGCGTTTCTGATCCGACCCGTTTCATGAAGAAACTCCATCTGTCTGTCAATCAGAAAATCGTTGGGTCGGCACAAGAAAATATACAAACCGAATGGGATGAAAAACAAGCTTTAACCCGGATTACCGTAGAGCTGCCTCAAAATGAATATGCAGGAAAGAGTGTGATATATAATAAGTAACTTAAATTTAAGAAGAATGAAGGCACGTATTTTGGTATGGTTAGTGGCCTTATTTTGTTGCCACAATGTATTATTTGCACAGAAAGAGTTTGTGAATGCTTCTGCCCGCTTGTCCGGGCATCCCCGAATTCTACTACAGAAGGGGGAAGAAAAAGCGTTGAAAAAAGTGATAATGAAAAATGCTGTATGGAAAGATATCCATCAGTCATTAGTAGACGAAGCTGGAGAAATCGTAAAACTGCCCTTGAATGAACGGATAAAGACAGGCAGGCGTTTATTAAGTGTATCGAGAGAAAATCTACGCCGTATTTTCATCTTGAGTTATGCTTATAGGATGACTGGGAAGAATAAGTTTCTGAAACGAGCAGAGAGCGAGATGTTGAAAGCAGCCTCTTTTTCTGACTGGAATCCTTCCCATTTCTTAGATGTGGGGGAAATGACGATGGCTTTAGCGATCGGATATGATTGGCTTTATCCTCAATTGTCGGTACAGACAAAGAAGGAGATAGAAAATGCGATTGTCGAAAAAGGCCTGAAACCTTCTTTTGATGAACGATACAATTGGTTTGTCAATGCTGTCCACAATTGGAGCCAGGTTTGCCATGCAGGTGTTACTTATGGTGCTTTGGCTATATGGGAGAAAGAACCGGAGTTGTCACGGACTGTCATAAACCGGGCTATCGATAAAATCTCGATTCCTATGGGGCACTATGCCCCTGACGGAGCTTATCCGGAAGGTATTGGTTATTGGGATTATGGAACATCATTCAATGCCATGTTTCTTAGTGCTATAGAAAAGGCCTTTGGAACGGATTATGGATTAAGTGAGTTGCCCGGTTTCTTAAAGACAGGCGAGTACATCTTACATGCCGTTACTCCAAATCTGAAAAACTTTGCTTATTCAGACAATGGAGGGACTGCATTTTTAGCACCGACTATGTTTTGGTTTTATGATAAGACAAAAGATGCCTCTATCTTATATAACCAGGTGCAACTATATAAAAAAGACGGACAAAAACGGATCAAAAAAAATCGTTTGGCTCCGGCCATGTTGATTTGGGGCGCTTCTGCTTCATTGGCGAATCCACAGAAACCTGTTCGGCTATCATGGAAGGCACAAGGGGATAATCCGGTTTGTTTTATGCGTTCTTCCTGGAATGATTCGTCTGCCGTTTATGTCGGGATGAAAATGGGGTCGCCTTCTGTCAATCACGGACATATGGATGTCGGTAGTTTTTTATTGGAAGCGGATGGTGTCCTTTGGGGAATGGATATGGGAGGAGAAGAATACAACAGATTGGAGACGAGAGGGGTTGATCTGTGGAATTCGCGCCAGAATTCTCAACGTTGGGATGTTTACCGTTATAATAATTTTGCCCATAACACATTATCATTTAATCATAAATACCAGGATGTAAAGGGCAAAGCTCAGATTGATGGTTATTCGGATCAGGAAAATAATATGTATGTTATTTCTGATCTGACCCCGGTGTATAAGGATCAGGTAAAAAGTGCAAAACGGGCTGTTTCCTTAGTCGATAAAGAGTATGTGGTGGTGGAAGATGTGATTGAGGCAACCAAGCGTTTTACGATGATGACGTGGACGATGGTAACTCCGGCTTCGGCTAAGATTGTAGCTGATAATGTCATGTTATTGGAAAAAGATGGCAAGAAGTTGTATATAAAGGTCGAAGGTCCTAAAAAAGTTCGTTGGCATATTTCACCTGCCCAATCTGAATTTAGCTATGATTCGCCGAATCCGGGTATTTCAATTATCGGATTTGATACGGATTTGGAATTATCTGCCAAACAAAGTATTAGAGTATTCCTTTTACCGGGAGAAAATAAAAATGTTACATATAAATCGGTATTATGAAGATGAAAAAAGCATTTTCTTTTATCTGTGTAGGTTTAATGGCTCTTTCCTGTACAGGAGAAAGAGCGGGTGATTTGGTCAGTCAGGATTTTGCTTTTGCAGACCAGCAATTGCGTTATGCACTGACAGAAACGGAAAATGTCCGGATTTCTCTGGGTAAGACGCCGGAAGAACTACCATCTCCACGTAATATCCAGTCTGACGGCTCCTTGCGATTGGTTCGTGCCAGGGACTGGTGTAGTGGCTTTTTCCCTGGTGAACTTTGGTATATGTATGAATATACAAAAGATGATTTTTGGAAAAAAAAGGCGGAGTTTCAAACTGAATTGTTGGAGCCTTTAAAATCATATAAGGGTACTCATGATTTGGGTTTTATGCTCTATTGTAGTTATGGCAACGGATACCGTATGGAGCAATCGGATAAATATAAACAGGTATTGCTGGAGGGGGCAAACTCTTTGGCCTCTCGTTTTAACCCGGTGGTCGGTTGTATTCGTTCCTGGGATCATAATGGAGATAAATGGCAATATCCGGTTATTATAGATAATATGATGAACCTTGAATTTCTGTTTTGGGCAACCAAAGCATCGGGTGATTCTACATTCTACAAAATTGCGGTGACTCATGCCGATAATACGATGAAGAATCATTTCAGGAAAGATTATAGTTCTTATCATGTGATTGATTACGATACGATAACAGGTAATGTCCGAAACAAACATACCCATCAGGGATATGCTCATGAGTCTGCTTGGGCGCGTGGACAGGCATGGGGTTTATATGGCTATACGATGTGTTTTCGGGAGACTGGAGACAGGAGATATTTGAATCAGGCTGAACAAATCGCTTCTTTTATCTTTCATCATCCCAATCTTCCGTCGGATCTGATCCCTTATTGGGACTATAATGACCCGGAGATCCCAGCCTCTCCCCGGGATGTGTCGGCTGCTACGATAACTGCATCTGCTTTATATGAATTGTCGGCTTATTCGGATAAGGGTGGACAATATAAAAAATGGGCTGATACCATTATGGAAAATCTGACGGAATCATATAGGGTTCCCTTGAATCAGATGCATGGTTTTTTGTTGCATTCAAGCACCGGGCATAAACCGGCAGGAACGGAGATCGATGTTCCGATCGTTTATGCTGATTATTATTTTCTGGAAGCACTGCTCCGGAAAAAGAATCTGGAAGAATGACTTTTTTCAGTGTTGATTTAGAGCCTGTTTGAATTTTGTTCGACACTGTTTTGCTGTTTGTTTTCGAGGATATTTATCTGTTTTCATTATCGATGACAACACGAAGGTAGGGCCTCGCAACAGGCAGAAATACGGTTTGGGGAGTATCGGCGAAGATCGGTGCGGAAACGGGTAGGAAAAGGCAGAATATAGATGTCATTATGTTTTGAATATCAGTAATTATTTCTTATCTTTATAGGACGATAAAATGATGGGGATTATGATGCTGAATGAATTCGAAGCCAGGAGTTACGGGGGGCAGGAATTGGCGGTCTTTTACGGTCTGGATTTGATGCCGGCATCGGCAGGGAAACGGTTGTCCAAAAGGGTGGGGGAAAACCGGAGCTAAAGACA
>OFCJ01000938.1_pt1 | contig 12412 bp, 13 predicted proteins | sample 1520791 | NCBI WGS metagenome assembly OFCJ01 (sample SAMEA2699027, study PRJEB24076) | metagenome | biome: Human gut stool | place: Spain | collected 2012-01-21 | reverse complement strand
GCCGGAGAAGATGACAGTGGTGAAAAGAGTTGCAGGCGTTCACAGTATCTACCAGACGGTGAACCGTAGCCCGGACAGGTGCGCCAGCACCGCCTCCGGGATGTTTTTCGCGCGGACAACGCATTACGCCTCTTCCTCGCCCCGCGTTCCATTCCCCAGGGCGATAAACTCCTCCAGCAGCGCGGTAAGCTGGCGCATTTTTTCGACGGTAAACTCGGCTTCTATCTGGCGATAGGCTTCTTCGACCTGGGCCTGGGCGCTTTCATACAGCTTCAGGCCCGCCGGGGTCAGCGAAACGTACAGCTTGCGCTGATCGTTAACCGGCTTTAAGCGCAGTACCAGGCCGTCGCGTTCCATACGGGTCAGGATGCCGGTCAGGCTCGGGCGTAAAATACAGGCGCGAAAGGCCAGGTCGTGAAAATCCATCGACGGATTTTCGGCGAGGATCCGCACGATACGCCACTGCTGCTCGGTAAGATTATGGCGTTTAACAATGGGCCGAAAGTGGGCCATCGCCGCTTCCCGCGCCTGCAGCAGCGCGATAGTTAACGAATCATGCATCACATACCTCTGAATGAAATTCCTCATCTGTTAATAAGTTAATAATTAGCCTTAATTGCCGCAGAAGGCAACCGGTTTCTGTCTTTGAAAAGTACCAGATGGTACAAAGAAATTTCATTACTATTTGATTTAAAACATAAAAATTAAAATTCTGTAAATATATTGTTAATCCGATCACAAAACATTCACTTCTGTTTGCCAAACCTTCCTGCAAAGCATAAAAGATGATCATTAACATATTAATGAAATTCGTTATTCCCAAATCTGCAGCAGAGGAGTGGTCAATGAAAGGCACCATCTTCGCCGTGGCGCTTAACCACCGCAGCCAGCTCGACGCCTGGCGCGAAGCGTTCCAACAGGCTCCCTATAAAACCCCGCCGAAGACCGCGGTCTGGTTTATCAAACCGCGCAACACCGTTATCGGCGACGGCGAGAGTATCCCCTATCCGGACGGTGAAACCGTGCAGAGCGGCGCCACCGTGGCGCTGATCGTTGGTAACACCGCGCGCAAAGTCGCCGCCGAAGACGCTGCGGCTTATATTGCCGGGTACGCGCTGGCCAACGACATCAGCCTGCCGGAAGAGAGCTTCTATCGTCCGGCCATCAAAGCCAAATGCCGCGACGGCTTCTGCCCGCTGGGCGCCCTCGCGCCGCTCAGCAACGTCGATAACCTGACCATCATCACCGAAATCAACGGTCGCGAAGCGGACAGCTGGAATACCGCCGATCTTCAGCGCTCCGCCGCCGAGCTGCTAAGCGCCCTGAGCGAATTCGCCACCCTCAATCCCGGCGATGCGATTCTGATCGGTACGCCCCACACTCGCGTTACGCTGCGCCCCGGCGATCGCGTACGCCTTCTCGCCGAGGGCTTCCCGGCGCTGGAAAACCCGGTGGTTGCTGAAGGAGAGCTGGCATGAGACGAGCACGTATTGAGTGGCAAGGACAGCGGCACGATGTCCAGGTTAATGAACGCGGTCAGGTCAAGCTCGCCAACGGCAGTCTGCTTAAGGAAGGCGAGTTTCGCTGGCTGCCGCCAGCCAACGGCACCCTGTTCGCGCTGGGCCTGAACTACGCCGATCACGCCAGCGAGCTGGCGTTTACGCCGCCAACGGAGCCGCTGGTATTTATCAAAGCGCCCAACACCTTTATCGGCCACCGGCAGGAATCAGTGCGCCCGGATAACGTCGAGTACATGCATTACGAGGCGGAACTGGTGGTGGTGATTGGCAAAACCGCGCGTAAGGTCGCCGAAGCCGACGCTATGGCGTACGTAGCCGGCTACACCGTCTGCAACGATTACGCCATCCGCGACTACCTGGAAAACTACTATCGCCCCAACCTGCGGGTCAAAAGCCGCGACACCCTGACGCCGATCGGCCCGTGGATCGTCGGCAAAGAGGCGATCCCGGATCCGCATAACCTGGCGCTGTGCACCTGGGTCAACGGCGAACTACGCCAGCAGGGCACCACCGCCGATCTGATCTTCAGCATTCCGTTCCTGATCGCTTACCTCAGCGAATTTATGACCCTGCAGCCGGGCGACATGATCGCCACCGGCACGCCTAAAGGGCTATCGGACGTGGTGCCGGGCGATGAAGTGATCGTCGAAGTGGAGGGCGTCGGCCGTCTGGTCAACCACATCATCAGCCAGCAGGCATATGAGGAGAAGCTGTCATGAAAAAAATTAACCACTGGATCAACGGCAAAAACGTCGCCGGAAGCGACTATTTCCACACCACCAACCCGGCCACTGGCGAAGTGCTGGCGGAGGTCGCCTCCGGCGGCGCCGACGAGGTGAATCAGGCGGTGGCCGCGGCGAAAGAGGCGTTCCCGAAATGGGCCAATCTGCCGATGAAAGAGCGCGCGCGTCTGATGCGCCGGCTGGGGGATCTGATCGATCAGAACGTCCCGGAGATCGCCGCCATGGAGACTGCCGATACCGGTCTGCCGATCCACCAGACCAAAAACGTGCTGATCCCGCGCGCTTCGCATAACTTCGAGTTCTTCGCCGAGGTGTGCCAGCAGATGAACGGCAAGACCTACCCGGTTGACGACAAGATGCTCAACTATACCCTCGTGCAGCCGGTCGGCGTCTGCGCGCTGGTGTCGCCGTGGAACGTGCCGTTTATGACCGCGACCTGGAAGGTGGCGCCGTGCCTGGCGCTGGGTAATACCGCGGTGCTGAAGATGTCCGAACTGTCGCCGCTAACTGCCGACCGTCTTGGCGAGCTGGCGCTGGAAGCGGGTATTCCGGCGGGTGTGCTGAACGTGGTTCAGGGCTACGGCGCGACAGCGGGCGATGCGCTGGTCCGCCACCATGACGTGCGCGCGGTGTCTTTCACCGGCGGTACCGCCACCGGGCGCAACATCATGAAAAACGCCGGGCTGAAAAAGTACTCCATGGAGCTGGGCGGCAAATCGCCAGTGCTGATTTTCGAAGACGCCGATATTGAGCGCGCCCTCGACGCCGCGCTGTTCACCATCTTCTCGATCAACGGCGAACGCTGCACCGCCGGCTCACGCATCTTTATTCAGCAGAGCATCTACCCCGAGTTCGTTAAACGCTTCGCCGAGCGGGCGAACCGCCTGCGCGTCGGCGACCCGACCGACCCGAACACCCAAGTGGGGGCGCTGATTAGCCAGCAGCACTGGGAGAAAGTCTCCGGCTATATCCGCCTCGGCATTGAAGAAGGGGCGACCCTGCTGGCCGGCGGCGCGGATAAACCGACCGATCTGCCCGCCCATCTGAGAAACGGCAACTTCCTGCGGCCCACGGTGCTGGCGGACGTCGATAACCGCATGCGCGTGGCGCAGGAAGAGATTTTTGGCCCGGTAGCCTGTCTGCTGCCGTTTAAAGACGAGGCGGAAGGTCTGCGCCTGGCCAACGACGTGGAGTACGGCCTCGCCTCGTATATCTGGACCCAGGACGTCAGCAAAGTGCTGCGCCTGGCGCGCGGCATCGAAGCCGGAATGGTGTTCGTCAACACTCAGAACGTCCGCGACCTGCGTCAGCCTTTCGGCGGCGTGAAGGCCTCCGGCACCGGCCGCGAAGGCGGCGAATACAGCTTTGAAGTGTTCGCTGAAATGAAAAACGTCTGCATCTCGATGGGCGACCATCCGATCCCAAAATGGGGAGTCTGATATGGGAAAGTTAGCGTTAGCAGCAAAAACCACTCACGTACCGTCGATGTATCTTTCTGAACTGCCGGGTAAAAACCACGGCTGTCGTCAGGGAGCCATCGACGGGCACAAGGAAATCGGCAAGCGGTGCCGCGAACTCGGCGTCGATACCTTCATCGTCTTTGATACCCACTGGCTGGTCAACAGCGCTTACCACATTAACTGCGCCGACCATTTCCAGGGCGTCTATACCAGCAACGAGCTGCCGCATTTTATCCGCGACATGACCTACGACTACGACGGTAACCCGGAGCTCGGCCACCTGATCGCCGACGAAGCGGTCAAGCTCGGCGTCCGCGCTAAAGCGCACAACATCCCGAGCCTTAAGCTGGAGTACGGCACGCTGGTGCCGATGCGCTACATGAACGCCGATAAGCACTTCAAAGTGGTGTCGATCTCCGCCTTCTGTACCGTTCACGACTTCGCCGACAGCCGCAAGCTGGGCGAAGCCATTCGTAAAGCTATCGAGAAATATGACGGCACCGTAGCGGTGCTGGCCAGCGGTTCGCTCTCACATCGTTTTATCGACGATCAGCGTGCCGAAGAGGGGATGAATAGCTATACCCGCGAGTTCGATCATCAGATGGATGAGCGGGTCGTGAAGCTGTGGCGCGAGGGTAAATTCAAGGAGTTCTGCACCATGCTGCCGGAGTACGCCGACTACTGCTACGGCGAAGGCAATATGCACGACACGGTGATGCTGCTGGGCCTGCTGGGCTGGGATAAATACGACGGCAAAGTGGAATTTATCACCGAGCTGTTCGCCAGCTCCGGCACCGGCCAGGTCAACGCCGTGTTCCCGCTGCCGGAAACGGCTTAAGGAGAGCGCAGAATGCCGCATTTTATCGCTGAATGTACCGACAACATCCGGGAACAGGCTGATTTACCGGATCTGTTCAGCAAAGTGAACGACGCGCTGGCGGCGACCGGCATCTTTCCCATCGGCGGCATTCGCAGCCGCGCCATCTGGCTGGATACCTGGCAGATGGCCGACGGCCAGCATGATTATGCCTTTGTGCATATGACGCTGAAGATTGGCGCCGGGCGCAGCCTGGAGAGCCGCCAGGACGTGGGCGATATGCTGTTCACGCTGATCAAAGCCCATTTCGCCGCGCTAATGGAGAGCCGCTACCTGGCGCTGTCGTTTGAGCTCGATGAACTGCACCCGACGCTGAACTACAAGCAGAACAACGTGCACGCCTTGTTTAAATAGCGTGCGCCCGGCCAGTCCCCTCTCCTCGTTAGGGAGAGGGAGAAAACAAGCACTGCCACAAAACCCCAGGCCGGGTAAGACGCGCCAGCGTCGCCACCCGGCGCAGCAGCACCGAAAGACGTAACAGGAAGCGACTATGCTCGATAAACATACCCATACCCTGATCGCCCAGCGGTTGAACCAGGCGGAAAAACAGCGTGAACAGATCCGCGCCATCTCGCTGGATCACCCGACGATCACCATCGAAGACGCCTACGCCGTACAGCGCGAATGGGTAAATATGAAAATCGCCGAAGGCCGCGTGCTGAAAGGGCATAAAATCGGCCTGACCTCAAAAGCGATGCAGGCCAGCTCGCAGATAAGCGAGCCGGACTACGGCGCGCTGCTGGACGATATGTTTTTCCACGACGGCGGCGATATCCCCACCGACCGCTTTATCGTCCCGCGTATCGAAGTGGAGCTGGCCTTCGTGCTCGCCAAACCGCTGCGCGGCCCCAACTGCACGCTGTTCGACGTGTATAACGCCACCGACTACGTGATCCCGGCGCTAGAGCTGATTGACGCCCGCTGCCACAACATCGATCCGGAAACCCAGCGTCCGCGTAAAGTTTTCGACACTATTTCCGATAACGCCGCCAACGCCGGGGTGATCCTTGGCGGTCGACCGATTAAACCCGACGAGCTGGACCTACGCTGGATCTCCGCTCTGCTCTATCGCAACGGCGTGATTGAAGAGACCGGCGTCGCTGCGGGGGTGCTGAATCACCCGGCCAACGGCGTGGCCTGGCTGGCGAACAAGCTGGCGCCGTACGACGTCCAGCTGGAAGCCGGACAGATTATTCTCGGCGGCTCCTTTACGCGTCCGGTACCGGCGCGCAAGGGCGACACCTTCCACGTCGACTACGGCAATATGGGCGCGATCAGCTGCCGGTTTGTCTAGGAGAAACATGATGAATAACGCCTTTAAAGACGCCTTAAAAGCGGGTAGACCGCAGATTGGCCTGTGGCTGGGGCTGACCAGCAGCTACAGCGCCGAGCTGCTGGCCGGGGCCGGATTCGACTGGCTGCTGATCGACGGCGAGCATGCGCCAAACAGCGTGCAGACGATACTGGCCCAGCTGCAGGCGATCGCTCCTTACCCCAGCCAGCCGGTGGTCCGTCCGTCGTGGAACGATCCGGTGCAGATCAAACAGCTGCTGGATATCGGCGCCCAAACCCTGCTGGTGCCGATGGTGCAAAACGCCGATGAAGCGCGGCTGGCGGTGAAAGCCACCCGCTATCCGCCCGCCGGCATTCGCGGCGTCGGCAGCGCGCTGGCCCGCGCCTCGCGCTGGAACCGCGTCCCGGATTATCTCCATCAGGCCAACGACGCGATGTGCGTGCTGGTGCAGATCGAAACTCGCGAAGCGCTCAGCAATCTGCCGCAGATCCTCGATGTCGAGGGCGTGGACGGCGTGTTTATCGGCCCGGCGGATCTGAGCGCCGATATGGGCTTCAGCGGCAACCCGCAGCATCCGGAAGTGCAGGCCGCCATTGAGCGCGCCATCGCGCAAATTCGCGCGGCGGGCAAAGCGCCGGGGATCCTGATGGCCAGCGAGCCGCTGGCGAAGCGCTACCTGGAGCTCGGCGCGCTGTTTGTCGCCGTCGGCGTCGATACCACCCTGCTGGCCCGCGGCGCGGAAGCGCTGGCGGCGCGATTTGGCGCGGAAAAAACCGCCCAGGGTTCGTCAGGCGTCTATTAACGCCGGGTGGCGCTGCGCTTACCCGGCAACCCGCAGTACCCTACAAAATTCCCATTAGAGGAAAATGATAATGAGCGATACATCATCTGCCATCCCGGAAAAGTTCGATCCGGCTAATCAGCACAAGCAGCTGACGGCGCAGCAGCAGTCGGTTATCAACAAGCTCTTTCGCCGCCTGATCGTGTTTTTGTTCGTGCTGTTTATCTTTTCGTTTTTAGATCGCATCAATATCGGCTTTGCCGGGCTGACCATGGGGCAGGATCTGGGCCTTAACGCCACCATGTTCGGCCTTGCCACCACCCTGTTTTACGCTACCTACGTCATTTTCGGCATTCCGAGCAACGTGATGCTCAGCATCGTCGGCGCTCGCCGCTGGATCGCCACCATCATGGTGCTGTGGGGCATCGCTTCCACCGCCACCATGTTCGCGACCGGGCCGAACAGCCTCTATATCCTGCGCATGCTGGTAGGGATCACCGAGGCCGGTTTTCTGCCCGGCATTCTGCTCTATCTAACCTACTGGTTCCCGGCCTTTTTCCGCGCCCGCGCCAACGCGCTGTTTATGATCGCGATGCCGGTCACCACCGCGCTGGGGTCAATCGTCTCCGGCTATATCTTGTCGATGGACGGCCTGCTCAACCTGCACGGCTGGCAGTGGCTGTTCCTGCTGGAAGGCTTCCCGTCGGTGCTGCTCGGCATTATGGTCTGGTTCTGGCTTGATGATTCGCCGTCGAAGGCCAAGTGGCTGACCGCGGAAGACAAAAAATGCCTGCAGGAGATGATGGATAACGACCGCCTGACGCTGGTCCAGCCGGAAGGGGCGATCAGCCATCACGCCATGCAGCAGCGCAGCCTGTGGCGGGAAGTGTTCACGCCGATCGTGCTGATGTACACCCTGGCCTATTTCTGCCTGACCAATACGCTCAGCGCGATCAGCATCTGGACGCCGCAGATCCTCAAAAGCTTTAACGAAAGCAGCAGCAATATCACCATCGGCCTGCTGGCGGCGATCCCGCAGATTTGTACCATTCTCGGGATGATCTACTGGAGCCGCCACTCCGATAAATACCAGGAGCGTAAGCACCACACCGCCCTGCCGTTCCTGTTCGCCGCCGCGGGCTGGCTGCTGGCCTCGGCCACCGATCACAGTCTGATCCAACTGTTCGGGATCGTGATGGCCTCCACCGGATCGTTTAGCGCGATGGCCATTTTCTGGACCACGCCGGATCAGTCGATCAGCCTGCGCGCCAGAGCGATCGGCATCGCGGTGATCAACGCGACCGGCAATATCGGATCGGCGCTCAGCCCCTTTATGATCGGCTGGCTGAAGGATATTACCGGCAGCTTTAGCAGCGGCCTGTGGTTCGTCGCCGCCCTGCTGGTCATCGGCGCGGTGATTATCTGGGCGATTCCGATGAAAGGATCGCGTCCGCGCGCGACGCCGTAAGGAGCCGCTATGTGCCAGAGCCCTGTTACCAATATCGATATGAATAAAGAGTACGATGAGAGTCTGGGGACGGAAGAGGTGCATTATCAATCGTTTGCCCGGATGGCGGAGTTCTTTGGCCGCGATATGCAGGCGCACCGCCACGACCAGTATTTTCAGATGCACTTTCTCGATACCGGGCAGATTGAGCTACAGCTCGACGATCATCGCTATTCGGTGCAGGCGCCGCTGTTTGTCCTGACCCCGCCCTCGGTGCCACACGCTTTTATCACCGAGTCCGATAGCGATGGTCACGTGCTGACGGTGCGCGAGGATCTGGTCTGGCCGCTGCTGGAGGTGCTGTACCCCGGCACCCGGGAGGCCTTCGGCCTGCCGGGCATCTGCCTGTCGCTGGCCGATAAGCCCGAGGAGCTGGCGGCGCTGGCGCACTACTGGCGGCTGATTGAACGAGAATCGACCTCGCAGCTGCCGGGGCGGGAACACACCCTGACGCTGCTGGCGCAGGCGGTATTCACCCTGCTGCTGCGCAACGCGAAGCTTGACGACCATGCGGCCAGCGGGATACGCGGCGAGCTCAAGCTGTTCCAGCGGTTTAACCAGCTGATCGATAGCCACTACCACCAGCACTGGACGGTACCGGATTACGCCTGCGAGCTGCATCTGACCGAATCCCGGTTAACCGATATTTGCCGCCGCTTCGCCAACCGACCGCCCAAGCGGCTAATTTTCGACCGGCAGCTGCGCGAGGCCAGGCGATTACTGCTCTTCTCCGACAGTACGATCGGTGAGATAGCCTGGCAGTTGGGATTTAAGGATCCGGCCTATTTCGCCCGCTTTTTTAACCGCCTGACGGGCTGTTCGCCGAGCGCGTTCAGAACGCAAAAAGTACCGGTGTCTTAGGATCGTCCCGCAGGCGATGCCGCGCATCTGTCCGGGCTACCGTTCGGCAGACGGCGGCAAACCCGTAGCCCGGGCAAGGCGCGTCAAGCGCCGCCCCCGGGAGCAGAGCGCAGAGTCGCTGAATGTCCCGCAGGCGATGCCACGCATCTGTTCGGCTACAAATTCAAAACCCGCGCTGACTTATCGCCCGGTTCACCGGGGAGCCAGGCCGGAAAATAGAAAAACCGACCCCGATCACATAACCCAATCCCGCCTGAAAAGTACCGACCGTTGACCTAAAAGTCTCTTCACGAAAGCCGCGTTAACCGCTTCAATTGAACAACAAAAACAAAACATAAATTTAACATCGCATTCCGATTAATACTGAAGAGGTCACCTATGAAACCTGAAAATTTCCGTGCAGACGCTAAACGCCCGTTAACCGGTGAAGAGTACCTGAAGAGCCTGCAGGACGGCCGCGAAATCTATATTTACGGTGAACGCGTTAAAGACGTGACCACCCATCCGGCGTTCCGCAACGCCGCCGCCTCCGTCGCCCAAATGTACGACGCGCTGCATAAACCCGAGCTGCAGGATACCCTGTGCTGGGGCACCGACACCGGCAGCGGCGGCTACACCCACAAGTTCTTCCGCGTGGCGAAAAGCGCCGATGACCTGCGCCAGCAGCGCGACGCTATCGCCGAATGGTCGCGCCTGAGCTACGGCTGGATGGGCCGCACCCCGGACTACAAGGCCGCGTTCGGCTGCGCGCTCGGCGCGAACCCGGGATTTTACGGCCAGTTCGAGCAGAACGCCCGCGACTGGTACACCCGCATCCAGGAAACCGGCCTGTACTTTAACCACGCCATCGTCAACCCGCCGATCGATCGCCATAAGCCCGCCGATGAAGTGAAAGATGTTTATATCAAGCTGGAGAAAGAGACCGACGCTGGGATCATCGTCAGCGGCGCGAAGGTGGTGGCCACCAACTCGGCGCTGACCCACTACAACATGATCGGCTTCGGCTCGGCGCAGGTGATGGGCGAAAACCCCGACTTCGCGCTGATGTTCGTCGCGCCGATGGATGCCGAAGGCGTTAAGCTTATCTCCCGCGCCTCCTATGAGCTGGTCGCCGGCGCCACCGGATCGCCGTACGACTATCCGCTCTCCAGCCGCTTCGACGAAAATGATGCGATCCTGGTGATGGATAACGTGCTGATCCCATGGGAAAACGTCCTGATCTATCGCGACTTCGACCGCTGCCGCCGCTGGACGATGGAAGGCGGCTTCGCCCGCATGTATCCGCTGCAGGCCTGCGTGCGCCTGGCGGTGAAGCTCGATTTCATCACCGCCCTGCTGAAACGCTCGCTGGAGTGTACCGGCACCCTTGAGTTCCGCGGCGTGCAGGCCGAGCTCGGCGAAGTGGTGGCCTGGCGCAATATGTTCTGGGCGCTGAGCGATTCAATGTGCGCCGAAGCGACGCCGTGGGTCAACGGCGCGTATCTGCCGGATCACGCCGCGCTGCAAACCTACCGCGTGATGGCGCCGATGGCCTACGCCAAAATCAAAAACATTATCGAGCGCAGCGTCACCAGCGGCCTGATCTACCTGCCGTCCAGCGCCCGCGATCTCAACAACCCGCAGATCAACGAATACCTGGCGAAATACGTGCGCGGATCGAACGGTATGGATCACGTCGAGCGTATCAAGATCCTCAAACTGATGTGGGACGCGATCGGCAGCGAATTCGGCGGCCGCCATGAGCTGTATGAAATCAACTATTCCGGTAGCCAGGATGAGATTCGCCTGCAGTGCCTGCGTCAGGCGCAAAGCTCCGGCAACATGGACAAAATGATGGCGATGGTGGATCGCTGCCTGTCCGAGTACGACCAGAACGGCTGGACGGTGCCGCATCTGCACAACAATACCGATATCAACATGCTGGATAAGCTGCTGAAGTAACCGGCAGCGGGAGGTCACAATGCAATTAGATGAACAACGTCTGCGTTTTCGCGATGCCATGGCCAGTCTGTCGGCCGCCGTTAACGTCATCACCACCGAAGGCGAGGCGGGCCGCTGCGGTATCACCGCCACCGCGGTCTGTTCGGTGACCGATACGCCGCCGTCGGTGATGGTCTGCATCAACGCCAATAGTGCGATGAATCCGGTGTTTCAGGGCAACGGCAAGCTGTGCATCAACGTGCTGAACCACGAGCAAGAGGAGATGGCCCGCCACTTCGCCGGCATGACCGGGATGACGATGGACGACCGCTTCGGCCTCAGCGGCTGGCAAAAAGGCGCGCTGGGCCAGCCGGTGCTGAAAGGCGCGCTGGCGAGCCTCGAAGGCGAAATTAGCCAGGTGCAGACCATCGGTAGCCATCTGGTCTATCTGGTGGAAATCAGGAATATTACCCTGAGCCAGCAAGGTCACGGGCTGATTTACTTTAAGCGCCGCTTCCATCCGGTGATGATGGAGATGGACGTCGTGGCGTAGTTTTGCTTCCCCTCTCTCGCGGGAGAGGGGATTGTCTGTTTTCTCCGCTCGTCACAGTGAGAATATACCTGTGATCTCAATCACATATTTAAGCCCGCCGGGATTCCTGCCCAACCGCTTACCCCCGCAAGTGACCGCTTAACCCTACATATAACCACTCACAGATTTACCCAACTTTACGCGCGCGACGTTCTGGCAAGATGGTCCCCAGCATAGCTAATCAATGCCTCCTCAAACCCTAACTAAACCCAGACGGCTTCGGCCCATTATTCATCTTATTAAGCCAGGTTTTACTATGGATACTAAAAAGTTATTCAAGCACATACCCTGGGTGATTCTTGGAATCATCGGGGCATTTTGCCTCTCGGTCGTCGCTCTGCGCCGCGGTGAGCACGTCAGTGCGCTGTGGATCGTGGTGGCGTCGGTTTCCGTCTACCTCGTCGCCTACCGTTATTACAGCCTGTATATCGCGCAAAAGGTAATGAAGCTCGACCCTACGCGCTCCACGCCTGCGGTGATTAACAACGATGGCCTGAACTACGTTCCGACCAACCGCTACGTGCTGTTTGGCCACCACTTTGCCGCTATCGCCGGCGCCGGTCCGCTGGTGGGCCCGGTGCTCGCCGCGCAGATGGGCTACCTGCCGGGTACCCTGTGGCTACTGGCGGGCGTGGTGCTGGCCGGGGCGGTGCAGGACTTTATGGTGCTGTTTATCTCCTCGCGCCGTAACGGCGCCTCGCTGGGGGAAATGATCAAGCAGGAGATGGGGCCGGTACCGGGATCCATCGCCCTGTTCGGCTGCTTCCTGATAATGATCATCATCCTCGCGGTGCTGGCGTTGATCGTGGTGAAAGCGCTGGCGGAAAGCCCGTGGGGCGTGTTTACCGTCTGCTCGA
>OFCJ01000933.1_pt1 | contig 12443 bp, 10 predicted proteins | sample 1520791 | NCBI WGS metagenome assembly OFCJ01 (sample SAMEA2699027, study PRJEB24076) | metagenome | biome: Human gut stool | place: Spain | collected 2012-01-21 | reverse complement strand
ATCGTGGTGAAAGCGCTGGCGGAAAGCCCGTGGGGCGTGTTTACCGTCTGCTCGACCGTGCCGATTGCCCTGTTTATGGGGATCTATATGCGCTTCCTGCGCCCAGGCCGCGTAGGCGAAGTGTCGGTGATTGGTATCGTCCTGCTGGTGGCGTCCATTTACTTCGGCGGCATCATTGCCCACGACCCGTACTGGGGCCCGGCGCTGACCTTTAAAGACACCACTATTACCTTTACCCTGATCGGCTACGCGTTTATCTCCGCGCTGCTGCCGGTTTGGCTGATTCTGGCGCCGCGTGACTACCTGGCGACCTTCCTGAAAATCGGCGTTATCGTCGGCCTGGCGCTGGGGATCGTTATCCTCAACCCGGACCTGAAAATGCCGGCAGTGACCCAGTACATTGATGGTACCGGCCCGCTGTGGAAAGGCGCGCTGTTCCCGTTCCTGTTTATCACCATCGCCTGCGGCGCGGTCTCCGGTTTCCATGCGCTGATCGCTTCCGGCACCACGCCGAAGCTGCTGGCCAACGAAACCGATGCCCGCTTTATCGGCTACGGCGCGATGCTGATGGAATCCTTTGTTGCAGTCATGGCGCTGGTCGCCGCCTCGATTATCGAACCGGGCCTTTATTTCGCGATGAACACCCCGCCGGCAGGCCTGGGCATCGTCATGCCGAACCTGCATGAAATGGGCGGTGAGAACGCGGCGATGATTGCAGCGCAGTTGAAAGAAGTGACCGTCCACGCGGCGGCGACCGTCAGCTCCTGGGGCTTTGTGATTTCACCTGAGCAGATCCTGCAGACGGCGAAAGATATCGGCGAACCTTCGGTACTGAACCGCGCTGGCGGCGCGCCGACGCTGGCCGTCGGTATCGCCCACGTATTCCATAAAATCATCCCGATGGCGGATATGGGCTTCTGGTACCACTTCGGTATCCTGTTTGAAGCGCTGTTTATCCTCACCGCGCTGGATGCGGGTACCCGCGCAGGCCGCTTTATGCTGCAGGATCTGTTGGGTAACTTCGTGCCGTTCCTGAAAAAAACCGACTCGCTGGTCGCCGGGATTATCGGTACCGCCGGCTGCGTCGGGCTGTGGGGCTACCTGCTGTATCAGGGCGTGGTCGACCCGCTGGGCGGCGTGAAGAGCCTGTGGCCGCTGTTCGGGATCTCTAACCAGATGCTGGCCGCCGTGGCGCTGGTGCTTGGCACCGTGGTGCTGGTCAAGATGCAGCGCACCAAATATATCTGGGTCACCGTTATCCCGGCGGCATGGCTGCTGCTGTGCACCACCTGGGCGCTGGGCCTGAAGCTGTTCAGCAGCAACCCGCAGATGGAAGGCTTCTTCTTTATGGCTCAGCAGTATAAAGAGAAGATTGCCGCCGGCGGCGAGCTGACCGCGCAGCAGATCGCCAACATGAACCATATCGTGGTCAACAACTACACCAACGCCGGCCTGAGTATTCTGTTCCTGGTGGTGGTGTATAGCATCATCTTCTACGGCATCAAAACCTGGCTCAATGTCCGCAACAATAAGGTGCGTACCGACAAAGAGACTCCGTATGTGCCGGTACCGGAAGGCGGCGTGAAGACCTCGTCACATCATTAACCCTGATGCCGGATAGCGCTACGCGTATCCGGCCTACCAAAAGCGCATTAACGTAGGCCGGATATGGCGCTAGCCGCCATCCGGCTTTATTCGTTATCTGGAACTTATAATGTTTGGTAACTTAGGTCAGGCAAAAAAATATCTCGGTCAGGCGGCAAAAATGCTGATTGGCATTCCGGATTACGACAACTACGTCACGCATATGCAAACCAACCATCCGGATCAGCCGTACATGACTTATGAAGAATTCTTCCGCGAACGCCAGCAGGCCCGCTACGGCGGCGACGGCAAAGGCGGCGTACGCTGCTGTTAATGGAGGCAATAATGGCACCGATTGCAGTCACCCTACTCACCGGTTTTCTCGGCGCAGGAAAAACCACCCTCCTGCGCCATATCCTCAATGAGCAGCACGGTTTCAAAATCGCCGTAATTGAAAACGAATTCGGCGAAGTCTCCGTTGACGATCAGCTCATCGGCGACCGCGCCACGCAGATTAAAACCCTGACCAACGGCTGTATCTGCTGTACACGCTCCAACGAACTGGAAGACGCCCTGCTCGATCTCCTCGACAGTCGCGATCGCGGCGAAATCGAGTTTGACCGGCTGGTGATTGAATGCACCGGCATGGCCGACCCGGGGCCGATTATCCAGACCTTTTTCTCCCATCAGGTGCTCTGCGAGCGCTATCTGCTGGACGGCGTGATCGCCCTGGTTGACGCCGTCCATGCCGACCAGCAGATGGATCAGTTCACCATCGCCCAGTCGCAGGTCGGCTACGCGGACCGGATCCTGTTAACCAAAACCGACGTCGCCGGCGACACCGAAAAGCTGCGTGAACGGCTGGCGCGCATTAACGCGCGGGCGCCGATTTATACCGTCATTCACGGCGATATCGATTTAAGCCAGTTGTTTAACACCAGCGGTTTTATGCTGGAAGAGAAGGTTGTCAGCGCCACACCGCGCTTTCATTTTGTGGCAGAAAAACAGAATGACGTCTCGTCGATTGTGGTCGAGCTCGACTATCCGGTGGATATCAGTGAAGTTTCACGGGTAATGGAAAATCTGCTGCTCTCCTTCGCCGAGCAATTGATGCGTTATAAAGGCATGCTGTGGATCGACGGCGAGCCAAATCGCCTGCTGTTCCAGGGCGTGCAGCGCCTCTACAGCGCCGACTGGGATCGCCCGTGGGGCGATGAAACGCCGCACAGCACGCTGGTGTTTATCGGCATTCAGTTGCCGGAAGAGGAAATTCGCGCGGCGTTTGCCGGGTTACGACGCTAACCTGCCCGCCTGCGCCCTAAGGCGCAGGCCCCCTTCTCTCTGAGACCTCGTCAAAAACAGGGACCAAACGTCGGCAGCGCGTCGAAAAATGTAAAGCAAAGTTTTAATAAGTAACAGTAGAAACATTTTTGGAAATTATAAGAAACTGAATGAATAGGCCCCTTAATAATTAATGACTGCTCTGTTCAGTTTCTGTTTAGCCCACCAATTAAACCACGGCTAAACAGGCTAAATTTGATGATTGATCTCGCCGTAACCCAACGTCATTACAACATTTTCAAAACACCTTCCTGACAAAACCAGCATAAAAAATCGACGCAAGTCACATTTGCAGAGGTAAACATCGCTTGTTAAGGTGCCCTCAGACAACTTTATTGACGAGGAGTAAACCATGAGAAAGCTTAACATCCTTATTCTTGCAGCCCTGACCGCGGTCTCTGGTTCCGCCATGGCGGTGGGGTTTACCGTTGAACAGGGTAAAAACTTCACTAATCTGAATATGGAAATGGGTAAATCCTCTTCTGGCCTGTACGCCGAAAGCCACTGGCTGAAGAATACCGATGATGGTAGCCAGACCGGCGGCGTGGGCGCGGGTTACAACCTGGAAGTGGGCCCGGTGATGCTCAACGCCGGCGCGAAAGCCATCTACCTCGGGCCGAAAAAAGGCGATAACGGCGTCGCGTTTCCGGTCGGCGGGGGGGTGAACGTGGCCCTGACCGACAGCATCCACGTGTTTGGCGAAGGGTATGTCGCGCCGGATGGTCTGAACAACAGCGTGAAAAACTATGTTGAAGCGAACGGCGGCGTGAGCTGGTCTCCGATTGGTCCAGTGACGTTGAAAGTGGGTTACCGCCATGTGAGCGTTGACGGTAAAGAGGGTCGCCCGAACCACACCCTGATTGATGGCGCCTATGTGGGCGGCGGGGTCACCTTCTGATTATGATCAACGCCCCGCGATAAAGTTAAGGTGCGCTGAGCATTAGCCATAAAAAAACCTGCCGAATGGCAGGTTTTTTTATGGCCGGGTCATAGGCTTAGCGGCGCACCACCACCAGCTTCTGGTTCACAAACTCTTTGATGCCGAGATCGGAGAGCTCCCGTCCGTAACCGGAACGCTTCACGCCGCCAAACGGCAGCTCCGGCGCGGTATCGGTGAGCCAGTTGATATAAACCATTCCGGTTTCAATGGCGGAGGCCATCCGTTTGGCGCGTTCGATATCCTGACTGAACACCGCGCCGCCCAGACCATAGTGGGAATCATTGGCCAGCTGGATTGCCTCCTCATCGTTTTTCACCACGTAGATCTGCGCCACCGGGCCAAAGAACTCTTCGAAGTACGCCGGATTATCACGGGTGATACCGGTCAAAATGGTGGGTTCAAAGAAATTGCCTTCTCGAGCCACCGCTTTGCCGCCCAGATGCAGCTTAGCGCCATTTTTCACCGCCTCGTCCACCTGTTTGCTTAGGGTATGCAGCGCATCTTTGGAAGAGAGCGGCCCCAGCGTGGTGCTTTCATCCAGCGGATCGCCGATTTTCACCTGGCGAAACGCCTCGCTAAATTTTGTCAGGAACGCATCCGCGATATTTTCGTGCAGGATAAAGCGCTTGGCAGCGGTACACACCTGGCCGGCGTTGTTCAGCCGCGCCTGGACGCCGATTTTCACCGCGCGCTCCAGGTCGGCATCGTCCAGCACGACAAACACATCATTGCCGCCCAGTTCCAGCGTTGATTTCTTAATATGCTTCGCCGCCTGCGCCGCCACCACGCTGCCGGCTTTCTCCGACCCCGTTAGCGCCGCGCCCTGCACGCGATCGTCGGCGATAATCTTCGCCACCTGATCCTGGGAGATAAACAGGTTGGTCCACGCCCCCTCCGGAGCGCCGGCCTCACGCACCAGATGGGCAAAGGTCTCCGCGCAGTGCGGCACAATGCTGGCGTGTTTGGCGATAACCGGGTTACCGGCTGCCAGGTTTGGCGCCAGGACGCGCATCAGCTGGTAATAGGGGAAGTTCCACGGCTCCACCGCCAGTAAGACGCCAATGGGATGGTGCTCAACCCAGGCTTCACCCAGTTCGGAGGGATACTTCACCGGCGCCAGGAACGATTTGGCGTTATCGGCGTAATAGCGGGCGATCTGCGCGCAAAGTTTCACTTCGCCGCGGCTCTGCTTAATGAGTTTCCCCATCTCCTGGCTAGCGATTTTTGCCAGCTCCTCCGCCCGGCTATCAATCAGATCAGCCAGCTTATGCAGTACCGCCAGGCGCGGTTCAATATCGCCTTTTGCCCAGGCAGAATGGTAGAGCGCATCCGCCTGCTGCAGCGCTGCCTCCACGTCCGCATCGCTGTGCGCCGGGTACGTTTTAATAAGCTGATTGTTCGCAGGATTCACCGTCTGATAGGCCATATCGCATGTCTCCTTGTTATCGCTAGTAAGGCAGTCAAAAATGCCGTTAAGGATATTAAGGGTAGTCGAGATGGCTGGCGATGCGGGTAAAGTTAGGTATATCCGGAATATTCCATAACGAGGCTAACCGGGGCGACCGTCAGGCCGCCCCGGCGTTATCAATGCGCCAGCGCGGCGATCTCGTCGGCGGTCAGGCCGGTGATTTTCACCACCGTCTCGCGGGCAATACCGTCGTCCAGCATCCTCTGGGCAATGCGCAGCGCCTCGGCATGCTGTCCTTCCTGCCGGCCTTCTTGTCTGCCTTCTTGTCTGCCTTCAAGCCGGCCTTCCCGTTTGCCTTTTCTGCGGCCCACTTCCTGTAATCTTTCAGCAATAGTCATCAATCTCTCCCTGTGCTGAGGAACCCGTTGCGCCACTTCGTGGATAAACCGGCCAAAGCGGCGCGCGTTGCCAGTCTGCAGCAGATAATTAAACAGCGTTTTTAGCTGTCTGTCATTAGCGTCCCCGCTAAGTAAAATCGTCGTCAGTTGCTCAACAATGCCCATTAAATCGCGCTGGCGAATATGCTTCTGTATCAGCTCGAGTAATGCCACGCGCCGGTGGCGAACGATCTCATCGTCGGGGATCACCGTGACATCCACCAGCGGAAAGGGCGAGATATAAAGCTCACTCGCCAGCTGTGGATCGGCAAAACAGTCCAGCCAGTTGAGTGACCACGGGTATGGCGTGGTCGCTCCGTGATAGAAGAGCATCGGCACCACCAGCGGCAGTTTTGTATGACCGCCATCAAGATGGCGCTGCATCGCGGCGATGGCGTAGCGCATCAGGCGGAAGGCCATCTGCGCATCCGGCGAGCTCTGATGTTCGATAACCACATAAATGTAGCCCTCGCCAGACGCGGTTTTGAGTGACCACAGCACATCGGAGTACCAGGCCCGCAGGCTCTCCTCGATAAAGCTTGCCGATTCCAGCTGTAAGGTATCGAGGTCGCAGCGCTGACGCAGCGCAGGCGGTAGATGGATCGCCAGAAAATCGCGCGCGGTGTCGGCCTGAGTGAGGAACTGTTTAAACACCGCATCATGCGGCGTCGAGGTGGTGCCCTTTGCCATCGGCTCATCCCTGCCTGCTTATCCTGCAGGGACTCTACCTCCCATGAATGTCTCTGGCACCCCGGAAACCGGGATTTTACATTCCGCTACGAAAACATATTTCCCCGGACTGCAAGCGTGGCATCCTTTTTCGACGCGGTACGCAAATCCAGGCGGGCGACAGCCTCGGCGCAGCATGCTATAAACGGCTTATCCCCGCAGCAAAGGCCAAAGCAGTGAACCATACCCGAGATATTCCCCAAACCTTCTGGCGAGACGATCGTCTGCCGTGGCTGGAGCTGCGCAGCACCTGGCGCAGCCGCCGGGCCTATAAGCGCCACAGCCACCCCCAGCTTTCCGTAGGGGCGATTATCGAGGGGGAAACGCGCTGCCTGTGCGCTGGCCAGGAGTACCTGCTGCAACCCGGGGATCTGATCGTGATCCCGCCGCACGCGCCGCATAGCTGTAATCCGCTGCATGGCAGGCCGCGCAGCTATCACATGCTTTACCTGGACGCGACATGGTGCCGCGCGCAGCGCCCGGATATTCCCCCTGGCGCCAGTATCACCTCGCCGCAGCCGCTGCTGCGCGACAGCCCTCTCTTTGCCAGTTTCCAGCAGGTTGTCGCCCTGATGAACCGCGGGAGCCTTGAACAACTGCCCGCCCGGCTGGCGCAACTCCTGCACGCGCTGCCGCTGTGCGCCGCCGCGCCGCAGGCGCCACATCACGCCAGCGCCCTGCTGTTTCAGCGCCTGGCGATGGATCTGCCGGCGTCGCCGTCGCTGGATAAGCTGGCCCACGACAGCGCGCTTCGTAAAGAGACCGTTATCCGCGCCGTGAAACAAGATACCGGCCTGACGCCTGCCAGTTTGATCAACATGGCGCGCATCGAATATGCGAAAACGCGCTTACGCGCCGGGGATCCTATCGCCGACGTTGGCTATCAGGCTGGCTTTGCCGATCAGAGCCATTTCCATAAAACCTTTGTCAGCTATACCGCCGCCACGCCGCTGCAGTATGCGCAAAGCAGATCAATATCTGACAATAAGTAATACGCCACCTGGCGTAGGGTGGCCTCTGCACCATTATCGAGGCCACTATGCATACCTTATCGACGCTCTTTCCCGCCGCCTTCCCGGCGTTAGCCCTGTCCCACTTTGTCGCTCTGCTCAGTCCGGGCCCTGATTTTTTTCTGCTGGTCGGCTACGCCGTGCGCTACCGGATCCGCGGCAGCATCGGATTGTGTCTCGGCATCGCCGCAGGCAATGCGCTGTATATTGTGCTCGCCATCGTCGGCTGGGGGCTTCTGCGCCAGGCGCCGCTGCTTTTTTTGCTCATCGAGCTGCTGGGGGCGGGCTATTTATTGTGGATTGGCAGCCTGCTGATACGCAGCCGTCCCGCGACGCTGGCGATGGAGAGCGTTCGCGCAGCGCGTCCGGGGTTCGGCAGGCAGCTGCTGCTGGGGCTGGGGTCATCGCTGCTCAACCCCAAAAACGCCCTGTTTTATCTGGCGCTGATGACTTCCCTGCTCGGGCCGGCTGTGACCCTGCTTCAGCAAACGGTGAGCGGGCTGTGGATGGTCAGCGTGGTGTTCTTCTGGGATTTACTGCTGGTGAGCGCGATTGCTCTGCCGCAGATACAGCGCCGCCTGGGCGCCATCGTCTGGCGAGTCGAGCGGGCGGCGGGGGCGATCCTGATGCTCTTCGGCCTGGGGATTATCTGGCGATTTTTGCACGACCTCGCCGTCAGGCTATATGCTTAAGCATATGGAAAAACTCGCTGAACTGAAACGCGCCAAACTGCTGGCGCTGTCGCTGCTGCTGATTGCAGCCGCCATTTTTATCACTACCCTCGCGCTACCACCGTCGCCCTGGGTCGGTGCGCTAAAAGCTATTTCCGAAGCGGCGATGGTCGGGGCGCTGGCCGACTGGTTTGCGGTCGTGGCTCTGTTTCGCCGTATTCCGCTGCCCTTTGTCGCCCGCCATACGGCGATTATTCCGCGCAATAAAGACCGCATCGCCGACAACCTCGGCCGCTTTGTCGAGGAAAAGTTCCTTGATACCCCGTCGCTGGTCGCGCTGATCCGCCGCTATCAGCCAGCCCTGATGCTCGGCAACTGGTTCAGCCAGCCGGAGAACGCCCGACGGGTCGGCCAGCACCTGCTGCAGGTGATGAGCGGTTTTCTCGAACTGACCGATGACGCGCGCATTCAACGTCTGCTGCGACGCGCGGTGCATAAGGCTATCGATAAGGTCGACCTGACGCAGACCAGCGCCATGATGCTGGAGGGACTGACCCGCGACAATCGCCATCAAAAGCTGCTCGATTCGCTGATAAACCAACTGATCGCCCTGCTGCAGCGCGACAGCTCCCGCGCCTTTATCGCCCGCGGCATCGTACACTGGCTGGAGACCGAACACCCGCTGAAGGCCAAACTCCTACCCACCGAGTGGCTCGGCGAGCACAGCGCTGAGATGGTCACCGACGCGGTGAATACCCTGCTGGACGAGGTGACTCACGACCGTACGCATCAGATCCGTCAGACTTTTGACCGCGCCGTGCAAAAGCTTATCGATAACCTGAAATCCGACCCGAATATGGCGCAGAAGGCCGATAACATCAAAGCCTGGCTAAAAAATGATGAGACCTTTAACCACTATCTTGGCGAAGTATGGGGCGACCTGCGCGGCTGGGTAAAAAACGATATCAGCAGCGACGACTCACGTATTAAGCAGCGTATCGCCGAGGCGGGGCAGTGGTTCGGTGAAACCTTACTCCGCGACGACGCGCTGCGCGAATCGCTTAACGAACACCTGGAGCAGGCGGCGCACCGGGTGGCGCCGGAGTTCGCCGCCTTCCTCACCCGCCATATCAGCGACACAGTGAAGAGCTGGGACGCCCGCGATATGTCGCGGCAGATCGAGCTCAATATCGGTAAAGATCTGCAGTTCATCCGCATCAACGGTACCCTGGTGGGGGGAACCATCGGCCTGTTGTTGTGGCTGCTCTCGCAGATCCCCTCGCTGCTGCATCTGCATATTGGTTAGCAATGATACTATCCGAACAATAGCGCTGATAAATATTCCACAGGGAGGGCGAGATGATGCACAGGATTTCCCACTGGCTGAGCCGACACGCCGCCGCGCTGTTCTTCCCGGCGGCGTTAATTCTGTATGATTTTTCCGCTTATCTCACTACCGATCTGATCCAGCCGGGGATCCTGCACGTGGTGCGGGATTTCAATGCTGATGTGGCGCTGGCTCCGGCCTCGGTGAGCCTGTATATGGCCGGCGGCATGGCGCTACAGTGGCTGCTGGGGCCGCTCTCTGACCGGATAGGACGGCGTCCGGTGCTGCTCACCGGCGCGCTGATTTTCACCCTCGCATGCCTGGCGACCCTGTTCACCACCTCCATGACGCAGTTCCTGATTACCCGCTTCGTGCAGGGCACCAGCATCTGCTTTATCGCCACCGTCGGCTACGTCACCGTACAGGAGGCCTTTGAGGAAAAAAGGTCGATCAGGCTGATGGCAGTGATCACCTCCGTCGTGCTGGTGGCGCCGATCGTCGGCCCGCTCTCCGGCGCGGCGCTGATGCATTTCATTCACTGGAAAGCGCTGTTCGGCATTATCGCCGCCATGGGATTGGTGGCCTGGCTCGGCCTGCTGTTGACCATGCCGGAGACGGTGCGCCGCGGCGATGTGCCGTTCAGCCCCCTGGGCGTGCTGCGCGATTTTCGCAACGTCTTTCGCAACCGCATCTTTTTACTCGGCGCCGCCACGCTGTCGCTGAGCTATATTCCGCTGATGAGCTGGGTGGCGGTATCGCCAGTGATTTTAATGGACGCCGGCGGACTGACCACCAGCGAGTTCGCCTGGAGCCAGGTGCCGGTCTTCAGCGCCGTTATCATCGCCAACCTGTCGGTGGCGCGCTGGGTAAAAGACCCTACCCGCCCGCGCTTTGTCCTCAGCGCGGTGCCGGTACAGATGCTCGGCCTGGCCATCCTGATCGTTGGCAATCTGGTATGGCCCCACGTCTGGCTGTGGTCGGTGCTCGGCACCTGCTTCTACGCCTTCGGCATCGGGCTGATTTTCCCGACGCTGTTTCGCTTTACCCTCTTTTCCAACGACCTGCCGAAAGGCACGGTCTCCGCCTCGCTGAATATCGTGATCCTCAGCGTCAGCGCGTTATCAATTGAAGGCGCGCGCTGGCTGTGGTTCCATGGCGGCAGACTCCCCTTCCACCTGTTGGCGGTGGCCGCCGGGATTGTCGCCGCCTGCTGCCTGGCCGGACTGTTACGCCACCAGCGCGGACAAGCGGTGATCGAAGCCCGGCAGTCGTGAGCCCTTTTACGGAGAAAGCCCCATCATGAATGACATTGAACTCAGCCAGGCGCAGCGCGACCTGCTGCGCGACAGGCTCAGCAAGTACTGCGCAGAGACCTTCGACCTCGAACTGGAGCAGTTTGACGCCGAATTTTTCGTCGACTTTATCGCCAAAGAGCTGGGGCCGCTGTTTTACAACGCCGGTATCGAAGAGGCCATCCGCACCCATCAGGCATGGAGCGAGCGTATCCAGGAAGAGATGGATTTGAAAAAGGTCTATTAACACCGCGTACAGACGCAGGAGATCAATAAAACCCTGCATACATCATGGCTATAATGGCGACTCTTTCAGCATCTCCCGTGTACGGGGAAGGAAAACCATGTCGCTTATCACCGATCTACCCGCCATTTTTGACCAGTTCTCAGAAGCTCGCCAGAAGGGCTTTCTCACCGTCATGGATCTTAAAGAGCAGAACGTACCGCTGGTGGGCACTTACTGCACCTTTATGCCCCAGGAGATCGCCATGGCGGCGGGCGCCGTTGTCGTCTCGCTGTGCTCAACCTCCGATGAAACCATCGAGGAAGCGGAAAAAGATCTCCCGCGCAACCTCTGCCCGCTTATCAAAAGCAGCTACGGCTTCGGCAAAACCGATAAATGTCCCTACTTCTATTTCTCTGACCTGGTGGTTGGGGAAACCACCTGCGACGGCAAAAAGAAAATGTATGAGTACATGGCCGAGTTCAAGGCGGTCCACGTCATGCAGTTGCCGAACAGCGCCAGCGATGCCGCCTCGCGCGCACTGTGGAAAACGGAGATCCTGCGCCTGCAGCAGGTGATTGAGGCCCGGTTTGGCACGCCGATTAGCGAGGCGGCGCTGCGCGAAGCCATCGTGTTGAAAAATCGCGAGCGCCGGGCGCTGGCCCACTTTTATCGTCTCGGGCAGCTCAATCCGCCGGCGCTCAGCGGCGGCGACATCCTGAAAGTGGTGTACGGCGCCACTTTTCGTTTCGACAAAACCGCCCTGATTGATGAACTGCATGCCATGGCGGAGCGCATCCATCAGGAGTGGCAGCAGGGTAAACGGCTGGAACCTCGTCCGCGGATCCTGATCACCGGCTGCCCGATCGGCGGCGCGGCGGAAAAAGTGGTCCGCGCCATCGAGGAAAACGGCGGCTGGGTGGTCGGCTATGAGAACTGCACCGGCGCGAAAGCGACCGAGCGCTGCGTGGCGGAAGAGGGCGACGTCTACGACGCCTTAACCGATAAATATCTCGCCATCGGCTGCTCCTGTATCTCCCCCAACGACCAGCGTCTGCAGCTGCTGAGCCAGATGGTGGAGGAGTATCAGGCCGACGGGGTGATCGACGTCATTTTGCAGGCCTGCCATACCTATGCCGTGGAATCGCTGGCGATTAAACGCCATCTGCGCCAACAGCACGATCTTCCTTACATGGCGATTGAAACCGACTATTCGACAGCGGACCTCGGCCAGCTCAGCACCCGCGTCGCCGCCTTTATCGAAATGCTGTAAGGAGCTGGCGTGAACTATACGGTTGGCATTGATTCCGGCTCCACCGCCACAAAAGGCATCCTGCTGGCGGACGGCGTCATCGTGCGCCGCTTCCTCTGCCCCACTCCCTTTCGCCCCGCCGACGCCATCCACGAGGCCTGGGAGACACTGCGCGCTGGCCTCACGGAGACGCCTTTTTTAACCCTCACCGGCTATGGCCGCCAGCTGG
>OFCJ01000896.1_pt1 | contig 13098 bp, 10 predicted proteins | sample 1520791 | NCBI WGS metagenome assembly OFCJ01 (sample SAMEA2699027, study PRJEB24076) | metagenome | biome: Human gut stool | place: Spain | collected 2012-01-21 | reverse complement strand
GGTCCCACCTGCATCGTCGGTCAGGTTATCTTTCTGGGACCACGGTCCCACCTGCATCGTCGGTCAGCTTAGCTGCCTGGGACCACGGTCCCACCTGCATCGTCGGTCAGGTTATCTTTCTGGGACCACGGTCCCACCTGCGTCGTCAGTCAGCTTAGCTGCCTGGGACCACGGTCCCACCTGCATCATTGTTTAGGTTTCCAGCCTGGGACCACGGTCCCACCTGCATCGTTGGTCAGGTTATCAGCCTGGGACCATGGTTGCATTGATGTCAATGACGAACTGATTTTTGACATGATTGCATCACGAAGAGCGGAATAATCTTGCAGCAGAACTGAAATATCTGGCGATTGAATAGTAATGGATCGGGATTAGAGCCGAGTATACTGAGTACAATTTGTCAAATTTCGCAGTGTATTCGGTTTAATCTCCTCCAGTTTTTAAAGGTCAATTGCTGCCGCTACGCGCTGTTCAGACCTTCGTCCGGCAAGTAACCAATCCAGGCTATTTTCACAACCCAGGGTGAATAACATCATTCCGTCATCAGCATAGCCACATCATGCATTTCGTCACACTGTATGATCTGGGGATTTCAGAGACATTACTTATCACAGGTTATGCAGATGAATAAGACTCAATAGATTGTTTATCCACAGTGACGGGGATATACATGTGGGTAGCTTCTTGAAAGACTTATGATGTAAATCCAGCCTCTTGACTCTCACATTGCCAATATATAGCTCGTGACCTGCTCCCCGTTGATTAGTACACCCCGATGTTAGTAATGTCTTCATAAGCCACATGAGGACATCCCCATGAAGAAGCGTTTTTCCGACGAACAGATCATCAGTATTCTCCGCGAAGCCGAAGCTGGGGTACCCGCCCGTGAACTCTGCCGCAAGCATGCCATTTCCGATGCCACGTTTTACACCTGGCGTAAGAAGTATGGCGGTATGGAGGTGCCTGAAGTTAAGCGCCTGAAGTCGCTTGAGGAAGAGAACGCCAGACTCAAGAAGCTGCTTGCCGAAGCCATGCTGGATAAAGAGGCGCTTCAGGTGGCTCTTGGGCGAAAGTACTGACGACAGACCAGAAGCGGGAAGCCGTGATGCTGATGTGTGATGCGACCGGTATGTCGCAACGTCGTGCCTGCAGGCTTACAGGTTTATCCCTGTCGACCTGCCGCTATGAGGCTCACCGTCCGGCTGCTGATGCGCATTTATCAGGGCGCATCACTGAGCTGGCACTGGAGCGCAGGCGTTTTGGCTACCGTCGTATTTGGCAGTTGCTGCGCCGTGAAGGGCTTCATGTTAATCATAAGCGCGTGTACCGGCTTTATCACCTCAGTGGCCTGGGCGTAAAACGCAGAAGACGTCGTAAAGTGCTGGCAACAGAACGTCTGCCGCTGCTCCGTCCGGCGGCGCCCAATCTGACCTGGTCGATGGATTTCGTCATGGACGCACTTTCCACCGGTCGCAGGATCAAGTGTCTTACCTGCGTCGATGATTTCACAAAGGAATGCCTGACGGTCACTGTTGCCTTTGGGATTTCAGGCGTTCAGGTCTCGCGTATTCTGGACAGCATTGCACTGTTTCGAGGCTATCCGGCGACGATAAGAACTGACCAGGGGCCGGAGTTCACTTGCCGCGCACTGGATCAATGGGCTTTTGAGCATGGTGTTGAGTTGCGCTTAATCCAGCCGGGCAAGCCAACGCAGAACGGATTTATTGAGAGCTTTAACGGACGATTTCGCGATGAATGCCTGAATGAGCACTGGTTCAGCGATATCGTTCACGCAAGGAAAATCATTAATGACTGGCGGCAGGATTATAACGAGTGTCGTCCACATTCAGCACTGAATTATCAGACGCCATCAGAGTTTGCAGCACGGTGGCGAAATGTAAAATGTGAAGGTAAACAAACCGACCTTACTAACTGACGGTTGTATCTAATCCTGGGGGCAGGTCACTCGCTGTACGCTTACGGAAGAACTTCTCCGGGATGTGCTGTTTCAGGCGCGCCACGATGTCCCTCTGCGTCAGCGTCTCTGTGGCCAGCTCGCCCGTGTTGTGGTCGTGGTAGCGAAAGCTCAGCGTGGCACTTCCGGCGTAGTGCGCCAGCCGGGAGCCCGCTATCGGCGGCTTTTTCAGGTAACGCCCCAGGTATTTCACGGTGTTTTTGCCACCGTCCGTCTTTTTTGACATGTAGACGTGCCAGTAGTCGCCTCCGGCCGTCAGTATCAGACTGCGCCATTGTGATTCGGTGGTGATATGTGACAGGGACAGCGGCAGGGCCACGCCTTCGAACCAGACGCTCAGCAGAAGCTGGCGGATATTCCACATCCAGCGGGCGCGCATGGCATCCTTACGGAAGCTGATTTTCTTCCACTTCCCGTGCTCATCGATACCGCCACAGGTGACGGAGACGTGGACATGAGGGTGCCAGTTCTGCCTGATAAAAATGTCAGGGCAGGTCTGCGCGAATACGCCTCATTGTCGCTACATTTTCTCCCTGGCATATAGCGAATTTATTGCCAACGCTGCCGCTGCGGTGCGATTGTCCACACTCAGCTTTGGAAATACAATTTCAAGGTGTTTATTCACGGTTCTGGGGCTAAGGTTTAAAATATCGCCAATTTCGCGGTTTGTTTTTCCCCTGGCAATCCACAGGAGGACTTCGGCTTCTCGTTGCGTCAGCCCTAGGTTGTTTTTCAGGCGTTTCACCGCTTCGACTTCTTCATGTCCTTTGATCTCTTCAATACGTAGCAAACTTTCTCCTTCAGCGGTCCGGCGTGAAAGATAGAATTTCAGAGCGATGCCTTGCGATGAAAGATCTAAGGGTATTTTTAAACCTTCCGTATTGTTCAGCCAACCGATGATCCGGTTTACTATTTTTTTATTGGGTTCATACCCGGTATCGCTGAAGTTTTTCATCAGTTGCCATGCATTGGGCGTGGCCCAGCGTAGTTGCCCCTCTTTGCTAAAAACACATAAGGTCTGGCCAACGGAATCCATCGCGCTATAGGCACTGACCGTTAATTTTGAGTTCCGCAAGTGGGTACGCATTCTGACAACCAGCTCTTCCGTGCGTATCGGCTTAATTACGTAATCGACCACCCCGGCATCAAATGCATCAACGATATTCTGCGTATCACTCAGGCCTGTCATGAAAATAATCGGGGTATGCCGCAGCCCCGGATTTTGCCGCAGGCGCTTACTGGTTGAAAACCCATCCAGATGCGGCATTACGGCATCAAGCAGAATGATATCCGGGGTTATCTGGCTGGTTATCGAAAGGGCTTGATTACCCTCCAGAGCGACCAGAACGGTAAAACCGGCTTCATCAAGCGTGTCATTCAACATACTTACCGTGTTGATATCATCATCGACGATAAGTACCGTCGGCTTTGCTATTGCCATTTTTCTCTCCCTCCGGGCGTTCAAGACTCTCGACTATCTCTTTGAATCGAAAGCGCCTCAGCAACTCGGCAAATTTTTCGCCCTCGGCTTTGCTGATCTGGTTAGCGGAAATATGTTTGTCCAGCAGTTCACGAAACCCTCTCACATAACCCAATCTGGCCATCTCTTTTAACGACTCAATCTGGACACGGGTAAGCTGCGAGCGTGGTTCATGTATTTCCGGCTGCTTTGGCGGCTGACATTCCGTGCGCCACTGGAGATGCAATATTTCACCGATGTTCTCCAGTAGTAAAGGGAAACGCAGCGGTTTAACCAGGTAGCGAACTTCCCCTTCGCCAGTGAAGTGGCGGCATTTACCCTCATCCGCTTCCGCAGAAATCATAATTACCGGCGCTAATTGTCCCTTATTACGTAACTGACGTAGCAGTTCCCACCCCGACATTTCAGGCATTGCAACATCCAGAAGAAGAAGGTCGATATGATTTTGCCGGGCTAAATGTAGCGCGACATGACCATTTTCGGCTGTTAGCAGCGTGAAGCCTATGGGCGTGAGTAAATCCATCATCAGCTGCCGATGGGATTCATCATCGTCAACTACCAGCAGGGTGTGTCGCTTGCCTGGATATCCGGTGATTACCGCAGGCTCGGCGGGTTGGTAGGCATCCCCGCTATAGCTTGGCAGCATCAGGGTGAGTTTAAACGTTGTGCCTTCGCCACGGATGCTTTCCACCTGGAGATCGCCACCCATGATATAAGTCAGAAGCCGGGTAATCGTCAGCCCAAGGCCCGTCCCGATCCGACGACTATCGCCGGATACGCGTTCGAAAGGCTTAAAGATGCGTTCCAGGTTCTCAGGGGCGATGCCGATGCCGGTATCGTGAACCGAGAAAAACGCCACCTCGCTACGATACTGGAAATCGAGGGTTACACTGCCTCTGTCCGTGAATTTAACCGCATTAGAAAGCAGATTGATAAGAATTTGCCGGAGGCGTTTCTCATCCGTCATCACCGCCTCGGGCAGCCAGTGTGGGGCGTTGTAGTGAAATGTCAGTCCTTTATCGCTGGCCTGTTGTTCAAACATGGCGACCAGTTGCTGCACCAAATCGCCAATGCGCACTTCTTCACGATATATTTCTAATTTTCCCGCTTCAATTTTCGAAATATCCAGTAATCCCTCAATTAGATTAGCCAGATGCTCGCCGCTTCTGCGCATAATACCGATACCGCGCTGCCGGGCTGGAGGGATATCATCAGCACGTTCGAGTAATTGCGCATAACCCAGCATCGCATTGAGCGGCGTTCTGAGTTCATGAGTAATCCCGGTGAGATAGCGGCTTTTGGCCTGATTAGCATCGTCGGCATCTTCCTTTGCCTGCTGCAATTGCCGGTCCGTCGCTTCATGGGCAATAATTTCTTTCATCAGACGGTCGCTTTGCAGGCGCAATTCCTCTTGCGCAATCTGGCGACTTTTATTTGTCAGGACAAATAGCCAGGTGGTGACGCCGGTTACGATAAGCAGGATAAAAAAAACTTTCCATAACGCCGCGGCGAGAAGGTCCTGCTCGCTGCCGAATTCATCGCGCATCTGAGCGAAAACCAGCATCAAAAGCAGACCGATGACGGAACTGAATAACAGCAAAATGCTGATAAAACTCCACACTCTGGGATCAATTTTGCGTAATGATTTTTCTTTAATAAATATCCCGATAAGCTTTGAAGCCTGTTCCGTATAGCGCGCATGAGGTTTGCAAGTATCGTTGCACTGGACATCGAGAGAACAACATAGTGAGCAAATACTGCCCTGATAAAAAGGACAATAGCTCATCTCTGGTTTTTCAAAATAATTACCGCAGACACAGCATTCCGTTGCCGTGACCTGCACCGGCGTCCGGGAAAAATAGTAACGTCCGCGAGTCAGCCAGGCGATGAAGGGGGCGGTGATAAACGTCAGACACAACGATAACATTGAGGCAAAAACCTGTAGAGGATGACCAAGCCATCCCATCCAGGCTGAGAGACCGCAGAGCATGGCGAGCGTCATCGAACCGATGCCGACAGGATTGATATCGTAGAGATAGGCCCGGCGAAACTCTATTTCCGCTGGTCGTAATTTAAGCCACTTATTTAAGGTGATATCGGCAACCACGCTGCCAAGCCAGGATGTGGCCGCCACCGCATAAATGCCCAGGATATCCTCAAATACGCGATAAACGCCAAGTTCCATCAATAACAGAGCAATACCGACATTAAAAAACAGCCACACGACGCGCCCTGGATGACGATGGGTCAGGCGCAGGAAAAAATTAGACCATGCGATCGAGCCGGCATATGCATTGGTGACGTTAATTTTGAGCTGGGAGAGCACCACAAAAATACCGGTTAATGCCAGTAGCGTTGATGATGAATGGGTGACATAGCTAAATGCCACCAGATACATATGGGTGGGTTCGCTGGCCAGTTCCGCGCCGAGTCCGTAATTAAACGCCAGCACGGCGAGGAAGGAGCCGAGCAGGATCTTGATGGCGCCGATGACAACCCACCCCGGACCTGCGGCAATTACTGCGCCATACCATCTCCAGCGGGCCGGATGTTGTGGCTTTGGTAAAAAACGAACCTGATCGACCTGCTCTCCCACTTGACTTACCAGTGAGAGCAGTACGGAACAGACGGCGCCGAGCTGAAGGAAATCGAAAGAACCATCGCGGGCTGTAATAAAACCAGGGAAGTCGATCCAGTTTTGCAGCACATGATGTTCACGTATTAAAATGAAAATAAAGGGTAATAGCTGTAGCGCCAGCCAGCAAAACTGGGTGAACTGCTGAAAACGGGAAATAAAAGTGAACCCCCAGGTGACGAGGGGAATAACAACAACGGAACCAATCAGATAACCAAAGTGCAATGGCAGGCCAAACAGCATATTAAGCGCCATCGCCATAATAGCGGCTTCCAGGGCGAAAAATATAAAGGTGAAAGAAGCATAGATTAACGAGGTCACCGTGGAACCAAGGTAGCCAAATCCGGCGCCGCGGGTCAGCAAATCAATATCCAGGCCGTTTTTTGCGGCATTAATGGCAATCGGCATTGATAGCGCAAAGATAATAATGCTAACTAAGATAACCGCCACCACCACATAATTAAATCCATAGGTTAACGTCAGCGCGCCGCCAATGGCTTCAAGCGCCAAAAAGGTAATTGCGCTGAGCGCTGTCATAACAACTCGCTTTGCGCTCCAGCGTCGTGCCGAGACCGGCGTATAGCGGAGCGCAAAATCCTCGAGAGTCTGATTGGTCACCCACTGGTTGTAGCGTCTGCGCGATTTAAACGCCTTTTGCTGAACGGTCATTCACTGCTCCTGAAATGATAAAAATGCTGAACTTAACCACAGGCGCGTCTTAGTATTTTCTTGTTATCGCGCACGTGAGCATGTCTTGATTATGAGAATTAACCAATACGTTAAATGACGTAGCCGCTGCGTTACCTCGCGCATTGTTGGATTGATGGACTCTCTCGCATGATAGCCCCAGTTGAGATGAACCATAACGATTATGAGGGCTACCATGAACATTCGTGATTTACCCCAGCCACATAGCAATATGAAAATACCGAGCCCAGGCCGGTTTCACCAGGCGTGCCTCAAAGCGAAACTTTTGGCGATTGCCGGCCTGATGATGGCAGCTAATACGGCCATCGCCGCCCCGGCGACGTCAGTGGTTAATACCACGGGCCTGGCGGTCACCGACAATAGCGTCAAGGTCGGGATACTGCATTCATCCACAGGCACGATGGCCATCAGTGAAACCGGCTCGATTCAGGCTGAAAAGCTGGCTATTGAGCAGATTAACGCTGCCGGAGGGGTACTGGGGAGAAAAATTGAATATGTACAGGAAGACGGGGCCAGCGACTGGCCGACCTTTGCAGAAAAAGCGCGTAAGTTACTGGTCAGTGATAAGGTCGCCGCTATCTTCGGCGGCTGGACTTCGGCTTCCCGCAAAGCCATGCTGCCGGTACTTGAGCAATATAACGGCATGCTCTATTACCCAACCTTTTACGAAGGGCTTGAGCAATCGCCAAACGTTATTTATACCGGACAGGAAGCTACTCAACAGATAATCTCCGGCATTGATTGGGTAGTTAAAAATAAACATGCAAAAACCTTCTACCTGCTTGGCTCTGATTATATTTGGCCGCGTACTGCAAACAAAATCGCCCGTCACCATATTGAAAAGCTGGGGCTGAAAGTCGTTGGCGAAGATTATTACCCACTCGGTAATACGCAGTTCAATTCGGTTATTAACAAAATAAAACTCAAAAAGCCTGATGTTATCTATGCCATTGTTGTCGGCGGTTCGAATGTGGCCTTCTATAAGCAATTGAAGGCGGCGGGGATCGATATGACGCAGGAGAAACCGCTGCTGCTGACCATCTCCGTCACGGAAGATGAGATCCGCGGTATTGGCGGCGAAAATATCGTCGGCGCCTATGCCTCGATGAAGTATTTCCAGAGTATGGATAATCCGGAAAATAAAAGCTTTGTCGCCGCATTTAAAAAGCGCTGGGGTAATGACATGGTTATCGGCGATGTCACTCAGGCGGCCTATCTTGGCCCATGGTTATGGAAAGCGGCGGTTGAGAAAGCTGGCTCGTTCGACGTGGACAAAATTCGTAAGGCCTCGCCCGGTATTGAGTTCAAAGATGCGCCGGAAGGGTATGTACGCATCCATGATAACCATCATCTGTGGTCCAAAACGGTTATCGGTCGCGCTCGTGCGGATGGGCAGTACGACGTGATTTATCAGACGCCAGAACTTATCGAACCGAACCCATTCCCGAAAGACTAACCGACGCTTCCCCCCATATAGCGTGGGGGGGCTTTGACTTCACCGAGGATACTTCCATGTTCAGCGATTATAACTTCGCCGATTTGGCTTCCATTTTTGTCATGCAGGGGTTTTCGGGGCTCAGCCTGTTCGCCGTGTTTGTTCTGATGTCGCTTGGACTCGCTATTATTTTTGGCCAGATGGGCGTGATTAATATGGCTCATGGCGAGTTCATGATCCTGGGTGCTTATGTCACATGGTTGACCGGTAAGTTTTTCAGCGCTTATCTGCCTTCAATCTTCGGCATCTACTTCTTTGTTGCCATTGCCCTTGCTTTCCTGTGTACCGCCTTGCTGGGTACGCTCGTTGAGAAAATCCTGATACGGCATCTGTATAAACGCCCCCTCGACACGCTGCTGGCGACATGGGGTCTGAGCCTGATTCTACAGCAGTGCTATCGTTCGCTATTTGGTCCCCGCGAAGTCGGCGTTGACTTACCTTCATGGCTAATGGGGTCGTATCAGTTTGCCGACAATATTGATATTCCTGTTAATGGGGTATTTGTTCTGCTGCTGACCGTAGTTATTACCGCTTTTACGGCCTGGCTGATTTATTTCTCCGCCTGGGGAATAAAAGTCCGCGCGGTGGTACTTAACCGCCAGATGGCCAGCGCGGTGGGTATTAATACGGCTCAGGTCGATAGTCGAACCTTCGCACTTGGGTGCGGCATCGCCGGGATCGCCGGAAGCGCCTTTACCATGATCGGCTCAACAGGTCCAACGGCTGGCCAGCAGTATATCGTTGACACCTTCCTGGTGGTGGTGTTTGGCGGCGCGCAAAGTTTGCTCGGCACGCTCGCCTCCGCATTTGCCATTTCACAATCGCAATCCACGCTGGAGTTTTTCCTGAGCGGTTCAATGGCGAAGGTGATTACGCTACTGATCGTGGTCGGCATTCTGCTATTGCGTCCGCAAGGTCTTTTCGCCAACCGGGTCCGCCGCTAGGAGTTTATGATGAAACGCATGCAAAATTATCCGCTACTGGGTATTGCCCTGGTGATAGGCCTTATTTTTATCGTCATGCCGCTAACCCTGGATCTTTTCCGTTTAAACCTGATCGGTAAATACCTGACTTATGCATTTGTTGCCGTCGGGCTGGTACTTTGTTGGGGCTACAGCGGTATTCTGAGCCTGGGGCAGGGCATCTTTTTTGGCCTCGGCGGTTATTGTATGGCCATGTTTCTCAAGCTGGAAGCTTCCTCGCCAGCGGAAACAAAAATGCAAACCACCCCGGGCATCCCGGATTTTATGGACTGGAATCAGCTAACCGCTTTGCCCTCGTTCTGGCAGCCATTCCATTCTTTTAGTCTGACAATTCTGGCTATTTTAATCGTGCCCACTATTTGCGCATGGATTCTCGGCAGCGCAATGTTTAAACGCCGCGTTGGCGGGGTGTACTTCGCTATTATCACCCAGGCTATCTCCGCGATCCTGACGATTCTTATTATCGGACAACAGGGTTACACCGGGGGAATTAACGGCATCACGGATTTACGCACGCTTTTAGGTTGGGATATCCGTACTGATTCTGCACGCTATATCCTCTACTTTATTAATGCTGTTTTACTGATGCTGGTTGTGAGCGCGGGCTATTTTATTGTGAATAGCAAGCTCGGCCGACTGATGGTTGCCATTCGCGATAAGGAAGACCGCGTTCGTTTCTCTGGTTATGATGTCGCGAATATCAAAACGGTGGTTTTCTGCATTAGCGCTCTGTTTTCGGCGATCGGTGGCGCGATGTTCACTCTGCAAGTAGGGTTCATGTCGCCAGGGTTTATTGGCACTGTTGCTTCAATTGAAATGGTCGTTTTCTGTGCCGTGGGCGGGCGAGGTTCTTTGCTGGGGGCAGTATATGGCGCCCTTATCGTCAATGCCGCCAAGAGCAGTATTTCCGAGTCTTTTCCTGAACTCTGGACGATTGCCATGGGCCTGCTCTTTATTGCCGTCGTGCTGATTTTCCCGAAAGGACTGGCAGGGCTTTATCAGCAATATATTCACCCGATCGTGATGTCGCTGCTGCGCAAAAAGAGTATGACCAAACCCAGAGTAAACACCGGAGTGCTGAAATGAAAAATCCGATAAAAGAAATAATTTTAGCGGTAGAGGGATTAACCGTTTCATTTAATGGCTTCAAAGCCGTCGATGATTTTTCAATGTACATCGATGAGGGGCAGATTTACGTTATTATTGGCCCAAATGGCGCGGGTAAGACAACAGTGCTTGATCTCATTTGCGGGAAAACAAAGCTAACCAGCGGCAGCATCAAATTTCGCAATAAGGAACTGAGTAAACTTCGGGAAAATAAAATTGTTCATGAAGGGGTTGGGCGTAAATTCCAGAATCCATCAATCTATGAGAACTTAACGGTATTTGAAAATCTCGAGTTATCTTATCCCAAAGCCAGAACCGCGTTGGGCGCCATGTTCTTTCGTCGCACGCCAGAAATAATCGCTGCGGTCGAACAGGTTGCTGGCGAAATTTTCCTTGCCGATTACCTACATACGCAGGCTGACCTTCTCAGCCATGGGCAAAAGCAGTGGTTAGAAATAGGGATGCTACTAATACAAGATCCTAAGCTCATGATGCTGGACGAACCCGTGGCAGGCATGTCTGTCGCCGAACGCCAAAAAACCGCGCAGCTCCTGCGCAAAATTGCCGGGGGACGTTCTGTACTGGTGATTGAACACGACATGCAGTTCGTCGAAGACATTGCCGATCATGTCACCGTCATGCACCAGGGAAAAGTATTGTCGGAAGGTAGCATCAATAAAGTCAAAAACGACCCTCGGGTTATTGACGTTTATCTTGGTCATTAAGGAGACACGGATGCTGAAAATTTCTGATTATGCTGTCGCATATGGTCAGAGCCAGGTCATCAGTGGACTGAATCTGACGTTAGCAGAGGGTGAAATCGTCGCTCTGGTAGGGCGCAATGGTATGGGTAAAACCACGCTGATGAAATCACTGATTGGTATGATACCGTCCTGTGCCGGTGAGTTAGAGTTTGCCGGTACAAATATTACCGGCTTGCTTAGTTACCAGCGTGTTCAGCATGGCATTGGCTTTGTCCCGCAGGGGCGAATGGTATTTTCAACCATGACGGTTGAAGAAAATATAAAAACGGGGATTCGCCAATCCCGTTCGTTACAGGTTCCTGAATACCTGTATGACTATTTCCCTGTGCTGAAAGAAATGCGCAAACGGATGGCGGGAAATCTTTCCGGTGGTCAGCAGCAGCAGCTCGTTATGGCCAGAGCTCTCGCCGGTAAACCCAAATTACTTTTGCTGGATGAACCAACGGAGGGAATTCAACCGTCAATTATTAAAGAAATGGCAAAAATATTACGTAAGATTCGTGATGCAGAAGGGTTGACCATATTAGTTTCCGAGCAGGTTTTAAGCTTTGTACTCGATGTGTCAGATAAAATTGTTGTTATTGAGAAAGGCAATATTGTTCATCAACAGGCGCGTTCTGGTGCTGATGAAGAACAAATTGCGTCATATCTGTCGGTTTAAATTTATATCACCAACTTAACTACGAGAGGTCTGCTATGGGTAGCACCGGAAGTGTAAGCTCCTGGGATGAAGCGTTATTAATTGCCGCCATCCAATACCCCGTTCCCGTTATTAAAGGACCGGAGGATATCCAGATACAGGTCGATAAGATTTGTAAGGCCGTTGACTCCACCAAAGCCGGATATCCGGGACTTGATGTTATCGTCTTCCCGGAATATTCAACCCAGGGACTGAATACTAAAATCTGGACCTATGACGAGATGTTACTCACTCTCGATAGCCCGGAGATTGGTCAGTTCAAAGAGGCCTGTATCCGCAACGGCATCTGGGGGGTATTTTCCTTAATGGAGCGCAATGAAGACCCGTCTCTTCCACCGTACAACACCGCTATTATCATTAACGATCGGGGCGATATCGCTCTGCATTACCGCAAGCTGCAACCATGGGTTCCGATTGAGCCCTGGATGCCGGGAAATATGGGAATGCCGGTATGCGATGGGCCTAAAGGTTCTAAACTCGCCGTCTGCATATGCCATGACGGCATGTTCCCGGAACTGGCGCGTGAGGCTGCTTATAAAGGCTGCAATGTCTATATCCGTATTTCGGGCTATTCCACGCAGGTGAACGATCAGTGGATCTGGACCAACCGGACGAATGCCTGGCAAAACCTGATGTATACCGTTTCGGTGAATCTGGCCGGTTATGACGATGTCTTTTATTACTTCGGCGAGGGTACGGTCTGCAATTATGACGGTAACGTCATTCAGCAGGGGCACCGCAACCCATGGGAAATTGTTACCGCAGAGCTGTTCCCGCGCCTGGTGGATAAAGCGCGTGAAAACTGGGCGTTGGAAAACAATATTTTCAACCTTGGCTGCCGGGGCTATGTCGGCAAACCGGGAGGCGAACGCGAGAATTACCTGACCTGGGTGCGCGATCTTGCCAATGGCGAATACAAACTTCCGTGGGATGAAAATGTCAAAATTCGCGATGGCTGGAAGTATTATCCTGATGGGGTGCAATTAGGCCCGCTACCTAAATAAATTGAGTGTGCCAGGCGCTAAGTCAATCACTTTAAAGACTGAAGTCTGGCGCAGTAGCCCCTGAAAGTTGAATATCCAATTCCAATGAGTAGGGGGCTGAGCCATCCGGTAAGGGCTGAATTTGCCTGCGGGATTGGCTCAGCCCGCCAGACCCGTTTGGTGTTGCGCCGGACAATGTCCGGCGGCAAAGAAGGTAATGACTCCAACTTACTGATAGTGTTTTATGTTCAGATAATGCCCGATGACT
>OFCJ01000890.1_pt1 | contig 13207 bp, 10 predicted proteins | sample 1520791 | NCBI WGS metagenome assembly OFCJ01 (sample SAMEA2699027, study PRJEB24076) | metagenome | biome: Human gut stool | place: Spain | collected 2012-01-21 | reverse complement strand
GTGATAATAATCGGCTTGCAAAAGTACGGCTTTTCTTTGAATTGGCAAACTATTTTTGTATATTTTTCCAGTCGCCTATTCTATTGAGGGACTTACTAATACCCGTCATTATATCATTCCATTGAGTTTCGGATTACTTTGTATCTCTTTCAGAGGGAAAATCGCGGAGACGCTTATGTTGCAGATGGCAAATGTTTTTATATTTTTCAGGTTTATGGAAGATAAAAAAACTCTCATTCATTTCTGTACCCGCATGAGCAAAATTCACCTCTGTGTCCTCCGCGTCCTCTGTGGTGAACTATTGTCATCTACCCAAAGACAGCCTCTCCCTAGAGGCAAGTGTAAAGATAGAATTAATACCTTTTGCACGAATAAACGCCCTTTTATATCATGCTGTTCAGTTTTCTTTTATATATTTGCAGAGTCTGAACGGAAAAGCGACAAACTTCCCGGACAGGCATACATTATTATAAATAAGAAAAGAAAGCCTTATCAGCTTCATCCTAAAAAACGAAAATCGCCAAAATTTCGACTGATAAAGGATGGAACAGTATGATGCTTCTGTTGTTGTATGTGTGTGCACCCTTGCAAAAGGGTGCACACATATATACTATCAGCGTGGGGTGTTTATTCAGTTCATTTATCAGTCTGGTGTTTGGCGATACCACGTATTCTATGTTTCTATCCAAGTCATTTTATGAGTTTAACATTTGCTTAACATCGGTAAATTTAGCATTGTAAAACATGTATGTTTTTGGGTCGTAATAGACCTTCTTTCGCACAAGAGCCACAATAATCCTGATGAGTTTGTTCTTGACATTGTTTAAAGCCACTTGTGGCTTTTTACCACGCCCAATTAGTCGGTTATAATACTCTCTTATCTCTGGATTGAATTTTTTTGCACAATGAGCAGCCTGTCCCAGCAAGGATTTTATGAGCTTGTTGGCGAAATGGCTTGTTTTAGCCGGAGAGTGGATACTTGTGCCTGAATCTTTTCCAAACGGGGCAACACCATAATAACAGGCTATTTTGCGTGCGTCCAGGTCAAAACGTCTGAAGTTGTTGGTGAAGATAAGCAAACAGGCTCCGTTTTGACGTGCAACGCCTTTTATCGAAGTGATGATAGCATAGTTCTCCTTAAGTTCGGCATCACTTTCTATGATGCGGTCTATCATCAGGTCGCATTCCTTGATGGCATTATCAATCTCAGACATTAAATGCTTGCTTTTTTAACAATGGAAAGCCCGCTGCCACAGGGGAACAGGTGCAGGCACATTACAAGCACACAAACTGTGGAATCTAAATTTAAAGACATCTATATTGAAAAACTCATACAGCAGAAAGTAGATGAACGCGGTATCAGTTATGCAGAGTTCGCCCGGCAAATTCATTGCGCACGGACTTCTCTCTACCATATTTTCAACAGTAAAAACATAGATATGGAACGTCTTCTACTCATCTCTGAAGTTCTTCAATACAACTTCATTGAAGAAGTCTATCTGCAGAAACTGAAATCCACGGACGAGAATATACCTTGCATTGTAATCCCTGTCAAAGAGAAAGGCATCGACACCTCACAGCTTCCGAACGAACTGCTGGAGTGGTTGAAGCAACAATTGTTGGATCAGTCTAAAAAATCGGGGGAGACAGTTTGGAAGTCTGGATAATGTGCTTCAGGGCATCCTATATCACAATAATTTATTCATGTCTGCACGGTAATGAATATCTTTTATTCATTACCAATATTAAGAATCAGCCTTCTTATTACTGATAAACTACCGCCTTCTCGTATACTTTATTTCTATTTATTAATCGCCGACTATAGTTGTCTGCCTGGCTGACTATAGTCGGCTGATTAGACAACAATAGTCGACTAGATGGACAACTCTAGTCGGCTTCTTAGATGCAAGCTGTTCAATTTGCTAAGATTGACAATGTCGATGCGAAGGTTGCGGACTGTGAAAGTGTAAACTGTGGGGATTGTGAAGGCGTGAAGAGCGTGAAGATAAGACTTTTCTTTATTTGTTCACAGAAAACACCTATCAAACAGATGGTTACCATCCGTGAAGGATGTGAATGAGAAAAACTAAACTTAATTGGGGCTTTGGTAATTTTCGGCACAATTAGTTCAAAACCACACCGCTTTTTAGTTAAATGAGAATTTAATACAGACAGAAGAGCATAAGAACAAAAAATAAAATAACCGTTCAATAAGCAACAGAAATTTAATATACCCACAGGGTTTTAGGACTGCCTCCCTTTTTCCCGATAGCTCATACCTCACATACTAAAAGAATAAGTGGCAGGTGGATATTTACATAGTAATATCTATCTGCCACCCCTCTATATATCGGTTTTATCCCCTTCCTGCACATGTGCGTTGGAAATTATCTCACAATATCTTCCGGGAATTTAGCCGGCATCTCCACCCTCTTCCAGGTTTCATAATACCAGGTGTTCAACTCATTTCCATTCAAATCATTCTTGATAAAATATTTCAGATGGAGATAATCATTGTCCTTAATCTCAAATTCCAAAATATTGTCCTGATTGTCCAGCATCGGGAGATGAATGTTCTTCTCGATACTTTCCTTATAAGAATCGTCCGTGAGTTGTTTATAAGTACCGTATCCAGTAATAATCGCATCCGCACCGGGAATAATGGTAAAGTTAACGATTTGTCCGTCATCACCCAATACTTTAAATGTATTACTGGGTTTCAACTCTCCCGGAACATCGGGAGACTCCGACACATAATGGCAAAGTTGCCAGATTCCTTTCAACTCGGCCACCTTGAATTTAGTTTTCTTTTGGGCCATCGCACCTGTTACCGCCAACAACATTATTGAAAGCATGGTAAAGAAATAGAGTTTTTTCATTGCCGTATTATTTTAGTTAACACTCTTGAATGCGTATGTCCAAATATAAAGATTTATTTTGAGAATAGAACAATAAAGTGCATAAAAAAACTCGCATAACCAAAAGATTATGCGAGTTTTACATAAATATACCGAAATATTAGAAATCAGCATTTCTCGGTGTACGCGGGAACGGTATCACGTCACGGATATTTGACATACCTGTTACAAACAGCAACAGACGTTCAAAACCGAGTCCGAAACCGGAGTGAGGGCAAGTACCGAACTTACGGGTATCCAGATACCACCACATATCCTTCATCGGGATATGCATTTCTTCAATACGAGTCATCAGCTTATCATAATCTGATTCACGTTCGGAACCGCCTATGATTTCACCGATTTTCGGGAAAAGAACATCCATTGCACGTACCGTCTTACCATCCTCGTTTTGCTTCATATAGAAGGCTTTGATCTCCTTCGGATAGTCAGTCAGGATTACCGGACACTTGAAATGTTCTTCCACCAAATAACGTTCGTGTTCGGAAGCCAAGTCCACACCCCAATAAACCGGGAACTCAAATTTGTGGCCTTTTGCAACAGCTTCCTCCAGAATCTTGATACCGTCTGTATAAGGCAAACGTACAAAATTATCTTTCAATACACCTTGCAGCCGTTCAATCAATCCCTTATCGAACATATCATTCAGGAATTTCACGTCATCCGCACAGTTATCCAACGCCCATTTCACACAATATTTAATGAACTCTTCTGCCAAGTCCATATTGTCTGCGATGTCGTTGAAAGCAACTTCCGGCTCAATCATCCAAAACTCAGCCAAGTGACGGGGAGTATTGGAGTTTTCGGCACGGAACGTAGGACCAAATGTATAGATAGCTCCCAAAGCTGTGGCAGCCAGCTCACCTTCCAACTGACCGGAAACAGTCAAACTGGCCTGCTTGCCGAAGAAATCATCATCATAAGAGATAGAACCTCTTTCGTCTTTCTTCAAGTCATACAGATTCATGGTAGTCACCTGAAACATCTGTCCGGCACCTTCACAGTCTGAAGCTGTAATGATTGGCGTATGGAAATAGAAGAATCCCCTGTCATGGAAAAACTTGTGGATAGCAATTGCCATGTTATGACGAATACGGAACACCGCACCAAAAGTATTGGTACGCGGACGCAAATGGGCAATCTCGCGCAAGAATTCCATAGAGTGCCCTTTCTTCTGCAACGGGTATGTGTTATCGCAAGTACCCAGCACTTCGATTTCACGAGCCTGCACTTCCACCTTTTGGCCGGAGCCTACCGATTCCACCATTTCACCGTTCACGCTGATACAAGCGCCGGTAGTAATCAGTTTCAGCATCTCTTCATCAAAATTAGCCAAATCTACTACGACCTGCAAATTATTTATTGTAGAACCGTCATTCAGTGCGATAAAGTTTACTTGTTTGCTACCTCTGCGGGTGCGAACCCATCCTTTCACATTGACCATAGCGCCGATATCCGTACGCTTCAACAGATCAACAATTTTTGTTCTACCAATCTTTTCCATTTAACTTATTCTTTTTAGATACAAGAAGACGAGGTTTAAAACACAAGATTCATTTTTCCTGCTTTCTTTCCCCGTCCTCTGCCAAGTTGTTATTTATTAACTTATTATTCAAACGAACCCATGCGGAGGTAGTTTACTTCTGCTTCCGACAGGTAACGCCAGTCTCCGCGACGCAAACCTTTTTTAGTCAGTCCGGCGAAGAATACACGGTCGAGTTTTACTACTTTATAACCCAGTGATTCGAAAATACGGCGAACGATACGGTTCTTACCGGAGTGAATTTCGATACCGACCTGGTCTTTCTTGAAATCATCTGTATAGCTGATCGCATCTGCATGGATTTCGCCATCTTCCAACTGGATACCAGCTGCAATCTGTTCCATATCTGCTTTAGTCAGGTTCTTGTCCAGATGAACATGATAAATTTTCTTTTTCAGAAATTTCGGATGTGTCAGCTTGGAAGCCAAGTCACCGTCATTTGTCAGTAACAGTACACCAGTCGTGTTACGGTCAAGACGTCCTACCGGATAGATACGTTCGTTACAAGCGCCTTTTACCAAATCCATTACCGTACGGCGCTCCTGCGGATCATCCGATGTGGTAACAGTATCTTTCGGCTTATTCAGCAATACATATACCTTACGTTCGATGCTAACCGGTTCATCGTGGAATTTCACGACATCCGAGCGTTTGATTTTTGTACCCAATTCAGTAACAACTTCACCATTTACAGAAACCACACCTGCTGTAATAAATTCATCAGCCTCACGACGTGAACAAACACCGGCATTAGCCAGGAATTTATTCAGACGAATCGGTTCGTTCGGGTCAACAAACTGTTCCTTGTACTCGATTTGTTTCTTTATGCTATATTTAGCATTCGGGTCATAATCGCTGGTACGTGGACGAGGACGGTAACCGCCCTGACGGTCATTATTGAATCTCGGACGATAGCCACCACCGTTGTTGCTGCGATAGCCTCCACCTTCACCACTATTGAAGCGAGGACGATACGGGCGGTCACCACCTTCGCGGTTGTAAGGACGCTGAGGACGGTCGCCACCTTCACCACTATTGAAACGGGGACGATACGGACGATCACCATAAGAGCGTTGTTCGCCGCCTTCACGGTTGTAAGGACGCTGAGAACGGTCGCTGCCGTCAGAATTCGGATTAAATCTCGGACGATACGGACGATCACCGCCTTCACGATTGTAAGAAGGACGTTGCGGACGGTCGCCATAAGAGCGATCACCATACGAACGCTGTGGGCGTTCGCCCCCTTCATTGTTGGCATTAAATCTCGGGCGATACGGACGATCCCCACCTTCACGGTTGTAAGAAGGACGATACGGACGTTCTCCACCTTCTCTGTTGTAAGACTTGTTACCATCACGGCCGGCACCTGTATTCTCCTCATTGTAAGAATTTTCGCGCCATTCTTCGTTTTCTGTGCTCATTTTTTTATTCGAATAAAATTAGACTTTGGCCTCACGGCCTATTTAAAAAACACGTTTATTGTATAAGTAAACAATTAAAGCCCCGTATAAGTATGCGGAGTAATTGCTCTTAACTCTTTTTTAATATCTTCGTTTACATTCAGTTCTTCGATAAACTCTTTGATAGAATTTTCCGTAATCGCCTGATTTGTCCGCGTCAAAGCTTTCAACGCTTCATACGGATGCGGATAAGCCTCACGGCGCAGGATTGTCTGGATAGCCTCAGCTACTACGCTCCAGCAGTTATCCAAATCACGGTAAATAGCCGGTTCATTCAATAATAGTTTGCGTAGTCCTTTCAAAGAACTCTGAATTGCAATCACAATATGTCCGAAAGGTACGCCTACATTACGCAGAACGGTAGAGTCGGTCAAATCACGCTGCAAACGGGAAACCGGAAGCTTCACAGCCAAATGTTCCAGAATGGAAGTGGCGATCCCCAAGTTTCCTTCCGCATTTTCGAAGTCAATCGGGTTCACTTTGTGCGGCATTGCGCTCGAACCGACTTCTCCGGCTTTTATCTTCTGTTTGAAATACTCCATAGAGATATATTGCCAGAAGTCCCGGTTCATATCTACCATTATAGTATTGATACGCTTCATTGCATCAAAAACAGCAGAGAGGTTATCATAGTTTGAAATCTGAGTCGTATATTCTTCACGTTCCAGTCCCAGTTTTTCTGCAACGAAACGATTACCGAACTGTTTCCAGTCATACTGAGGATATGCCACATGATGTGCATTGTAATTGCCGGTAGCACCGCCAAACTTAGCGGTAATCGGGCAAGCCTTCAACATAGCCAGCTGACGTTCCAAGCGGTAAACGAATACCATTACTTCTTTACCTAAACGGGTAGGAGAAGCCGGCTGACCGTGAGTTTTGGCAAGCATCGGAATATCAGCCCAATCTGTTGCATAAGTTTTTAACTGTGCAATCAGTTCTTCAATCAACGGATAATACACTTTATCGAGCGCTTCCTTGATAGAAAGAGGAACAGACGTATTGTTTATATCCTGAGAAGTCAGTCCAAAGTGAATGAATTCCTTATAGTCATCCATCCCCCCCATTTTGTCAAATTCTTCTTTCAGGAAGTATTCTACGGCCTTCACATCATGATTGGTTACACTTTCGATATCTTTAATACGCTGTGCATCTGCTTCCGAAAAGTTACGGTAAATATTACGCAGAGTTTCAAACACGCTGTTATCGATTCCTTTTAATTGCGGCAAAGGGAGTTCGCACAAGGTGATAAAGTATTCCACCTCTACCTGTACACGGTATTTAATCAGTGCAAATTCAGAGAAATAAGCTGCCAAAGCTTTAGTTTTGCCTCTATATCGACCATCAATCGGAGATATGGCCGTTAATACATCAAGTTCCATACGTTTTCTTAGATAATTATCAGACTGCAAAATTAACTCTTTTTCCTGAGTTATAAGGCAAAAGGATAAAGAAAGTTTGTATAAAAGCGGTAAGAAATAAAAAAAAGTCTCACGAATTTCTTCGTAAGACTTCTATTTCGTGGGCGCTGAGGGATTCGAACCCCCGACCCTCTGGGTGTAAACCAGATGCTCTGAACCAGCTGAGCTAAGCGCCCGTACACTTCCGTTTCAAAAGCGATGCAAAGGTACGGCTTTTTTTGAAACCTCCAAACATTTTGCATATTATTTTTCAAGAAACTTTTTATCAAAAATAAAAACCAACTGATTATCAGCAAATAATGAAAAAAGTTTTTTTCATGCAACTTTCCCTTCTCCAAGCCTGTCCACTAAACAGAACAAGATAAAGCCAACAATGCGGGAACACTCAAATCCGGGAAATAAGATTCCCGGTCAAGCCTGCTTACGGATAAGGCGCGCCGGATTCCCAACTGCAACACTGTCGTCGGGAATATCTTTCGTCACGACGCTTCCCGCTCCTATCACACAACGGTTGCCAATCGTCACACCGGGACAAATGACAGCACCGCCGCCAATCCAGCAATCCTCGCCGATCGTAACAGGATAAGCATACTCTTTCGAACCGCGACGCTCCAGATAATTCATCGGATGATGCGGCGTATAAATCTGTACGCAAGGGCCGACTAGCGTATGGGCACCGATTGTGATATACCCTCCGTCCAGAAAAGTACAGTTGGCATTGACAAAGACGTGTTCGCCCAACTTTATCCCGTCTCCGTGATCGCAATGGAAAGGAGGACAGATCACCGAAGTTTCAGGAATACCCGGCACCAGTTCTTCCAGCAATTCTCTGTACCCGTCATCGTACGTACTCAACCCGCGCATGATCGCCAGCAACTTCTTGGCATGCTCAAAACGCACCTGCAACTCCGGCGCGGACATATCAGCCAACTGGCTGCTACGCATCTTCTCTACTTCTGTCATATTCCTTATTCTCCCATCCCATTAATAAATACCAATTTCCTTTCATCCGAAAGCGATTCGTCAAACTCGAACCCTTCCCACGAGAATCCTTTCAGTTCCTCCGGATTTCCGATCTTATTTTTCAATATGAAACGTGTCATCTCGCCACGGGACATCTTGGTATACACCACTATCGTAGCCAGCTTTCCATTCTTCCAGACATGAAATTCGGGAGTGACCACACGGACTTCGCTCTCCACCCGCTTCCAGTCAAACAGGCTTTTCATCTCGTCACTGGCAAGATTACACAAGATTCCTCCTGCCGATCGGATGTCCTCTATGAACGTATCCGTCAGACGCGACCGCCAATAAGAAAACAAGGTCTGATTCCCCAATTCCGGCAATACGACATCTCCTTCCAGCCGATAAGCACGAATCACGTCCAAAGGACGCAACAGACCGTAACAGAAAGAAGTCAGCCGCAAATGTTCCTGCGCATACCCGAAATCTTCTGCAGAGAAGTCCTTCGGATTCAGCCGTTTGAATACAATACCGGTATATGCCAGCAAAGCAGGCAATTCCGGAGTGGCTTCCGCATGAAAAGCCTGATAACGTTTATAATTCTCCACAGCAATCTTTGCGTTTACACGCAGCAGACGTTCTAATTCGTCTACAGAAAACTGGGACATCTGCAACGCTATTTCCGCCGCTTCCTTCTGAAAACGGGGACTCGTGGTCAAAGGAACTTTCACCTTCGACACCGCACTCATCGTCTTGGCACAAGATAGAAGTACTAACATTCTGAATCGGGTTTAATCATTTTGAAAAACACAAAAATAAAAAATAAATAGCTTCACTTGTTGACAGATATCCAAATTATGCCTACTTTCAGCCAATAATTAACTATAATCATTTATTAATTAACAAAAACACAAAAATCCCCCTTATGAGAAACAAGTTTGTATCTTTGCAAGCTCTGGCCTTATTGGTCATCTTTTGTCTGACGGGTAGCTTAACCCGTGCCGCTGTCAACCCGAAACCGTTTGTTGTCCCCGAACTCAAACAATGGACGGGAAAAGACGGTAACTTCACCCCGGGAAAAGACACCCGAATCGTCTGCACTTCCCAAAATCCCGAATTACTGAGAATAGCCCGAATGTTTGCCGACGATTATCAACAGATGTTCGGGCAGACATTAAGCGTAGCGCAAGGCAAAGCCACGTCCGGCGATTTCGTCCTATCCTTGTCGGCAGACAAGAAGCTCGGTGAGGAAGGTTACGCCATCAAGATAACCGACCGTGTAGCCATCTCCGCTCCCACCCCGACCGGTCTTTACTGGAGCACACGCACACTCCTGCAACTGGCGGAACAAAATCAGGAACGCTCACTCCCGCAAGGAACGATTCGTGATTATCCCGATTATCCGCTTCGCGGTTTCATGATAGACTGTGGCCGTAAGTTCATTCCGATGGCTTATCTGCAGGACCTGGTGAAAATCATGGCTTACTACAAAATGAACACCCTGCAAGTCCATCTGAACGATAATGGATTCAAGCAATACTTCGAACACAACTGGGACAAGACTTACGCTGCCTTCCGGCTAGAATCGGAGATTTATCCGGGATTGACAGCCCGTGACGGCTCGTACTCCAAGAAAGAATTCATCGATTTCCAGAAACAAGCGGCATCCAACTTCGTGGAAATCATTCCGGAAATTGACGTTCCCGCCCACTCACTGGCGCTCACCCATTACAAACCGGAAATCGGAAGCAAGGAGTACGGCATGGATCATCTCGACTTGTTCAAGCCGGAAACTTACGAATTCGTAGATGCTCTGTTCAAAGAATATCTGGAAGGCGACAATCCGGTATTCGTAGGCAAGCGTGTACATATCGGTACAGACGAATACTCGAACGCGAAGAAAGACGTGGTAGAAAAATTCCGTGCTTTCACCGACCATTACATCCGTTTTGTGGAAGGTTTCGGCAAGCAAGCAGTCGTATGGGGCGCGCTCAGCCATGCCAAAGGCGATACGCCCGTCAAATCAGAAAATGTCGTCATGAATGCTTGGTACAACGGATACGCCGATCCGGCAACTATGATCAAAGACGGATATCAACTGATCAGTATTCCGGACGGACTGGTATATATCGTTCCGAAAGCCGGCTACTATTATGATTACCTCAACGAACCATACTTATATAAGGAGTGGACACCCGCCCATATCGGCAAAGCTGTATTCGACGAAAAACATCCTTCCATTCTTGGCGGTATGTTTGCCATCTGGAACGACCATGTCGGGAACGGTATCTCGGTGAAAGACATCCATCACCGTATATTCTCGCCCCTGCAAACACTCTCTGTAAAGATGTGGACAGGCGCTCAAACAGGCATTCCTTATGAAACATTCAATGAAAAACGTGCCCTCCTCAGCGAAGCGCCCGGAGTCAACCAACTGGCAAGAATCGGCAAAAAGCCGGAATTGGTATACGAACGTTCCACAGTCGCTCCCGGCAGCACTTCCGATTATCCGGAAATTGGCTATAATTACACTGTCAGTTTCGACATTACCGGAGCAAAAGAAAGTGAAGGAACCGAATTGTTCCGTTCGCCTAACGCCGTATTCTATCTGTCAGACCCTATTCGGGGGATGATGGGATTTGCACGCGACGGCTATCTGAATACCTTCCCCTACAAAGTGAATCCGGGAGAAAAAGCAACAATTCAGATAGAAGGAAACAATTGCAGTACAACGCTGAGAGTCAACGGTAAAGTGGTTGATGAAATGAATACGCAGAAACTTTACTTTAATGCGGGAAAAGATTCAATGAACTATGTACGTACACTAGTTTTCCCGCTGGAGAAAGCAGGAAACTTTAATAGTAAGGTACAGAATCTGAAAGTATACAATTATTGCGTAAGCAAACCATAAGATTTAGATACGGATTACACAGATTTCACATTTTTTTAGCGGTACAATCTACCAAAAACCGTATCAATCTGTGTAATCCGCTTCTGGAAGAAGCACAATCATTCATTTCATTTACGTACGGATTTGAGCAAAATGATAGTAATAGTATCTTAAAATGGGGGTGCCCCCAATGGAGATACTACTGTTTCATTCATTTTTGAACCGTTACGAATCAATTTAAACCTGTATAACCAAAAGCTACACAAACGTTTCTTCCCTAAGCAATAAAACGCTTTTTTATTGTCACTTATCACTTTTCGAAGTTAACTAACTGATTATAAACATATCATCGGTGATAATAAGCGGTGATAATACGGTGACAATAGCTGCATCCATACATTTTATTGTCACTTCCCTCCCAATCTCACTGTTCATCTCACCTACTGCTATCTCCCCATCAAGCCTACTTCATCCGAGTCCTGATCCTACGCAACAAATACCGTATACTACCGGTATCTTTCTCTTATAGTGCCTTTATTGTTCCATTAAGACACCGATCTCTTTAGTTGTTCACGGCCGTGGCAAGCATTGTTCACGGTCGTGACAAGAGTTGATCACAGCCATGAGCAGACCTGTTCACGGCCGTGAAGAGCTAAAGAGAACGGCACTCTATTCCTACTTTCCTTATAGGAAAAAGCAAGTATATAAGGAGCTGAAGAGAACATTAGCACTATCTTACGACTCATTACACCGCAGACAACAAACAAAAAGAAGAGTCATATCTACAAAAGAAGAGACTCCCTCTTTGGTATGCCAAAGAGAGAGTCTCCTCAATATATATACAGCTAAAGCAGTTTATTTATATTCCTGCCAGCTCTTAATCTGAATATCACTCAGTTTCAGTTCACAGAATGCTTCGATGAAAGCACTTGCCAGACGGGCATTGGTAATCAACGGAATGTTATGGTCGATAGCACCACGACGGATACGGTAACCATTCGTCAACTCACGTTTGCTGTGGTTCTTCGGAATGTTGACGATCAAGTCGAACTTATGGTCAGCGATCATCTTCATCACGTTGTTTTCAGCACCCGGTTTTTCATCCGGCCAGTAAACCGGAGTCGTTTCTACACCGTGAGCATTTAGGAATGCAGCCGTTCCGGCAGTAGCATAAATCTGATATCCCTTGGCAAACAACATACGGCTCGCATCCAGCAAATCTACTTTAGACTTCATAGCACCGGAAGAGAACATCACCGCCTTTTCCGGAATCTTGAATCCTGTAGCGATCATTGCATTCAGCAATGCTTCAGAGAAATCGTCGCCGATACAACCTACTTCACCGGTAGAAGACATATCCACGCCCAAAACAGGGTCAGCCTTGTGAAGACGGGAGAAAGAGAACTGAGAAGCTTTCACACCGATCCAGTCGATGTCGAACGCAGTCTTGTCCGGCTGGCTGTACGGAGCATCCAGCATGATGCGGGTAGCTGTTTCGATAAAGTTGCGTTTCAGCACCTTAGATACGAACGGGAAGCTACGGGAAGCACGCAGGTTACATTCAATTACCTTCACCTCGTTGTTGCGGGCAAGGAACTGGATGTTGAACGGACCGGAGATATTCAGTTCTTTAGCAATCTGACGGCTGATCTTCTTGATGCGGCGGGCAGTTGCAAAGTAAATCTTCTGTGCTGGGAATACCAGTGTAGCGTCACCGGAGTGTACACCGGCAAATTCTACGTGCTCGGAAATAGCGTATTCAACCACTTCACCGTTCTGAGCTACCGCGTCGAACTCAATTTCCTTTGTATTTTCGAGGAACTGAGAAACAACTACCGGATATTCTTTAGATACTTCGGCAGCCATCTTCAGGAAGTTTTCCAGTTCTTCGTCATCGTAGCAAACGTTCATAGCCGCACCCGAGAGTACGTAAGAAGGACGAACCAATACCGGATAACCTACTTTTTCTACAAATCCCTTCACTTCTTCAAGGCTGGTCAGTTCCATCCAAG
>OFCJ01000868.1_pt1 | contig 13729 bp, 7 predicted proteins | sample 1520791 | NCBI WGS metagenome assembly OFCJ01 (sample SAMEA2699027, study PRJEB24076) | metagenome | biome: Human gut stool | place: Spain | collected 2012-01-21 | reverse complement strand
CGTGCAGGCAGTGGAGCTATTCTGGTTACAACTCGTAAGGGAGCAAAGGGAAAACCACAGGTTGAATTGACAGCTCAAATTATAGCTCAACAACCACTTAAAGAATTAAAATCATTAAACGCAGCCGATTATGCAAGACAGCACAACATAGCCCGCCATAATGACAATCTGGCTCCCTTGTATTCGAACTATGATATAATGAATTATGCTAAGAATGATCCTAATTCCATTTTATATCCCAATGTAGATTGGGCTGATAAATATTTGAAGGATATCCGATGGAGCCAGCGCTATAATCTTAATATCCAAGGAGGAACAGAAAAAAGTACATATTTCGTGAATGCAATGTATACTCGTAACAATGGCTACTTCAATACAGATGATTCACATGATTATAGTACCAATCATTCTGCCGAACGGTTTAATATCCGTTCCAATATCGATTTTGCCGTAACTCGCACTACCCAACTGGATGTAAATCTGTATGGCTGGTATCAAAGTCAGAATGGCCCTGGCAGCGGAGCTGAAAATATCTATAAAAATCTAGTCACATTACCGCAAGGAATCTTCCCAGAATGGTGCAATTGCCAAGCATATACAAATCAATAAGGCAATGTAATCAATGCAGAAGATGGGAAAATTGTAGCAGGAAATACATTCCGTGAAAATCCATGGGCAATGCTAAATCGTTCTGGCTACTTCCAGGACAAACAATTGTATGGTTCTTTCCGCACAAAACTCTCACAGGATCTTTCCTTCATAACAGAAGGATTAAAAGCTTCTGTTGCTCTATCCATGGATTCACGCACAATTTCTTCTATCAGACGTACAATAACTTTTGCATATTACGAAAAGGATGCGACGAATGAGAATGTTCTCCGCCGGACCCGCGAAGATGACTCAATGATAAACAAGGTAGATAATACCAGTTCTTTCCGCCGGACCGGTATCGTGGCTCAATTAGATTATAACCGTACCTTTGGAAAACATGGAGTTTCGGCTTTAGCTTTCTATGAACAATATGAAAGCAATGATGAAATGGTATTGCCAACCCGATTCCAAAGCGTAAATGGTTGGTTCGGCTATAATTATGATAAAAGATATGGCATCGATGTTATCGGAGCTTATCAGGGATCTCACAAATTTGGTCCGGGACACAAATTCGGTTTCTTCCCTACAATATCTGCCGGATGGACTGTTTCTAACGAATCTTTCTGGAAAGATGCAAAAAAAATAGTGCCCTACCTGAAGCTAAAAGCATCTTATGGACAAGTCGGCAACTCATCCGGCGTAGACGCCTTTTATTACAGGGGACGTATGTGGCCGCAAAACGAAGTCTATATCACAGGGGTAAACATGGGAACAAAGCTTGGAGGATACATTCAGGATATACTTCCAAATCCCGGATTGACTTGGGAGAAAGCTAGAATTCTGAATATCGGAATAGATACCCGACTATTTTCAGACCGGTTATCTGTTACAGCAGAATTTTTTAAAGACAACCGTCATGATATGTATGTAGTAAATAACAAAATCAGTTCTCTTGTCGGCAATGTAAAGGAATTTAAGCAGAATATAGGCAAAATCAATAGCCATGGAGTAGACTTATCTGCCATGTGGAATTCAAATATTGCAGACTGGAGCTATTTCATAGGTGGTACATTTTCTTATTCTACGAATGAACTGATTGCAAACGGTGAAGTAGATCAGCCATACGAATGGTTGAAGAATCAGGGACGGCCTTTAGGAGAAAATCGAGGATACATTGCAAAAGGCTTTTTCAATTCTTGGGAAGAAATAGCAGCCTCTCCTGTACAAACATTCTCTGATGTCCAACCAGGTGATGTACGTTATGAAGATATAAACAAAGACGGACAGATTGATGTAAACGATATGGTACCTATCGGTTACGGAGACATTCCCAGAATCATGTATGGTATTAACTTAGGAGTCGGCTACAAAGGATTTTCGATCACCGCATTATTTCAGGGAGCCGCAAAAGTCTCTCGTCAATATTCGGACATTGTGATGAATCCTTTCACAGATAACGGAACCATATTTGAGCATCAACTTGATTACTGGACACCAGAACACCAGCATGCAACATTCCCACGTTTAACAACACTGGACAATGCCAGTCTTAATAACAGGCAGATAAGTACATTAAATGTAAAGGATGCTGATTTCTTAAGATTAAAAACACTGGAAGTTGCCTATGACTTTCCTACAAAAATGATACAGAAAATCCATCTTAAGGGATTGAGACTTTTCCTTAGCGGAACGAATCTGATTACCTGGACAAAATATAAATGGGTTGATCCTGAAGCTCCTTCACTGGCAGCTCCTTTGACGAGAAACATGAGTATAGGTTGTTCCTTAAAATTCTGATAGCATGAAAAAATCGATAATTTATTTGGCAATAAGCGCAACACTAACATTTTCCGGTTGTGATTATCTGGATGACATGCCCTATGACTGGGCCCAGCCTGATGATATTTTTACGAATGAACAGAACTATCTGAAACCGATTAATCAGGTGTATGCATATATTCCCGAAGGCTTCAACCACGTAGGAAATGCCTTTTTAGATGCAGCCACCAATGATGGAATAAGTACAATCATAGATTCGGATATTCATAAGTTGTCTCGTGGGTATATCACTTCTTCAAATCCGATTGAAGAATGTTGGAATAAGTCATACAAGGGAATTCAACAAGCCATTTTTGCCCGCAAGTATTTGCGTGAGGCTGACTTGGTGTTACAAAATAAGACAGAAGAAGACATCCAGGCATTTAAAGATACCTATTGTGCGGAAACTGAATGTTTACAAGCCTTATTTGAGTTTAACCTGTTAAGACACTACGGAGGCTTTCCTATCGTCGATCGTATTTACGAAGTTAACGATCCTGAACTGCAGACAAAGGCAAGAGACTCTTTCAAAGACTGCGTCAATCACATCGTACAGTTATGTGAGAGTGCTGCCGCTGTATTGAAAGTTGATCCGGAAGGTGGGAATGGTTCTTATGGCCGTATGACTAAAGGAATGGCACTTGCTATTAAAGCCAAGACATTACTCTATGCCGCAAGTCCACTCTACAACAGAACAGATAATAACGATCCACTACTAGGCTACACTGACGGCTCGGATGTGACGGAACGTTGGAAACTTGCAGCCAAAGCTTGTGCAGATGTAATCAATCTAAATGCAGACGGAACAATATCTCCGGATGGAAGTAAAAAATATAGTTTGATAGCTCTTACTGCTGCTAAGACGTACGACAAGATCTTTATCAATGCCAATCCTAATCCGGAATATATCCTATTCTATACGGCTGCTAAGGACAATGCTCTGGAAAACAGACATTATCCCCCTACAATCTCAAAAGATCAGGGAGGAGGTACAGTACCTTCACAGCAATTGATCGATGCATTTACCATGAAAGATGGAAGCGATTATACCCATTCTTCTGACGGTGCAAGCATGTATACTAACAGAGACCCGCGTTTGACAGCAATTATCGGATATGACGGTTCGGTTTATGGAAAGAATACCATTTATACGCGAATTAGCGATAACACAACCATAGACGGACTCAACCAAGTAAAGAACCGTTCGACCAATACAGGATATTATTTAGCTAAATTCCTGGACAAAACACTGAACTTCGGACAGGCCAATGTGGGTACCGTTTTCCACTTATTCCCGATGATTCGCTTATCTGATATCCTACTTTCCTACGCAGAAGCCATGCATCACGCTTACGGCATGAGTGCGGATCCAGAAGGCTATGGTTTGACAGCAATAGAAGCCGTACAAAAAATACGTACCAGAGCAGGATTCGGAACAAATGATAAATTTCTTAATGGGGTGACAGATAACAACTTTATGGAAAAAGTGAAACAAGAACGCCGTATCGAACTCTGTTTTGAAGAACATCGTTACTTCGATTTGCGACGTTGGATGGATGGCAATCAACTTAGAGAACCTATTATCGGAATGAAAGTAGAAGAAAATGCTTCCGGGCTTCATTATACACGCATTACAGTAGATGAAGCACGCAATTTTAAAGATTACATGTATTATCATCCTATTCCTCTGAAAGTAATCAAGGAAAGCCCTTCCATCCAACAGAATCCAGGTTGGTAACGGGCATCAAAACTATTTAATAGATAGAAAACATGAAAAAGATAATAATATTATTCATATGCTTAACCAGCTCCATCTGGCATGTCTGTGCACAAACCAAAGTTAGCGGAATTGTTAAAGATGCCCAAGGAATGGAGATGATTGGCGCTACTGTCCTTCAGAAAGGGACTAATAATGGAATAGTGACTGGTTTGGATGGAAAATTTACTCTTACATTGTCCAACGAAGCAGAGCAAACACTTCTTATCTCAATGATCGGCTTTATAGAACAATCTATTGCCATAAAAAAGAATCATCCTTTTATCAATGTCACCTTGGAAGAAGACATTGCACAATTAGATGAAGTTGTTGTGGTGGGATATGGAACACAGAAAAAAGTATCTCTGACCGGTTCAATTTCTAATGTCGGAACTGAAGACTTGAAAAGCATGCCTGTATCAAGTGTCACAAACGCTTTAGGTGGCCGCATCCCAGGACTGGTAACCCGGCAAGAGAGCGGACGTCCCGGCGGTGATCAGGCTACAATGTTTATTCGTGGTCGCGCTTCATTGAACGATTCTAGCCCTTTAGTACTGATTGACGGGGTAGAACGGCCTATGGCACAAATCGACCCTGATGATATAGAAACTATCTCCGTGTTAAAGGATGCTTCTGCAACAGCCGTATACGGTGTACGAGGAGCAAATGGTGTAATATTGGTAACTACCCGGAGAGGTCGTGAGGGAGAGACTCGAATATCCTTCTCATCTGAATTCGGTATTACTTCCTTCAATCGTATATCCCAAACACAAAATGCAGAGTCCGTTTCAAGATTCATGCGTGAGGGTGCCATCAATGATGGCTTTGACCCATCTGATACCGGCAATACCCGTGGAATTTTCCTGTCAGAGTATGATAACTATCTCTATCGTACCCAGAAAAGTCCGTTTACACACCCGGACAACGACTTTGTAGATATGTTTACGAAGAACGGTTTCCAACAAAAATACAACGTCAACTTATCCGGTGGAAACAAGACAGTACGTTACTTTGTCTCTGTGGGATATTTCACGCAGACTGGTATATTTGAGACAGATGTAGACAAAATTAAAGAACATGAAACGATACAAGCTCTTTTAGCAGCCTCGCCCGATGTAGCTAAAGGCTTATACAAAGAAGGGTATGATTCAGAATATAGGTACAACAGGCTCACTACCCGTTCGAATATTGATATCAACCTGACTGAAGATTTCAAAGTATCCGTGAATCTTGCTTATCGTTTCGGGAGTCAGAACCGCCCATACGGTTATGATGCCAACGGAGATGAAGCACTACGACTATTTGGTATGTTCTACCGTAATTCTCCCCAAGCTTTCCCAATCTTGAATGCAAACGGTACTTATGCCGCTGCCGATGGTATATGGAGACAGAATCCACTCGTAACATTATGCTATTCAGGATTTTTCCTCAATTTTAGCAATAAACTCGAGACAGATTTCGTTTTCAAATATAACCTAAGAAAACTATTGAAAGGATTAAGCATCGATGGAAAGTTCTCTTATGATGCCGGCTGGAACAATAACCGCAGCATACAACAACGTCCAAACATTTATCAATATAACCCGATAGCCGAAACTTATAAACAGGGACTTGAAATGGTGCTGCCTACAAAAGCCACTAATAAAACAGCAGCTACACATCGCAAATATGCTGAAGCAGCAGTTCGTTATAAACAATCCTTCTCAGGACATAACATATCCGGATTAGTTCTTTACAATATGAGTTACACCTCCACTCCCGGTGGACGTTATTCTTACGTGCCCCATATCTATCAGGCTTTAGTAGGACGTGTTAACTATGATTATGAGAATCGTTATCTATTCGAAATCAACGCCGGCTATAACGGTTCAAACCGTTTTGCAGAAGGACACCGCTATCAGCTTTTCCCTGCTGCATCAATGGGATGGGTACTCACTAATGAACCTTTCTTTAAAGAAAACCCAATCTTAAGTTTTACAAAACTACGCTTCTCTTATGGTGAAGTTGGAAATGACAAGCTGGGAAGTTTCTCTTACTACTATCGTTCAGGATATGATAATGGACTAGGTTATACTTTTGGAGAAACTCAGAATCCTGCAATTACAGGTCTGATTCAAGGAAAAAGTGCCAATGAAAATATCACTTGGGAAATTGCACGGAAATACAACTTAGGAATTGAGACAAAATGGTTGAAAGACAAAATATCCGCCAATATCGACTTTTTTAAAGAACGTCGTAGTAACATCCTATGTGAGCCGGAAAGATATTCTCAAGCAGCCGGTTCAAACGGACTGGCTCCTATAAACTATGGTGTCGTAACAAATCAAGGATACGATCTGGAAATAGGCTATCAAGATCAAAAAGGAGATTTTGGATATTCCGTAAAAGCGATTTACGGATATGCCCATAATAAGATTGTGGAGAAAAGTGAGTCAGTGAAACCCTATTCCTATATGTCACAGACCGGCAATCCTATCGGACAGTTCATCGGCTATATTTCCGACGGATTCTTTAGTTCTTATGAAGATGTAGCAAGTTCCCCCGTTCAATTCGGACAAGTAAGCCGACCAGGGGATATTAAGTATAAGGATTTGAATCATGATGGAGTGATTGACTCCAACGATCAGGCTCCTATCGGCTATAATCCGGTGCCCGAGATGACTTTTTCCCTTACCGCCGGTTTGAACTGGAAAGGATTTGATTTCAGTGTATTACTTCAGGGTGCTACCCGTTCATCCATTTATCTGCAAGGAGATATCGCATGGGATAATTCTTGGGGTAACTATTACGAAGAGCATATCGGAAGATGGACACCGGAAACAGCTGCAACTGCGACATATCCACGTTTCACCAAAGCAGCCACTGCCACACATCCCAATTATTATAAATCGGATTATTGGTTGAAAGACTCCAAATACTTGCGTTTGAAAAATATTCAGTTAGGTTACACTATTCCCCGCAAACTTTTGAAAAAAATCGGAATACGTTCACTCAGAGTATATACTAATGCCTATAATCTCCTTACATGGGATAATGTAAAGAAGGTAGACCCTGAATCACCGAACAATAGTAACGGGCAATTCTATCCACAACAAAAAGTAATAAATTTTGGTATCAACCTGAATTTCTAATGTTTGAAACAAGTAATTTATGAGAAAACTATTTATATCCTTTATAACGGCTATCCTGCTTACCAGTTGTAGTGCAGATAGCCTGATGAAAGAAACCGAGCTGGATCTTACAGATACAGAGAAGGTTTATTCGGACATTACATTGACCCGCAAAGTTGCATACGACTTGTATGCACGTATGCGCATGGGAAGAGATCGGCAGGGAAGCTTCGGATTCTTAGGAAATATAGGAAAGTCGCCTTGTATGCTTGACAATGCAACGGACGATGGAGCCGGAAATACAACCCGTGCCGGAGGTGCAGTCATATCCGAACTTGAAAAATTTATAAAAGGGGGAATTGATGTTTCCAAAGGTTTGATTGGCGATGCCCATCCATGGACATTCTACTATAAAGCTATCCGCTCTGCAAACACATTTCTAAATAACGTAGACCGTTCACCACTGGAAGATTCAGAAAAAATAGCCCTGAAAAACCAAGTACGTTTTTTACGTGCACTGTATCATCATGAACTATTTCGCTTTTATGGAGCATTAGTAATCGGAGACAAAGAACTCGACCCATTGCTTTATGATGAGATCAAGCGTGAATCGTTAGAAACTACAGTCCGTTGGATTGCTAATGAATTCAAAGAACTTTCAGAACCGGGAGTATTACCCGATAAATACGATGCACCAGATTACGGCAGAGCGACCCGAGGAGCGGCTTTAGGATACTTGGCACGTACGTTGCTTTATGCAGGAAGACCCTTGAAAAAAGCTACACGCGATTATTTAATACCCGTACCAATGGTGAAACGATTATGGCATTTCTTCGTGCACCAACAAACGACCTCTACGGAACAATGCCTGCTTTTGACCCTTGGAACGTAAACAAAGAGTTAGTGACTTGTCCCAATCAATGGCTGGTAGATTGCTATGATATGCTTGACGGTTCACAACCCATCCTCGGTTATGAATCAAATACGAAAGCTATTATTAACCCGAACTCCGGTTACAATGAAAATTCTCCTTATGCTAACAGGGATCCCCGTTTGGCACAGAGTATTCTATGTGATGGTGCTACCTGGCCTTTAGTCAACGGTAAGCCAGCTACAATAGACCTGTCAAAATCATATAGATGGGGAAGCGGATACTTCCTGACAAAGTTCCTGGATGACCGTATCGATCATCGAAAAGGTGGTACCACTTACATGGACTTTCCAATGATGAGATATGCAGAAATCCTGCTCGATTATGCAGAAGCCGAGAATGAGGCCGAAGACACAAATACAGCCAGAGAAAAAGCAATAGCCCAGCTTAACAGGATACGCCGCCGTGCCGGTATCACGACAGACTTACTGGCCACTGATTATAATCAGGCGACCCTTCGGGAACGCATACGCAAAGAACGCCGTGTAGAGCTTTGTTTTGAAGATCATCGATTCTTTGATATAAGAAGATGGCTGATAGCAAAAGATGTTATGAGATTACCGGCTGTCGGAATAAAGAAAATTAACGGTGGATATCAGCGGGTAACTTTAGATACACGAAATTATAACGAGCGTATGAACTTGGCCCCAATACCACAGAGTGAAGTTAATAACTGCCCGAATATCTATCAGAATCCAGGATACTAATCTAAATAGAATGTTTACTTAAAAAAATAAAGTCATGAAAACAAATAGTATAATTGCATTAATTCTGTCAATCAGTTTATTTGGATTATTCGGTTGTGCAGATAAATATGAAGTTGATTATGAAGCACCTGTCAAGATTGAATTTACAGGTGTCGATCAAAACAATAGAGTATCATTAGAGAAAGGAGTTGCAGAATACACGGCAACCGTCAAAGTACAGGGAGAAATCATGAGTTTTGAAATTTATCAGGCAGACTCCAAGACTGGAATACAAGGGAGCCTGATAGAAGAAACTGCCCGGTCATTTGAAGACGGAACCGCTAATTACGAGACAACTTACAAGTTTACTTCTTTAAAAGAGAATGCCTGTATTACAGTAGTCGTTTTAGGTACCGACGGTAATACTTACCAACGTAAGTTATTGGTAGAGATTACTCCTTCCGTTTTATTCTCCGATCCGGATTATGGAAAAGATGGAGAAATAGTAGAGACAGCTTCGGCTTATTATGGTTGTTACTATGCAACATGGCTTCTTGGACGCACCTATATGGCTGCTGATGCCATGAAATATGCAAACGAAGTCGATTTCTCACTCGGAGATATTATCTTGCCTTCAGGAAGCGAAGCTGTACCTGCTCTTGTTTCACCTGCTAAAAGAAGTGATTATGGCTTGATGACAATTAATGGTTTACAACACACATTATTTGCTGAAACCTCTTTATCACAAGCAGAATTTAATGCAATCTCCCAGGTAGATGCAACTCCGATAGAAAATCTGGCAGATCCAACCTCCGAAGTCTTAGCTATTCAGGCAGATAAAGTTTACCTGTTCAAAACTGCCAATGGAAAGAAAGGATTGATTTGCTTGTTCAAATGCGTTTTGACCGGTAGAAGGATTGATTTGCATACAAAAAATAACAGCAAAAACTGGTACTATCGAAGTCTCACCGGATAATTGGGTAGAAAACACTAAATACTCATGGGTACAATTACTGACTAAAACCGTGGCGAAGTAAAGCTCCCATTCAAGATACTTTCTCCAATGATCGTATCATAGAATAATTAGAAGAATAGAGAAGTTTTCGGTTTCTACGAGCTTCTCTATTCGTGTTTTCTCAATAGAAGAAAGAAGAAATCTATCATTCTACCATTTTTTTTCCTTTATTGATTAGTATTTTTCCTTCCTTCTCTGATATCTTCCCTACTTTTGCGAAAAGTCATCATGAAAAACTAAAGTTAATTAAATCACAATAATTATGAATCTGAAAAAACATTTACCCTGGCTGGGAGCCTTACTCCCCATTGCTAACACACAAGCAGAAACAAAACCTAATGTAGTAATTATCTATATCGATGATATGGGTATCGGTGACATAGGTTGTTATGGAGGCAAATTCGCTCCTACACCTAATATTGACAGGCTAGCACAAGACGGGTTATTATTCAACCAGTATTATTCTTCTGCGCCGGTTAGTTCTCCGTCTCGCTGTGGATTGACCACAGGTCTCTTTCCTCTTGAAGTGGGAATCAACACTTTCCTGAACGACAAAGCTGCTAATAAGAGATGCGAACAACGTAATTTCCTTGATGATAAGTTACCCTCCATGGCACGTGCTTTCCAAAATGCAGGTTACTCAACAGGACACATCGGAAAATGGCACATGGGAGGCGGACGCGACGTACATAACGCTCCTTCTATTAAGAATTACGGTTTTGACGAATACATATCAACCTACGAAAGCCCGGACCCGGAACCAGCAATCACTGCTACCAAATGGATCTGGTCGGATAAAGACAGCGTGAAACGCTGGAGACGAACGGAATACTTTGTAGATAAGAGCATTGAGTTTGTAAAAAAGCATAAAGGCGAACCTTTTTTCCTGAATCTATGGCCGGATGATATGCATACCCCTTGGGTACCGGAATTCAAACAAAAGGAAAGAAAAAGCTGGGAAACACAAGAAGCATTTGCTCCCGTCCTTGCTGAAATGGACAAACAGCTTGGACGTTTTATCAAAGCACTGGATGATATGGGGCTGGCGGAAAACACAATCATTATTTTCACTAGCGACAATGGCCCTGCACCCAGCTTTAAGTCTGTACGTTCCGCTTATTTGAGAGGAACTAAAAATAGTCTTTATGAAGGTGGTATTCGTATGCCTTTCATCATCAGATACCCCAAGAAAATTAAAGCCGGACAGGTAAATAACGAGTCTGTGTTATGTGCTGTAGATTTATATCCGACTCTCTGTTCAGTAGCCGGAATCAAAACAGAAAAAGGTTACAAAGGCGATGGACAGAACTATTCAAAAGTTCTTCTCGGTAAATCGGAAGCCAAACGCAAGACCGATTTAATGTGGGACTTCGGACGAAACAAACATTTTGGCTTTCCAGGGAACCCTTATGACAGAAGCCCCCATTTAGCTATACGCAGTGGAAAATGGAAATTATTAGTAAACGGTGACGGAAGCGATGCGCAATTATATGATATGGAAAAGGATAAGTTCGAAAAGAATAATATCGCAAATGAGCATCCTGATTTGGTTGCCAAGTTGAGCAAGAAAGTATGTAAATGGTTTGAGGAAAACAAAGACAAAGGAAAAGAGTAATACAGTGAAAAACAAATTATAAACCAACATTAAACTTATGAATTCTAAATTTTTACTATTACCAACCGCCTTGATGGTTGCTGGACATTCTGCAGCAGAGGCCAAAGGAAAAAAGTCCGATCAAAGACCCAATATCCTGGTAATTCTTGCAGATGACCTAGGCTATTCTGACCTGGGATGCTACGGTAGTGAAATCCACACACCTAATCTGGACAAACTGGCAAAACAAGGAGTACGTTTCAATCATTTCTATAACACCAGCCGGAGTTGTCCGACGCGTGCTTCCCTGTTGACAGGACTTTATCAACATCAGGCAGGAATCGGACGTATGACCTTCGATGACCACCTGCCGGGTTACCGGGGAACACTCTCACGCAATGCCGTTACCATCGCAGAGGTATTGAAAGAATCAGGATATGCTACCAGCATGGTAGGTAAATGGCACATCGCAGAAACTCCACTACGCAAAGATCAACGCGAATGGCTCGCACATCACGTATATCACGAAACCTATTCTGATCTTTGTCATTATCCGGTAAATCGCGGATTTGATACCCACTATGGTACTATCTACGGAGTAGTAGACTATTTTGACCCATTCAGTCTGGTAGAAGGTGAAGTACCCGTGAAAGAAGTACCCGACGGATATTACATCACACAGGCGCTTTCAGACCGTGCAGTGAAAGAAGTGAAAGAGTATGCCAAAGACGATAAACCATTCTTTATGTACCTGGCTTACACAGCACCACACTGGCCATTGCATGCACTGCCGGAAGATATTGAAAAATATAAGGATACCTATAAAGTTGGCTGGGAAGCTATCCGTAACGCCCGTTACGAACGTCAGAAACAGCTTGGTATATTCCCTAACATGGATAATTTCCTGTCTGATAGACAGTTCAAAGATAAATGGGAAGATAACCCACATGCTGAATGGGATGCTCGTGCTATGGCTGTTCATGCTGCCATGATCGACCGTATGGATCAGGGGATAGGACAAGTTATCGACGCCCTGGAAAAGACAGGACAACTTGAAAATACACTGATTTTATTCCTTTCCGACAATGGATGCAGCAATGAAGATTGTCAGAACTACTCTCCAGGAGAAAATGACCGTCCTGATATGACACGTAAAGGGGAGAAAATGGTTTATCCTCATAACAAAGAAGTGCTGCCTGGCCCGGAAACCACATACGCTTCATTGGGAGCACGCTGGGCAAACGTAGCCAACACACCGTTCCGTTTTTGGAAAGCCAAATCTTATGAAGGAGGAATCTGTACTCCGATGATTGCCCACTGGCCAAAAGGTATCAAGAAGAATGTCGGCAAAACGACTCCCGAAATCGGACATGTAATGGACATCATGGCTACTTGTATCGATATGGCAGGCGCCACTTATCCTACCAAATACAAAGGAAATGACATCATTCCATTGGAAGGCAAGAGTCTGGTTCCTATCTTCAAGACCGGACATCGTGAAGGACATGACTATCTTGGATTCGAACATTACAATGAACGTGCATTCCTCTCTAATGACGGTTGGAAACTGGTTCGTCCGGGAGAAAACGCTAAATGGGAATTATACAACCTGAATGAGGACCGGAGCGAAATGCATAATCTGGCAGCACAATACCCTGAAAAAGTAGCTGAAATGACAAAGGCTTACGAAGCATGGGCTAAACGTTGCATGGTAGAACCTTACCCGGGACAGAAAAAGAAATAAAGCCAACTCAATTAATTAGAAAGAGTACTCGATTAATTATTTTATATTTGACTCCTGTCGGAAAATATCCAATGATATTGCACGACAGGAGTTTTTTTATATGCTTTTATCCCTTCTTTATCAAGCCTCACCTGAAATCGGAGGCTGACCTGTATATTCCTTAGGCAGTACACCATATTGCGCTTTAAAACATTTCGCAAAATAAGAAGAAGAAGTAAATCCTACCTGCACTGCCACTTCTGAAATACGGGTACCGCCCATTATCAGTTCAGCAGCTCTATTCATACGAAGTGTCTTCAAATAATCATTAGGCGACATTCCGGACAAAGCCTTTATCTTCCGATAAAAATTAGAACGGCTCATATTCATCTGTTCAGACAGGGTATCTATCGAGAAGTTCTCATCCGCCAACTGTTCGGCTATTACTCCCTGTATCTTCGCTATAAATTCACAGTCTTTTTGAGACATCGCAAAATCCGTTGTA
>OFCJ01000857.1_pt1 | contig 13980 bp, 12 predicted proteins | sample 1520791 | NCBI WGS metagenome assembly OFCJ01 (sample SAMEA2699027, study PRJEB24076) | metagenome | biome: Human gut stool | place: Spain | collected 2012-01-21 | reverse complement strand
TCCGTCAACGGCAACCGGAAGCCTCCGTCAAAGTGATCGGCATCCTTCCCCGCCGCAATCAGGAACAATGGGTAAGGAACATCAACTTCGATATTAAAGAGATGGTGGAAACGGAAGGTTACGAATTTGCCAATCCGGGAACAGCCCTATTGCTGCAAGACGGCAAAATAAACGAAAGCCTGTTTATCGGTGACGGTCTCCATCCAAACGACAAAGGATATGAATTGATTGCCGGAGAGATCGCATCCTCCAACAAAAGTTATTGAAAAATAATCCTTCATTCCTTTATCTGTATACCGGAATATTTCGCATTCAGGGTATTACGGATGAAGGAAATGACATAATTCATTTTTCTGCCAGCAACTTTTAAGACCAAACAACCCAAGTCTTAACACAAAACAAACTGCTTCTTTTTCTTCCGCCAAATGTCAGACACTTGTTCGACATTTGTAAAACGCTTGTTAGACTATTGAGAAACAAGCGTTTTACAACTGTGGGACAAGAACGATCATATTACTTACGAAATAAAAGACTATGAGACAAGGCGGTAGAAACGTGTAATCCGTCGTAGGCCAGATGGACATGAGGCGGCAACTCCTTCTCTACCTCCGCATGCAGACCAATGCGATGACTCATGTGGATCAGATAGGTTTCCTTCGGTTTTATCCTTTCGATATTAGCAAGGGCTTCTTCCAGCGATTCATGCGTAGGGTGGGCTCCCCGGCGGAGAGCTGTCAGAATCAGCACATCCAGGCCTTCCAGTTTGGCATACTCTTCTTCCGGAAGATATTTTACATCTGTCAAGTAAGCCATATTACCGATACGATAGCCGAAGATCGGCAGTTTCCCGTGCATCACCCGGACCGGCGTAACCGGGATTCCGGCAACCACAAAAGGCTCGTTTCCGATCCGGTGAAGTTCCAGGTTCGGAACTCCGGGATATTTATGGGCACGGAACACATAAGGGATACGTGTCTCGATAGCTTCCGCCACATTATCTTCCGCATATACATCCACTCCCTTTTCACGGCAAAAAGGGCGTAGGTCGTCCAATCCGCCGACATGATCGTAATGTTCATGCGAAATCAGGACCGCATCCAAACGATACGTCTTGTTGCGGATCACCTGCCAACGGAAATCCGGGCCACAATCCAACAAAATCCGTTTACCATCCGTCTCCACCAGTACGGACGTACGCAGACGCCAATCCCGTTTATCCGAACTGGTACACACCTCACACTGACAACCTATTTCGGGAACTCCGGTAGAAGTCCCCGTCCCTAAAAACGTTATTTCCATTTATCCTACATATTTTACCTCAGGCATAATCTCGATACCGAACCGGTCATGAACAGCCGTACGAATACTTTCGGCAACCAGTGCGATCTCGTGTCCTTTGGCTTCACCCAAATTGACCAATACCAATGCCTGCTTTTCATATACGCCGACCGCACCATGCGACTTGCCTTTAAAACCGCACTGCTCGATCAACCAGCCTGCCGGGACCTTCACCTTCCCCTCTCCTGCCGGATAGGACGGCATGTCCGGATATTGCCTCTTCAACTTTTCGTAATGGACAACCGGTATAACCGGGTTCATAAAGAAACTTCCGGCATTTCCCAACTCATCGGGATCAGGCAATTTTTGATGACGGATCGAGATCACGGCATCCCGCACAGCTTGCAACGTTATCTTTGGATATTTAGCCAGTTCCTCTTTCAAATTGCCGTAATTGACAGAAAACCGAGGCTTTTTGCTCAAACGTATATTTACATAAGTAACAATGTGCGGGTCGTTATGCTCATTCTTGAAGAAACTATCCCGATAACTATAAAGACATTCTTCATTTGTAAACATACGTTTCTCGAACGAAAGCTGGTTATATGTCTCCACCGTCTCGACCACATCCTTGATTTCCGTACCGTATGCCCCGATATTCTGGACAGCGGCTGCTCCGACTTCGCCCGGAATGCCGGACAGATTTTCTATCCCTCCCCAACCTTTGGAGACGGCATAAGCGACTACATCGTCCCACTTCTCGGCAGCTCCAATGCGAAGCAATACCGAATCGTCTGTCTCTTTCGCAACAGAGATACCTTTTATCTGCGAATGCAAGATAACCCCGTTAAAATCATTTATAAACAACAGATTACTGCCACTTCCGATATGCAACGACAAACATTCCTGAAAATATTCGTCCCGGAAGATCCGCCCCAGTTCTTCTTCATTCGTATATTCCATAAACCAACGGGCCTTCACCGGAAGGTGAAAAGTATTATGTTTCTCCAGCGAGTAATTCTCTTCTATTCTCATTTCGCGTATGTTTTATTTTGCAGGACAAAAGTAACGATAAATATCAAATCAATCAGCAGGTATATAAAAAAGCCTTTCAAATATAGCGACCAAAGGTTATTTAACATTTTTTGTTTCGCAAATCGTAACAAATGCATATACGTGTTGTTAAATAAAAAATGAACGCTGATTTCTTTATATGCAAAAGGAGATACAACATATCAATGAAAAGCGTACATTTGCCTTGAATATCATTAATTAAATAAAAACATTCATGAACAAAGCAGAATTGATTGAGGCCTTGGCCCAGAGATCGGGATTACAGAAACAAAAAGCGAAGAAACTATTGGAGGCTTATGTAGACATCGTAACAGAAGCTATGTCCCACAACGAGGAGATCGTATTGATCGGTTTCGGAACATTGATACCACGTCCTCAGACAGAGCGTTTAGCTCGTAACCCCAAAACAGGAACACCGGTTATGATTCCAGCCAGAACGACTGTAAAATTCAAACCGGGTAAATATTTGCTGGATGCAATTAACAAACCCGAAGAAAAGAAGTAAGACTTTTTACCTGACAAAGGGAGGCAATCTGAAAAAGGTTGCCTTCTTTTTTGCGACCTGTCCAAATTATGAGTAATTTCGGCGCCGGAAAAATGACAATTCAATCATGAAAATAGTTAATCTTGGAGAATCAAACTCGGTGTTAAACCGGTTTGTCGCAGAACTGCGCGACGTCAATATACAAAAAGACAGTATGCGCTTCCGTCGTAACATCGAGCGGATCGGTGAAATCATGGCTTACGAGATCAGTAAGGATTTCACTTACAGCAAAAAAGGTATTCAATCTCCTCTCGGGATAGCACCAATGAACACTCCCGACGATTCAGTCGTCATCAGTACGATCCTGCGTGCCGGCCTCCCCTACCATCAGGGTTTCCTCAGTTACCTGGACAACGCGGAAAATGCATTTGTTTCCGCTTACAGGAAATACAAGGACCGTCTGAACTTCGATATTCATATCGAATACATCGCATCTCCCCGATTAACAGACAAGACATTGATTATAACGGATCCGATGCTGGCAACCGGCAGTTCTATGGAACTGGCCTACGAAGCATTGCGCACCAAAGGCCACCCTACACATATCCATGTCGCTTCCATCATTGCCAGCAAGCAGGCAATCGAATATCTCCAGCGTAAAATGCCGGACGACATCACGACTATATGGGTCGCGGCTGTCGATGACGAACTAGATGATCATTCTTACATCGTTCCGGGACTGGGAGACGCCGGCGATTTGTCCTATGGTGAAAAAGAATAAGATATGAATCTAACGGGGTAAAGTAAACCAGAAACGGGCCCCCTTCCCTATCTCGGACTCTACCCCGATTTTACCGCCAACCTGTTCTATTATGCTCTTACAGATCGAGAGCCCCAAACCTGTCCCCTGCTTGAAACTGTTTCCTTTATAGAAACGGTCGAATACATGTCGCTGCACTTCCGGCGACATACCGTCACCGGTATCCGTCACAGAAAACTCAATCTCATCCCAGCGTATCTCGTAACCAAGCAGGATCGTTCCTTTGCTGGTGTGTTTGATGGCATTATTAATAAAGTTGGATATGATCTGTGTCAGCCTCACCTTATCACAACGCATGATATAGGAAGGCAAGTCCGGAACCACACAGAGCGCGACTTCAGCCGGTACTTTGATACGCATCGAAACGACCAGTTCTTTACATAGCTCCCGCAAGTCGACCTCGACAAGTTTCAATTCGATTATACCAGATTCTATCTTCGCCAGATCCAGCACATCGGAGATCAACTGTAACAACAGTTCATTGTTTTTTTGGATAATCTCGACAAACTGCTTCTTTTCCTCCGGATCGTCCGTATCGACCAACAACGTGGAAAAACCGACAATGGCATTCAGCGGAGTCCGGATCTCATGGCTCATATTGGCAAGGAATGCAGATTTCAAACGGTCGAGTTCTTCGGCTTTCTCACGCTGCTTCTGCGTTTCCTTCAGTTCGGTTATATCATAATTCACACAGATCATTTCAAGTCTGTCCGGATTAGTCGACTGGGTGTTCCGCATTACATTCACACGAGTCCAATGCCAACCTTCTCCATACTTCACCCTTAATTCCCGCCGAATACTATCACACTGTCCTTTTTTTACCTGTTCAAAGAAATTAAACATAACCTTCCGGTCTTCAGGATGGATCTGGCTATAAACACCTATGACTTCCGATAGCGGCACACCTTCTTTTTCTCCTAAATTCTGATACCATTGGTCGATAGCATACCCTTCACGAGTCAACAAATCAAATTTGGCATATCCAACTTTTGCAAAACGGCTGACCAGACTGAAGAAATGTTCAAACTCCTCGATACGGTTATATGCGACCGCCTTATCTGTATTATCAAGATTAATAAACATATAATTAATCAGATCTCCATATATGTCATACAACATGCAGACTTTTGTGAAAATATCGATCGTACCATTCTTCATTGTCGGATAGAACCCTTTGTCCTCAATTGTGTTAAATGAATAATCCATGTGAAAAGAGACTGGCTCCCGACTAATCAGTTTTTCTCGTATTTCATCATTAATCATAGGATTTTCAAAGATATTAAGCCCCAAAACAGACTCTTTGGAAGGAAGGCCGAATATCTCGACATCCATATTATTCAAATCCACCAGATAGCCCTTCTTATCATACAACTCTATTCCGACCGGTATGTTGGTATAAATATTCCGAAGTAACTTTTCACTATGGTCCAAAGCTTCATTGGTACGGGCCATCTTCGTTATTATACTAATGATATTGGAAATAGACGACAACCATTGATAGTCCTCCAAGCTCCACATACGATACTTATCTACTATATCGATTCCCATATACCCCCAAGACTCACCTTTGATTATTAATGGAATTAAAATCAGAGAACAGGTTCGACGCGCTTTCAGGTAGCGCTTCTCCTCAACCGCTTCAGGAGGTAATTCATCCAGATTATTAATTAGGATAGGATATAAATTCCGTATTTTATGTGTAGACCAAGGTAACGTAGCAACCGGAATGTTTTGCAAAAACGGACGGACAGGCTCAACTCCCTCACTACACACCTCATATGTGCAGCCAATCTGCTTCTCATCCTCATATTCCATAATGTATACACGCCCCTTCGTATCGATCGAAAATAGAACCTCCGTAAGAGCCAAATGGATCGATTTATGCAAATCATTTGTCTGGATAAAAGAATGTAAGGCATGGGACAAACTCCCCAAATGCCTGAGAACACTATCAACCTGTCCATTCACGACAGGTCTATTCTCCTCCATTTCACTAAAAGGAATCAACTGTAAAATACCCAATACGGTCAACTTGCCATCGGAAGCCTTTTCACGTTTATAAATTTTTGTACGGACGAACCTATAACCATAGCAAGTCTTTATAGGGAAGATCTGTTCGTATATACCAATACCTTTAAAGAAAGCAAATTCGTTAGCGATACGATCCCGATAGTCTCCACGGATCAACAAAAAGAAATCTACTATGGATATTTTCGGACCATCCAACTCCAAGAGACTAATCAAATAGTCAGAACAGATATAACATCTTTCTTCAAAATCAGCTTTCCACCAGCCAACCTGAGCATTGTCTAATATTAATTGATACTGGTCTACATCCATGAATACGACTTCTTTATTATCCTTCATACAAAAGTCGTTATAATAAACCGAACCAACAAATTTTATTTCCCTTAATATTCAAGGATTTTCCACATACATTAATCATAAAAAATAGCAACATAAGCTAATTTCTGCTTATGCTGCTATTTAACTATAGATAAAAAAACGTTATTTCAACTCTTTAATGCGAATATTACGGAACTTGACAGGAGAGCCATGACCTAAGAAACCGATATGTCCTTTCTTATTGAACAGGCCCGGATGTTCCTTATGATCGGCAGTACCGTTCTTTGTCGCTTCACGGATATTGCCTTCCATGATTACCACCCCGTTGACCGTTACCTTGATGTTATCCCCATTAGCTACAATTTCTTCATAATTCCATTCACCCGCAGGTTTAAACGCACTATGATGTTCCGCCTTAGCCGGGATAATTCCATAAACGGAACCGTGATGCTGCAAAGGAGTAATATCCTTATAAATCGGATGTTCGCAATCCAAAATCTGGATTTCCATACCAACATAAGCGGCATCCCCTTCCATCGGGGTACGGATACCGACACCGTTATTAGCACCCGGCGTCAACTGGAATTCGAAACGGTACACGAAGTTGCCATACTCGTCTTTCGTATACAGGTTTCCACCATAGCTCTTGCTCGGTATCATGGAAATGCAACCGTCTTCCAGGGTATAATCAACCGTGTTACCTGTCCATTCATGCATATTCGTACCGTCAAACAGAACCTTAAAACCTTCCTTCTCTTCTTCGGCTGAAAGTTTGAACGGTTCCTTGCGTTCGAGTTCTTTTACATAAATATTCCGGTAATAAACCTTGCTGCCATGAGCCTGCAATTCAATCTGTTCGACCGGGAAGATCGGGAGCTTGCGATCCCAATAGTTTTCCAGAATCACATCATCCACCACTTTCTCTCCGTTCAGTACGACTGTCACACGGTCACCGACCATCTTGATGTAAAAGCTGTTCCATTCACCCAGCTTATTATCGGCCACTTTCGTCGGCTTGCTCTCGTTCATCTGGTTGTTGTATAATCCACCGGAACCGACTTGCGCTCCTACGTTTACACGCGAAGTATCCCATATCTGCACCTGAGGCGTACCACGCAAGTAAATACCGGCATCCGCTTCAGGACCGGCCGGATCAAGCATCCAGTCCACATACATTTCAAAATCACCGTATTGTTTTTCCGTGCACAGATTGTCACCCTTGCCATTGAATATCAGCATACCGTCTTCCACGCTCCAGCCTTTACGCATGACCTCATCGGCTTTCGCCTGCTCTTTGGCCAACTGTCCCGGTTTCATCTTCGCACGGGCAATCGGATTCTGTACCAAACCTTTCCAGCCGGTCAAATCCTTACCGTTAAACAAAGAAACGAATCCTTCGCCTTGCGGCATCTCGGCCAGATGTTTCTTGATCGCTTCTTTTTGATAGCCGGCATCCGGATTGTCAAGCACCTCCATTACCTTATTCAACAAAGCACGGACATTTGCCCCCATATACTCCTTATTACCCAAAGCAATATTCATGACTGCATTGGCGGCAGCCTGCTGTACAGGTTTCTGATCCAGAAATTCACCGGCATACAGCATACCCAAGAATGTTCCGGTTTTTTCAATCTGTTGTAAAATCGCGATCTTCTGTGCATCCGTTTTGGCAATTTCCATTGCCTTACGCAAGCTTAACAAACGGTTTTCACCTGTAAATGCCGGATTGGAAACCAGTTTCACATAAGTAGTGAGAGCCGGATCAAAATAGTTGGACGACGGGCTTTCCTTACAGATCGTATATAATTCGTCCGCCACTTCAATACCCTTCCAGTTCAACAGGGCTTCGAAGGCTGCATCCCTTTTGACACCCGTATTAGAACGGAAACCTTTCACGACTGTCGCCAGCGCATCCGGTTGTCCGGTAGAAGCCAACACCAGATAATACAAATAATCTTTATTGCCGGCCTGCAACATACGACGTGTCACCGTTTCGACCCGGTCGGCAACCGGAAGAGAGGACAATGCTGAAATAACAGCCCGCTGCATGGGAGGAACAGCCAATGCGTCAGCCGTTTCCAGCATACCGCACATATTGGTTATATCACGTTCTCCCACTACATCCTTCAAAGCCACATAAGCCGCGGCTTTCACTTCTGGAGAGCCTATCTGTATCTGATCAAGTACGGTATTGATATTGGCAGTAGCTTTGCGCATGGCCAACAACTCAAGTCCAGCTATTTTTCCCGCATTAGCAGCAGAAGAGACGGCCTTTGCCACTGCCCCGTCGATATCTCCAGGGAAGGCAGCCAAAGCATCCTGTCCCAACAGGACGACTTGCTTGTCATTGCTCTTCAGCAATTCGGCCAACGAAGGAATATAGGACTTATCGCCTATCTTCACCAATGTCCAGGTTGCAGCCTGCTTCACGTCAAAGTTAACATCACCGAGCTGCTCCAACAGGATCTGCTTGGCAGGAAGATCGAAACGAATTTCCAGATTCTGGATAATGTCATGTTTGACAGGTTTCTTGGCCTCGCGTCCGATCCAGTTCAAGATGTCTATTTTCAGTTCCGGTTTGGCTTTAGGAACCATTTTCATAAGTTCTATATACAACTCTTTATCTGCAAAACCGGAAGCATAGCTCAAAGCCGCATTCCGGTAGTTCTTGCTCGGATCTTTCATGGCAGCAATAACCATCTTAGATACTTTAGCCGGTTCCTCGGCTGCTAAAAGTATTTGCAAGGCAGCTTCCCGTGTCTGCTCCTGTCCGGCTTTAGCCGCTGCTTTCTGCAATTTCTTTGCAGCTTTCATCACCGCATCACGATCACTCTGGACCAATCGCTTCAACAAAGCGATATAAGCTTCGTTGGCACCAGTCACTTCCATCGTGTAACCGGCATTCTCGGCCGCTTTTGCTAACACTGGCAATGAATTAGAACTTCCGACACAACTCAAGGCATACAATACCTCTTTCTGCATATTCGGATCAGACGCTCCCTGCAATACCAACAAAACAGGTTCAGCCCCATCCACCCGGGCATCGGTAATCGCACGGATCACATCCTTTTGTGTTTTAGAAGAACCGGTACGACTCTTCAAAGCAGCAACCAATGCCTGACCTGCTTTTTGACTGCCATTAGAAGCCAGCGCACGAGCGGCAGGACCGCTCAACGACTCATCGTTCAGATAAGAAGCCAGTACATCTATACATTCGTCTTTCCCCAACATCTGAAGTTGGCGGATAATAAACGCTTTTGTTTCACGCTCGTTCACCATTTCCAAAGCCTTCAGATAAGCCTTTGCAGTCACTAACCGGGCATTCTCCTCCCCTTTCGCCATGACATAATGCGTAAGACCGCTCAAAGCGTAGTCGACATTTGCGTTACTGCCTTTGCCCGGAGCATTTATCATGTTTACCAACATCAGAACACCTTCTTCGCCGGTAGAACTCAAATCACCAATCAATTTATTGTACGCCGCTTGTTTCGCCGCAGGCATCTGAGCCAACACATCGGCAGCGGTCGTTTTGGCCGTACGGTTGGCCGGAGTCTGCGCCATCAGCATGCTTCCGCAAAGCAACAGGGCAGCTATTGAAATATATGCTTTTCTCATATTATTATCTATTTATGTAATTGTCAATTGTTAATTATCAATTGTCAATTCGTTATATATTCCAGGGTGCTCTCATCGGCTGGTCCAGCAAACGATTTGCAGCCTCGTCGTCAATAAATTCAAGTTTTACAGGATCGAAATTCAGCGTCCGGTTCAAACGCAGAGCCACTGCTCCCATATTGACAATAGTAGCCGAACGGAAACCATTCTTTTCGTTCAGGGCGAAAGGCTGGCGTGTCTTCACACATTCTATAAAGTCCGTAACCTGAGGTTCGGGTTCGGGGAAATCGGCAAGTTTCCTCTCCCAATCGGGAATATCGCATACAAAATTTTTATAAACATTACCCTTCGGTCCGGCAATATACGGCGTATTCGGATCACCGAAGTCCCCCCCCCAAAGGACAATCTGACAACCATCGTCATACGTGTAGGTAATGGAACGCCAAGTACCGACAGCATCCGGATGCTGTTGCGGGGCATCAACCTCCACTTTAATAGGACTGGTATCGTCTTTACCTAGTATATATTGTACGGGGTCGATGTAATGCTGCCCCATGTCTCCGAGCCCTCCACCGTCATAATCCCAGTATCCGCGGAAAGTCTGGTGTACGCGATGCGGGTTATAAGGCTTGTAAGGAGCCGGGCCGAGCCACATGTCGTAGTCCAACTCTGCCGGAACCGGTTGCGGTTCGAGATATTCTTTTCCTACCCAGAAAAACTTCCAGTTGAAACCGGTATGCGCACTGATCGTCACCTTCAACGGCCATCCCAACAATCCGCTTTGCACCAGCTTCTTCAACGGTTTGACAGGAGTGCCCAGTCCATAGAACTGGTCTGTAAAACGGAACCATGTATTCAGGCGGAACATACGTCCGTATTGCTGTACGGCCTCCATCACACGCTTTCCTTCACCGATCGTACGCGTCATCGGCTTTTCACACCAGATGTCTTTCCCGGCTTTAGCGGCCTCGACAGACATGATACCATGCCAATGAGGTGGAGTGGCGATGTGCACAATATCAACATTCGGGTCCAGAATCAAATCGCGGAAATCATGATAAGCGGCTATTTTTTCCTTCACCAGTTTCTTTCCCAATTCAAGGTGATTTTTATCAACGTCACAAACGGCAACCAAACGTGTACCGGCATAATTGACATGGCCTCTTCCCATCCCTCCGGTACCAATAATACCTTTAGTCAATTGATCACTCGGAGCGATATACCCATTTCCCAATACGTGACGCGGCACAATCGAAAAGAGCGCAACCCCTCCAAGAGTTTTCAGAAAACCTCTTCTGCTTGTTCTCATAGTAAATTATAATTTATATAGATTAGCAACCTATTATTTTAATAATATAAATAATATCTGACAAATATACTAATTATCTAATAATCCTTGCAGATATTCACGTGTTTTTATCACATAATCATGTCTTGCACCATTCAATTCGCATTCAATAGTCAATGCTCCTTGAAATCCTTGCTTCTTCAGTTCTGCGATGACAGCCGGGAAATTCACCTCTCCGGTAGGAATGGGTACTTCAGCTCCCAATTCATACGGATTGTTCGGGTCCGGATATCTACCGTCTTTAGCATGGAATTCCTTGATAAGGCTGCCGAACTGCTTCACGGCATCAAGAGAATTCGCTTTTCCGTACATCAATAAATTAGCCAGGTCGCAATTGATAAACACATTACCAGTAGCGATGTCTTTAATGGCACGAATCAAAGTCGTCGGCGTTTCCTGTCCGGTCTCAAAATAGATCATCACACCGCGCTGCTTGGCATAATTCGCCAAATCCTGCATGACCTTGATAAAATCTTTATATTGTTCGGAAGAGGGATCTTCCGGTATAAAACCGAAATGAGAGTGCATAGCGGGAATTTCCGCCATTGCACAGAAATCAATCATTTCATGATATACTTTAATTTTTTCTGCCCGTTCTTCTTTTGGCACCAGACCAATCGTAGCTGGTCCCTGGCGAAAATTCCAAACACAATGGCTTCCGGGCACACCGACAACCGTTGTTACCTTTATATTATGTTTCTTGGAGGCTGCCTTTACTTTTTCAGCAAAATCTTTTGTAAACTTGTTTTTCTGATAATTAAGTTCACAAGAACCAAATCCCTGATCATGCAGATCCTTAAAGCTTTTATCTACATCGCCCAAGTCATATTGGATAACCCCAATCGTTATCTTATCCTGAGCCATCATTCCGGAACACACAAACAGCAATGCAAAAATCAATAAAGAGAATTTAGTTTTCATCATCTGATATAGATTAAGTTATAAATAAAGAAAATTAAAAAGAGGGACAACCAAAGGGTTGTAAGTCTTTTTGGCCTCCCTCTTCATTTATGAAAAAACAAAAGTAATAATTTATTCCATTGTCGGATTAAAAGTTCCGCCCCAATTATTGTTTTGTTCGAGATTCGGATTTTCCAATATTTTACTTTCTTGGATTGGAAAGAAATAATAGGATTCTTGAATTAAGAATTTATTTTCAGCAATAGCACTGATAGGAACCATTCTAAGAACATATTTGAAATTTTCAGGAGTCAACAAATAGGAATTCGCTTTTCTCTGAGCCTCTGTTATCGTCATTTCAGATCCATCTTCATTAATAGCAATCGCTTCAATTCCATATTTTTGTAATCCATTTAATTGCATCATATTACGAGTTCTTCTAAGATCCATAAAACGATGCCCTTCAAAACAAAGTTCCACATTACGTTCATCCAAAATTGCCTGTCGAATTTCTTCTCGACCACCAACTTTTAATCCATACAATCCATCCTCTCCGGCTTCGATCCCTGCACGCTTCCGGATTTGCTTCAACATATCAACTGCAACATCCCGGTGCCCCACTTCATTAGCCGCTTCTGCATAAATAAACATAACTTCTGCTAATCTCATAAATGGATAATCATGATCAAAAGTAGATACCAAATCTTGACTCAAAGAAACATCAGAACCTTTACGGACATACATCCCACTAATAACGTCATTTTGCGTAGCTGTACTTCCTACATTCGGATTAATTCCATATGAATCCTCCCGAACAGCAATCCCAACAGATGTATATTGACGGTATCCAGTCGATGTACCAGATACGGGATACAAAGCTGCGTTATATAAAATACAATCTTCAAACCGAGGATCTCTATTCATCCAATATCTCTGTAAAAAAACATCCTCATTTCCTACATAATACTTGCCAGTTGGATCATCAAAGCTTTTACCATCTAACATTGGAAAAGCTTTTACCATATCCCAAGTTGGCGTGTTATTAGCATTACTCCGACTCAATGAAGCCGGTCGAATCGTATTCTCCCAACCTGCAGTTTTATCAGGATTACTATATATAATAGGAAATACAACCTCCGAGTTCCCATCCACAAGCCAATTGTCACTATATTTATCGGTCAATTTAATTCCTTGAGAGATACAAAAATCATAAGCTTCTTTTGCTGCCTCATATGCTTCATTCCAATACTTATTATCATATCTATTTGAAGGATTAAATTGCGGAGAAGCTTTATAAAGTAACATTTTCGCCTTATAAGCCTTTGCAAAGCACTGATCTATACGTCCAACTAATAGCATCATCCAGATCTTTTATAAGCAAATCAAAACACTCAGCTGTAGAATTTCGAGTCACAAATAAATCGTCCTTATCTTTATCCTGTACTTTTGTAATATAAGGCATTCCCCCATGATAAACAATCATTTCACCATATTGATAAGCTCTCATAAAAAGCATTTGTCCTGTCAAGCTATTTTTTACAGACTCAGAACAAGTCCCTTCAGCAAGATACTCTATTCCTAAATTTATATTACGTATATTCGTATAATTCCAACGTTTATAGCCACTACCAGAAGTCGTAATCGTGCTTAACATAAAAGGAATACCTGTCTGTTGTTCGGCCGTATTATCTGCACCAGTATCCCAACCTTTAAAAATATCTCCATAAAGATCTGTAACATATGCAGTTGCCAAATTATCATCATTCCAAACCAATTCAGCATCATAATTCCACAAATTCGATATATCTAAGCTATTGCATCCATTAAAAAATTTGAATATAGGGTATAATTTGCCAGCATCCATTAAAAAATAGAACGATAGCCAAACCGACTAATGAATCTTTTAATTTATTCAGTTTCATAATTTCAACTTTTAGAATGAAAAATTAAGTCCAAATGTAAATGATCTCATCAAAGGAAATGAATCATAATATTTTTGCTCCGGATCCATGAACTCATTCATGGCCGATATAGAAAACAAATTTGTTGCATTCATAAACACCTGAGCATGAAGTAATCCCAGCGGACGTAAGATCGAAGCTGGCAAATTATACC